>QQTW01004748.1_pt1 | contig 10216 bp, 8 predicted proteins | sample 1904831 | NCBI WGS metagenome assembly QQTW01 (sample SAMN09435610, study PRJNA476489) | Subsurface metagenome, whole genome shotgun sequencing project.
AGCAACGCAAAAAGGCCTGGGCGGTTTTTGCCTGTACCATGGTAATTTATCGGTACCGGAAAATGTGGCAGCAGTAAAATGGTTGTTGCGCTATGTTTTTGCCGGAACGGAGCTTTCTTTTGTAGTGGCTGGCAAAGCACCGGAAGCAAAGTTTAAAAAATGGATCGGGCAACATCCAAATGCAAACCTGATTGCCGATCCTTCTGATGAACAACTGGAAGCACTCATTCAAGATGCGCAGGTAAACATATTACCCTCGCTAAACAGAACCGGCGTAAAACTAAAGTTGCTGCATGCGTTGTTTAGCGGCAGGCACTGCGTTGCCAACAGCGCAGGCGTTGCGGGCAGCGGCCTGGAATCTGCAGTGCACTTGTGCGAAGATGCAGCAGGCCTAAAAGACCTATTAAGCCGGCTGATGCAGCAGCCGCTTACCGAAGCAGCGTTGGAACAACGAAGAGATCTGTTGCAGCTTTATAACAATGCGGGCAATGCAACAGCCTTTAGTGCATGGATATGCTAGCATTGTCTACCACGCGGCCCGCTTCGGTGCGCACCACACGTGCCGGGAACTTTCCCATCACCATATAATCATGCGTGGCCATGACCACGGCAGCACCAAAGTCGCGGGAAATATGAAACAGCAGGCTCATTACTTCATCGGAAGTTTCGGGGTCCAGGTTGCCTGTCGGTTCATCGGCAAGTATAAGCTTGGGCGAGTTGAGCAGGGCACGGGCAATATCGATGCGCTGCTGCTCGCCGCCACTCAGCTCAAACGGAAACTTAAAGCCTTTTGATTTCAGGCCTACTTTTTCCAGCACATCGGCAATTTTTTCATTCATCAACTTCTCATCCTTCCAGCCCGTTGCCTTCAACACAAACTTCAGGTTGTCGTTCACGTTCCGGTCGGTAAGCAACTGAAAATCCTGAAACACCACGCCCAAAGTACGGCGCAGGTAAGGCACCGTTTTCCAGGTAAGGTCGCGCAGGTTGTAGCCGGCCACCATTGCACTTCCTTCCCGCAGGGGCAGCTCGCCATACAGGGTCTTCAGCAGGCTCGATTTGCCGGTTCCGGTTTTGCCCACCAGGTACACAAACTCGCCTTTTTGCACCTGCAGGTTTACATCCTGCAGCACCAGGTTATCGCCCTGGTAAATCTTTACGTCTTTTATATCAATGATGGGTTCTGCCATTGCCTTTTGTTGAAAGCTGCAAATTAACACAAACAGCGGGAAGCAGCCATTGGCATTTTTATAAAACTAAAAATTTAGTTGTTAAACTAAATTTTTAGTTTTACTTTTAAACTGCAATCGCAACACATGAAAATATTAACGAAGGCCGAAGAACAGGTAATGCAGGTTTTGTGGCAGTTGGGCGAGGGGTTTATCCGCGATATTATGGAAGCCATAAAGCCGCCAAAGCCGCACCAAAACACAATTGCCACAGTCTTGAAAATCCTGATTGAGAAAGAATTTGTTGGTACCCGCACTTTTGGGCGCCAGTACCAGTATTACGCCCTGGTGAGCAAGGAGGCGTATTCAAAATCGTCTTTTAAAAACTTGGTTAAAGGCTATTTCAGCGGCTCTTTTACCGAGGCGGTTTCCTTTATGGTAAAGGAAAAAAACCTGAGTGTGGAAGAGCTGGAAGCACTTATTGCAGCACTTAAAAAAGAAAAGAAATGATACCATTCGCATTGTACCTGCTCAAAATGTGCTTTTGCTCCGGGGTGCTGTACGTTTACTACCAGCTTTTTTTGCGCAACCGGGTTTTTCATCAGTACAACCGTTTTTACCTTTTGGCTGCGGTGTTTTTTTCGTTGGGTTTTCCGCTAATACCGCTGCCCGATTTTTATATCGGTGCACAACCGGCAAAAGCCCAACAACTGTACGATTTGCTTTACTTCAGCAGCAGCGAAAGCCGCATTGCCGCGCACAGCGCTCCAGGCTGGAGCTGGCAGGCGGTGGTAGCGGTTTTGTACGCGGCTGTTTGCCTGGTGCTTTTGGGCAGGCTTGTAGCCGGTTTGCTGCAAATACGCAGCCTGGTGCTGCAATCTAAAGTGCACCGTTCGGAGCATATAAAATTTGTGGATACCGATCATGAAGCCGCACCTTTTTCTTTTTTCAACTGGCTGTTCTGGAAAAAAAGCATTGAACTGGAATCTGCGGGCGGGCAATCTATTTTTCAACACGAGCTGGTGCATATTCGGGAAAAACATACGGTGGATAAGCTGCTGCTGCAAACTGTGCTTATCGTGTTTTGGATAAACCCTTTTTTCTGGCTCCTGCGCCGCGAGCTGCAAATGATTCATGAGTTTATTGCCGATAAAAAATCGGTAGGGTATGAAGGCGCCGCGGCTTTGGCCGCCATGATTTTGGAAGCCGCCTATTGCAGACAGCCGCATCAATTTACAGCCGCATTTTTTCAACAACCCATAAAACGACGATTAGCCATGTTACAAAAAACATTAGTACACCCCCAAAACGCCTATCTGGGCCGTGTGCTTGCCTTGCCGCTTAGTGCCCTGCTGTTGTTTGCTTGCGCAAAAAAAGAGCAGCAACCCTTAAAAGTAGCACCGCCAGCCATTGCTAAGGCAGCTTTACACGACACCATACCTACAAAGGACATCCGGGAAGTGCGGGTTAACAAAACCGACTCGGTAAACACCCTCACCATTGTTTACAAAAACGGCAAAGAAGAAACGCTAACCGAAAATGAAGCGCGGGAAAAAGGCCTGTTAACGCCTCCGCCCCCACCGAAGCCTGCACCATTACCCAACGGGGCGCTGCTGGTTATAGATGGCCACGAGCAGGGAACGGTTGGCGATGGTAAAAAACTAAATGCAATTAACCCGGAAGACATTGAAAGCATGAATGTGCTGAAAGGCGAACAGGCAGTTAACAAATACGGAACGAAAGGGAAAGATGGCGTTATTGAAATAACCACAAAAAAAAATGAGCAAAAGGCAAATGCACGATCGGGTACAAGCAGCTTAAAGCCCCGGCAGGGTGCGGATATCGTACATATAGAAGTAGATCAGCCGCCCCACTTTCCGGGAGGCGATGTTGCCTGGCGAGCTTTTTTGCAGAAAAACATGAATGCAAGCACACCGGTTAACAATGGCGCACCTGCCGGAAGCTATCCGGTACAGGTACAATTTAAAGTAGCAAACGACGGCACTGTCTCCGATATACAGCCCCAGTCTACACTGGGATATGGTATGGAAAAAGAAGTGGTAGCGTTGATGCAAAAATCACCAAAATGGGTACCCGCCGAAACAAATGGTTATACGGTGACGACCCTGCACAAGCAAAAAGTAACGTTTGTAGTTGCAGAAGAGTAACCGGATGCATTTATAACCTAATGCAATAAACAATAAATCAAAAGGCCGGAAGTCTTTGTTTCCGGCCTTTTTTACTTAAAACTTGTACTGAATTGTTTCTGACCCGGTATGTATTTGAAGTGTTTGGCCTTCGCCCGCTTCTACCCTGCCAATCACTTGCGCTTCAATGCCCAATTCGCCCGCAGTAGCTATCATTTGTGCAGCGGCTTTTTCTTCGGTATAAATTTCCAGGCGGCAGCCCATATTAAACACCTGGTACATTTCCTTATTATCAGCCCCGCTTGATTGTTGGATAATGCGGAAAATTTCCGGAGCTTCAAAAAGCCTATCTTTTATTATCCTAATGTTTTCGGGCATATACTTCATGCACTTCGTTTGGCCACCGCCGCTGCAATGGATCATGCCTTTTACCGCGCCAAACTGCTCTTTTAAAATGCGCTTTACCAGCGGCGCATAAGTTCGGGTAGCCGAAAGCAACAGCTTGCCAACCGGTGCCTCAAACTGCCTATCTCTATACGTAACGGCTACTTTATCCGTGATGCCGTGTGGCCCTATATAAGCCACTTCATCCGCTATCCGTTCGTCCAAAGATTCAGGGTATTGTTGCTTGTATTTTTTTGCCAGCACATCGTGCCTTGCCGACGTAAGTCCATTGGAACCAAGACCGCTGTTATATGCCGATTCGTAATGCGCCTGCCCAAAAGACGAAAAGCCAACGATCACGTTACCGGGTTCAATGCCTTCATTTGTGATAAGGGCGCTTTTGGGCCACCGGGCCGTAAGGGTGCCGTTTACCGCCACGGTACGCACCACATCGCCCACATCGGCGGTTTCGCCACCCATAAAGGTAATGTCTACGCCGTGCTGCCGCATGGTATCAAAAAACTCTTGCGAGCCTTCGATAATCGCTTGCAGCACCTCGCCCGGAATGCGGCTTTTGTTGCGGTCGATGGAAGAAGAATACAGCAGCTTATCGGTGATGCCCACGCAAAGCAGGTCGTCCGTGTTCATTACAATGGCGTCCTGCGCAATGCCTTTCCAAACAGACAGATCGCCAGTTTCTTTCCAATACAAGTAGGCAAGTATGCTTTTTGTGCCGGCACCATCGGCATGCATCACATTCACCCATGCCTCATCGCCGCCCAGCACATCGGGATACACTTTGCAAAAGGCACGGGGGTACAAACCTTTATCCAGATTTTTAGTGGCGGCATGCACTTCTTCTTTCTGGGCGCTTACGCCCCGCTGGCTGTATAACGACATGTTCGGTTTTTTCAGGTCGCTAAGTTAAGGTTTGGAGTTGGGTGTTTATGGTTTTGGGAGTTGGCTGTTTGATATCGGACGGGGGTGCGCTTATTTATTTTGTACCGTTGTGCTGTGCCCTGTGCAAACGGCACCAATAAAGAATTAAAAATTTATAGTAAAGCAAGTAAACCCAAAACAGCCAACACCTAACCCAAAACCCCTAATCCCAAACCCTTTATCTTCGCACCCCAAATATGCAGGTTCATTACGCAACAGATGCACTTCCCCGTTTTCGCCGGGCCGTTATCACCATCGGCACTTTTGATGGCGTTCATGCCGGCCATCGCCACATTATTGATGCCCTGAAAAAAGAAGCAGCGGCCATTGGGGGCGAAACGGTGCTGATTACCTTTCATCCGCATCCGCGAAAAGTGGTGTATCCCGAACGGCCTTTACAACTGATAAATACGCTGGATGAAAAAATAACGCTGCTGGCCGCACAGGGCATTCACCACTTGGTGGTAGTGCCCTTCGATGAAATATTTGCCGCTTTTTCGGCAGAGGATTATATATCCCGGTTCCTGATCAAAAAATTCCAACCGCACACAATCATTATCGGCTACGATCATCATTTTGGGAAAGGGCGCCAGGGCAATTTCAAATTGCTGGAGGCACGTGCAGCCGCTTATAACTACAAGCTTATCGAAATACCGCAGCATGTGCTTGATGAAGTGGAAATATCTTCCACTAAAATACGCAGTGCATTGCTTGCAGGCGATGTAACTGCTGCCAACAAGCTTTTGGATTATACTTTCTTTTTCAGCGGCAAAGTGGCGCACGGCGATAAGCTTGGCCGCACACTGGGTTACCCGACTGCAAACCTGCAATATGCCGACGGTGATAAAATAAGGTTGGGAGAAGGTGTGTATGCTGTAACGGCTGCCATTGGCCTATCTCATTATAAGGGCATGCTCAGCATAGGCAAAAGGCCTACCATTGATGGCACCATAGAAAAAGTAGAAGTTAATCTTTTTGACTTTGCCCGGGAGATTTATGGTGAGCTGGTTACCGTTCGGGTGCATTACTACCTGCGCGGCCAAGAACGCTATCCCGATCTGGATGCATTAAAAAGACAGTTGGATTTAGACAAAAAAGATAGTTTGCGGTTGTTGAATGACCTCTGATTTTTCGCGGTTTCTGGCTGTTTCGTTATGAAGGCTTTACGAGGCTTTTTTTGTTTGGAACGGAAAATGTTTTTGCAACCAGCATCAATACTGTTGCATGATCCGTTGCCGCGTCGGCCTTATGCTTTTTAAGTTGAAACTGCGCTCCAAGCCTTTAATAAACAGATGCACGAAACATTGATGCAGCCCGGCCTGTTATTAGCGGTAGATACGCCATCCTCAAAAGGCTTATCCCCTTTCTCACAGCTTTTCATAATCTATAACCACTACTTACGCATCCCCCATTGCTTTTACCACAAACTCTTTCATGAGTTGCATGGGTTCGGTACCGGCGTCCCTGATACCTACAGCACGCAGATTGTAGTGATGGCACAGCAAGATAATCCGTTCTGCAGCGGCCTGGCTGTAGCGCTGCGCCGTTTGAATATAATCGCGCACAAAAAATTTAGGCACGCCCAATGCAGTTGCAATCGAAGCTTCATCTTTTGACGGTGCGGCGTATACAATAAGAAGCTTGCTGAAAAAGTTATAAATAGAAGGCAGGATCAATTGTATAGGAGCCGCTTTAGGGTTTGCCTCAAAATACTGTATGATGCGGATGGCTTTATACAGATCCCGGGAGGCCACGGCCTGCTGCAGTTCAAAAACGTTGAACTCTTTACTCACGCCAATGTACTGCTCGATATCATCTTCGGTTATGCTTCGCCGTTCGGCCAGGTTTAATGCCAGCTTGTCTATTTCATTATTCAGCCGGTTCAGGTCGTTGCCTATATGGTCTATCAACAGTACCAGCGCTTTGCTGCTGATGGTAAAGCCTTTGTTGCGGATCAGGGTTTGGGTCCATTCGGGCAGTTCGTTATCGTACAGCTTTTTTGTGGAAAGCAACACTCCTTTTTCCTTCAGCAGCTTGGCCAGCTTGGTTCGGCCGTCTACTTTTTTTCCTTTGTAGGCCACTACCAATATGGTAGAATGCAGGGGTTTGTCTACATAGGCTTCGAGCTTTTCAATTTGCCGCATCTCCTGCGCTTCCTTTATTACCACTACCTGGTATTCGGCAAACATAGGGTAGCGCCGGCAGGCATTGATCACTTGCGCCCAATCGGCATCTTTGCCATACAACACCGTCAGGTTAAAGCTTGCTTCGCTTTCAGGGAGTATTTCGTGCTCGGCATATTTTACCACATGATCAATAAAAAAATCTTCTTCGCCCTCTAGCCAATACACCGGCTTGAACATTTTTTTTTTCAGGTCGCTTATAATTTTTTCTGGCGTCATAGTTGCTTACATATTCAGGATCAGCTCGTTGGCTTTCTGGCACGATTTTCGGAAGTTGCTGCCACGAAATATTGGCATCGCTTTAATTTCACTGCAAATAACGTAATCAGAACCATAAAAAACGCTACAATGGCAAACACGAATTATCCTTCTGCCAACAACCCGCAGAACACAAGCGACAACAATCCGGGAAACAATAACAAAAACATCTTGATTGGGCTGCTAGTAGCCGGCTTGTTGGGTACCTGGGGCTACCTTCTTTATGATAAAAACAAGGTAAACGAGCAAATTCAAATTACGCAAACCCAAGCCAACACAGCGCTTTCTTCCCGTGATTCGGTTCAGTTAATGTACAACGATGCGCTTACCCGCCTCGACTCCATCACCGGCAATAACAACAACCTGCAGGGACAGCTTACAGAGCGGCAGTCCGACATCAGCAAATTGCGCAACGACATCAACCGGATACTGAAAGATAAAAATGCAAGTGCGGCCGACCTGCGCCGTGCACGCGGTATGATTGATGAACTGAATGGCAAGATTGCCAATTTGGAAATGGAGGTGGCCCGCCTTACCGGCGAAAACCAGGAACTTGCTTCCAACAACCAGCAACTGACACAGGAACGCCAGGTGTTGGAAACCAACCTTCAAACCACTACTGCCGAAAAAGATGAACTGGCTTCGACGGTTGAAGTGGCTTCTACGTTCAGTGCTTCCAACATCCAGATAAAGCCGGTAAACGAAAAGCGCAATGGAAAGGAAAAAGAAACAACCAATGCCAAACGCGTAGACAAACTTGTGGTTTCGTTTGATGTGGAAAACCGCATTGCCCGCTCCGGTCCTGCTGATCTTTATGTAATCGTAACTGGCCCTAACGGACAAGTTGTTTCCGACCCGTCAATGGGATCGGGCATGCTCACCACACGCACCGAAGGCGATAAAACGTTTACTTTTAAAACCGCAATCGATTACGAGCAAGGTACCCGCAAAAATATTCAGGTACCGCTGCGTCAGAACGATTTTGAAACCGGTAACTACAAGATTGAAATTTATCAAAACGGTTTTAAAATTGCCGAGGGCATCCGCAGCCTGAAGAAAGGCGGCCTTTTCGGTTAACTGTTTCCGTTATGCGTTTTATTGTGTATATAAAAAGACATGCCACACCACTTGTGCGGCATGTCTTTTTATATGTTATTACCATCGTCAAAAGGCCTACTATTGGTTCTTTACATCCCCGCTTTATTTCCGCTTCATCGATCCATGCCACACGGTACTAAGAAATCATTATTGATCATCTGAAGCATTTTACTTTTTCGATGCTAACCACTTTTTATATATAACATGCGCTTATTAACTCAAAAAATTATCAGCAGGGGTTTGCGTACAGCAAACGCTTACTAAATTTATCCATATCTAAATACAGCCATAGGCGCAAAAAAATGCCGGAAAGAATTTTTTCCGGCATTTTTATATTAAGGTCAAAACCCTTACCTATTGCGGAAGCAACACCCTGTTTATCTTATGAACAATTCCGTTAACGGCATTCAGGTCTTGTCCAATTACAGTAGCAACGGCGCCCCTGTTTCCTACGCCGCTTAACGTGATGGCTGTAACAATGGGCCCGGTAAAACTTGCCTGAATACCCAAACCCGGATGGGTAGGCACAGCGCCATTGAGCAGGGTAGGCACAAAGGCAATTGCGGCTGGCAGGTTTACACTAAACGCCCTGGAACCCAACATATGATAAGCTATAATGCCCCGAACGGATTGCGCGGTAAATAACTGGGGTGTGTTGAGTGCACCGATAATGGCTGCGTCCGGTGTTCCGGGAGGAAATAGGCCCCGGAATGCCTCGTTGTTTGGCGCAAACAAAGTAACGTTGGCTACGCCGAAATTGATAACCGAGTCCAGCCGGTTCAAACCTACCTGTCCGGAATCGGCACGGGTAATAGCTGCCCGCAATATGCTTAAATCGGCATCGGCACCAATAATTTGGGAGATGAGCCGCGAAGGCGGCACTACAAGCGCCGCAACCTTGTGCACAATGGTTCCGCCCAAGGCTACATCAGCCGCTTTTACAGGTATGTTGTTTACATATAGCTGTGCTGCTTTTCGGGACGGGAAAATAGAATTTTTTACAAATGGATTGCCGCCGGGCAACTGCAGCAACGTAGGCATTTGAAGGTTAAATTGATTTTCCGGAACCTGTGCCGAAGATATTGCCTGCGGAATGATATGATAACTGAGTATGGCCGCTAATTGCGCCGGAGGCATCGCGTTTACCATATCAAGGGTAAGGCCCGAAGCTGCAAAGGCAGCATCGTCGGGTAAAAAAACCGTATACTTGATATCTGTCGTACCAAAGGCGCCGAGGAGGCCTGCCCGGGTTATTGCCGCTTTCAAAATCGAAAGCGAAGGATCGGCATCCAATACCTGCGTGAGCGAAAGGCCTGCCTGTGGTGCTACCGGTGCCGGTACCTCCTCAAACTCCTTATTGCATGCCTGCAGCCCTAGCGCCAAAGCGGCAACGCAGGCCAGAATATGTGTTTTTAATACAGCGATCATGATAAAGCAGGGATAATGGGTTTAGAAAATATTGTAACCAAAGCTTACGTAATACAGCCCACCAATGGATGGATTGCCGGCAGCATTGCGGTAATACTGGTTCAGGATGTTGTTGCCGCCTACTTTGAAAACGCTTTTACTGTCGGCAAAGCGATAACTAAACTGGGCATCGAGCGTTTGTATGGCTTCTATGTTGCCGGTGATAAAGTCGCTTTCATAAAAGAACGCTTCCTGCCACTTATACACAACATTGAAACCGAGGTTTTTGGTTTTGCCAAAACCGCTGTTGCCTACGGATACGTTTGCGCGGTACTTGGGTGCATTAAAATAAGCAATAAAGCCGGCAGGCACATTGTCCAGCACATCGGAAGTAAAATTGGCACCGGCATTGAAGTTCTCCGCAAAACGGTAATCCAGGCTCAGGCCGTATCCGTATGTCTTTACATTGGAAGAGCTGTTTAGGGGCACGGAATATATCTGCCAGTTGGCCCTGTTTGCGAGGTCGGCAGCATTACCTGTGGCCGACTGTACGCCTACGGTACGCACCAAAAAAGCGGTGTAACGGCCCAGGTATCCGTACACATCAACCAGCAGTTTATCGCCTGCCAAC
>QQTW01004749.1_pt1 | contig 10215 bp, 11 predicted proteins | sample 1904831 | NCBI WGS metagenome assembly QQTW01 (sample SAMN09435610, study PRJNA476489) | Subsurface metagenome, whole genome shotgun sequencing project.
GGGGGGTATCAACGCGATGAAAGAGATGGCGGTCCGAGAGCAAGCAGGAATTGCGATGGCTTGGTCGGAGCCAGAGGTCTTGAATAGCTAACCTATGACGCCAGCTGCTTCACCAGGTCTTGATTTCAGCCCGATTTCGCCAAAACCTCCCCCATCTGCCAGCCAAGTTGGATGCAGGGACTCCAAGCTAGAGTGGCTGGGCCTGGAGTTTAGTCTTCAAGGGGAAAGCGGCAGCACCAGCAGGGAAGTGACCAGGTTTGACCGCCGTCGGATGCTGGTGGCCGACCGAGCAAGCCACTTAAAGCCATCTATTAGGACTTGCAGGACGCCTATATTTTCTTGACAGTTCGACGTTGTAAAGTGCCGTTGTCAGTCTTGTCTCGTCATGATTGTCGTGCGGAATTTGACAGTCTGGACTGACAGAAGTTGCTCAAGCAACCATAAGATAAGGACGTTGAGCCCATGATTACCGCCCGGTTGCACGAGGTGGTAGGGATGCTTGACAGCTGGAAGGAAAACGGGCAAGTCAAACCGAGCCTGGCTTGAACCCTGAACCGATGATGCAGTCCATCCCCAGCTTGCTTTCTAGCTGGCTTTGGTACGGTCGAGTCTCCATGACCGCCTGCCTCCCTCGGTAATCCGTCACTACTTTCCACCGCAATCAGAGGCCCACTATTCATCTTTGCTGTTGCTCGTCGTACGTAGAGTTGCGTACCATTGCTCCTGAACCACCTCTCGACGATATTTTTCCTGCGCCCACTTTCCCCCTCGTTGACCACCCATTATGTCGTCTTCAGGAAACAAGCAAGCCTATCAATCTGACACAGATACCTCGGACCCCGGCTACCGCTCACGCTCCCAGTCACGCCGCGCTCGCCGCAGAAAGAATCAACAAAACCAACAAAAGCCCCAGCAGCAGCAAAAGCAGAAACAAGCTCTCCAATCCGTCGAAGAGCAGGAAGATGAAGCCGAGGCCGGCGCCATGCAACCCTTTGAACACATCGGCCCCGCCGAAACCTCCATGGACGGTCCTGTGACCTATGCGCGAGCGCAGCGAGGCGAGATTCCGAAGAGGCCGGGGAATCCTAATCAGGAGCTGAAGACGGGGCCGAATGGTGGTAAGGATGGGGGCAGTAAGATGATGGAGCAAGATGGGTTGAAGTTGAGACTGGAGATCAATTTGGATGTGGAGATTGAGTTGAAAGCGAGTCTGAAGGGCGATATTACGTTGGCTTTGTTGTGAGTTATCTTCCTTACTCACCCAGGGTGGCCTTTTTTCGACGAGCTAAATGGTTGTTGACAGGGCGTAGGAGTTGATCGATACGACTTTCATGACACCTACCGATCACCGTAATTTTCCACCAAGTCCATAAAGATGCAATTGATGGTACCCTTTGTTTCCATCTGAACATTTCATAACATGTACTCGCCACGCGATATAGTCCACGAAATCAATATATCGATGCGTCGCCATTACCACGAGTAACTAAGGTATAGGAGTTATCCTAAACGCCAATCACAATGTCGTGGTGGTTATAAACCTAAGGCTAGCTGATTGTATGACGAGATCTGGAGATAGCAATTGTAAATGAAGCTGGAATGCATTATCATTGTGCTTCGTTCCATCACTTGATTTTCTCTAATGGATGAAATACTCGTCACCTCGAGGCGGTGTTGACGCCAATGCAGCTATACTCAGATTATAGGATGAATGATCCTGCTGCGCAAATTCAGATCCACTTCTTCATCTCCCCTTTCCGAGCACTTCTTTTCGACCTCAACCTACGCCCCGTAGACCCCGGCACCGCTCCATCCGACTCCGCTCCTCCGTCTTCCGAAGGTGCAGGAGTCAGGCCAGTTCTAGCTGTGTCTGTTTGATTTCCCCCATTACGCGTCATGTCCGATACGGGTGTCCCGGCACTCACATTGGCAGGAAGTTCTGGATCCTGAGATCCCGGGCTATCCTTGGATTCCCCACTGGAGCTCAACTTGGTGATGGATTCGCCGTCTGTTTCATCTGCTACGGTCGGTTTAGTGATGTCTGCATTTGATGTGTCGTTGGCTGGAAGTTTTGGATAATCGGTCACCAGGGTATCATTGTTATACAAACTGGAGCTCAATCTGGTTGTTGGTTCGCCGAGTGTAGTGTCCGATCCTGGGGGGTCCTCGGGGTCCAGCTTATTGGTCCTTAAGTTTGTCATGTTGCCTCCAGGAGGCACAAGAGGGTCTAAGGTCATGTCGTCGGAGCTAGAGTACGATTCTGTTGATGTATTATTGCTGCTACTGCTAGTTTCTTCAGGAATTTGTTTCAATACCCCGTCCCGGACCTCCCATGTTTGCTGGATCCATGTCTCGCCGTATTCGATTTTGAATTCGACTCGACGATGGCCATCGCGGTCGTACCGCCGTTCTCCGACCACGAGATTTTTACTTTCCATGCTATCAACACCAGTGTCCGAATGCTCCATGCCTGTTTGGCTGCCATTGGCTTCTTGAGGTACGACGGCAGGGCTATATTCTGGACCAATGTTGCCACCGAATGAAGGCGTCCCTGTTCCGACCAGGCCAGCCTTGAGACGGTATCCTAGTGCTGCTGAGGTGTTTGTCGGTTTGTCGGCTGCAACGTCTGGCTGATATCTTCGCACTTTGACAGCATCGTGGTTTACATTGGCAGAGCCGAAAGAACCAGCGAGAGCAAGTGGTAGGAGAAGAGTAAATGATGTGGCAGCGGTGAGCTTCATGTTGGAGAAAAGACGGGGAACAAATGGAGAGGCCCAAGTATAGGAGGATGCTGTTCAAATAAGAGACGAAGCAGGAGAGTATAGAGAAGATAGACTTAAACACAAGTGATATACATTGATAGACATAATGACGACAAGAGAGGCGCCAGGTCTACATATAGGTCTTCAAAATGATACTGACCCACACGTCTACTCTAGCGACGGTGATGATACACGGGTCGCATCGGGATTGAGCCTTGAAAGAACGACTTATGTGGTAGTGAATCGTTATAGCAAACCCTCTGTTTCAAAGAATCGCGGGGCATCTGGTCTCCCGCCGATAGAAGCGACAGCAAGCTTTCAAGCAAAGCTTCGACATACGGCGGCAGTACGGTTGAGCCTTACGAGTTTCACAGATAGCAAGCAGCAGACCTCCAAACATTTGGATGTTTCATGATATTGGCGTCCCGGACATCAGGCAACAGGTATTCATTGAAGATAGGCTGCCTTTGGTTAATTTGGTAGCAGAAGTAAGCCGCTGGATACTGATGATTCTTGTCCTGCAGACCCGATGACGAAGCAATCGTTCACGAAAGTTGAACCTGCCCTAGTTGGTGAAGCTTTCATACTTTAACCCTAACCATAACCCTTTTTCTGCCCGGCTCCAATGGCCAGATTGAGATAACCCCCATATCGATGCTAGCACAGCACCTATTTCCGAAGAGATACCGACACTATGCATCTTTGCCACCATCAAAAAGCCGAGTAGTCCATCCCATTCTGCTTCCCTTCACTGTATCCGTCTCTCATCTCGTAGACTACTCCAATTCCTCTCTCAACACTTTCTGCTACCGAGAATGGATCAGCAGCCCAAAGAGACCGCTGCCGAAGACCGCATTATCACCCACATGAACGCCAACCATCAAGGTCTTTCTCTTCCCCCTCCCCTATCACATCTATATATCTCACAGCACAACCACAGACTCCCTAATCCGCTACCTCCGCCATACCCACCATCTTAGCTCCTTCCGCGCCCGTAACGCCCACCTAACTTCTGTCTCCTACTCCTCCCTCACAATTTCCACCTCGGCCACCCCCTCCCCTAATTCCCACACCTACCTAATTCCCCTCGACCCCCCCATGACGTCCTACACCGAAGCACGCACCCGCCTCGCCTCCATCGACGCCGCCGCCACCTCCGCCCTCAACGTCTCACCCCTGACCCTAAAGAAATACATCCGCCCCCGAGGCTTCCAAGCCGCTATATTCATCTTCGTAATCATTTTCTTCCTCACCTTCCCCCGTCGTGCCAACTTCCTTCCCGGCGCCTATGTCCATGATTTTCTCTCATCGCGCTGGCGTTACGGAGAATCCGTCATGCGGTTTTGCTTCATAATCCAGCCGGTGTATGTCACTTTGGTGCTGTCGATACATATCGTCGAAATGATATATCTGGACCGGAGTCGGTTGAGGAGGTATAATGTGCCGAGATTTGGGGGCTTGTGGTGGGCGTGGATGGCGAGTACGTTTGTGGAAGGGTGGGGAGCCTTTGTCAGGGTTGATAAGCTTATGAGGGAGGAGGAGAAGAAGAACGCGAAAGCAGAGCATTGAGCCTGAATAGAGTGTAGTAAGTGCATCCCTGGTCAGGCCGGTTGAAGACCAGGACTGGCGGTGGTGCAGATATTCTACCATCAGGCTCGTCGCCTCGGCGGAGTTGTCCTGTTATAGACCAGCAAAACCCTGTTTTCGAACTACGTTTTGATAAGTCCGGCTCCGAGCATCAATTGCCGTGGACAAGTCTCGATAAGGCATTGTTCTCCACCGAGCCAGTCAAGAATTCGGGTCCCCGCACCATCGTCAACCAATTGTCTCGCGGGTCTCAGTGCGGCGTTGGACCCCGTCTTGAATACCCTACATCGTAAAGAATAGTGCTCACTTGTTCGGGTCGATTCCAACGGCGGTCGATACCGCGATAGCAGCCTTGGAAAAGAGAGACATGGATTGGACTGTAAGTTCTAAGAAATGAAGGTATACTCAGGCAGAGGATGGGATAAAATCAAGCCATGAAGGTAGTAGAGAAGTTAACACCGAGTATTGAAAATTATGCCATACCTTACCATCCACATCTCAAGATTGCCCAGAATCAACAAACACACATCTTCCTTCAATACCGCCTGACATACCTACCAAAAGAGCTTCAACATCTCAGTCTAAGTCTCACAAACAACGGCGTCCTCTCATGCAGTAAGAAAACTTTCTGTTCCATCGACCAATCCTCCTTATTTCCCTCGGCCAATTCCATATCAAAATGCCACAATACCTTGCACAAGATCAAATTCATTTCTGCCCACGCAAGCCTGAATGGGACACCCCATCGTCAGTAAACGTAAAAAGGCACAAAAACCTCATACGAGATCGTTTTTCTGTTAGAACTTACGGTTTGCCTAGACAATTCCTTGGTCCTACCATGAAAGGCTCATATGCCGCCTTACGATCTGCATCGAATTTGGGATCTGCATCCGGCAACCATCGCTCTGGGACATAGGTATCGGGTTCCACGAAATTGATAGGTGAGCGGAACATGGTTTTGGCTGGTATGCCCACGCGTGTCTAAAACAGTCAGCTCTCGTATCCGCCATTTCTATCGTTGGATATTGAGTTGGTGAACGGAGAATAGATGTCTCGGACTTACCCCGACCGGGATTTCGTGTCCATCCACCAGCACGCCTGGACGATCAACCATTCTCGGGGACGAAATAGGTCCGTTAGGATGCAGCCGGAGGCTTTCCATGATCACAGCGTGGAGATACGGGAGTTTCGCGGCAGATTGGACGGTGATTTCATCAGGCGATGCGAAAGCATCACGTACTTCCCTTTTCAACTTCTCATAGACTGATGGGTTCTTCAGGAAGAAGTACGTGGAGGAAGTGCAGGTGGTAGCCGAGGTCTCGCTTCCCGCCAGAATCAGGAAAGCGCCGCTGGAGTCGATTTCCTCTCGAGTCATCTTGTCCTCTCCGCCATTATTGCCAAGAATGTAAGTCAAGAAATCTGGTCGCTTGGTCTCTGTCTGCATTCGGTGGGTGATCTTTTCATGGGACCACATGTAATGATCTTTTGCCATATTCCTGATGGATTGCGGCATCAAGTAGTCCACCACGGTAGGCAAAGGTGGGAAATGATGAAAAGCGGTCATGAGCACTCCGAACTTCAACCCACTGAAGATTGCTGCTACCCATGGGTGGTCCGCGGAGTTTTCGAGACTGTGGAAGGGATCGTTGAAGAGGAGATCACCGATTGTATCAAAGGTTGTGTAGTTGTACCATTTGCTGATATCGAGGGTGATGGATGACTTCTCGGTCCCCCCCACTTGCTCCTTGAGTTTGGTGATTAGGAGGTCAGTGTACTGCTTCAAGATGTCTTCTTGTGATTTCAAAGCACGCTCAGAAAAAGCAGGGCTAACGATACGCCGTTGTCTGGTGTGTTCCTCCGTGTCGAGCTGGGCTGCTAGAACACGGGCGCCATTATACGGTCGAGAGGACCCTTTGCTAACCTTGGGGAGCTGCGGTCGAGTTGCATATATGTCCTGCCACGCAGAAGGGCCGATGAAAGATAACTCGTCAGGGCCCGTACGGACAACTGGACCGTACTTGGCATGCAGAGCTATGCCCCAATCGACCAGAGAACCACGAACATGATGCTTGACGAAGGGAAATGGTGTTGCCGCTGCGCTTTTGGGACCTGGGAACTTGGACAAGGGATGGAAATAGATGTTTCTAATAGAGACAAAGATAGCCCATATACTGAAAAGGGAAAGAGACTATGTATGTTAGTCTACAATCAGTCCATACTAAACGATGTCCTTACGAGAACTGTAGCATACCCCGCTACCCAAAGGGTCGAAGCGATCGTGCCCAGGGTTGATTCCTGAAATGAAGCCATCCTAATTTATCAGGTGTAATAGATAGAAACCTTTACCGTCGGTGAGTCGCGTGGTAAATACTGTACACTTCTATGAATTATGTAATGACGAAAGGCTTCCTGTGGCATGAGGTTGATAGAAGCGACGATAAACGTGCCGTTCTGTACCTAGTCACTAGCTGTGTACGGAGTAAACAGACGAGAATTCAGATTGCCGTTGGATTGCATTAGACACCAATCGGTTTGGGCCGCTTTAATGCAATGCCTGCAGAATCCCCACTCGAGCTGCCGATCATTCTTCACCCACAGGTTCTGGTCTGCTGGAGAATAGCAGTTTGTAATAGATGATTTCCATGATTTCCAGCTCCTCGGTGGAAGACTCCATCGCATCTGCATCTGCATCTGCATCTGATGGTTTTCGTCGGATGACACCTAATGGGTTCAGCAGCTTCTTAACCTCGCCAGTCAGACGCTGATGTCGGCCCACGTAGAGATGGACTCGCTTCATCCAGGAGGTGCTGCCTGTCGGATCGTTAGGGTTATAATCTGGGAAGACAAGTCGTCCTACTGTGGTCGTTGGGTTCGTGGACTCTGTAGTGACTTCGCTGGACATCGAGGGCATGTTGATGGTGCCTTGCAGCTCGAGAATGGCGAGGCCAGAGGGAGTCTGTAGAAGCTGTGGAAGGGGATTCTGATGCTTGGAGATAGTACTACCTCGAGCCGGGTCTGGTGGATGCAGATTTATTGATGGCATGATCCGACATCAAGTTCTTTTTGGGTTGTGAATTGGTTTTAGATACTGCAGTCAGTCTGAAAAAGGATATGAAGGACTGCTGGAAGCCCTACTTTAGGGTTTGAGGACTAATATCTCAGTGGGTCATCTTATTGCACTCTCATTGTGGTCTACCTCGACCGTGTGATTGCTAGTAGTACAGTAGTTGGTGGTGGTAGCAACACACCAAGCTCTGTGAGCTTGGTGCTCCCCGCAGCTTGCTTTCACAAATTTCCTCTCTTCTCCTGCTCCATCTGAACAGCCTCAAACAGCCCCTTGAAGTTGCCCGCCCCAAACCCTTCGAAATTCTCCCGCTGGATGATTTCCACATACACTGTCGGCCGATCTCCCACTGGTCTACTGAAAATCTGCAATAAATAGCCCCCCTCGTCAAAGTCGATCAAGATCTTCATTCTCTCAACCTCATTCAGGTCCTCCCGGAGTTTCCATTGCCTCTTCCCCTGGAGACCTCCCTCCACAGCATAAAGACGCTTACGCAGAGCGTCATAATATGATGACGGCACATCGATGAATTCCACTCCCCGTTCCCTCAAAGCGTGCACCGTGGCCACTATATCCTTGCAGCGGAAAGCGACATGGCCCACACCTGCCCCTGAATGAAAATCCACAAACTCTTCGATCTGCGATTTCTTGAGACCAATGGCGGGTTCGTTGATGGGCATCTTAATGAGTGAAGGCGGTGGCGACGCCATGACAATCGAGTTCATGGCGGAGAAGGAGGTTGCGAGGAGCTCGTCGTCCGGGCTCCAGAATCGGTGGAACGCGAGCTTCGATTCGTAGCTAGCCGGATCATTAGCTGGTTACGTTCTTACTGTAGCTGGTCGCGACTTACTAGTCGCATACATCACGCATAGCGCCCCAATCTTGGTTGCCAACGCAGTGATCAATAACTTCCAATGAGATATGAGGCAAGTACTTCTGGATAGGATCCTCATGATTGATCGTACAGTACCCAGGCATGAACACGCCTTCGTAGCCGGATTTCTCAATCAATGTGTGGGTGGTATCGCCGTAAGTTCGAATGATTGCTGTAGTCACCTCGCCATGTTCATCACGGAGCGTTGTAGGCTCCTGGACACTGACGGCTCCCTTCTTGACAGCTCGGTTATAGACTGCGTTGACATCATCGACTTCGAAGGCGACGTCCTTAACGGTATCTCCGTGCTTGGTAAGATGCGCATGTATCTCGGCTAGCAACTGCTTTTCGGATTCCGAGGTGTCTTTCTCTAGAGCGTTGATGTCCTGAATGGGGGCGCTTAGGACGAAGATTACGCCACCGTTGGAGATGACATGCGAAGATACGCAACGATGACCTGTTTCGAGGCCTTGATAGGCAATGTGCTTAAAGCCGAAGCGGGTGATGTAGTAGGATGCTGATTGCTTAGCATTTCCAACATACCAGGTCATATGATGATAGCCTTTGTAGGTTGGACCGGACACATTCTGATGGCTGCCGTTTGGCTCGAGATTTGCTAAGCTCACAGGACTCGTTGCAGATGGAGACATTTTCTCGGTTGCAGCTGCAATGGTGCAAAAAGAGGATCAGAACTTGAGATGCTCGATATTAGAGTATGAGAGTGGGGTTCATAGTTCATTGTTCGAATCTGCTGGAAGAAGCGGAAGAGTTCTAGGCTCTGTTCTTATAGCAGATGAATCAACGTCCATGAATAGGTAGTGAACAGTCTCGGAATATGCACAATCAAAGGAGTCGCTGCTTTGCTCGGGACAATCCAATACAATCGCACAGAAAGACACGAACGACGAAGAGATTACGGTATACTATACAAGCTGCATACAAACTTCATAGCTCGGACCACCACAAGGACTTTTGATGGGCCATGTGTGTGTGAGAGCCAAAGGTAAACAAACAGGCGGTGAGGTATCGTCTTGAGTATGCTTGGCGCCAAGAATTAATGTTATTTAATGACGACAACAGGCACGCAGGGATGGGATAGGGCATTGGCATGGCGAGGCAAGAAGCATGAGAACTCACGTAGCTTCGCATTTAATCTATCTAGATTCAGAGCGGGTATCTAAAGTCGTGACCAACGTAGACGCCTATGTTTGCCCCGATTTGTCCATGTGGTAAGTCAAGATATGACTCCGGAGACCTTGGGGCTGGCGGAGCCTGAGCCTTCAAAGCGCAAAAGCTTCCATTGACACCGTAAGATCACCAGTAGCTCCACACGCATCTCCTACCGATCCAATTCCCTCAACAAGCTCTCACCCAACAAGTCCTCCATCACTTCCTCCTCATGCCACTCTCCTAGATCATCTGGTCGCGGTATCTCCCACACCCTATCCAAATGATGTTGCTTGACCGGACTCCTCTGCTTGTACGTCACCGTCTCATTGCCCGGATTCCTGGGCAACGCCAGGTATCGACCAAATTGACTCGTGTGGCGCTCATCGCCTTCTTCTCTCACCATACGCTCAAGCTTACTCTCCCACGAGTCCCGAGTCCACTTTGGTTCCATCGCTCGACGGCAATACACCCAGCCGTCCATCGCCACTCTCTACTGTTTTCTCCCCAGACGCCGCCTACACCAACTCTCGGACCTGGGTCTCCCCTCGCATCCGTGAGAGAGATGAATGGAAGCACATCAACGACGGCCTTCACGCCTTGAATCTCAACCACCCTGACCACTCTCCCTACACGCCAAAATCATTCGAGGAGTACCTCCAGCACAAGCACGACTTCCTCAACGATCGGAAGAAAGAAATTCAGGAGAGATGCCTCGCTGCAGCATGCTTCGACCGATGCCTAGAACCAGCCATTCGCGG
>QQTW01004750.1_pt1 | contig 10214 bp, 11 predicted proteins | sample 1904831 | NCBI WGS metagenome assembly QQTW01 (sample SAMN09435610, study PRJNA476489) | Subsurface metagenome, whole genome shotgun sequencing project.
TCATTGAACCTGCACTACATCCGAAAAAAAAAACCATCAGGAAAAGTCGCTTAGCTAGAAGCCCAGAGATACAACCATCTCAACCCAACAGCACAACAACAACCCACAACCTCATCTGACATCAAAACTTAACCATGACTCCCCCAATTCAGACCAACCTCTTCATCAACGGCGAATACGTCCCTTCGTCCACCGGCGAGACTCTGGCCATCTACAGCCCCGTCGACGACTCGCTTGTTTCCGATGAAGTCCAAATCGCCACCGAAGCGGACGTTGATCGCGCGGTTGCTGCTGCGCGAGCAGCTTTCCCGGCGTGGAGGGATACGGCGGGGCATAAGAGGGCGAAGTGTATGCTCAAGTTTGCGGAGATTTTGGAGAGGGAGAGTGAGAGGTTGGCTGGGTTGGGTAGGCTGCGTTTTTTCTTATATTATGATCCGTCCTTTCCTTTTTTTTTTCCTTGGTCTTCCCGCGGGAGGTCATGTTGGACTCGCACTTCGCCTTTTTTTCCCCCGTCCTCTGACGGTTGTTGATGGTTGTTGACTGAGCGGTCGATCCGCGATGAAGAAATCAATGCTGATGGAGCAACCACAGAGTCCCGTGCAATGGGCCAACCGATCACTCTGGCGAAACGCATGATACTAGGTCCCGCGGCAACGTGGCGGTACTACGCTGGCTACGCCGGCAAAGTCGCTGGCGAATCGTACCCGCCTGACGAGGACGGGACGTACAAGATTGTGCAGTATGAGCCGTTGGGTAAGTTGGTCTTGGCCAGTCTGTGGCTAGCCAACCAAACGAGGATCGAGACGATGCTTACGCTATCACTCTGTGTATAGGTGTCTGCGCTGGTATCTGTGCTTGGAACGGCTCGCATGTGCTCGCGGCGTGGAAGATGGCGCCGGCGATGGCGGCGGGGAATACGTTCGTGCTGAAGTCTAGTGAGAAGAGTCCGTTGGCTTTGGCTGCTTATGGGGAGTTGATAAATGAGGTATGATTGTGCTGATGGACGTTTCTCGTCGATATGGGCGAACTACGGTATCAGCTCAATGGTGGGTAACACTTGCTAACTGCTCCCAGGCTGGCTTCCCACCTGGCGTCATCAACATCATACAAGGCGCTGCACCGGTTGGCGCTCTTCTCGCCTCGCACATGCAGATAGCCAAGATTGCTTTCACCGGCAGCGCTGCCGGCGGCAAAGCCGTGATGGCAGCGGCAGCCAAGTCCAACCTGAAGCACGTCTCGCTCGAACTCGGCGGCAAATCTCCCAGCATCCTCTTCGACGACTGCGACATCGACAACGCCGTCCAGCACAACAGCGAAAGCTTCCTCCGCAACAGCGGCCAGATCTGCTTCGCTGCCTCTCGCGTTCTCGTGCAAGAGACTATCGCTGGTGATTTCATCAAAGCCCTGAAGTCAGCTTTCGAGAATGCCGCGAAGAATATGGGCGACCCTTCCGCAGCAGAAACGTTATACGGCCCCTTGGCCGACAAGAAACAATTCGACCGCGTGATGCAGTTCCTCGACGACAGCAAGCGCGAAGGCGTCGAAGTGCTCGTCGGCGGCGAGCGCCAAGGCGATAAAGGCACTTTCGTCCTGCCCACAGTCTTCCTGAACCCAGACGTCAAGTCCCGCGTGTACAACGACGAGATTTTCGGGCCTGTGATCAGCGTCAAGACGTTCAAGACCGAGGACGAGGCGATTGCCCTTGCCAACGACACTTCGTACGGTCTTGGCAGCGCGGTCTACACTAGCGATATTGCGAGAGCGATGAGGGTTGCTGGGAAGATTGAGGCGGGGACGGTCGGGATCAATTCTGCTTTTGCGACGAGCCAGCAGACGCCGTTTGGTGGGTTCAAGCAGAGTGGGTATGGAAGGGAGAGTGGTGTTGAGGGGCTGAAGCAGTATTTGCAGCCGAAGACGATTCATATCAATATGAACGTTGGGAAGAAGGCGTAGTATGTTGTGATTTGCGATCGATAGCATCTATTCTGATATCGGACACGTCCTTGAGGTTCGACGTCGTTCAGTTTCTTTCGATCAACATGGACGCGAAGCCACAGGCTCCATTCATGCTCAACCGTGCTTCGTTTTCCTTGGAGCCGTTCTATGATACCACCATGTAAGGCTTGTCCGGGTAGTAAGGCCCTCCCTGTGTCGGATGCATAATCGGTGCCTCCGGCATAACCCCCGGTGATCCCGGACCTGAAGCACATCAACACAAAAGTTCGTGTCACACCAAACGTACATAGAGAGGGAGGCAACCAACTTACTAACATACTTCTCCCGCTGCACCATCATCCAAAAGAACGTGACAAAAGCCGCCACCTCCGCCGCGCTCAATGCACTTCCGCGAATCGAGCCCATCATACGCTCACTTACATAGTGCACCAGCAGGATCGCAGCCGCACAAGTGCCCACGTTGTACGCTCCGTAGGAATGGATGGCCATTCCCGCGTGGAGGCGCACGAGGGTTAGCAGCACGTTCAGGGCGCCGAACTGGCGGGCGGCGAGGCCGGAGCATTCTTGCCATGCGCAGGATGGGTAGCGAGAGAGGATGACGCGTTTGGAGAGAGATGGGACGAAGGCTTGGAGGGCGTCGTAAGCGGACATTGCGGCTGTCTGGATGGTTGTTTAGGTTTGACATTTTCGGTTTTTAGCGGTGAGGTTACGAACGAGGTAGAGCCAGATTGGTAGTATTTCCCAGCCTGTGGGACGGCCTCTGCCGTTGGGTTGGTAGTCGTATTCGTCATAATCCATGACTTGAATTTTCCGGTATTATATCGATGCTGTTGTGATCAAGGTGCGTGCGTAGAACGGGGATCGCGAGTACAGTAAATCACGTTACAGTGCAACAGACATGCATCTACCTTTATATACTATTCGTTTTCAAATACTGCGGAAGAATGGGTGGTTGAAGAGAAAGTTAGTTCAGGGGCGAAGGAATCACTAGTCTAGGTAGACGCCGCGGCGCAGGCAGCAGAACGACATACAAATTTCCACCTGAATTCGCATGTGTATATCATAACAATTAAGCGACCCTTCCGTCATCATGCCACATCAAACAATTTGCCCCATCCCTCGATGCGCTTCGTGTCGACCCCAACCATTCGCAACATATCCCACACCACCGTGGCCGTCGTGTCAAACACATAGAGACCTTCGTACCTGGCTTCCCAGTGCTTGACTCTCTGTGCTGCTCGCAGATTGGTACAAAATGTCGAAACCACTTTCGTTCCTTGCCCAAACTGCTCGATCACTTCCTCCAATTGCCCGTCGAGGGTGTCCTCGCTCACTTTGGCAAACTCGACATTGATGGTTTTCTTCAGATGCGACTCTGCCGTGACTTCGTACCCAGCTTTCCCGTATGTCGAGACGATAGCAGCTTGTACATCGTCCAAATACGGAGTTACAAGGCCGAATTGCAGCGTCTCGCTGTTTTTGTTTCGTACAATGTCGAGCAGCCGGTTCAAAGCTAGTACGCTCGTGGTGGCTTTGATCCCAGTAGCCGCCTCAATACTGCTACAGAGTCTCTCGTCGGCATCGAAACCCAGCCATCCGCTAGATGTCCCGCTCCAGCCTATGACATCGACCTGGGCATCTGCCAGAAGCTTTGCGGCGTCCAGAATTGCTGCATCATCGAATTGTGAAAGTGCTGTTTTTGAGAGGGCGATGTGCGTAACGGGAAAGCGAGAGAAGTGCACGCTCACATCACCAAGCGAAGAGAGCATTGAGCATGTTAGTGGCTCGAGGCTGGTATTGGAGGATGGCACCAGGATGCCTAGTTTGATGCTGGCCATGCTTGCGGGGTATGTTTTTTCTTTGTCGAGGACGGATGATTCAGAGTGGCGCCCAGCATACTTCGTAGACCGGTGATGTATACATTGCTTTATGCTCGTGTCGTTGGAATCGCCCGGCCAGCTGTCTCTGCTTACGGCCAAGCAGCGCGCTGGCCGATGCGATAGGCATGCAATTGATGGTTACCGATTAGTCTGCATAAGGTGTCGACTGGTGCGCCATAATTGTGTTAGCTTGCGATGCGTCGTCGCATTGCATAAGCGTCGAACATATATACAGACAGCTACAATGGCAGCAGTTGATGGAAAATCTTTACCTACTCCAACTGACCATAAGAAATGATACTCAGGTACTCAGCCTGAGCACGTGTGAAGAATGTTTCATCAACAGAACTGCCGAGGTCACCTGCTCTGTCAACAATCGTGGAAGCTTATCTTTCTCCGGCCATTCAGGTATAGATCGTCATTCGTCATTGCTCTCCGAACCATCGACGATAGAATGTCGACATCACCTTCCCGTAGAAATCTTTGATCATTGAGCATATCAAACGAATCTACATCTCATTCTCACAATTGTAGCATCCATATACCTATACACCATACACATAGCCAATCATGCCTACCGAACAACTTCCTCTAACCTTCCTCACCCTCCCACCAGAAATCCGCAACCAAGTCTACTCCTACATCTTCATTCCACCTGTGAACGAACCAATCCCCCGAGCGCCAGCGACCGCATCGCCACTCGCGATAGCCTTGCAACTAGACTCGCCGCCATGCTCTCCACTCCGAGACCCAGACGACGATTCACCTCTTCCTCCCCACAAGCCCACACCACTCTCCACGCTCCTCACATGCCAACAAATCCACCGCGAAGCCCAACTCCTAGCCATCAGCACCACAACCTTCCATCTGCACTCTACTAGTGCCGAGCCCGAGCACTTCACCTTGCGAACCCTTCCGCTCTCGTCCGCAAAGCTAGGCGCGCTCAAGCACTTGACCTTAACAGCGCGGATAACGCAGCTACGCGCTCTCAACGAGACATGGAATGGGCAGCCGTTCGGCAATTCACATATCCAACTTGACACACTCACACTCGTACCGCGCCGACCAGACGCGACAAAGTCGGCGTGGGCGGAAGTCGCGGAGCTGGACCAGTGTCATACGCTGGCTCATGTACTGGCCGAGACTTTCAAGACGTTAGGAAAGGTTGGGGAGGTGAAGGTCGTGAATCTGGGATGTTTTGGGGAAGGGGTGTGGAGGCTTGTGTATAGGCATTTGGTGTTCAAGGTGTGGAGGTGGGGTGGGATGAACTGCGGTGTGAGGTTCGAGTGTTCGGGAGCGGATGATGGCGATGGTGGGTGGTTTAAGGCATTCCTTGGGCAGGTTGGGAGTGAGAGCGTTAGAGGGAGTGATGCTGGGGATGAAGCTTATAGGCTGTTGACGGCCGAGGGTACCAGTCCGGGTTCTGTTGCTGGGATGCCTTGATGATGCTCTTCTCGGTGAGAGATTATGTGCTTGCCTGATAAGATAGATTTTTGTACAGATTAGAGAAAGTGACAGTATAGGTGTCGTATATCGCACCCGATCGCTGAGAACGCCTAGCACAAAGTAAGAGAAGAAGCCCAGCAAAATGATTTCCCTCCAAGCATCAAAGACAGCGACTTCATGCCGCCATCCTATCTCTTCCTTTGCGCACCCCTGACCAAGAGACCGCCAACAATACCAGCAGCAACAGCAAGACCTCCCACGATCGCGACGCCGAACAAGCCCTCCTTCTGCACCTTATCCTCGATCAAATCTTTCAAGCTCTGCGCCTGCAAGTTGCCCTCCTCCAGCTCCAGAAGACTGTCGTTATACCGCCTGGCTTCAGCGTAGTTGCCCAGCTTGTAGTGTCCCAGAGCGAGGTAGTAGAGGCACTCGCGCCTGCGGTCGGGGCTCTGGCGGAAGATGTCTGAGAGCAGCTGCACGCCGAGCTGTTGCTCTTCGCGCTTGTTGGATTTGATCAGGCCCCAGGCATAGTTGAATTTTGTTTGCAGCGAGGGGTATGGGTCTTCTTTCTCGTATTGCGAGCGCAGGACGGCGAGCTCGGCGGGTTTGAGAGCGGACTCGGCGTCGGCGGCGTCTGGGAGGCGGGAGGTGTTAGGCATGGCTGGAGGTGGTGGGTTGATGGTCGGAGGTTTGGAGATCAAGGTGGATGCTTACATGGAAGTCTGTCGGCCGGCATGGTGGTGTAGTGAAATGTGTTTGCACGTGGCAGTTTGTTCTAGAAAGATCAGATGTTTTGCTGCTTGCTTGCTTGCCGCCTGCGATAGCCAGCGCTGAACCCTCGAGTCTGGTCTGGTCTGGTGAGTGAAACAGCTGCACGTCATCTGCCTCGGCTTCTTCCGCTCAAGCCGTTGCGTGGGGGGAGGCCCTATCAACAAACAACCCTGAAGATTGAAGAATCGAGGACGAGAACACTGGAAAATACATATATCGTCGCAACATCTGAATATACCCCAAGTCCACGTCACAAGACTACCTCGCTGTACGCGCATTATATAAAACACAGCTCTACGCATCTTCCACTCAGCGCAAGATGGTTCTTTTCGACGAAGACCCCGTGACGGTATGTATACAAACAAGACACAGACAAACTATATCTTTTTAACACTTCTTCCCAGCTCATCTCTGAGACAACAAACCAATTCCACATTGCGCCCGACAAGGACAGTCTCGCGCGCATCTCCTCGTCTCTCTCAGCACTCGGCTCAAATCGCAGCTCGCGCCTAGCAGCACAGCAAAACGCGCTCAAATCCCTCTCGCGGCGCCTGAACAATCTACACTCTCAGCACGAGTACGAAGAAAACAGACATGATGCTGGCAAACACGCGAGCGAAATCTTAGCGCTCGACGCGGAGAAGTTCAGAGTCGCGAAGAGCGCATACGATGTTGAGGTAGAAGGAGAAAGACTCGAGGGCGAACTGGCGGCGCTCAAGGCACAGCTGGACACTTTGGACAGAGAGGGTGTAGAAGGTGGTAGGAGAGGCAGCGAGAGTGAAGGCGATGAGGTTCTGTATGTGCAGTCACCGCAATGTGTTGGAGGGGAGCTTTTACTGACACTGGCCCTTCCAGATTGAAACTCCAAGTCTACCGCTCGCTGGGCATCGACGTTTCGCAAGACGCGAACACAGGCGTGTTCAATCGCGCGGTCATTCGCAACCCGGCGAAGGGCGATGTGAATGTGGTCAACGTGGATGGAAAAGTTGACCGCAAGGTCTACGCCGACATGTTTTGGGACAGTCTCTAAGAATCGGTGAACGCGAAGGAACACTACCGCTTCTCGTAATTTTGGAGTTTGGCGTTTCGAATTGGGATACCCAGGTGGAACATTTTCCCTTCTTGCTATTATGAGCACAATGAGATATTGACCACCTTGCTGGTAGAACCTCGTGAAGGGCATCACGTTGCGGAATCCGGGAAATCTGCAGTGGTCTGTCGTGTCGTTGCACCACAAATCAATTTATAAGGGCTGAGAGTGTCGTATCTACATGTATGTCGTTGAGTAGAGCGCCACGCACACCACACACACTACCAACACATCTAGAACTACTCCTTCTTAGCCGGATGCGTCGGAATAGGATTCGCAGGCCCATCCTCGCCATCGCCACCCTTCTTCCCCTTCTCCAAACCCTTCCGATAAGCCTTCCACAACTCCTCAACCTTCTCTCCCTCACAGCACTCCCCAAACACCTTCTCCCCATCATACTCGCCCTTCCTCAAACACCCATTCAACCGCCTCACCGTCCCATCCCCAAACCTCCTCTCCAACCACTCCAAAAAGTAGCCCGTCTTCTGATACCCCCCATCCCACTCCCCACTCGCCTCCTGCTTCCAGTGCGCAGCACCCAGCCCCGCTCTCAAACGCACCCAATCCGCAATCCCCTCGATCAGGCCGCCCGGACACGTCCCCTCGGCATTCCACTGGAAACAGTGCACGAGCTCGTGGCAAATCACGCCGAGCAGCTCGTGCCTCTTGTCGCCGCCGCGCGCGCAGTTTTTGATGTACTCGGCGCTGATGTTGATTTCTTTGTGGTCGGAATCGAGATCTAGGCCGGTGGTGTAGGCTACGCCGTCGAAGGCGCGGATGATGAAGGTTACGCTGCGGGTTCCGGGGCGGTGGGAGACAGGAGTTTCTTTCGGGGAGGAGTAGAGGAGGTTGAGGACGTTTTGGACTTGGCTGGAGAGGTCTTCGTTGCCGTGGATGTTGGTGAGGAAGATTGAGGAGCCTTCGTGGGCGAGGTCGCGGAGTTCGAGGCGGAGGAGGGGAGTGGGGAAGGTGTGTTTGCGGACGATGGGGGCTGTGGTTGGGGTTGGGGATGATTGAGAGGGAGAGTCTGAGGGAGGGTTTATGGCGGGAGACATTGTGGGTTGTTGCTGTTGGAAGTAGGTTGGTGTGTTTGGCGTGGTGGCGGTCATGGATGGCGGTGGCAGATTTATAGAGAAGCGTGTGGCGTGTGTATTACGCTGTCAGATGATGGTGAGGATGACTCAAATTCTAGATGGAATGCTAAACGGGATTCTTTTGCGGTCAACAAGAGTGATCTCGTGCGTATCTGAGTGAGGCCTAATGCTCGACCGAGCTGAAGTCAAAGTCGACGACGTCTGGTCTGGTGGTGCGCAGCTCTGTCGCGTCATCCCACTTCGATACGGTAAACGAGATTACCACTCGACATGAACATGTAGAACCCAGACTCGTATCGTCACGTTGTAGCAAGATTGTACTTACACCGTCTGACCGAAATGAACTGTTCGAACTAAACCGATGACTCCACGCCTTAATGCAAGGGTTGACGAACCTGGCATGCAAGCAGAAGTTCATGGGTCACACGGGTTCGAGCTGGATTACAAACTGTACACATGGATTGTACAAACTGGACATATGGGTATCTAAGATAAATTACACATACACGCTGACAACCCTCTGTTTCCGCCGGTCCAACATGCGCCGCACTCAAAGACAAGTCCTTATTCTATGTGAACAGCAAGATTCGCTCGAAGCTGCAAATCGAGCTCTTACGAGTCTTTTTCGTACTGCTTGTTGCTGTGAACATGAGCACCTCCAAGAGCTTTTCCGTCGTGATTCTCAAGCTTGTGTTCTGGTGCGCCGTTCGGTAGGTCAGAAGTTGAGACGTGTCCGATGTTGCTTCCTGCACCATCGACATTGGGGACACCTTGTTTGGGTGCTTCAACAACCGGGGAGCTCGATGGTGGAGGTGCAGACTGTGTGCTCGATTCTTGCGCGACAGTCGCCTCAGGCTTGCTTGCATTTCCTTCTCCAGGTTGGATGAAAGGTCTCGTACCGTCAGAATCTTCCGAATGCTTGCCATTTGTCTGGCTTCGCACGCTGCTCGCACGACTGATCACCGCACTACCAGCCTTCTCAGCCCGTAGTCCCAGTCCTTTGTCTGAATCATCTCCCGCGTTTTCAACGCCATGCCAGTCAGCTGGTTTCATTTCCTTCGCTGGTTCTCCCTCTGCAGGCTCGTTGATCTCAATACCCGGTGCGCCTTCCACTTCGGCAACCTTCCACACGACAGCCATGCGATCGAAAGCCCGTGTGCCTTTACGCGACGATCCTTTGACGCCGTCCATTGCATCCCAGTCGATTTCGAAGACACCTGACTCATCCGGCCGGCCACCCTTTTCCGGACCCTGGCCTTCGAAGAAGATATTGAACCACACGTGTGCCACAGCCGTGACCATAGTAAAGCCACCCAGTTTTGTCTTGTTGCGTCTTTCCACATCGATGTTGATGTCGCTCGACGGCAGAACGACGCGAGATATGGGACGGAAAACTACATCGCCACCAGTCGTACCGTCTAATGTGTTTGTCGAAGTTCTGGAGACATTCTTTTGCTCTTTCTCGAGCAGTTTCTCAGGATCGGGTCCAGGGGTCTCATCTTTTTTCTGAAGCGCAGTGTTCTTGCCTCGACCCATGACATCCTGAACCACGTCGGCGAACCCAGCATCTTTCTTGATGTCACCTTTGATGATCTCCCTTTCCTTGCCGTTAAAGGTATGGAACGTCTTGATCTGCTTTCCTTCTTCGGCGAAACCTTCCACAGAGAGTTTCACGCCATCCCTCAAGCCCCAGACGTGTACTTCCAGCACCTCTGCCGGTCGCTCAATGTACTTCTTCCCTCCCTTAGTCCAGCGATCAACGTAAGTCAGCGTCCGAATCTGACTAGGAATGCTGATGCCCGCGCCAAACCCAGGCCTCATGCGCCTCTCTGTGAACCGCTGCTTCGCCTCCTCCATATCCCAGCCTTCCTCAGCAATCAAGTAGCTGCAACTCACAGTCCCACTCCTACCCTTTTCCGGACCCTGGCCTTCGAAGAAGATATTGAACCACACGTGTGCCACAGCCGTGACCATAGT
>QQTW01004751.1_pt1 | contig 10214 bp, 7 predicted proteins | sample 1904831 | NCBI WGS metagenome assembly QQTW01 (sample SAMN09435610, study PRJNA476489) | Subsurface metagenome, whole genome shotgun sequencing project.
AATTCCAATGCCGTGCTCATGCCGTGATATCCCATAACAATCCGTAATCCATATCCATATCCATATCCATATCCAAGCCTGGTGACAAACATGTCCGAAATCAGACCGCGGATGCCATCAATGTGTGTCTCTATTTTGCAATCCTTTGCTCTAACCCAACGTGTTGTTTGTGCCATGAAACGCCCAGAGTCTGACCGTTCCCCTCGAGACCTAGTCATTCGTCCTCGGGTATGCCGCCACCCTCGCGCTCTCCAGGAAATCCGAGCTCTGTGTCACCTTCGATGAACGCGACCGCAAGGGAGAACTACACGACTACCACACCTTACATTAACAGACACGCCTTCTCACCACGCAACGGTCCGGATCTGATGTGTCGTTCGGTTCGTCCGCCCATGGCTTCGATTCCCAAGAGCAGCGATTCATCCATAAGCAACTTCTCGTCATCACCCAACACTGTCTTCAGCAACGCAGGCGCAATGCAGCTAGATACTGCACCCCGATTTTCCTTTGACGGTGGAAATATTCCTCCTTTCGAGAAAACCAAATGCCTTTACTCCATTACGACTGCCGACCGTCAGCCAGTACACCCGGACATCCAAGCGCGCATTGACAAGGGCTTCTTCAAAGCCGATCAAGACTGGACCTGTTACCGCCGTAACTACTTCTCAATAGCATGCGCCTACACCTTGAAGCCTGCCTATGTCGAAAATCAGGCTTTGTTTCTGCATCGACCAAGTTCAAACCCCGAACAAATCCATGCGTTCGCCATATCGATTTCTGCTGTGGTGGATGGTGAAGGAGGCAAGCCGGTCGAGCTAGTCCAGTACACTCCAAAGCGCGACACTGGTGCCAAGAACAGTCCGGACAAGATTAAATTGAATCCACACTCTACGGGGGCGCTCGGTGTGCTGTCAGGGTCCGTCCCTGCATCAAGTGCCCTGGGCGTTCCAGGTCCAGCATCGCAGTTGTCGGCTCAAGATTACGACCAGTCACATACCACACCCAGTGCCTGCTCGTCGCAAGATCAAACGGTGGCAAATTTCGATCGCATCCAGTTCAAACATGCAACGGCGAACAACGGCAAGCGGAGGGCAGCACAGCAGTATTATCATCTCGTCGCTGAACTCTACGCGGGGATCTTGGACGGCAATGGCGCTCCAAATGACATACGATGGGTCAAAGTGGCCACGAGAATCTCCGCACCTATGGTGGTTAGAGGGAGAAGCCCAGGACATTACTCTGACGAGCGTCGGGGGAGCTCAGCGTCAAGTGGTCCTGGCGGCCCTCCAGGTGGCGGCGACAGTGGTGATAGTGGTGGAAGTTCAATGAACCCTGGCTCCGCTGGACCAAGCACAGCCACACGCGGCACTTTACCAAGCCTGCCGTATGGTAACAATCCCCTTCGTGGAGGCGACAGCTACCAGTCACATCACATGTCATATAACCACTCACCATCAAGCACGTCCGTGCCATCTTCGTCTTCTTCGTCATCCTATGGTGGGACCAATCATCCCGGCGACCAGATGCTGACAACGGAAGAAACCTCCTCCATGGAAGACTACTCTGGATATTCGTGCTACACTCCGCCATTGTACGATGCAACGTCAAATGCCAGTAATGGGATGCGAATGCGCCTACCGCCCTTCACTCTTCCTTCTTCGAAACCAATCATCAACGGACAACATCGCTCGTCTTCACACCAGGATGGACAACTTGGATACATGATGAGACCTGACGATCCTCGAAAGTTCATCAAAGATGAACACCAGCAGCATCACAACGGTATACATCCTCCATCGCTTGCGAACCCGTGGTACAATACGCCAGTGGGAGCCGGTTTACGATGCGGGAACGTCCCAAAGCTAGATAGCAGTCGGAACATACATTCCGAGATGCCAGCTCTCTAGCAACATGGTAACTGAAACCTCATCCAACCTGGCATGGCAACACTGTCGCCTTCACTGTGAGAGTCCTCCATCTAGGGTCTTACTCCCTTTCTCGAGTATCTTTTTTTTTAATGTTTTGCGCGGTCATTATGAAGTCATGCCTTCAAGGCGCAGGGTGCAGGAGTTATCAAGATGCAGCGATTTTATCAGGATCTCATTTGTCACGAATGGTGCGGTTCAAAGACTTGTCGCCCGACAGCATCATTTGTTCAACGAGATACATTTCTAGAGCGAATTCCCCCGGCCTCGAGCAATCAACCTGCTCTGCAGACCCTCATAGACCTAGTCTTTCTTTTGTCATCGGTCCCATTTCTTCTTCTTCTTCTTCACACAAAGAATATCATTCGATCTCGAACTTCTTCATACACTTGCTGGCATGCGCGCGTACGTGGGATGGAAAACGGCAAAACGGGAGAAATAAACGAGTTTACGAGATCCACGGCTTGGCTTGGATATGGATATGGATATGGATATGGATTACGGATTGTTATGGGATATCACGGCATGAGCACGGCATTGGAATTTTGGCGTGGGAGACTCAGGCATCAGGGTATCAGGCATCAAGGTCTCAAGGGTATCGGGCATTGCGATGGGTTGTCCAATTGTTGGATTGGGGTGCCCTGGGCGCTAGGATAGAAATCTTGCAGAGGGACTGGGTTTCCGAGGATGGGAAAAAGGGACATGGAAGGGGGGACGGAAAAACACGCCGGGCGTGGGTTTACCTTAACTTACTTTGTTGTTTTAATCCTAGTATTTTTTCTTGTTCTTGCTCTATTTCGATGTCTCCTTCTTACCTTGCCTCTGCTTGTCATCGTCACCATTGGCAAATCGTCATGACTGTCTCGACCTTAGGCACCACCGTCATCCCATTGCATTCTCAGGTATCAATCTGGACCACTACATTACTACACCGCATGAAACAGAGCGATCCACTACACAACACCACCAGCCAAGTAACAATCATCCTTCTCCTCCCCTCCCCTCACCACAACCCCACACTGCCCTGCCCTACACCACATCCTCTCATCCACCGTTTACCTCCAGATAGATAACCAATACCTCGTCTCCCCCTCCTCCCCTTCTCCTTCCCACCACCGCCAATACCCCACCCTACCCATCCAAGACCGCTAATTCACCGAATTCCCTCATCGTGCTTTCCTTTCGATTTTTATATCGCTCCGACATTTCTGCTCGTTCAACCTACCAAGACACAACTCAACACAAATCATATCGATTCTTCCATTCACCAACTATCCGGTCTGACCCTGTCGGAAAAGATAGCAAAGTATGCAAATGCTGGTTGGACCAGAGAGTGGGGTTAGGCAGTGTCTTTCTTTGTACTGCGAGGCCGGTTGACGGATGAGTGGGTGGGCAAGGCATACAATGGTCTAACCTTTTGCCCTCTTTTGTGGATGTCGCTCCCTTCCAGTCGTTGTCTCTCCTCTGAGTTTTATTGGCACAGTACGGTGGAAATAGTTTGCGTCCTTACTCGTTCTCCCAAGTATGCAGGTTGTACTGCGTAAAGTACCTCTCCTTGACATCTGAAGTAGCTCTTGTTCTGAAATTCGCGAGGGTCAGACCCGGGATATGCCCCTGGAGAAATTGGTTATGACAAGGTGATTTTACAATCATACGCAATGAATATTCACGCACGACCTGGAAGGATATGAGAGGGGAATGTTGCCACTTTTATTCACTACACTCCACCAGAACGGAGAATCCTATATAGCTACAGATGAAAGGAGACGGCGCAAAGAGATGGAGATTTAGAGAGGTGGTGATGTGATAAGAGAAACGAGCAGTATACAAGTACTCTTCTCTTTTCACCCCAGATGTTTCCCCACATACATGTCCTTTGCCTAAGAAGACACGGTGGAGAAGGGACTTGGGATCAAAGGCCAACAGAACACCAGAGAAGAGACAAGAGTATGACTGTACAATATGCATGGGCAATTAGGTAGGAGATATTCTATGGAGAAAGCGGAGAAGATGAAGAGAAGAGATGAGATCTTTCCACATTTATGGCTTCTTCTCCCCCTCAGTCCCTTCACTCGGTGTCTCGCCCGCATTTCCTTCCGGTGGTGCTTGGTCTGATCTAGCCTTGTGCATCTTGTCGAAGAGGTTCAGACTGGCCATTTGCAGCTCGTCCGTCTTGGCCTTCACTTCCGCGGCCGTGGCAGTACCCTCTCCGGTCTGGTTCTTGGCCACGAACTCCCTCAGTGCGGTGATCTTCTCCTGAATCTGTTCGCTTTCGGCCTTGTCTAATCGGTCGGCGAACTCCTTGAGAGCTTTCTCGGTATCGTTAAGTACGCTATCGGCGCGGTTGGCAGCTTCGATCGCGGCCTTGCGCTCCTTGTCTTGCTCGCCGTATTTCTCTGCGTCGTTCACCATGCCTTGGATTTCAGCGTCGGAAAGACCGGATCCGGAGGCGATGGTGATAGACTGGTCCTTGTTGGTAGATTTATCCTTGGCGTGCACGTGGACGATAGAATCGGCGTCGATGTCGAAGGTAACCTCAATCTGCGGGACACCGCGGTGAGCCGGTGGGATGCCGACGAGCTGGAAGTTACCGAGCAACTTGTTGTCTCTGACGAGTTCACGCTCTCCCTGGTAGACCTTGATCTCAACAGCAGTCTGAAAGTCAGCTGCGGTGGAGAAGATCTGTGACTTCTTGGTGGGGATCGTTGTATTTCGGTTGATCAAGCGGGTAAATACTCCGCCGAGGGTCTCAATACCAAGAGAAAGTGGAGTGACGTCGAGAAGAAGAACGTCCATGACCTCACCGGCGAGAACAGCCCCCTGGATTGCGGCACCCATGGCTACAGCTTCGTCTGGGTTGACAGCTTTGGCGGGGTCCCGGCCGAAAATGCTCTTGACCGACTCGGTGACCTTGGGCATACGGGTCATACCACCAACCAGGATAACTTCTTGGATGTCCTTGGCCTGGAGGTTGGCATCTTTCAAAGCCTTCCGTACCGGCTCGACCGTTCGGCCGATCAAGGGCTCGACTAGCTTCTCGAGCTGTGCTCGTGAAAGCTTGGAGTTGATGTGCTTGGGACCCGACGCATCTGCTGTGATGAAGGGAAGGTTGATGTCAGTCTGGAGGGAAGAAGACAGCTCAATCTTTGCCTTTTCGGCCGCTTCACGGATTCGCTGAATAGCCATCCGATCGTTCGACAGGTCGATGCCAGATTCGGTCTTAAATTGTTTGACGAGGTGCCGGACAAGGGTGATATCAAAGTCCTCACCACCCAAGTGAGTGTCACCGTTGGTGGACTTGACCTCGAATACACCCTTCTGGATTTCCAGAACTGAGATATCGAAAGTGCCTCCACCGAGATCGTAGACTGCAATCACGCGGTCTTGTTCCTTCTCCAGACCGTAAGCCAATGCTGCAGCGGTAGGCTCATTGACAACACGGAGTACGTTCAGTCCAGCAATTTGTCCAGCGTCTTTTGTCGCTTGCCGCTGGGAGTCGTTGAAGTACGCTGGTACGGTGACAACACCATTCTTTATCGACTTGTTCAAGTGAGCCTCGGCAGTCTCCTTCATCTTTTGCAGCACAAAACCACCGACTTGCGACGGTGAGTACTTCTGACCACGGGCCTCAACCCAAGCATCGCCGTTAGTGTGCTGTACAATCTTGTATGGGACTTCCTTGATGTCACGTTGGACTTCAGGGTCTGTGTATTTACGGCCGATGAGTCGCTTGGTGGCAAAGAGAGTGTTTTCTGGATTGACGACGGCTTGTCGCTTCGCAGAGATACCAACTAATCGCTCGCCATCTGCTGCGAAGGCTACTACTGATGGAGTTGTCCGTGCACCTACAGTCAAGATTAGCATGATCTTCCAGAATCACTCTGATGTCGTATCATGATGATATACCTTCTGAATTTTCGATGATTCGAGGTGTTTTCCCTTCCATCACAGCTACCGCGGAATTGGTTGTCCCTGAAATTGGTTAGCTGTCAGTATTCGTTGCATACAATGACGCGGAAAGGAGCGGAGCAAGGAGAGAACATACCCAAGTCAATTCCAATAACCTGCCCTTTGACCTTCTCATCCCCGCCACTTGAATTGTACCGCACGAAGGATGACCCAAGAGGTGACCGGATAGCTTGAGAGCGCGTAAAGACAGAAGTCGCCCGCGGGAGCTGTGGCACTTTTGGTTAGAGGCAAGCACCGTCAGGCAAACAGGAATATGACCTTACCGATCTTGATATTCTAGCTGGCAACATCTTGTAGTAGTATACGGACAGTGAAAGCGTAGAGTCGCCGAGCTGTATCAATCGTGAGACAGAGGATATCGTCGAGGTTTGAGATGTAAAGGTAGATTCGTTAGATGAAGTCAAGAACAAATTTTAGCGTCGAAAAGAGTAGAAGCGGAAAGATCCGGTACGAGTTGGTCTTAGTCGTATTAAACGATAAATTTCTTACAGGCATATGCTTTCAATGTTCACTGCGAAATTTGTCAGGAAAGTGAGGCGCTAGCGTAACTTTACCGAATCATACTCTCCGCTGTCATATATGTAGAGAGACCATGACGCGCGAAGCCGAAGCTCGGTCTCGAGGCAAAGAGCAAGGGACACAGCGACATCAGAATTGCTGGTGATGATTCAATAACTTCGACGACATGACGGTCGAGGAGACTCTGTATGTTTGAACGTCTGCTTCGAAACATCCGTCGCCATGCTGACTTATATTAGGTGTCAGGCGACCGAATCTCTCATTTTGCCTGCAAGGCGAACCTTCTATCCTCTGAAGATCCCCTCACAGTGAGCTGACTTTGTCCTGTACGGTACTTCATCTTGGAGACCGCTCATGACTTTCTGTAATATAGACACTGGCAACTCCGAAACTACATTAGCACTACTGATCCAGGCCACATCTACTATGCCTCAGACAAAGATATCTATTGCTTACATACCTCAACGAGAAAGCGTGAGCTCATTGCTGTGCTGCCATGGACACCGATATGCTTGGCGGCGGCGTATGGGTGGATAGTGGTGGGTGGGCCGAACAATGGACGGTGTGCTTTTGTGAAGATCAGGGTTGAAGGACCGGAAGAGACGAGTTCCCGTGCGTCACGCCGGCACGCCGAAGTCGATGCCCTGCTGCCGCTAGATCTTGATGTCCAGTCAAGGCTTCAGGCGTATCATTTCTTGGCAGGGACCAGGCCTGATTGGCCTGATTCCGATCTCTTAAGCGGCAGAAAGGCAGAAGTTCAGATACAAGAATTGGGGAAAGACATCGTCAACTCGGTCACGATACACCTTTCACCTGGCAATGGCAAGGATCTTCAGGACGAGCTGCTTGCCGTCATGACTAATAACGACTGTACTGTCCGTGTGTTCTCTTTAACACAATTCCGCGAGCTCCACACACTCCTCTTCCCGAAGGCAATGAATCACGCGTCAATTTCTCCAGATGGGAGTCTCCTTGTCGCAGTTGGCGATGAGCCACATGCCTATTTTCACAGGCGTGTAGCATCCGGGAGGGTCCAATTGGAGGATGGAACTTACTTACTGCGACACGAATGGGAATTGGTTTCGAGCCCGTTACTTCAAGTCACAGGTCCAGATGAAGGAGGCATGTGCTTTACAACTGCTTTCTCGCCTTCTGGCCATATATGTGCAGTTGGCTCGCAAGAAGGAATCATTACTGTCTTTGACACCAACTTGATCCAAGCCGCAGAAGATGACGAGGACACCATTTACAAATGCTTCCGATCATCGAGAACTTCACCGCTACCGATTTCACATCAAGCACCTCGTTCGATGTGCTTCTCTCCTGCCCCATGGGACCTGTTGGCTTGGGCGGAAGATCACGGACGGGTTTGCGTGGCGGATGTACGCCATGCCTTTCGTTTCAGACAGACCATCAAGCTCGACCTCGACGTAATGGATCGCGAGGAGATTGACCGCGCGGACATCACCGACTTCGAGGACGATCTCATCCATCCCGAGCTTCGAGCCTTGACAACGGAAGCTCGCTTCGTTCGGCACTATCGTGAAGCGCGAGACGCACAAGACGATGCGGCAGCACTCAGTTTCGCAACAGATTACATCGAAGCATCCGCCGAAAGACGCAGACTTCAGCGTGAAGCCAGGGAACGTGGAATCAGTAATCCTGACTTGTTTGCACAAGGCCTTACGGAACGGGAGAGACAACTTTTGGATACGCTTCGAACCTCCCGCGAACGCATGAACGAGAGAGAGCGGGCAGAAGCTCAACAGCAGAGCCCGTTCAGCGTCAATCATTTACCTCCCGGTACCTTCGAAGAATACCTAGGGGTTCCGACAATGTCCTCGGCAACCAACTCAAGGGCGAGTTCAACTCTCCGGGATTACATTCGCGAGCGTAACTTGGAGCGGTCGCGTACCGGCGATCGGACTTATCAGCCCCGGCGTCGCAGCTCCATCGTTCTATCGAACAACAACGCCAATGAATCTAGCTCATCAACTTTGGCTCAAAGGATCGGTTCGTCTACCTTCACCGCCTCCCCATCTCGTCTCTCCAACCCACCTACCACAACCACAACCCATACGGATCCTTGGCAAACCATCGAAGCGGCAATGCAGTCTGGCCCGCTTCCTGACGCCGCCACTCGACTCAGGCGGGAGCGTGAAATATCTGCCGAAGCCACCTTCGAGCGGAGACAGCAACAGTGGGCGAGGATGGAAGCAACGAGAAATCAGATCCAGAGATCTCGACAAGTGTACGATATAGGGGGTGGTCTGGATAGGTATGAGGTGGATCTGTTGAGGCAGGCAAGATACCGAGCTTATGACCCTGACATCGGGATCGGGACACAGGGTCTAGGGTGGAGTGAGGATGGTCGACAGCTGTAAGCTATGGACCAAGCGATCATGCCAGAATCGAGGGCTAACAACGATGCAGCTTTGTTGGCACCGAAGAAGGTATATTCGAGCTTAATGTCAACATCCAGGAGCGCAAGACGTTTCCGGTGATTGCCGTGAGATAACGGCTTCGAAGACAGTCCTAATGATTCCTATTCATGCATTGGACGAATTTATTCTTTCCGATGACTGTATTGTTGGCTGGGACGGAGGCCTTTTGTTGTATCACAGTTTCCTTGCCTTGGCTTAGTGGGTGGATGCTCCTCTGGCGGACACATATGGGCTCTCACGGTTGAGGTATTGCTGTTCCGAACAGCCATCAGGAGGAAAGTTTGGAGTTTGGTGTTAGCATTCATTTCCCGTGTTCACAAGCAATCACATGCGATTCACAGCATATGAAGCCTTAGCCAAAATTATTTATCTTCCGTGGCCCTTCGGCCCAGCAAGCCCGAAATCCTTAACCATGTTATGGTCTTTCTGCCTTGACTATAGGTAACATGTATGTACCTTCGTACTGTTACAAGGCAAGTACTGTATTCGTAGAAATGACGGGCCGAATAATGTCAAGCTTGGCCAGATTACTGTGACATAACTAGGTAAACAACCAGAACATTTTTCTACATCTTAATCAGGGAGGGCCACTGGCCCCGTCCACCAAAAACGGGAAGGGGCAGCTCGTCAGCACCTCGTGGGACGAATCTCATCTCTTGCAGATCTGCCATTCGTTTTCCACTCAGAGTCTTCCGCGACTTGACCCCACGTCGCACTCAGTTAAATTATAGACGAACGTATCACAACCAACTATTTTCGACGCTCATTGTTCAATTCGATTCAATTCAATTCATCTTTCTTTCCATACTTAGTCTCACAGTCAAGTCACCAACCCCACGTCCAATTGGTCCTGTCAAGCACCACTTCGGTCCACCGCCAACAACAATGTCTGTTCCGCAGCACACTGGCGCGGCGGACAGCTACTATCACAACGCCCAGCCAGCCATGCAGCAGAACCCACCCGCCTTCAACGGCGGCGCTCAACCTCCATCGGATATGAAATACGAACAGCCACCGCCGACGTACGAACAGGATGGACAGGGTGTGCCGCAAGTACAGGGTGACAAGACCTTCAACCAAGTCTTCAAGATCGACAAGCCCACGTACAACGATATATGGGCAGGCATACTGGTAGGGTCACCTTGGCACCTCTCAGTGAAACCCTTTTTCACTAACATCTCTGACAAAAGTTAATCCTCACCTCCCTCGGCTTCGTCGCCGTCTCCGGCCTGTCCCTACATGGCTATTCGTCCAACAAGGGCTTCAACGGCGGAGGCATCTACGGCAGTCAAAACGACTTCTCCCTCAACACCAACACGATCGTGCTCTTCGCGTTCGTCCTGGGCGTCGCCTTCGT
>QQTW01004752.1_pt1 | contig 10214 bp, 12 predicted proteins | sample 1904831 | NCBI WGS metagenome assembly QQTW01 (sample SAMN09435610, study PRJNA476489) | Subsurface metagenome, whole genome shotgun sequencing project.
TGTGTGTGTGTCCCCATGGGGTTCCCTATAGGATTGCTCACGGACTTGATTTGCAAAGTTCGCAGAATCAAACCCGCGCTAGCTACAAGGGTGTTACGATTGTAAACTGCGACAAATGTAATCCTTGCGCCTAGTTAGACCATTAGGCCATTGACCCGGAGGCCGAAGTTGAATGCCGTCATAACAATCTATAAGGCAAAGGGATGGGGTTTGGACGTAGCATGTACCGCGGAACACGATCATACTGTAGAGATGCGTGAGATAAGTTGTGGTCGAAATGGGCATATTATGTGCCGGCCTAGTTATAAAATTCAGTCTTCAAGTAGGGAAGGTCTCAGAAAAAACTGCCCAATATGGGTAGGGCTTTGGACATCGATAATACAGACTCTAAAAAGCCACAGTTGCACAAGGTGAGATTGAGAGACGAATTCTGTAGCTTCTTATACTGTACAATAATCTGAATTGAGTAACAGAAGAACTTATTTGCCTACTTCCCAACAGACGTCACCTCTCCCTCGTACGTAGTCGCAGTCCCCAACCAGATCTATCTAATGAGCTAACTTGATTGTCAGCGACATCCATCTGATGTATTCAAAACACATACCGTCAGGTTGGCCCAAGATGTACTCGACCGCCTTGTCAACTGCAGTTCTTGTCAGCAAGCTGATCTGACACGGTGAAAAATGATAGACCTTACCACTATGTATAGCATCGGCCTCTTTATCCGGAATTTCGATGCTAAACTCCTGTTTTCGCATTCAGCATCATATATGCTGTCTTCCTGCAACGAAATTGCTAACCTCTTCAATCGCCATCGTGACTTCCACTTGGTCCAAAGAGTCCAATCCCAGGTCGTTCGAAAAGTGCGAGTTTGCAGTGACCTGGCGAGATCAGCTGTGATCCCTCCCCTATTCACTTGAAACCGCAGTGAAATACCTTTGAAGGGTCCTTGACCTAACCATATTGACCATATCAGTAATGGAGCTCTGCATTCCTGATAGACCAGGTTATGTGATACAAACGCACCTTATCAAACTTCGTCAGGATGTCCGTTATGCGTCCCTCGACCTCTTCCCGCGACAAGCCTGCTGGCGCCGAGTAACATCGGATACAGACTGGGGAGATAGATGGACGAGAACTGCGGAAGGGCGTGGCTAGGCATGCATTCGTCATTCGAGGAATTGGTGCGTGCATTCTCAGAGCTGACCGACCCAGCCCTCGCGCCGACCGAAGTAACGCGACTCTCAACATCGTGGTAGTTGGTAGTTTTCAAGAATACTGCTAATCTGTTTTTGCAGAGGCCGTTCAAACTGACGTTTTCCTACTGGTAGAGCTTGGAGAGAACGCGAACCAGAAAGCTCTCACGTGATCAGCTCGGCCAAGTAGCGCAAGATCGAACACCACCAACAACTCATGAAATTCAGCAAACTTACCGAGTAGTATGTTTACCTGATAAGATACACCAGCCATAGATGTGTTACGAATGAAGTCTTCTATAGATTGATGCCAGCGGATGTGCGTTGCTTGGATGACTTCTGCTATGTCACATGATCTGGAGCTACATTCGCTTACTCAGCTCTCAGATTGAAGTTCGCGACGGCAACTCCAAACTTCACAGCGACTCGACACTCATCGCCACCAAACATGGCGGCGACCAGCAAACCTCTCACCATGTTCGCAGCATCATGTCGACCATGCAGTCGTTCAGCAATTTCCCTCCTACGGCCCAGCTTAATTCTCAGAACTCCCTCGACCGCTGTCTCCTTCTCCACCAGCTCTCCTCGACCCGCTCTCTCTGGCCCCCCACCATCGCGGTTTCGTCTCCCACGACCCAAGCGATGGGATGAGTCCGATGAGTCCGCAATCGACAAAGCCGGTCGACATTTCTTGCTCGCGGAGATGCTCAGGGGGATGTATGTCGTCTTGGAGAACTTCTTCCGGCCGCCATACACGATCCTGTATCCGTTTGAAAAGGTATGCTCCCTGCACTGCTCAGAAGTGGCTCAACACTAATGATCAAGCAGGGTCCTATATCTCCCCGCTTCCGAGGCGAGCATGCTCTCCGACGATACCCCACTGGTGAAGAACGGTGTATAGCTTGCAAGCTCTGTGAAGCGGTAAATCTCTCTTGGTTGATGTCGATTATAGCGCACAATACTGATATGATGGAATAGATATGCCCTGCCCTAGCAATTACTATTGAGGCAGAGACCCGTGAGGATGGTTCGCGTAGAGTGAGTACTGGCAATTGCTGTAGCTATCTCGTACTTTACATTTGAGCATAAATGCTAATGAGTCCAAGACCACCCGTTACGACATTGATATGACCAAATGCATCTATTGTGGATATTGCCAGGAGAGCTGTCCTGTGGACGCTATCGTCGAGAGTAAGCTCCCTCAGCCAGCGATAATACTAGCAATTAATATGCTGACGTTTTTCAAAGCTGCAAATGCCGAATATGCAATGGAGACAAGAGAAGAGCTTCTTTACAATAAGGAGAAATTATTAGCCAATGGTGATAAATGGGAGGCAGAGTTGGCAGCGGTAGCACGTGCAGATGCGCCATATAGATAGAAGAATATGTCATTCGCAGGAGTTGTATGGGCTCAAGATGGACATCTCTTTGCTCATTTCCTGTACTACGACAGTGCTTTCATGTCTGCGGTAACGTGGCGCCGATGCTTGCCCCTCTATCATCACAGCAATCCCGGATTAGTGGCCACTCATCACGGCAAAGTGACGACTCCCGGAAGCCTCAATTCAGGCGACATCTGTTGATGTCACGATAGCTAGAGACGTAGTTCCGCCGCGTAGTGGATGTGTTCCGCCACAACTACTATTGCTACTGCCCTTCGAGATCCTCCATCTCTTCACATTGAAGCTGTTACTCAGCAATTCACGAAAGGACCAAGACCAATGACATATCGGAAGACAGTTTGACTTTGGCAATAACACATCCCAGTCACGAGGGTAGTAGTTGATGTGTAACTGAGTCAACCCAATCCGCGAACTAGTGAACTTCGCAACTGACTCGAAACCTCTACAAAGCGCGTAATCGATCATCTTATCACAACTAGAGCTTTTCCTCGTGATACCAATACCGATATGGTTTCTATGGGATAATGCAAATACTATACGCATCATCCACCATCCTATGTAACTTATGCCTTGCTTCTCGCTCGAAACGTGCCCTCGAACCCAGGTCTCTTCTTTCCCTTCGGCTTGCCCCCACCACCACCACCCTTCTCATCCCGCCGTTTCCGTAAATTCTCCTCACGCTTCTTCTGCTTCATCTCCTTCCCCTTCTCCACCCCCGCCAATCGATCCTTCCACTCCGTCTCGCTCTTGCTCTTGGCTTTCTCCTGTCTTTTCAACGTCTTCTTCAGCAGCGAGGTATCATCCCGGACTTTCTCGCCGTGGATCCGCTTGCGCGCGTTCAACCACATATCCTGCTCGGCGATCTTGGTCTGTTTCTGTTCGTCGAGACCACTGAGACGAGCACGCTTGGCTTCTGCGGCTTTGAGAGCACCCAGTGCATCCTGCGGACCCTTTTTGCGTCGTGGATCCATGAGACCAGACAGATTGGGATCGACTTCCGCGCCGTCTTTGAAGGCCATACGACCGAAGGAAAACACATTCATGTCTGGTCCTGAAAGAGGTGTTCCGAGCGGGGATGCAACGTCGGGAGATTTGCTCAGGGCCAACACACGCTCGCGAGCCACCCGTTCTTCTTCCTTCGCTTTCTGTCGCAGTTCTTTCTTGTGTGCGCGACGCTGCTCTTCTTTCTTGCGTCGCGCTTCAATCAGCTCTTGACGGTTGCGTGCGGGCTTGCCATCAGGTCCATCGGCGTGTCGAGCGGCTCGTAGCTCCTCGATGCGCGCATTGAGTCGTGCTCGGAGCGTCTCGGAGTCGACCAGAGGCTTTTTGATCCGCTCCTTGTTGCGGGGTGGGACGATGGACGATGCCGAGGAGGGAACAGAGGTTGGAGAGTCGTCGAAATTCGGTAGATCGGGAGCTGGTGTTGGCGAGACGGTCGACTGGGATTCTGGGGATTGCTCGACTGCTGGGTAATTGGTATCCTTGGACGGTTGAGAAAGATGTCGGTCTCCATTCGTGTCCGGAAGAGGAGCGTCGTCCTTTTTCGTCGCTGTATCACCAATCGATGCATTTTCCTCATGATTTGCGGCGCCGTTGATCTTTAATGCACTTCGTGACTCGCTCTCGGCCACTTTCGCCTCCTTTCGCTCCTTTTTGCCCTTCGGGGTTGATTCTTTCTCCTGCTCTGGCTTCTCCGATACTGCTTTCATCTTCTTTGACTGGACTTCATCCTCGGTCGTCTTCTTCTCTACATCACCAGACTCTTTGCTCTGCTTCGACTTCTTTTTCTTCTTCCGCTTCTGTTTCTCATCTGGGGTTTTTAGGCCCTGCTTGGGCTGCTCCCGATCGACGCCCTCAACGCTTGAAACGTCATCCTCATCACGCTTGCGCTTCTTGGCTCGCATGTCCATCACATCTTTGGCGCTCTGGATCGAGTCCGGGTCCAATTTGGCCCGCTTGGCCTGCCTGGCCTCTTCTTTGGTCTGCTTCTTTTTCTTCCATTGGTCCTGATGCAAAGTCAGAAATGTATATAATACTTAATATAGTCGGAGACATCTCATTGTGAATATACTCACGCTTGTGTCTTCACCATAGTAGTACTTGGCTGGGATCAACGAGAGCAGGCCATCGAATGACCGTGCGTGGCGGTTCAGCCTCTCCTGCACGTTGGTGCGTCAGTCATTGTGACTACAGCGACACATCTGTAATACACGTACCTCCAGACTATCCGCCATCCCCAATGGCACGCAGCTAGCAATGTTCCTAGAAAGTGCCGCCTCAACACCAGAGTTGTGCGAGTAAGTGTGAAGGTGTAGTGGGATGATTGACGGAAAGCGGTGAAGATCACCCGAAATTTGCGTGCGGGGCCTATCGGCGTGTTCCGTGCATCATCACGGCGTTAAGACTGCATCTCAGGCTTATACCTTTCCTGGTGACTGGCAAGACAAGTGGTTTTCACAATGGCACAGAAAGACAAGGTATGCAATTACAGCCAGTTAACTCTCAAGAGTGTTATTATTCGAGAACATCTCGGGCTGATGAGGCTTAGCCTAGCGCGTTGCGATCCATCATTGCAGGCGCGACGGCGGGCGCCGTTGAGATTTGTATGGATATCCCTCTTATCGCGATATTGGTACATAGCTAACACCTTCCTAGCAATTACATATCCTGCCGAATGTGGGTTGATGTATTAATCCTGACTTCAATTGACTGTCCTCTGAACTGGGCGCAGTCGCAAAGACAAGAACACAGCTCAACCGACGACTGCCCGATGGGCAAAAGCTCCCCTGGCCACCATTTGGCCGGGCATGGTACGCTGGCTGTACGACGCTCATCATCGGCAATTCCTTGAAAGCGGGCATACGTAGGTATCCACTCCAGCCGCGAAGCTGTTGCTCTATCAGCTGCTGAATGTCTACAAGGATTCGTTGCATTTGATACCTACAAGAACTTGCTTCAAGACGAAAATGGCAGGATCTCAGGACCACGAACAGTGGTGGCAGGCTTTGGAGCAGGAGCCACCGAGTCGTTGTTGGCAGTTACGCCGTTTGAGAGTATCAAAACTACACTGTGCGTATATCTGGGAGCGATCCAATGTTTGTAGATCCGGAAGTTGATCAGAACACCAGCATCGATGATCGCAAGTCGGGCAAACCTCGCATGCGTGGCTTCTTACACGGCTCAATGATTATTGCTCGTGAGCGAGGGATTCGTGGGTTCTTCCAGGGCTTTGTTCCCACGACGGCAAGACAAGCGGCCAATTCAGCAACGCGATTTTGGAGCTACTCGACATTGAAGCATCTGGCACAAGGTTATCTCGCTCCAGGCGAGAAATTAGGGACCGCCAGTACGTTTGGCCTGGGAGGAATGGCAGGATTGATCACAGTGTATGAAGCCTCAAGATTTTCACCCGGCACTAGCTCACTGGTCTAGATATGTAACCCAACCACTGGACACCATCAAGACTCGGTAAGCTGATTCCATTCGATCCGACATCAAAAGACCTCGCTAATGGTCATAGGATGCAATCGATCGAAGCTCGGAGAGAGTACAAGAACAGTTTCGTATGCGCAGCAAAGATCTTCCGAGAGGAGGGCATTTTGACATTCTGGTCTGGTGCATTACCACGACTGGTGAGGTTGACGGTAAGTGACTATTAATGTAGCCAGTAAGAGTTGATAGATCTAACCAACGGTGCTAGTTGAGTGGAGGCATCGTTTTCACTATGTAGGACGCCTCAATTTCGAATGCGTGTCGTGACATGGACTGACATGTTAGCAGGTACGAGAAAACAATGGAGCTGTTGGACGTGGCGGATCCGGAGCGAAGATATGTTTAAGGTGAAGGGCGCCGGCGTTTGTGGATAAGCTTTACCAGGTCTCGATTTTGTGTCATCAACTCTTACGATACCAACCGCGGACTTTTGCGAGCGAGAAGAGCGAATGCCCGGGCCGATAATTCCTGATCGCCTCTCCATGATCCCGTTGATCCCAGCACCAAGAGCTGCCTCGGTTGGTCTGATGGAAAGCATGGCCCAGCTCTTGTCCTATCCTCGACGATAACGTCCACAACTGCAATATCTCGGTCGAGGCTGGACTTGGGGGCACACATTACAACTTCTATTTCTCATTATCTTCAGGAGCAAAGGGCCAACGACGGCGTTTGCTCGTGCTATTGGGCCTCGACTACTAGGAAGAAGCAGGAGCATCCGTGAGTGGAACATAAGAAACACCATACAGCTTCTGCTTATGAACCGATCCATCGGACTTCTTGTCAATGACATAGATGTATTGCAAGAATCCTTCGTCGATTGGAATAAAGATCCTGTCCATTCGGAATCAGCTCCGATGAACTCGAGCAGACGAACTTGCTCGTTTGAATGAGGGTGAAGTTAAGAAATAGATGGCATACCTCCCTGGCGCTTTGAGCTGATCGACCAATGGTTGGTGCAAATTGGCGGCCGCTGCACCCACGTGGATAGCATCGTAAGGTCCTTGATATCCAGAATTACTTTAATAAGCTTTTTCAGGAGGCCCGCGCGGATCCCAGATGGAGGCCACAGAAGATCGGAAAACGGGGATCTCTTTCTTATGAATGGAAATGACGCCTTGGAAGGAAGACTGCAGTAACGGCACAGTACATACCTCCATCGGGGTATCCCAATCGACCATCCGCCTTGACGAACTTGACTCGACCTTCCTCCAGCATCTGCTTCCCTTCTGCGCTCTTCTGCATGTTCGCCCTCGCCATGTCGACCAAGCCCTGAATATGATCTACGCCGACCACCTTCCCATGTGGTTCGACCAACTTGGCCAAGACATGGGTGAGGTAACCCGAGCCCGAACCAATGTCTAGGACTCGGGAGTCGGGATTTAGGAACGGCAGGAGAGATTCACAGGCCTACTGAAATGAGCGACTACAAGCACGTACTTCAAGCAAGAGAGGCTAACGCACATTGGCATGCATATGGGGCGCAGAGATTGTCGCTCCAAAGCCGAGAGGCTGTGGGGAGTCGTCATACGCCGCTGCGGGAGCATAGTGGCCCCGGTCGACCTTGGCATGAGTCCATCAGCAAGCTTTCAGATGTAATTCGAGCAAGTCAGAACGGTATGATGGCTCAGCGAATTCAATGAGGACAAAAGATTACAAGAACGAAAAGCCACTAATTCGTACAGCAAGCATAGCCGCCTTAACCCGGTCCGATTTGATCAGTCCGTTCCGTGCAAGGTTATTGATCAGCCCTGCATTGCTTGCACCTGAGCTTCTCCAGGCCATGATGATGTATGATACGAAAAGTGTCTCGATTGAATATGGTCCTCAGCGGAAAGTGTCTATACTCTCAAGCCTTGAAGGGGGTACTCTTGCGTACAAGTAACGCTATGCCTATCAACATCCGTCGCGTCCCAGATCGAAGCGAAGCCATACTCCGGTCTGAAGACGACTTATCGGAAGCGATGACGCAGCCAAAACGACACTCGCCGCGCTATCACGTGCTTATCGTTGCTCGTTGAGACGCATTAAGCGCTCGCGGCTAACAAGCGGGCTAAGCGCAAGTATCTCCGATTAAACGCCATCGGAACGTCTCGTCACCGCGCGACGACTGAGCCGCGGGTATCGAGCGCAACTCTCGAGCCAGAGTAGACCATCAACAGTCATGGAACGAGCCAGTCGCCTCCCGATCCAACCCCCCCAATATCATCCCAAGGATGCCGTCGGGATGGCGCTCAAAGGCGGGGCGATCACCACCATGGCGGGCTTATCACTATCCGCCATTCAAAACTCCTTGACAAAACAGAACGTGGGCGCATGGGGCGTCTTTACACGGACAGGAGGGACAATTGCAGTATTTGGTCAGAACAACATGCAACATGGTATGAATTCTTGCTAAACGATAGTTCAGCGGCTATGGGTGGGGCATACGAGTTCACGAAAGCCGCTTCGGCGAACCTGCGCGAGAAAGACGACAGCTGGAACCCAGCAATCGGAGGGTTCATCGGAGGAGCGATCCTGGGATTGCGATGTCTGTAACCCCACAAATGACTGTTATGCTGTTACTAAAATCGTACAGTTCGTACCATTCCTGCAGTCCTTGGATATGGGGCCGGTGCGGCACTGTTGTTGGGAGTGTTTGATTACACTGGAGGAGCTTTTAGCGGGTATGCTGTCGATCGGAATGTGGACCATGTCGAGCGGAAAGAGCAGCTCAGAAGAAATCGAAGACGGCCAATTCAGGAGACGGTAGATGAGTTGGGTGAAGGTCGAGGTATATGAACTTTGATGGTCTCTCCCGGACAGCGGGGTTCGGGCTAACTTTGTTGAATAGGGGTATATGCACCAGGCTATCAGGAGCGACGACGAGAGCGGCTCAAACAGCACTATGGCATCGACATACAAACGCCTCCACCACCTCGCCCGGTAGAGTCGTAAAATTTACTGATTGAGAATTAGACGCTCTCCAAGACTCCTACACTGCTCAGAACATAGTTTCTTCACCATGTATTTTACATCTCTGTTAGTCAATTCGCTGTGAGCGGTTCAATGAAGATTTCGATCAAAGAAGTATTCCGCAGCCTCTCTGCCCAAAATTATATTGTTGCGAAGGCGTAGTCGTGGTGGCGACGCTGCTCGGGTTCTCCGCCAACTAGAAATACAGGATGAGCTTCTCCTTGCTAGCTTTGCCAGAACCAGTTCCAATATCTTGGTCGTTGTTTCAAGCTCGTCATATGCTCCTGCGGAACATGTCTCGGCTTCTCCGGCTCCTCTTCTTGTTTACGAGCCTTGCTCTTCTTCTTCTCTCTCTGTTTCTCCATCACTTTGAGCGCCAATTGCATGCCCTCGATCTCGCGCCGTCTTCGATACATGCAAAACTCATGCGCACCTAGAGATGCGCAGGCAAAAGCTCCCACCGCCCAATTGGCGGCTTTCGGTATTGGAGCTATTAACTCCGCATTCGGCGTCAGTTTCGACTCAATTTGTCCACTCGAGGCCTGGAAATCGAAGCGTGATCATGTGCCATACCGCCAAGGATTGCCCGCCCCCCTCCAATGATAAAGCCTCCCAGAATGCCGGCCAGCAAAGAATCTCGAACGCAAACTTGCTTATGGAAGTTCTTGATTTCGTCCCATGTGATTGAACGAACAGTCTCTCCAAGACTCATGTTCGGCTTGCGCGCCTCGCTGGCATTGGCCGGTCCCCCAATGGCCGAAGCAGTTGCCGATGGCGAGCCGGAGAAAGATCCATCAGCACCCTTTTGGCCTTGAACGAGAGCATTAGAGGTTGGTGGAGGGGATGATTGAAGTGCATCGGTAGAATTTAACGTAGATTGCTCCGGGCCTCTCGAGGTTGGCGCCATTGTCGACGTTGATGACGGTTGGATCATCCCGTGCGCAGGAACGAAAATGGCACGTGAATGGAAAGAACGCCGAGTCCCGGGGGGAAAAAAGATTTTCCGATTCCGCTCGAGTCGCGTTGCGACGCGTCTCGAACTTCCAGCGCGTAAAGTGCACCATCCACCGCACGTCCACCCCAACTCTGGGCGTTGTCGAGCCCCGATTCCATCCTGTCCCTCCAATGTCCAAGTGGTAATGAATCGGGTTTGTAAAGGCTCTGTGGTGTG
>QQTW01004753.1_pt1 | contig 10212 bp, 6 predicted proteins | sample 1904831 | NCBI WGS metagenome assembly QQTW01 (sample SAMN09435610, study PRJNA476489) | Subsurface metagenome, whole genome shotgun sequencing project.
CTGGAAACTTCACTGGCTTCCCCTTACTTACAACAAGTCTCGCAGGCAGTGAAAGAGCGACTCAAACAAAGTGCCGTCCAGGATGTCGCTGAGTTAATTCCTCATTTGGAACGACGAGCCAAAGTGTTGGCGCAAAGAGCTGAAAGAAAGCTGACCGAACGCGGACTCGAAGAGGCTGCTGAGATGAAGAAGATTCTCGAAGAGCAGCAGATACGGATTGCCAAGCGCCAGAAAGAAGCCAAAACGTTGCAACTGTCCCTGTTCAGTGACGAGCTACGTCAATTGGAAGCAGACAGGCGCCATTGGGAGAAACGTATGCAAGCGATCGCCTCTGAACTAATCTCTGAGCCAGCTCGAATTGAAGCTGCCTACAGGGTGAAGGCAGTGCGGGTAGAGCCAGTTGGTGTGATTTATTTATGGCCAATTTCTGGCTAGAGGGATAAAAATGGCAAACGATCCAGAAATTCGCTCACATAAAGAATGGTTGGGATTCCTCCAGCCAGTCGGACTAGTTGTGTCTCCCCCTGCTTTGGTGGCAGTACAGGCAGTAGTTAACCGCAATGTAGTGGAACTGCAACAAGCTTTACTAAATGCGGTTAGCAATGATATCCTCCCGACTGCGATCGCCGACGAACGCTTTTTGATTTCCGACTTTTCAGCTTTCGCCATTAATGTTTTGGGCTGGCAAAAGACAGATTTAGTTGAGAGTCCAGACGAACTAGCTGTGTCGCTGCCAGAATATAGCGAAGTGCTGACCCCCACCTATGGAGTACCAAACCTAGACAATAGCGGTTGGCTAATGCAGGTACTGGTACTTCCTCTCGACACTAACTTTGATGATGCAGGTGAGGAAGATGCTAAGTCTAGGAGTTGGCAAGCTAGTCCCCAGTCTAAGTTTGAGCAGTTATTGCGGGAGAAAGAAATTCCCATAGGGTTGCTGTGTAACGGAATAGAATTGCGATTAGTTTATGCTCCACGCGGCGAGTCCTCTGGACATTTAACTTTCCCAGTACAGGCAATGTGCGAAGTATCTGGACGGCTGATTCTAGGAGCAATGGAGATGCTACTATCGGCTGACCGAATGTTTAACGTACCAAGCGATCGCCGTCTGCCAGCTTTACTAGGAAAAAACCGTAAGTACCAGAATGAGGTTTCCAACAAGGGTGTTTTTGCCCAACCCCTTGAAAAGGGGCAATAAGAGCGTTGAGGGAGTCGGCTAAGTCATGTAGGGGATCTATTTGGCATTGGTTGTCTTAATTGCTCAAATTTTAGTGCTTTCATTCTTTCGGCAAACGTACACTTTATAGTCTCAAAAAGTCTACTTTTTGAGACAGTCGGATTCTGTGTCTCAATTCATGTCTCATTACTTAATTCTCAAGTAGTTTTAGAAATTACTAGACATCAACGTATACCGAGAAGCACACGACGGAATCCGAGTATGACTATGCCCTATTAACCCTTTTCGAGGGGTTGAGCAAAAACACCCACATTACAGTGTTTCTTATGTACATGAATGTTTTCTTATGTACAAGCTAAATAACCTCTGCTTGTTATTTAGCTGTGTACATAAGAAATTAGATGCTGTACATAAGAAATCAATATAGGGCACTCCCTGAAAGCCGAATGCAAGGTAACTTTCACAGGATTATTGCCTTTTGCTTCTACTACCATAATTGCTGCTTCCGATTCATTCAATCCGCTGCAGTTGCTTACCAACATATCGACTCTTGAGCTTGCCATCATCCCGCCAGTAGGCATACCAGTAAGGACCGTGCAATTCACCATCTTTCCCAGCACACTTGCAACCTGCTTTGCCACAACGCACTCGCTCTAATTGGTAGATGCGATCGCCCATTCGCTGTACTTCAACAGCTTCGCGCCCTTTGGTTTCCACGGACTCTGGCGTCTGGGCTTGCTGCTCTAACTCTTGAATGAGAGTATTCAGGTCAGCTTGTAGCTGTCTTGCCTGATCCAGATTCAGCTGACTTAGGGCTACACGGAGGCGGTTGAAATCGAGACGTTTTAGCATAGCTTCTTATGTATAAATGGCATTTCTTAGGTACGCGTTAACTAGCGAAATCAATGAATGATGAAGTAGCTGCCATAGAGCCAAAACCAAGAACTGAACTCGCGGAAGTTTTTGTATACACCAAGGAAGGGTAGGTAATCCGGTTTGTACATAAGACAGTGTGTTGTACCTAAGAAACCAACCTCAGCACCGAAGCCTGAAAAAATTCCTGAATTCCAAACACTTATCCCCATCTGACTACCTCTGCTTTTGTCTGTCACAGTATTGGAAATGGGTATTCCAGTGGCTACCGCTGCTCTCTTGTGTTTAATGCCCTCTCGCTTGCAGCCATGATTTAAACCTTGCTATGAGTACTTGCTAGAGCGGGTTTTAGTTGGCTTGCTGGAAGGGTAATTAGCAAGGCAGACAAAACCTTGATTTGCTGCTCAGCAGGTAGGATATGCCAGACTTGCTTCCATTGCCTGAATGTCAACCAGGATAAGACTTCACCTAATTCTTTAAGCAGCTGAGGCGCATCCATTTTTGCAGCGAACGTCGTTAAGATTTGAGCAACAACTTGAACTGCTTCAGATGGTTCTGCTTCAGAAACCAGATTAGATGTATTACCACTTTTGCTTATGTATTCTTCTAATAGCAAAAGTAGTAATTTCCAGTAACGAGAGAGGTATTGCTGCGAATACCCTGTTAATTTAGCGATCGCCGTTTGCGTTAATTTCTGACCTTGTGCTTCCAGGTGTTCTAAGGCTGCTAAAGCTGCCTCTATGAATCGTTCCCGCTTGGTTGTCGCTTCCAGGGTGACTTCAGAAGCGAGGACTTGCTGAGTAGGGATATCCAGGTCGAAGTCGCTGAGGAGGATAACTTGTAGTTGTTCATCTGCTCTGCGATGCGATCGCAATCGTCCAATTGCCTGAAGAAAGTCGGCTTGAATGGCACGATCCACAAACCCTTTGAAACCAGAATCTTCTGAATCAAATATGCCAGTGAGAATGGCATATTCTGCAACCTGATCGGTGAGGTTACGGCATGGGGTTCCAACTAGAACCAAGGTTTTGATTTGGGTGAAATCGTTGACTCCCCGACTATCTCGCCACCATGCACCATCAGCTTGGTAATTCTTGAAATCAATTGCCTTCGTTTCAGAATCAAGTTGTTTGTAATGTGCAACGATAGCGGCTGCTCGCTGTTGCTGTTGCTTTCCCCGCTGCATCCCCATCCGACCCAAATCAATCACCTGAATTAGGGTAAGGTTATTCGGGTTAGGGATTGTTTGTCGAACCTCCAAAATCTCATCTGAGGAACAACCCAGCTTGAGAGCTAAATCCTGACGACCTAAAGTGGCATCGAGGAAAATGGTTGCTTGAGTGGCTTTGGTGATCACCTGCTGGCGGTTATCAGGTAGGGCGATCGTTAGCAGTCCTTGCTTGAGGGACAATGCACCTTGAAGTTGACCGGTTAATACCCGTAGCAGATCTGGAAACCATTGTTTGATTACCCGTTGCCCTGCTTGTTCTGCCATATCAGAATCCCGATCTGAAAACTTTTTCCGCAGTTGGGGTGGAAGAGCTGCTAATTCCATCCCATAATCAGCGGTGGTATTGAGAAATGAGAGATCTGGACGGAGTGCCTGTTCGAGTTCTGTGATGTTAAGCGCAGGGGGTTCTGGTAATTGCTTCAGAACTTGAGCGTGGGTTAATCCAAATTTCCCAAGCCGGATCGAACTATCGAGGTAGGGTAGAAGTGCGGTAAGAAGGGGTTGTAGAGATTCAAACAGGGTTGGAAACTTCAGCAGGGTTGTAATAACTTGTTCCAGGTCATCCAGGGTAACCAAGATGTCTTGTTTGATGCGGAAAGTTTGTCCAGGTTCATCCCACACCATCACAACCGATTCATAGTCATACTCATTGGGAGCTGGCAGACTGTCTGGGTGTGCTCTAAGTTTGGGTGAAGAAAGGGCAGAGTGACGTTGATTCAAGAACCCATATCCAGATCCTTCAGAATGAGCGCAGGCTTCGCGTAACGGGCAAGTTCCACAAATTAGGGATGCTGTGTCAGCTCCGCTGACGTGCTTAGTTCTGAGGGCATTCACGACGCGATTGCGGCTACAGTTCGCAGAGATATGGGATGTTTCCCCTTTGTTTGATCGCCTCAACCGACTTCCGCCATTTGCTGTGGCTTCACGGGTTAATCCACCATGTCTTGCCTCAAGATCAATCCAGCCATTGTTGATATCCAAGGTTTCAACGGTAGGGTTGCGATGTTGATCGGAAGCGTAAACAATCTGCCGAACGTCTTCAAACAAGGTAAGGGAGACATTTCCAGCATCAAAACTTTTCCCTGTGCCAGTCGTGGAGGAATCCAAAATGTATCGATACCCTTGGGCAATGGCGGCTTGCCAGGTTTGTAGCCGTTCACCGGGTTGGTATTCCAGGATTTGGGTTTCAGCAGGGGGTTGCGGTGTTTGGATCGAACGTTGGCGCAGCTGCTTCTTTTGCTTCCCTCTCTCTAACCCGAAGAGTTTGGTGATTTGAGTCAGGAGATTTTGAGGTTGACGAGCAATCTTCTCAAATTCGGCAACTGTAATGGGTTGAATCTGATTGAGATCGAATAACTCATCAATATCTGGATCTGCTTTAGTCAGCTGGTTCCACCACATAACCTGGATTTCATAACCCCAGGTTTGTAGCAACCTCCAGGTCGCGCGATATTGCCGTAAAACGTGTAGGTTACAGACTGCACCCGCATCTGGGTAGAACTGGATAACTTTGCAATCGCAGGATTCTGTTTCCTGATCGAGGATTTGCCGGAGAGTTTGAGCACTACTAGCAAATTGTCCACCGGCTGCTCCGATTGTAATGATTCCTAACCGTTGAGCAGTAATAAAGGGTTTGGGTCCCGTTCCTTCAACCAGGGCAATTCCCTGTTGTATAAGCTGCTGCGGTCTGTAGACTGCTAAGGGTAATTCTCCATTGAGGAGGTGTGGGGTCGGTCCGCTGGCTCGCTTTTTGGTTTTACTGGTGAGCCAATAGTATTTGGGTGAATCCGATTCAGGAATCCGGTTTCGGATTTGAAACCCAACGATTCTCCCTTTACTATCTTGGATTGGACAGAGATAGCCTGGAAAAGGAGTATTGAGCGATTGCCCATCTAGATTGATACCTGGCAGAGTGTAGGAAAGTTCTTGATCCAGTTTTTGCCATTGCTCAACTGAACGAATCCCCCAGGTTGAAATTTGCTCCTGGGTTAAACCTCGTTGGATTAAGTCAGTTTGATCGCTGGGGTTTAGGGTGAGTTGGTTGAGAAGTTGGCGATAAAGGGTATCCCGTTCACCAGCAGATAGGGTTTGATGACGGCGCTGTGCTTCGGCTTCTGCCCTGACTTGTTTCTGACGTTCTTTATCCTGTCGCCATTGTTCTCGCTCTTGGTCCGTCCAGGTTTCACCCTCATCGACAATCCACTTTCCCCACAAATCGTCCTTGGTTCGCCCGATGAATTTAAACCCAGGAACCCTTTGTAGGATATCGGCAAAGGTCATACAGAGTAGGGTTTGATTAGCCTCTCTACACTTACCAGTCGTGTCACTACAAATCTGGCAAGGATTACTACGCCGGGTTGGGGTAAAGACACTCATCGGCTAACCTCCCAATTCTGGGATTCATGGGATGAGTAACCTTTTTCTTTCTGGAAGGTTGAGCTTAGGTGAGATGAATCCCAGGGATTAGGTTTTGAGGAATCTGGGGTGATGCGAAGTGAAGCAGTTCCCCCTGCGGGATAATCGCGAATTGGGGAAATTGGGCACGGGTGCGTCATCTGGTGTTAAATCTCCCAGAGCGGAAAATGGATACCAGATTCTGTCAGATCTTTGCAACCCTCGTTTTGCAGACGATCAGTTTTATCAAACTGCTCAGGGTGTAGTAAAGGAGGTATAATCCTTGTGGGGTAAAGATTCTATCGATCACATTGTGAGGTGATCCGGGCTTTTTGTGAGTCGATCCGGGTGTTTTTGTGAGTCGATCCGGGATTTGCCGTAGTACCCTAAAACCTTTCATATCACTGAGTTTGAGGCTAATTTTAGGAAGAAAATTTTTTACTACAAGTTGAGTTTGTAGTGATCTGTATATTGGGTTAAGAGAGGATTCGGGAAATTTTGTGAGTCGATCCGGGTTTGTTTGTAAGTCGGAGTTGGTTTATAGTAAAACTCTAAAATTCTTGCTACGTAATACTTACAACCAAATAGATAGGAAAGAATTTTTACTACAAGTTGGGTTTGTAGTGATTTGTAGATTGGGTTGAGAGGGGATTCGGGAAATTTTGTGAGTCGATCCGGGTTTGTTTATAGGTTAAAGCCAACCTGCTATAAAACTTGAAATCCTTGTATCTCAATGCTTACAGTGGAATTTAGGAAGAAGAATTTTTACTACAAGTTGAGGTTGTAGTAACCCCTAATTGTACAGACGATAGATTTTACTCAATCTTGGAGGATTGATTGCTCAAACCTAGCAGTTCGAGTATTGAATTGGAGATTCTTAACTGCTGTGTGGGAAGGGTTTTCAGAAGGAAATTGCTCTAAAGCTAGGATTTATAGCTTTAGAACCCTTTTTAAATTTGTCTCTACTTCGGGAGTTGGTTCCCGCCGACCGGATTCAATATGGGAAATCAGTTGCTGGGACACTCCTAAAGTACCGGCCAGCTTCACTTGGCTCCAACCTTTACTCTTGCGAGCTTCCCGAACCTGTTCTCCGGAGATGGGAATTGTTTGTGTAGCAGAAAGTTGAGGTTTAGGTTGGCGGCGATTGCTCAACTTGCCATTCTTCTTACGCTCCAATAACTCTGGAATGGGTTCAGGCGGTCGAATAGTGAGTTTGCTTTCGAGCAGAACATTGACGTACCCCTTGGGTTTCCGTACCTTGCTATCGGGTTTGAGAGATTCCGGGTAGTTTTGATCGAACTCAATCGTCCAGCCCAGCTTCATGAGGGTTTTTAGTGCTTCATTCCACTGGTCTACCAAATCACGAGCCTTATATCTGTCTTGTAGTGCGTGTTCCAGCTTCGTATGGTAGCCAACTAGAGCCGATTCTAGAAGTGTTTTAACTCGATACTCTCCGGAGGTGTGGATGCGGCTTTCTACAGTGAGATGAAGGGCTAGGCGAAGGGCAAGTTCGTTGTGGTAAGGATCAATCTTAAGAACGCTTTGAGCCAGGTAGCCAAATTGGTAAAGGGCTTCTTTGGCTTTTGCACCACCTCGATTGAGAAACCCTTTTGTCCAGAGTCCGGGCTGAACTTGAAGTTCAACCTTTTCCAGATTCTCTATCTTCTCAGTGAGCAAACTCTTTTGACCTGTGGCGCTGATGCTAATATTCCACATGCGGGAGGTCTGCACAGTCACCTGAGTTCTACCCCGACTAACCTGCCCTTCTTTCCACTCAACCTTAACTAGCAAGCAATCCAGGGCAAAGGCACAACCTGCTAACTCAGAAAGTTTTTGACTAAGTGAGATATCCTTGCGGTTATTCCAACCGAGGTTTTTAATAACATCCTCTCCTGCCAAGGTAAAACTACCGCTCCAAGGTTCCTCCTGTTTCATGGCATGAGCAGCCAGAATTAACTGCAGTTTGACCGTATTAAAACCAAAGTTATTGATGATTTTCTCAGCAGCATCCCAAGGCAGCATCGTGACATCTCCAGAGGTTGAGATGTAATGCTCGATATAGTTTTGGGGATTGCTTTTGGCAATTTTAGAAAAAACCGCAATGCCATCTCGGTTAAACCAAAGGTCTCTTCTAAGCTGTGATTCTAAGGAGCTAATCAGAGGTGCACCCGTTGGAATGGGTTCAATCGTTTTATTGAGAAAAAGCTTAGCCTCTTTGGGAGAGTTGATGATGCTTGAGGTGATCAGATCTTCTAGTTCGTTACTTACTAATCTGATTTGGTTCTCAAGTTTCTCCAGTTCCTTCTGAAAGCGATCGCCCTGTTCCTGCTGTTCAGGAAGTTGGGGGATTGCCGCAAAGACGCTTGAGATTTCATCAATAATCTTGCTGGCAGTCTCTAAACGGGCTTTACTGAGTTTAATCTCGTTGGCTAACTGAGTCGTTAATCTATCCTCTCTAACCGCTTGCAGGCAGATTTCAGCCCCTTCCAGCGACTCAAACACGCGAACAACATCCGTGTTCCACAGCTCGGTAAATCTGTTCCACTCCGATAAGTTCGTTGTTTCGAGAGAATTCATACGCCCAGATTGCAGGAGCTTTTGGGTTGCTATCAGAAATAAGCTTATTTTAGTGTGAGTTGCGGTTTCCGTTCAGATCCTCATAATCCAGCTTCTCGGAAAGCTCGATTATGAGGCTTCAGCAACGGTAGTATTTTTAGATAAATCTGTCAGACCTGGCTTCATAGTTGGGGGAGACTTTTGAGCTACGCAGCCTGTCTGCCTATTTTTGTAATTAGGCGGCTTGGCTTCAAACCGTTCGATGCTCTCCACATTACCGGTGCAATAGCAGGTGGAGCCGATGTCATGCTAACTACAGATGATCGTCTGCTGCGGAGAGCGGCTCAATATTGTGAGCAGTTGAACGTCTCCGTTAACAATCCAGCAAACTGGTTAATTGAAATCCACCAAACCACAAAAGAAACTGAAAATGATGACACCAATCGAAATTAACCGTATTGGCTACCGCGCCCTGGTCAATGCTCTAGGATTTGATGGAGCAATCCGATTCTTGCGCCAATTTGACCCTGGCGAAGGAGATTACACCAACCAGCGCCATCAGTGGCTCGATCAACTAAATTTGGACGACATCATCACAGACATTGAGCGCCGCAGAACTTCTTAAATCCATAGCACCGAAATTGTCATCGACCCAGAACTCATTCAGTCCAGCATCCTTTAAAGCAGCTTGTCAAAATTAGTCTAGTTGGATAGATTAAATGCAAGTTAGTTTAGTTGACTAAACAAAATATCAGAAGGAGCATGCCGCCGAAAATGCCCTACCAACTACGCGACTACCAGGATGAACTCATCACACGGGTCTTTAACAGCTGGGGTAGTGGTAACCGGCGGTTGGTTTTGCAGCTTGCCACTGGGGCCGGAAAGACAATCATCTTCAGTGCGATCGCACGCGAGTTCCTGCGCCAAGGTTTGGGAGTTCTAGTGCTCGCTCACCGCCTGGAATTGATTACTCAGGCTCACGAAAAGCTTGAAGCAGTGAGTGGACTACCAGCAGGGATCATCAAGGCTGGATTTCCCTTGCACCCAGATTACGACATTCAGGTGGCTTCCATACAGTCGCTCGCCCGAAGAAAACGCTTTCCTGAAGCAGGACTAGTAGTGATTGACGAGGCCCACCACTCGAGCGCCCGAACGTACACGAGCATACTTGAGGCTTACCCTCAGGCATTCATCCTTGGTGTTACGGCTACGCCAGCCCGGATTGACGGTCAAGGATTTAAGTTCATCTACGACGATTTAATCTGCGGACCTTCAGTTAGTTTGTTGATTGAGCAGGGATATCTTTGCCGATTCAAATTGTTTGCCGCCGCCGCACGCATCCGGCTCAAAAAGGGTATTCGGACGACTGCGGGGGACTACAATCAACAGGACTTGTCAGAGGCGATCGATACGAGCTTGTTAATGGGGGACTTGATCGCTACCTGGCATAAGTATGCTCAAGGCAAGCGGACAGTTGTGTTTACCGTTGACATCAAACACAGTCAGCAGATTGCTACCGCTTACAATCAAGCAGGAATTCGGGCAGAACACCTGGATGGCGATACAAATGAGACCGAGCGCAAGGCGATTCTGAAACGTTTCCGAGCTGGTGAAACATTAATCTTGTCAAACTGCGGCTTGATTGGCGAGGGGTTAGACGTACCGGCAATTGAAGCAGTTCAATGTGTACGTCCCACCAAATCACTTGTGCTTTGGCTGCAACAGATTGGGCGAGCGCTGCGCCCATCACTGGGAAAAGAACATGCTATCTTGATCGATCACACCGAAAATTGGAAATATCACGGCTTACCAGATGAAGACCGGGAATGGAGCTTGGAACCAGCCTCATTAAAATCTCTGCGCTTCAATCAACAGTGTCCCGGATGCGACCATGTTAGAACTTACGCATTGACAGGATTCATATTATGTGTGGGTAGCGCTAACGCCCCCTCAAAAGGGATGCTGAAATGTTCCCGTCCAA
>QQTW01004754.1_pt1 | contig 10212 bp, 8 predicted proteins | sample 1904831 | NCBI WGS metagenome assembly QQTW01 (sample SAMN09435610, study PRJNA476489) | Subsurface metagenome, whole genome shotgun sequencing project.
TACTCAGGGTGATAGCCCGAGGCCAGTGGAAGGGTACGCACGCGCATATATGCGAACTCACCACTAGATTTTCGCTTGTTGTATGTTCCACGTCCTCCTTCGGCTGGCCTCGACCGAAACAAGTGTGATGCATGGTTAGAGTTCTACCGGCAAAACAATACTTTGTACTAACATTTCATGACCCATTTTGTTGCTGTTAATCTAGACTAGAAATACAGGATCTCGCCGGCCATATGGTCCTGAAGAGGAACGAAAGGGAGGAGGGCAAGCCCAAAGGGACAGTGATTTCCCAACATGGGATGAGAAGGTCTTTCGACACTGGTCAGTGCTAGGTGCAAGACCATGTGAGATAAAGGAAGGATCTGCGTCGATAAGAACGCAAACAATTTCGGGAGGGCGTTGCTACTAAGGGATGAACTCAGGTTACGAGCGTTTATCCGGCGGGAGCGAATTCAGGTGCTAAGGGAAGATTTAGGAACATCTTGGTCAATTCAAACTCGTCGATTGTCCGCCCTCAAGCTCTGCAACCGAAATGGCTAATTGTACACGGGCAAAAACAAAGAGCGCACGCTCTGTAGGCCGCTGGCGATCAATATGACCCGCAAAGTTGCTTGCTAGAAAAGCGATGACCGGGTGCAAAACAAGTGCTTCCCCCGAAACCTCTTTCCGAGCCTTACCAAGATGTACGGAAAAGCCCAGATTCAATCTTCAAGTAGAAGTCAATGCTGCAAAGCGACGAGCCCTTGAGGGCGCCGTTCGCATGATGGTGTGGAGAGTGGCCAGTAGGCGAAGAACAAGATTGAAACAAATCCGCCGACCCAAATCGTGCTTCTGGAATGTGGACTACGCCGGACGCCATGCGCGGTGTTGCAACGCCACCAGGGTTTCCCTGACTTTACCAATCACCGAACGCCGTGATCGGTCAATGCAGACCATCTGGTACTCTGGGATCGCCAGGTTGACGATCCAAGCGGATAGATTTGATGATAGAAGTTGGATGGCAAGATCTAGCACCGATCAGGTTGCATTCTCTTCCCAGGAGTTTCCATTGATGAAGGCGTCCCAGCCGCCATCGATGCCTGGAGTAACACCACCGCTGCCCTGGGTGCTGTTCGACCTTGTGAGATTGGCGGCTTTCAGGTCACCCAGAGCCCCGTCAAAGTTGTATTGGAATGCGGGCGTTGCTAGAGACTCGCTCGTCGTGGATGAGGGATGGCTGTAGCTAAGGTGGTCTGATGAGGTATCGAGCGCACTGGGGGCGAGCGTGGCGCTCATACCATCGTAAGACGGGTGGAAGTTGCGCTGCTTTGACATTGAAGCACCGGGGTTGAAGTTGTAGTAAGGCTGCATCAACGCTTCACTTCCAGCCATGAACATGGACGTCAGCGGATCATTCGGATCCAGTGCCGGCCCCAGAAGCATTTGGGACTCCATCGGCAGGGACGTGGCGAAGGGGCTGAAGTCCGGGAAGGCACCCAGGCCGTACGGCGACTGCAACTGCTGCTGGTGTAACGGGGCCGGCGGCGCCGGCTGCGAAAAGGACGGTCGAGGCTCTTGTGTTAGACTCAACGGTGATGCGGAGTGACGGGATGTCGAGTCAGTCTGGGGCGTTTGGAGGGATTGAGGCGTCATCTTCGAACCCGGGCTTGAGCCCGAGCCGACGGCGGGAGGCATCGACATCCGACGGTGATCCCGCTGGCTGGGAGTTTCCACCGGGCTGGTGTCGACCGGGGAGTTGGTGTATCCGGCCAGCTCCTGAGGAGACGCCAGGGAGGCGGAACGAGCGTGTGGCTGGACACGATAGGCCGCAGCGCCGGGAGTGGGATAGGGTGACTGTCGATAGGTCGATGGTGACTGCATCGGCAAACTTTGCGGCACCATCGGCGACGCGAACATGGATTGGTTGTGGGCAAAGTGAGGGGCATTCGGGTACTGCTGCGCGTACGTGTTGGTGATGGCCTGGTCGAGGGCGCTCCTCATGGCAACATGGTTCGTCAGATAGGCGGCCAGCCTCCGATTGAAGTCGGCCGAGCCGGTCTGCAGGTGAGCCGTCAGGCGCCTGTATTGCATAGGTAGATCGTCGTCCTCTTCTTCATACATCTCTTCATTGACGACATCTTGCTCGGTGACGCGCAGCGAACGGCCGGTGCGTCGCTTGTGAATCTCTGACGCTCGTCGGGCTGACTCTACTCGAGCCTCGAGGCTTCGATCACTCCGTCGCGAAGCGGCAATGTACGCTCTGATGGACAATCAGCCTATACGATCGCGATCAAAACATGTACGGAAAAGCGCACCGTTCTTGGTTCTCCTCGTGCGTTCTCTCGGTCTTGACTGCCTTCGCGGGCGGTATGGTGCGCTGAGGAGGCATATTTTGGTCGTGATGGGTGTTGTTGTCTATCGACTGACAGGCAGCGATGTGAAGGACTGCTCCGTCCCTGAACTACCTCTCTGACTACTGAGCAAGTGAGGAGTAAACGTGAGCGATATCAATCCGAACCGTTGACGTCGCAGTTGGTCACTGAGGCCCAGGCGTGAAAGCAACCAGTTCAATCTTGAACCGAGCAAGTGCCACAACACGACAAAAGCGAGGCAAGAAGTGGATTGGGTGACGAGCAAGCTTGATGACGATGATGTACTGGTGAATGAAACAGATGGATGAATATAATGAGGACGAGAAGGGTTTGGTGGTGAAGAAGCAGGACGACGAGAGGGTTTTGATGGAAATAATTCTTTGCTGTTATTAATTATGATTGTCTTGTTGTGCAGTTTTGTTCGATGGCGGCCTTTCGCGATGGTCAGGTTTAGCTGACGAGGGATCGATCTCGGTGGTGGCGGAAGCCGAACGGTGCTTTTCGCAGATTGAACTAAAGTCACTTTTAGTACCGACACCTTATTACCTAGGTACAGTAAGGTAGTATTGTTGCCAGCTGCGCTCGCAACAAAAGATCCAAGAAGTGAAAGGTGCAATCACTCTAAAAGATTATGAGTTACTTACGTACTGTCCACCGATGATATGAAGGTAGAAAACAACAATTGCAGCAAGAGAAAGAGGAAGAGGAAGAGGAAGAGGAAGTTCAATGGAAGTTCAGTGGAGGGGGAATTGGGGGATTGGGGGATTGATAAAGTACGAGAGGGCCTCCATTTACCTTTACCTTTCTTTACCCTAATAAGGTAGGCCAGCTGAGCGGTTCGAGTGGGACACGCACGCACTCACGCACTCATGCACCTAAGGTAAGGTAGGTAAACACGGGGAGCTGCATGCAGATAAATACCTTTAGTCGCGTACTGTACGGTAAGTAACTCATCTCCAAAACATACCTTAGGTGAATGTGTAAAGTTACTGAACAGAAGAGGGGCAATCCGACGGCGATCTAGGTAAGGTAGACCGATATCCGCTTTGATAAAGGTAAGTGACGAAAGTAAAATAGTAACTTACAGGGTCCAGTATCGGATCTGGTATTGTTGATCCCTTAACGTTAGCTCACGATTAACATTACGGCCTTTCACACGCTCCACAGAGCCCACACCCCCTCCGACCGCCGATGCGTGCTACTCTCATCTCGGATTTGTCAAAGCGCATGTCCTTCTTTTCCCGCTCGAATCTTACTTTCTCTAGCGCCAGATCTCTGCCAGATTGCCGAGTTGCCCAAATTTACCATAAAGGAAAAAGATCGTCGTGATGGAGTTTCCGGAAGGCCCTCCTGAGCTTTTCCCCAATTTTTAGCCTTCACTCACCAGATCCTGCAAGCTTCTGACTCGTCATACCGGACGATCATTTGTACGATGAGTACTGACTGTAATAAAAAAAAGAAAGGATGAGACGCCAATCCATACTTGGACTCATATTGTCTATAAGTTACCATGAGTCCTGTGGTCGGTGGTACCAACACAATCCATAATTGATTCATCAACCGAACAGGAGGGCAGCTCTTGTTAAACCTCAGCCCCAACTCACACCGATGTGCTCACTTCAGGTAAAAGTAAGATACCCAAGGGCCTCCCAAATACCGCAAACTCAGGCAGGGTGGTCATTGCCGGTGCCATCTACGTAAAAGTATGCGAAGGATGCGAAGGCTGCTCGTTTGCTGCTGAACTCCATACCTTACCTCATTCACTCGTCACAACGTTTACCATTCCTTCGTGCGATAAGTACGGATGACCTAGGTACCTAGAAGTAAGGTAAGGTAGGTAGAGGTAGGTAAGGTAGCTGTAGCTGCAGCTGAAGGGTGCCTTAGTGCCGTCATCATCCAGGCCCCAACCCTCAGTAATTTAATTAAGTTACCCCCCCTTCGGTAAATCGTCGAGTTGGGGGGGGGGGGGGGGGGGGATGGATGACTTCGCCCCCAAAGATGGCAACCTTCTTGACACCGTTGGACGATTGGCAGATAAGTTAGTGAAGATTTGTGCACCTAAGGAAAAGCGGAGCGGCGTCCGGATAGCTGCAGCGACCGTGTCGAAGATCTTCCTTCCTTTTCCCTTAGCGTCAGATCTGGATCTCGGCCTCTTGCATGGATCTGACACTCTTGAGCGTGCCCCGTCAATACCTTAAATCCATGACGACAGAGGGCAAACATGCAAACATGCAAACCTGAAGGTGCCGTGACGAAATGGACTTGCAACATGAATGAGAAATGAGAAATGAGAAATGAGAATTGAGAACTGAGAACTGAGAACAGCCGCTTGTTCGGACCATCGGTAGGCCACCGCTCTCTGCTCATACCTCAGTTGAGCAAAGTCAAGCCACTTTCACACTCATTTTTCATGGTCCTCCAAATGGGATGGGAGGACACTATCGAATGGAACATGATAGATTCCAAGGCGCAAGACTACATGTAGATCGGTGTCTGAATTATAGTATCTTAATGAGATCAATGTATGGAGGTCCTCGAGGTCAGCATTATTATACCGTTCCGTTGCGGTAACTTACACCATGAGAACGGCCGGACATGGTTCGCTGTCGCTACTCGCACGCTCTCCTTCGCCAAACTAGGCAGGTAGTTTAATTTACTCGACCTAAGGTCGGCAGATATGACTTGACCGGCTCTGTATCGGCATGAGCATCTATCCACTTCCTTCGCGGAACCCAGGAATCCGGCTTGAAGAATAAGGTATGTCATGTACCTTTAGGATCAGAAGTTAGACGGATTGGCGTGCTCCATACCTTTGAGCATGAGGAGGACTTCAGTGAAGGCTGCTCATAACACCGATAAAGCGCTCAGTAATAGTAGGTTGTCATAGTAGGTTGTCGACCTGTTATAACTTATTAGCTTCTTAAATCGTTTGATCGAGATTCAAGGCATCCATGGGCATTGCGGGAGACGGTAGGTTAACAGTAATGCATCGATCCCATCGCTTGGCATGGCATTCCCCGTGATCCATCTCAGATCCCCCCCTTGCCTTAACGTTACCTTAGTGCTGCAGGTCCCTCCGGCGAAGAAGCACAGAGGTGAGGTGCGGAAACAATCTTGACAAATCATCGTGTCCAACGCCCGGTGTTGGCCTTCGAATGCCCGTGTCAAGGGTCAAGGCAAGAGGGGAGTAAAGAGGAGTCCGTACAGACCATATGTGCAAATTCTCTCTTTTCGGTAGGATGAAGTCATACGACGGCTGCCTAAGTTCCCTTCTCACCATCTTTTCTTGTCCATAAATGCAAGGTCACGGCCACCTAGGTACCAAGGCACCTGGACCCGTAGGCTGCTTATGCTAAGGTAGGGGTTAACCGTTCTCACGGTAAGCTAAGGGCACATGTACGACCGTGTAGTTATTGATCGGGGACGAACAAGACTTCGTGAAACCACTGGAAGGGTCTCCGACTGCCGTAAATATTCTTCTGTTCTCGTCCAATCGTTTGAAAATCGGCCGCTTTGCTCGATCAGGACCTGGCTTGTCCGTACACTTGCTTCCCGTACGCCTGCTATCCTCGCTAACTTCAGATAGGAACCCAAATCACCGGCCACGGGAACCATCGCCCATTATATCCTGCAAAGATCTCTCAAGTCCGACGTCTGAGGGCCGAGCTCGCGGCTGCGTCCCGGGCATACAGTTCTGCCGAACTGAAATCATCACCATGTATGCACAACGTTTCATCTCGGCCTCCCTGAGCCACATTCGCGCGCACCTTGACCTCCGGCTTCGCCGACTCCTCCCTGACCGCTGCACTCTCGTCGCGCCCCACCCAGTCTCGCCTTCATAGCAGAGAGTCCAGCCTGGTGAAGACGCCGAGACAAGCGGCGACCACCTATTCAACCGTCAGCCATGTCTGCTCATATTCAACACCACAGTGGCTAGACAGTCGTTGCCGGCACGCCACACGATGCGTCTAGCGATGACTTACCTCGAGCTGCAGCTCTTTATCTTTACCGTTCTGGACCTCGTCCATGATCACTTGGCCAAGATTGGCACCGATTCCTTGGGAACCTCCGGTCCTTTTCCCGAAAGGCCATTGCGAGTATTCGGCCAGCAGCTCGTCCACCTGCGCAAACGCCCGCTCTCTGCTTTCGTGACCAAGTGTAGCCAGCGCGTTTTCAAGTACATTCGCCGCGTATGCCGCGCACACCATCGAGACCGTCCTCAGATATCGAAACTCCAGCTCTTCTGGCAAGAACTGGCTAGGTGGCAGTACCACCGTTCGATTGGTCAAGACATTCCGCACACGTCGACGAATCTCATCCTTAGCGCCTCCATCAGCGACCGGATGTGTGGCCATGTCGAAGAGTAGAAAGTTTCGCTTTTCCGTACGCAGGATGCCCTTGTCGACAAGGCCTTTGGCCAACCGTTCGCGAACTTGCTTTAACTGATATCCGATCTTCATCAGATTCCACGTCTCTCCTGGTGTGTACCTGTACGTCAGCCTTGCTGTGCAGTGCCACTTGGCTATTATTCCGTACCGCTCATCAAGTCAATCCAGGAGCTGACACTCATCTTCTCGCTCGATTTCATCATCTTCAGTGCTTCGTCCAGGAGGACTTCGCCTGTCAGTGTGTCATCGATCACTTCTATCACTCGGTCTGATAACGGGAACCGTCGCCTGGACGAGTCCTTTTGCATGCTGATGCGACCCCTGAGGGCAAGCTCGATGACGATGCACCCCCGTAATGCATACGATATATTGTCGTTCCAGAAAGACAGGTAGCCCTGTGTAGCAATGCCTCAGTCACCGGCCCCTGTAGCATGATGAGAGTCCAACGCCGCACCTGCTTGTCCTTGAGTCCCAACAGCAGTACCTCCTCCATAAGCGTTAACTTGGGCTGCTTGTTCCTCTCCTCGCTCTCACTGATGTCCCTGGGATCGAAGGCAATCTTGTGGCCATTTTCCCCACCCGTGTAAGATGTTTCTGGTGTTCGGCTCTCGCTGGAAGCGCCCGGTTTGGGGATCGGTGAGCTGACCCGGCCATTTTCGCTATCGTTCTCATCCGTCAAAGCTCCAGTAGCTCCACCCCTCCTTCGTGTTAGACCCGAGCCGGTGGCGGCCATATTGCCGTGTCCAGCCGCTCTTGAGGCAAACCCCAGCTAGAAGAGTGAAGCAGAGCAGAGCAGATGATAGTCTCCACAACATGCACAGTGAACTTCGTGATCGTCTCTTGCAACTTAATCCGCAGCTGCTCCGGACTGTTAAAGTCCAGAAAGAAAGTTTACGATGGAGTGGGATTTGAGAGGTGGGAGACGGAAGCCTTTTGCGTGTTATGCAATGGTAGCTAATATCAAAGACCTGTGTACCACTACAGTTACTGTACAAATTGATCGCTCGCTACGGCAAGGGAGCCAGGCAGAGCCGCACCGCTTCCCAAAGAAACCTTCGGTGAATGCATCGACGCCGCTCTTCAAGAATGATTCCAGATTGAGCATAGAATAAATAATTGAACTCCGAAAGATTTCAATTGCTTTGAGAAGTACATGGAAACATCTATCAAGGTAGGAAGACAATGTACATGACGTCTTTCACGTCTATTCATCGACAACAGCCTTCCAACGTAGCCATCTCCCGAACACTCAATGCATTGTAGCCTTAGTGAGCTGTTACTGTAGTTAGCTCACTGGCTGTCTTCAGGGGCTGTGATTCTCATATACCGTCTGGCTGGCCCAGAATATATTCTACCGCCTTATCAACTAGAGCACCGTGTTAACACACATTATCTTCCCAGAAGACTGTCCTTGCACATTGAACCTACCACTGTGGATTGCGTCGGCCTCTTTATCCGGTATCTCAATGCTAAACTCCTACGATGTGGGTCAGCAGAAGGTCAATCAGAAGGAGGTGACTGTATGACCTCCTCAATTGCCATCACTACCTCCACCGTATCAAGACTGTCAAGGCCAAGATCATTGGCGAAATGCGACGTGCCCGACAACTATGAAGGTGAGATCATGATACTCGAGATATTCAAATACATTTGCCTTACCTTGGAGGCATCAGAGACCTACGTTGTCATTATCAGCCACTCCGTCAGACGAATTCGCACCGTACCTTGTCAAAATTCTTCAATAGATCAACTATCCTGCCCTCAACTTCCTCCTTCGACAGACCTGCTGGGGCTGAATAAGATCGCACTGCTGGAAAGGCTACAGCCGGGGCAATTTGTGTTGACCTGACTAGAGGTCTCGCAGTGCTCGATCGAAGGATTGGTGCTCGTAAGCACATCACTATCCCCGAAGCTGATCGCATTGACCGTACAGCCGCTGTTCGAAACATCTTGAAGTGTAGGGTTTGGGCGTAGATGGTCAGACGTATCGCATCACAAAAAATCGGTGATGACGCTGCTCCGATGAGCTACCCGGAAAGCTACAACAAGCGTCACGTGCAACGTCTCGCAACCAAGCGAGAGATCCACCTCGGGGTTTGAGAGGCGCGCCACCTGCACTTCTCGACGACGACTTCTCGCTGTACTGGATGGCGCCCAAGGAAACGCTGACCATTGCTATGGCACTTTGTCGTCCCATTTTTAGGCCTTCTCTCTCGTCCTTCAGCTGCCGACATCTACCCAGCCCGGCCATCGCCGCCTTCTCTTCAAGCACTTTGCGCGCCGCAACACCTGCTGGACCACCGCCACAAGGCTTCCGATTGCCGCGGAAGGAGCGCTGGGATGAACGCAAGGAGACTTCGTTGGACAATGCGGGAAAATATTTCCTGTTGACAGAGATGTTCAGAGGGATGTACGTCGTCTTAGAGCAATTCTTCAGGCCTCCGTAAGCTATGCACGGTTTCCCGCCCTGGTTACTACCTCGAGCTTAACAGAGCATTACAGTTACACAATCTACTACCCCTTCGAGAAAGGGCCCATCTCGCCAAGATTCCGAGGTGAGCATGCTCTGCGGCGGTACCCTACTGGCGAGGAACGATGCATTGCCTGCAAGCTCTGTGAAGCTGTCTGCCCTGCCCTGGCCATCACCATCGAGGCAGAAGAGCGGGAGGATGGTAGTAGGAGAACGACCAGATATGACATCGACATGACAAAGTGTATCTACTGCGGGTTTTGCCAGGAAAGTTGTCCCGTCGATGCAATAGTCGAGTGTAAGTCTCTCCTCAGGTCACATACATTGCCGGTCATGTTAACCATCGATGGCAGCCCCAAACGCGGAATATGCAACCGAGACACGGGAAGAGTTGTTGTATAACAAGGAAAAGCTGTTGGCGAACGGTGACAAGTGGGAACCTGAGTTGGCGGCCGTTGCGAGAGCAGATGCGCCGTATAGATGATGGGAAGTTCGATCATCGTCTCAATCCCACGATGCCGAAGATGTATTTACACGATACGTTATCCCAGCGTTCATTGGCCTATTACCTCGTATATGATTCGAAATCGGAGATCTCAAGGAGTTGGAGTTGCCCGTGCGCTGCCTTGCATCCAAGAACATGAGTCTCTCCTTGAATATCACCGAATGTATTCAGCATTGGGTTGCGATGTGAAGATATACAGTAGTTACACAGACAGATGAGCTCACAGGCTGAACGAAGCAGGCGACGTCGGCGGGAGTACCACTGACGAAGTTCGCTCTGAGCATGCCGTTACCGATAGCTAGAGATTTGCTTTCCACGACACTGGAGCTCACCGTAGTCATCCTATGTGAAGCCTAACCATAACAAGCAAACAAACAAGACTTTGGCTTTAGTGGGCCATCTTCACCACTAGATTGGTAATGGCTTCGAGGGCTCCGCTTGGAAGGCAGACAATTCTGCGATGTACGAAGGGGTAGTAGATTGTGTAACTGTAATGCT
>QQTW01004755.1_pt1 | contig 10212 bp, 9 predicted proteins | sample 1904831 | NCBI WGS metagenome assembly QQTW01 (sample SAMN09435610, study PRJNA476489) | Subsurface metagenome, whole genome shotgun sequencing project.
CCGCGAACGAAACGGGGGCGGGTGTGGTTCTCTATGCTGCTCACTCGCTCTTGGCTCCGGGGCGGGTGTCGCCTCGATCAATCGCCTCTAGCTGGCTCCACAGCAAGTCACACTTGAACGCTAAAGCCTGGACTGCGCGCTCCTGTGCCTCCCGCGTCTGACAGTGGTGCAGAACCAGATCCAGAGCGTAGCGTGCGTCCCGCGGTGCCTGCACTAGCCGCGTCCGGAAGTAGCCGAATCCCGCTGGGTCGATCCACGGGTAATGCTCTTCGAGAGCAACTAAACGCACACGGATAGCGTCTGGGCCAAAAAGCTCCGTCAGCGAGGCAGCTACCGCCTCAATCCACGGTCGGGTTCGGCAAAAGTTAACGTAGGCGTCCACAGCGTAGCGAACCCCTGGCAGCACGTGCCGCTCGTCTAGCAGCTCCTCGCGTGACAGCTTCACTGCCTCGCCCAGGCGTAGCCAAGCCTCGATTCCACCCTCGCCTTCGGTACGCCCGTCATGGTCAATGATCCGCCCAATCCACTCCCGCCGTACTTTGGGGTACGGGCAGTTTGACAGGATGGCCGCGTCCTTGAGGGGAATACTTTTCTGGTAGTAAAACCGGTTCGCTACCCAGCGCCGCACCTCTGTTGACGTCAGTTCTCCTTTGTTCATCCTCTCGTGAAATGGATGAAGATGATGATACTGCTGTTGCTGGGCGCGGAGCGCAGCCTCCAGCTCTTGCTCCGTCCAAGGTGCCCGTTGCTTGATAAATTCCAGCACGCCTTTCTTCTACCTAAGACTACAGCTCAATTGTCAGACCGTCATAACCAACTTCGATTCCTGCCGCCTCAACAATTCGACGCTCTGCTGAATCTGCGACGAGAATCGGATTGGTGTTGTTGATGTGGACGAAAATTTTTCGGGGACGGCTAAGCTCTGCCAGACGCTGCAGGCTGCCGCCTGGACCAGAGAGCGGCACATGCCCCATGACACGCGCCGTACGCGTCGCAATTCCCAAATCCAGTAACTCATCATCACGCCAGAACGTGCCGTCCACTAAAATGCAGTCGCTGGACTCAAAGCGCTCCAGCACCCTGTCATCCAGTTCAGCTAACGCCGGAGCGTACGTCACAACGCTGCCGCTGGTAGGCTCGCGAAACGTCAAACCCACGACCCAGTCTCCACCGATCGCCACTTTCTGACGCATGTATTTCGGCGGCTTGGCGGGAAGCGGGAACACCTCCACCTCAAGGCTTGGCGTCTCCCCCAATGCCATTGTGGTATCAGGCTTAAGCACGGACCACTCTACGCCGCAGTACCCCTCTAGCGTGGTCAGCAACCCAAATCCTTCCGTCAGTGCCCGTCGTACCGTGTCCGTGCCATAGACGCGGAGTGGTTCTGCAGATTCCCGCAGAATTACTAACCCGGTGGTATGGTCAATTTCTGCATCGGTCAGAAGCACACCAGCGATCGGGCTTGAACGAATTGTAGACGGTTGTTCCTCTCGCAATAGCTCAAGCTGCTGGCGCACATCTGGGGAGGCATTGACCAGAAACCACGGCCCACCTGTAGCCTGAATTGCAATCGATGATTGGGTCAGTGGACGCAGACCTGCATGAGCCTCGCGGACGGATCGGCAGTTGGGACAGTTGCAGTTCCACTGGGGAAATCCACCGCCTGCGGCAGAGCCAAGAATTCGTATAAACATAGGATAGAAAAGTAGGTGGAGAACTCAACTGAGCCGTCGGCACCTACATCCACAGAATCACTGCCAATGATAAATGTAAGTGGTGACTTCCATACAGAGGTCAAGCTCCTCAAAGTCCGGTTGCTCCCAATCCATTGCTGGCTTCCCATTTGGAGAGTGGAAACGCCCACCGGGTGCACCGTGGGTAGATGAGGAGCTACTGCTTTGCTCTTCTGGTGTAAAATACTCGCCTTTGTGCCGAGCCATTGCTGATCTCCAAGTTATAGCGGTTTTCATTTGAGTCCACTACGTGCCCCGTACATGAACGTGGTACTAGAGCTAACACGGGGACTGTCGTGGTGTTCAAATCCCAATTAGGAATTGAAAGGATTTTAGGCTACTGCCGCGCTCTTTTATTATAAAACACTTGTCTTTTAGCATTCAAAACTGTTGGAACCGCTACAGCTGGTCAAAGACACTCACCACGTACTGCCCGGACACAAAGATGGCAACGATGCGGAGCCTACTTCCATTTGGCTTTGCTGCTCAACTACACTGTAGAGCAGGCATGACGAAGGAGGAGTACTGCGCCAAGACTAAGTGCGCCGGTGCTTACTTACCAAGCTCACAGCGCCCCGATTGGCATGGTATTCTATACCGCCACCCAGTTTCCTCAAGAATATCGCGGCGACGCATTCCTAGCCATGTGCGGTTCTTGGAACCGCCAACCGCCTACGGGCTACAAGATTGTGCGGGTTCGTTTCCAGGATGGCAAATCAGTAGGTTTTGAGGACTTTCTCACGGGATTCCTGCTTGAAAATGGAGCAGGGCAGCGGCAAGCATTTTAGTGGCGCTGAAGCAAGTTAATGCCGTGAGTATCGGTGCCACAAGTATTCAAAAGGCTGTAAGTGGCAGCCAGCTCTTGCTTCTGTTGGGTTTGTATTGGGCTGGGTTGCCAGGAGTTAGGGTTATTGTAGGAGTAGTAAGTTTCAATACCGTCGATGCCTAACTGGGCAGCAGCTGGGACGAGGTCGAAGTGCGATCGCTTGTAACGAGCCGGATGAGCTAGTACTGCCAGTCCCCCAGCTTGATGAATAGCCGCAATCACGCTAGCTGCCTGATAATCGTCACCACTAGACGCTTGTTTTTGGAGATAGGGCGCAAGGCAAGGGTGTGCTGGATCGAAAGCATAGCCCAGAATGTGAACTTCGATGCCGAGCAAGCCAGCGTTGATTTCAACACCACTCCAGAGGTGAGGTGCGCTATTTTCCGAGTGGGGGTTGCTCAACTTCCAGTTTTCTAACCAGCGCTGGGCAATTTGGTAGCCGTCAATGGTATGATGATCTGTGATCGCAAGCCCTTTGAGACCGATAGCGATCGCCTGCTGTATCAACTCTTCCGGCTGGAACCTGCCATCCGAGTGAACAGTATGCATATGAAAGTTGAAAGACCGAGGACAACTCTCTGCATCAATAGTGTGGAAGATTTGCTTCAAACGCTGGGGTGAAGCACAAGTTGGAGCAAAATTGACAACCATAATCGCCTTTGAACGAAATTACGTTCTTTTACTAGCTCTAACACCCTGATAAGCCCGTATTGCGCTGACTGCCTACTTTGGAGGATATCCGGTAGCACCGTTCGCAATCGGGGCATTGTTTTCATTATGTTAATTTTAATCTTAAAATGTTAATGTGTGTGCTAAATGGCTGGGATCACTAGTAAATCTATATTTAGGGATTAGAAATAAGACTTTATCCAGTAGCCCAAGCGGCTGCCTCCTCCCACCCTAGACCACGCCGAGTAATAATTGGTTCCTCTGCTGTCAAGTCGAGAATGGTAGAAACTTGATATCCCGGTTCCGAGCCATTGTCAACAATCACATCTACTACCTTGTCTAAACGGTCAAACAGCTCGACTCGCGAGATGTTGCTTTCTATTTCCACTGAGAGCGATCGCTCATCCTCGTCTTGGAGAAGGTGAGCCGAAGTAGAAATAATCGGATTCCCCAACGTATCCAACAAAGCCAAGCACATAGTATGGTTTGGCACTCGGATCCCAGTGGTTTTACGCTTAGGGTTTTGAACCAGTCGCGGCACCAACTTGGTTGCTGGTAACACGAACGTGTACGGCCCTGGAATTAGGTGCTTCATAATCCGATAAGCTGTGTCACTCACCGAGGCATAGGTCGCCACATTAGAAAGAGAAGGACACAAAAACGTCAGTGGCTTATCATTCGATAGCTGCTTAATCCTTCGCACCCGTTCCACCGCCGACTTCACATTCAAATCACAACCGATGGCATAGACAGTGTCCGTAGGGTACAGCATCACTGCTCCCTCTCGAAGCTTGTCTCTAATCATTTCTATTGTTCGGGGCTGGGGACTGTCGGGATGGAGCGTGTAAATATTAGCCATTAGATCCGAATAATGCAGAGGAGAGCAGGGATTGGTTAGTTAGAACTAAGACAGCCGAGACGTATTTATCCTTATGCAAATAATAAAGAATCTACAGCAGTCTATGACCAAGCTAGCGTATTTAGAATGTCCGACTGGCATTGCCGGTGATATGTGCCTGGGAGCTCTCGTCGATGCCGGTGTTCCCCTGGAGTACCTAATTGAAAAGCTCAAAGGGCTAGGTATTGCCCAAGAGTACAAGTTACGGGCAGAACCCGTCCACCGCAATGGTCAGGTGGCTACTAAAGTGCATGTGGATTTATTAGCTGAGCATCACCACGATGAGCACACTCACCACCATGGACGCCATCTGCCAGAAATAGAACGATTGATTACAGGAGCTGGGTTGCCGCCACAAGCTCAAGCTTGGAGTCTGGCAATATTTCGCCAGTTGGCAGAAGCAGAAGGAGCGGTGCATGGCATTCCTCCAGAGCAGGTTCACTTCCATGAAGTGGGTGCTGTAGATGCCATTGTTGATATTGTCGGCACCAGCCTTGGGTTAGATTGGCTGGGGATCGATCAAATCTACTGCTCGGCGCTACCGACTGGGGGCGGCACAATTCGGGCGGCACACGGCGTCCTACCTGTACCCGTACCAGCGGTGTTGAAATTGTGGGAAATGCGCGGCTGTCCGGTCTACAGTAATGGAATTGAGCGGGAACTGGTGACGCCAACTGGGGCTGCGATCGCAACTACCCTTGCCACCGACTTTGGTTCCCCACCAGCAATGACTCTCCAGCAGGTGGGACTAGGAGCGGGTTCCCGTGATTTACCGATTCCTAACATCTTGCGACTCTGGCTCGGTGAAGTTAGGGATCAGGGGTCACAATCAACTTATCCTGATGATACCAGCCCCTCCCTAGAAACCATCTCAGTATTAGAAACCCAAATCGATGACTTGAACCCTCAAGCTATTGGTTATGTGTTTGAGGCTTTATTTGCCGCTGGTGCTGTAGATGTCTTTACCCAGGCAATTGGCATGAAGAAATCCCGTCCAGGGGTTTTGCTCACCGTTATCTGCCATCCTGAGCAATTGATCAGTTGTGAGGCTGTTTTATTCCGAGAAACCAGTACCCTGGGAATTCGTCGTTCCACCCAGCAACGCGCCATTTTGTCGCGTGAAATACAACAAGTTGAAACTAAATATGGTAAAGTTGGGATCAAGGTTGCCTGGATCGGAAAAGAGGAAGAGAGGGCGATCGCCAACGTGCAGCCAGAATATGAAGATTGCGCAGAGTTAGCAAGACAACACAACCTCTCCTGGCGCGAAGTCCACCGGCTAGCCTTACACAACTGGTATTTGCAACATAATTTCGTATAAAACTTAACTTATTCAGCCCCCAAGGTGTATAAGGGCACATTTGAAAACCGCTATAACCGAAAGCTAGCTGGGCAAAAACAAATTTAGAACTAAACACAAAAGGTCAGAAAACTTGCATCCTTTAGAATCAAGCTTCCTGACCTCATTTACTCGTGTATCCAGCTAAATAACGATTCAGTTGGATACAGGTAAATTATTCAATGTCAATGGCATCATTAATGGCGTTACCCGCCTTGTTCAAGGTATTCTGAGCCGCCTTATCCACGGTACGCTGCGTACCCTCAGCAGCTTGATTCACCTTGCCTTGGACAAACTCATTGGTGTTTTTAAGTGCCTCCTGAGCCTTATCAAACAGGTTGCCTCCTGCCGCTTTAGTATTTTCCGTTGCATCCTCAGCGGCTTGGTTAGCACTCCTGGTCAAGCCTCTGGTTGTATTCAGAGTGCTGTCCTTGACATTTTCGGCTGCCTGCTTTGTTCCCCTTGTCAAATCCTCAGTGGCACTCTGAGCTTGGTTTTTCGTATTTTCGGCACTTTTGCTCAGATTTTTGCCAATCTCTTCAACATTTTCACCCTTCTTGTCAAGGATACGCTTGGTGTTTTCTCCCACGTTGCTGGTCTGGTCGATCACATTCCGCTCTGCGTTTTCCTTGAGAAGCTTGGCCTTGTCTGCCGCAGCCGCTCCGACTTCTTGAGCTCTAGGGTCTAGATCACTGAACTCATTCATCGTACCCTTTTGGAAGGAAGAAGTCACAGCCTGATCAGGGACTTCCGGTCTGGGATTCTGCTTCCCTGACTCAACTAGCTTTCCAGCAGGCGCTTCCTGTCTGGGTTGAGCTTGCACTGTAGGATTGCTTCCAGCATTGCTACAAGCCGTGCTTACAAATAACAAAACCCCTGCCATAAAAACCATTACGATTTGGCCGAGTCGAATCCTTTTAAACGCAGCAATGACTTTGTTCATAGCATCACTCCATGCTGTTGTTTAAGTGAGTTAAACGTTAACTAAAAACTGCCTCAACCCTTTTCGATTTTGAATGAATCTGAAATCTAAAATTCTGCGAAAAACGTTGGGCAGGGAAAGTTTCTAAGGATTGGGGCAAAAAAACGATTCTTATTTTTTTAAGGCTGGATTGACTTCAGGTGTTTTACCTGCCTCATCTGCCTTTTCTGTCACAAATTCTGAAGCATCTTTAAAGGCACCCTTAACTGCCTCAATTCGATTTTCAAGTCTCTCGCCTACATTCGGATTACGCTGGTTTAGCCCACCGGGTTCAGCCTCGGTGAAGTCTTTGGTAGTTATTATGGGGAGTCCTGCCTCCTTCTCGGCTCTACCTGCTGGTGTCTCAGCACCGGGGTAAAGCATCTCGGATTCTTTATTAACAGCACTAGAGGCAATCAGTTGGAGTGAGTTTAGCTGCGAGTTAGCTTGGTCACGCCCAGACTTAGGTGTTGTGCTATTTACTTTGGGGTCTGTGGACATGTTTAAGTCTGTGTGACCGTCTCCACCAGACTTGTAAGGGTTGTTTGCACCGCCAGCTTGAACGGCTGGATTGTTTGGATTTGCGCCTTGAGTAGTGGCACCATTACAAGCAGTGCTCACAATCAGCAACATACCTGCCAAAAAAACAGTTAAAATCTGGCGCAGTCGCAGTTTTTTGAAAAAAGCCGTCAACCTGTTCACAAATTCCTCCTGATTAAAATCGTTCGGGTTAGCTACTATTTAACCACCAATCGCCAATAATACCAAAGAAAATGGGATCGCTGCCTCTAGCAAAGGTCACATTCAAACTGCACTTCCAACCTCTTGTTCTCTAACTCTAGAGAGATTCTCACGGCTCCACATTGGCAACTTTGTCCTAGCTTTTCTGAACTCCAACAAGGGATTGATTGTATCATTTGAGGCAGCAACTGGCACAGAAAACGGTTATTAGGAGCGCTCCTGTCTTTGTCCGAACTGGCAAGTGCAGTCGAATTTATACACTCAGAGGAGGCGTTAAATCACTCAACTGATAAAACAAGTTTGGTCGCGCCTAAAGCCTTACTGCCGCTGGATGATTTTGGGCGGAACGCTGTTTTTTCTGGCGAATGCCCTTAAGGATCACTGGCAAGAAGTAGCAGCGATCCGAATAGACGCAGTAGGATGGGCTACTTTGGCGATCGCCGTGGGTGTTACCCTGCTTGCTCACACTTGGTCTGGGTGGGTGTGGACTTGGATTCTCCAGGAGCTGAATCAACCTGTAAGTAGTTCCCAGTTCATCCAGATTTACCTGAAAACTAACATTGCTAAGTATTTACCAGGCAATGTTTGGCATTACTACGGTCGGATAACGGCAGCCAAAACCGCTGGGGTTTCTGGCAGTGCGGCGACGCTGAGCGTGTTGCTGGAACCGCTACTGATGGCAGCTGCCGCCTTAGTGCTCGTCTTACTCAGTATCCAGTCTGTAGCCATGAACAGCCGTGTCACCCTCCAGGGATTATCATTGCTCAGCTTGGCTGCCGTGCTCATGGCGATTCATCCTTGGTTTTTAAACGTGGCAATTCGGTTTCTAGGCTTCTTAAAGTTAAAAGCAACTAACACTAGCGCGGTTGACGCCAGTGTTGGGCTTGTACGCTATCCTCTGCGACCTTTATTGGGAGAGTTGGGCTTTTTAGGACTCCGTGGCACTGGATTTTTGTTAACACTGCTAGCTCTCAAACCGTTGGAGTTAAGTCAAATTCCTTTATTGTTAGGGGCTTTTAGTTTTGCATGGCTGCTGGGCTTAGTTGTTCCTGGTGCCCCTGGTGGTATAGGTGTCTTTGAAGCAACCGCTCTAGCACTGTTGGAGCAACGCTTTTCTCCGGGTCTGATTATTAGTGCGATCGCCCTGTACCGTTTAGTCAGCATTCTCGCTGAAGCTGCTGGTGCTGGACTAGCTTGGCTAGACGAACATTTGACATAAAGCTTAACGCCTGCCCCTGATAGTAAAATTCCCAAAAATGGGAAATTTAATATTAGCCATCACCGCGCCTCAGTACAAGTGCGGGTTGGGCATAACTAAATTACCCTAAGCGTGGTTAGCCAATGACATTGAGACATACTCTTGAGGAAAACACAGACCCCTTAGCAAAATTAGACTACGGCCCATTGCTTGACTCGATTCTACAAGCCATTAAGACCACTAAAATTTTCAAGGTTTCCCCAGATGGGAATCGACTCTTGATCTCTGCTTACAAGATTGCTTATGACATTGCTACGGCAGTGCCGCAACCACTAAATCCTTTAACCCAAACTATGGGTATCCGAGCGGCAACAGTAAACTTTAGTTCGGAAACAGAGTTTTATTCTAAAATCAGAGCTATCCAAGATGAGTTGAGAACGCAACTCGATACTGCTGGGGAGAACCAAACCAAAGTTTGTGTGGAGAAGCTATGCACAGAGCTGTCTCGATTCGATAGCAAAAAGACAACTCTACCTTTTAGCTATCCCTTTACCACGACTCACACGTTTAGATCGCAGCGTTTAATTATAGAGAACAGTTCTGCCGCAAGAACACGCACTGGCACTGAGTCAGTCATTAAAGCTCATCATCTTAACGTCCGGTTTGAAGGCTTATCGCAGTTTGATGAGAAGTTGTCCGCTAACCTCAAAGATTACATCGATAGTATAGCTCTCTCTCATTCACAAGATTGGGAAGAACTGAACGAACTGTTATCTGGCATATCAGAACAAGAAAAGTCTGAGCTAACTGAACTAAAAAAAATAGTGGATACTGCATCTCTAGCGAGATTGCTGCGAGATGTCAAAATAGATTACTTGGAGTACCTGAGAAGGGAATGTGCCAAGACTAACTTAATCCAGACTAACTTACAAGGAATTAACTGTTTAGACACTCTCATTGCTAGACTAAAAGCGCTCTCAAATTATATCAATGAACCCGACTTAGATGACTCGCATTATCAAGTATCTTATTTAGGTGAATTGGTTAATCTCAGAACAGCTTTCTCTCAGGCAAATGCGTTTGATATGCTTCCCATCATCCCTGAGTATGAAGGAATTATAGGAGAAAGTGTAGATAAAGATAGAGGTAACAAAGAATTTAATATGGGTCTTAGGCTGAAACTCAACGGGGCTGTAAGCGCTTATAACGAGGACTCGGCTCTTGACTACTACATGACGGAAATTGACCCCAATAGTCAGCGCCATAAAGACCAGCTTAAAGACACGTTAAAAGCAAAAAACTTTAAAAGCAAGGTTCTACGAATTGCTTGTCTATATTATTTTATTTTTGCAGTTGATGACACTGGCAACATTACAGATAAATCTTACGATCCTATACCTAAATTTGAAAACGATGTTTTGAGTAGATTGAAGCCTGATGCTAATACTGATACTCAAGCAGGATTATTACACAACATTAAAGGTTTAATTTTAAATCCGACTGGTTGGCAAGTTAGTCGTAAGGTAGAGGCTTTAAAAAGTCTACTAAAAAGTTTTCTTAATCAAAGGACTATACTGCCTCCCTCTTCCAAGTCAGTACAACTATGCATCAACAAGAAAATTCTCAAAAAGAAACCAGCAAAAATTCTCAACACTCGTAATTTCTTTGTGCTCGATATACATCAAGAAGACCAATCAAAAGCGTCAGCAAAAGCTAAAGAGGCTCTTGCATATATAGAAGTGATGCCACCTTCGGTTAATTTGCAGTCTTTGACCTCATTAGCTGTCACTTTTACTTTTGACGATGTTCGCTACTTTACAGATGGTAAACTACAAGATTTTTTCAAT
>QQTW01004756.1_pt1 | contig 10210 bp, 8 predicted proteins | sample 1904831 | NCBI WGS metagenome assembly QQTW01 (sample SAMN09435610, study PRJNA476489) | Subsurface metagenome, whole genome shotgun sequencing project.
GCGAAATTTCCAAATGCGCTGTTGGGTTGTTCACCACCACCTAGAGTAGACAAGAAAAGAATTTACCATGACATACCAGCCTTTGAGCACCTTCCGCAAGGACTCTTCCCAAGCGATTTACCTCTACATCACACCGCTTCGAAATGACGTCCTGAATGGTAGTCTCAAGAAACCTATCCGCATGATCAGTCACTGGGCAGTATGCATTCAGGGCGTCTGCTATGAGTTGGGGGTAGGAGACAAGAAGAAAGGAGAACCGCCCTTTCTCTATAGACCGATACCCGAGCAGGAGTGGAGATATAGCAGGCAGGTCATGAATGGGGAGCAGCCAGAGTACGTGGGCGAAATGACCATGCCATACACGCCGGAGGATATCCACAAAGTGGGTGAGTAAAGATGACCTTGACCAGTGGTGTTGCCTCTTTTATTCTTAGGCTAATTGGTGCGGCTAAACAGCTTCTCAAGTATGGGCCAAGACTTTGAACGGGAAATACAAGTTCGCCGAGCAGAACTGCCAAACCTTCGTCCTTCATCTCGTCGAGCTGATCGGAGGCCCAAACGCGACAAAAAACCTCCCGGCCCTCTTTGACAAATGGGTTAGAACTGCGGGCATAACCCGAGATATCTCCATTCTCGGTATGGCCACAGGAATGACTCTCATGGCTGTGGGTGCGGTCACTGCCGTGGCGGATGCTGGTACAACGGCTGCTGCGGGGTTCGCTGTGGCAAGCTCGATGGTGTTCAATTCAAGTGCAGCTGTGTTCAGCATGAGACACAGTCAAGCAAAACATATCAAAAAAGCACAAAAAGAGATAAGGGAGGACCTCATATATAATTATGGGTTACGACTGGTATAAGGCCCCATTGACCTCTGAAATACATACCCTATTTTCATTTCGAGCCTTAGAAGGCTCGTGAAATGAACGCTAGTGGACTTTGGCGTTGTTTATAGCGTTTCAAATCCCCAGAGAACCGAGTACCTTAGTATTTCTGAGCTCTTATAGTTCTCGGTATTGCTCTCACCATACGCATTCTGATACTATCACAGATATATTAATATTAACTGCGAGAGATTCATCTCTCTAAGTCAAACTAGATCAGATAAAGTAGAATGTGATTAATTTTGTTCAGTAAATAACATGCGGTGATCCTGCATCAGGAAAAAAGGCTGCCTTTGCGAGCAACTGCTCGCTCACACCCTAACTCTGTGTCGGCCAAGACCCCACCAAAACCACCATATGAAGGCAACTCCTCGCTGTTTTTACAACCATCCCTCCTTCCCTCTCATTTCCTTCCTCCGCGCCCGAGCGCTACGCTGCACATCCCCTCTTTTCATCCTTACTCAGCCCGGCCGGTGAGACATTTTCCTACCCCTTGGCGTCAATGCATGTCTTTCCCAATCCCCGATGCTCTCATGACCTGACAACTGCTTGATTCAGCCTTGATTGAAGGCCGCCTGAAAGGACTCACAGTCAGGCCGTGAATGCAGCATAGTAAAGAACTGATAGATCCGATCGAACACTGGGGGCATTATAGAGCCGCAAGGAATAATAAGACGAGCATCAATTGGATGATGCATTGTCATATACCAGACAGCAGAAGGATGACAGGCTGGTCAAGTTCCATGAAGCGTCTCGTTTCTACAGCTGCAATGGGGAATGGTTAGTTCGAAAGGACTATGCTATGCCTTTAGACCTTCTACTTCAAAAGCGCGAAGCTCTTTTGATGCTAGCGCCTGTGCAGCGGAGGGCCTTTTGTCTCGATCAACAATGAACAGATAATTCATAAAAACCTTTAACGCTTGCGGCATGTCCATATACTGCATCTCCTCCTCCAATGATGACACTTTCACAACCCGCTCGCCCTTATCAACCCACTCGGCAAGGAGTTTGCCCAGTTTGAATTCTTTCTTAATGACATCGTTGTCCGCAAGTGGACCAAGACCGCCCCCAAAGAGCAGCATGAGCTTTGCGATACACCAACCCTCAACTGGGACATTGCAGTCGATGTCGGAGAAGCCGAAAAGCTCAGAATTGAACAGTTCAAGCACGGTCACGGCGAGTGCCCAGACGTCAGAGCGATGAGAGCAGGCGAAGCCTCGGTAAACTTCCGGGGCACGTGTAGCATACGGTTGAGCAAACTTGAGACTGCCTTCCGGACACACTGAAGTACGTCAGCATGATATGGCATCGGGGTAAGCGGTGCTTACCGAGTCCTAAATCTGCTATTTTGACGATTGGGCTATCTGTATCAACATTGGAGAGCAGGACGTTTGCAGATTTGACATCTGGATTGATTAGTGGAGATTCGGCCTTCAAGAAGGTACTCTACCTACCTATATAAGCAAGTCCCTCCCGCTGAAATGCGTCAAGGGCAGAGAGGCTTGCGCGAATCAAGGCCTTGAGAAGGGCTATGATTGTTTCGGACACTCTCAGGCCGTAATTCTGCTAGAGTGTAGTCCATTCACTCGAGAACTAAGCAGGCGCTCTCGTCGCTAGTGATATCTCTAGGGTCTCTGACGATGTCGTACAAGGCTCGGATACATGGAGATGATGCGATAGTGGGTCTTTGATAAGTGTTGTACTCTCGCTCCAAGGATATCCTAGTATTCTCGTTGCCAGGCGTGGCAGATTTGATGAGAACCCTGATCTGAGAATTAGCTCTAGTACTCGCAGCAATTCAATGAAGAGTGACAGACCATCCGGATGCAGTATTGACTTTATTGCCTAGTAACACCTTCGCCTTGAAGACTGTAGAATCGTGCCTGTCGTGCTCAAGGCGCTTGCTCAGAAGGTAACGCCCCTTGCGTCCAAAAAGCGTTTGTCCGACCTCCATCGCCGGCGCGTGTAGGAAAGAAACGTGCGAAGATATAGATATTGAGAGAATATAGCGGATAGGAGACGAGGGTGTGGCATAGATGAGCTGTTGCAAGCCAGCCAAAGGCCGACGAGATGTAAAAGCATGCATGCTAACAAGTTACAAGAAGGTTAGAGAGACGAGAACTGTATAGGACCTAGACTCTTCTTCACACCTGACTACCACTTTTGCGATGTTGTGCTTGTTATTATTGTAGCCAGCACGAAGCATGCATTTCAATAATCAGGACACATCTTCAGGGACACAGAACCTACAGCAATGCCTTACATAGTTGTAACCTTCCTCCGCAACGTCTCATATAAATTATTCTGGATCCCGCACTTCCTCCTTGCCCTTCTATTTCTGCTCGTCACTGTCCCTTACTTCTGCCTTTTCGGAACCTGCCCCATCACACTCGTCAGACTCGCCCCCTTCGCTAGAGCGCGCATCCGTCGACAAAAAGAGCAGCCCACACCACTGCTCCAGCCTCCCCGCTGGTATCAGCGCCGGCCGTGGTTTCCGCCCCATCTCCGCCCAGTTCCCTTATCTTTCGACCCCGCCCGCAATACCCAGAGCCCCCTCCTCACGCTACCCGCTGAGCTTCGCTCGCAGATCTTCACGGCCGTACTCGGCGAATCGATCATACATCTCGACTCGACCCCGCCGGGGGAAGAGCGGCAAGAGCCTCTCTTCGGGGGGAAAATCATCCCCCGGAAACGCGTCACGCACACGCGCTGCAGCCGTGTCGATGGACAATACTGCCGCTGCTTCGGCTGGCACATTGTTCACCGCACCGACGGCAGCAGGGACGAGGACCAGGTCTGGGGCTACGACCGGCGCCGCGCTCGCACGGAGCGCATTGGGGTCGCCCTGCTGCAGACATGTCGCCAAACCCACGCCGAAGCGATCCCAATCCTCTACGGCACCAACACATTCGCCGTGCATAATCTATGGGACCTGATTGATTTCTCGCGGACCATCTTACCGGACCGGTTGGCCATGGTGACGTCGCTGGATGTCAAGTGGCTGTACTACAATTTCCCGCTTGTGCCACTGGACAGTACATCGTTCTGGGACCTGCCAGAGCGGAAGAGGCTGCCCTACAATGATGGCACGTGGGTGAAGTTTTGGGAGCTGGTGGCTACGGAGATGCCTAGGCTGCAGGAGCTAAGGGCGAGTGTGGATGTGAGGATTTACGGGGATCATTTATCGGTGCAGAGGTGGGTGGCGCCGATGTTGAAGGTGAGTGTGCTGAGGAGCTGTGCGGTTGAGTTGAGGGACAGAGATGCAGGGGTTTGGGGCCTGAGTGAGGGGCCTTGGGAGAGGGCAGAGGAGGTGCGGGCGCTGGAGGGGAGGTTGCAGAATCATATGTGTGGCAGAGCGGAGCTCACATTGTGAACCTAGACCTGTCGGAGCTCTGGAAGTAATATACAAACTACCTGTCCTTGTTTATTTACTAGAAAAAGTGTTAGAATTAACAAGTAATTCATCTAAGTTCAGACGAAGACATAAGAACTGATAAACTCATAGCCTCTGAGAGCTGCCTTCCACCCTTCTGATTCAGGATCGCTGCTGAGGTCACATATATGTGGTGCACCATCGATCAGCGCCAGACCAGCTGTAACCCCCTGGTTCACAAGTGCGCTATATGTGCCCTGCGATTGTTGCCACGGAATCAAATCATCGTTTGTGCCGTGAATGAAGAATGTGGGCGTCTGGTAATTGCCACGTACGATCTGGGCCAGCGGACTGACTGGAACGATTTCGTCCAGCTCAGGCTGCGGAAGCGCCTTCCAATCCCGCACCTTTGAGCCTGCAGCTTTCTTCTTGCTGGGAAGGCCACCGATTATTACCGGCAAGGTTTGGGCTTTCCAGTTGATATGTAGCACAATACGGCAGCGTGGATCGGTACGAATGCGCGGATCGGTTAGCGGTTCCCAGGCTCTCACTACACCATAGTTGGTGATCTGTTCGTTTGATAATTAATTCGATATACATTTCCAGAATTTAGCTTTGCTATCAGCTGACTTACTGGCTCGTCTTGGATCGCTTCCAAAACATTATACTCATCCCCTGTATCCTCTGCGCCAACGGGCTGGATGGGATGTCTCCACCCTAAGACGAGGTATTAGTGAAGATGGTCCCTACTCATGACCCGAATAAGAGCTGGGACTTACACTCATCTTCATAGTTGGTAGGACAGTAGAAGGCTAAGATGGCTTCTGGTGGCCTTAACCCTCTTTGTGGAGCAGTCCAGGCAAGGGACATGGCTAGTTGACCGCCTGATGACCACCCGACAACCACAACTCTTTCCCCATCAATCTGAAGCCCAGAACGCTGCAGTTTGATATTCGGGAGCTTATACCTAGCCCATTCCAACGCGTCACATACATCCACCATAGGTCCTTCGGAGAGCTTGACCTCGGGACAAAGCCGATGGTCTAAACTCACAGGAAGAAACCCTCTCTCAAGTAAGAGGCGCGTCTGAGCTGGTCTAATATCTTTCCGAGAAAAGATGATATGACTGCCTCCGTGGATCATTAAGGCTTTATATGGTCAGCATTACATACCATAGATTTGAAAGAGGAAGAGCTGGCACATTCAAGGTGTAGGCTTACCGATTGGCATTTTTGTAGTCAGCAAATCCGAACTGATAGGGTAGTATACATCCGCATGTATCTCTGTGTCACCTAACTTCTTGTAGACGACTGTCTCCAACGCTGCCTTCGTGGTCTTCTTGCTGTCTTTGGTTGCTTTTACGGACCCTAGGGGTGCTGATGGAAACGCACCAATTACACGCACCGTTTTTGCCTCGGGCGAATTCCCATCAGTCCATAATACTTCCTCGAAGCCAGCTTCTTTCATTAGCCGTTCCCAATGCGTTTCACTCACCAAAGCATGTGATCGGCCATCCTCAAACAACCACCAGCCTTCAAATAGACCTACAACGATGTCAAGCCAGAACATGTTCTTAGTGATCTCAACAAGGGTCAGCGCCCCGTCCTTGCGAAGCATTTTACGGAGGTGTAGGAGTGATTGGTCAAGTCTTCTTGTTGCGTGAATGCAGTTGGTGGCGATGATCAGGTGAAAAGCGCCTTCGTGCTCTTCTATTGGCGGCTTCTCGATATCCAGTAGCTCGAATGACATGCCCTCGACTCCCTTGAATTGTTTCCTTGCAGCGGTAACAAGCGAGGCTGATATGTCCGTAAATGTATATTCGAAGGAGATTCCGTGGCTCCGGAGATGGTTCACAATATATCGTGTAGTACCTCCTGTCCCTGCTCCAACTTCCAGGATACGGAACTTTCCACTTCCACTAGAGTTAGTGAAAGCCTTTAACAAGAAGTCTCCAAGTAAAAGTGTGGGTGTTCGAAGTAGCGGCCAGTTCTCGTACATATCCTCCAACATGTGCTTGTTTGTTCTGTCTCCAAAGACCAGTTGCAGGCCGTCCTGCTCCCCCCTGAGGCACGCAGCAAGCTGGGATCCAACAACTTTGATAAGCTTGTTTACATTGGCGTGCTGGGGATATGGTTTGAGAATCTTATGGTAAAGAGCTTCCGCAGGTGTGGTATCGATTGGAACGTCTGTTCGAACAAAGCCCCCTCCAGTGGCCGATATGAGATGCCCATCCTCCAGAATACGATATAACTGGTGCACGAGCTGTTTGTGCCTAGCTAAGGACTGGACTTGCGGCACGGTATCATTGGTTTGCAATGTCTTCAAGTCGCACCCAAGTTCGGCAAACGCTTCAACGACATATGCTAGAACTAGCCGTGCCTGGTCTGGGTATGCTTGGGTCCAAAAGTTGATAGCCTTGGTTCCTACTGCGAGCTGATCATATCCAAACCTGATGTCTTTAAAGGCATCATATGCGCAAGTGATGGAAGGTCGACTTGAAGATTCTACCGATCTAGACAGCGCTTGAGGAGCCGGCGCAGACTTGGGCGAATCTGCACCCGGGAGAACACCATTTGAACTTGGAATATCCACCTCTGTGGCTGGTGTGTCCATCTCAGTAGTGTCGTATTCTTGGTCACCAATGCCTAGTTTCGAGTCAATGTGGGCCGCAATCGCTTGGATATTGGGAAAGAACAAGAAGCTCGTCAAGTCGATAGTAAGACCCAAAACTGCCCGAATATCATTTAGCACTTCAGTGGCCATTAGTGAATCGATTCCAAGATCTTCAAGTGTTGATTCGTCTTTCAAATCTTCCAGAGGTATGTCGGTAACGTTATGCAAGACTTGAAGAAGATCTGGGCGTTTACTTGGAGATTTCTTGGCTGGCTTGGCTGGGCTTTCATAGGCTTCTACCAGAGTTTTCTCACCCATTTGGCTGATGGTCTTATCTGCCGACTTCTCTGCCGCACCAGATCTGTTGACACTCTTCAATAACCTAGCCAGCAAGGACTGAGACATCTTCGAGAAATGAAAGCCAAATGCTGCCATTACCATCGCCTTGCTTTCAGCCTCGAAGATATACGCATCAGATGATGCATGAGACTCGCCGTTTTCTGTCATATTTGAATATACGATCCATTCCTTTGCGTCTGAAGTGAAGTTTCCACCAATCTCAATCCGGTCAATCTTCATGCACACCAGAACGTCATCCAGACTAGGATTATTGAAGTAGTTCACCAAGAAGCCAGCGAATTGCATGAAGCTGTCAGTCATTGGTGTATCGCAGAGACGTTGATCAGGGGGGTCGTTGGGATTCACTGACATTGCGACCCTACCAGCGGCTTCCATGCGTACACAGGCCACATCCTTGATGCCTCGGAAATTCTCTCCATAGTGGACGATGTGATTGAACGCGCGATAGATATGATTCCCTTGCATCTTCTCCGCCTCGGGGTGATTCATGATCTGCTCATAACGGTGGTGGCCAGTCAATCTTTCGAAGCGTCTGAAATTCCGAGCTGCCTGGGCATCATCGCGCTTTTCGAGGTGTACTGTTCCCATTGACTGTTCAAAAGGCTCGCTGACATGGCCCCGAGCACTCGGCCGTGCCTGGGTTGTAATAGAGAACGACCAGGACGGCCGCGAATCATCTATGCGTTTTAAGGAGAGGATTATATCTATGGTGGTATCGAGACCAATTGGAGAATTCATTTGTAGGTCCTCGACAGTAGGCACGTAGGACGTGGCCGCCGTATCTGATTGAAGGAACATTGCTGCGCGTGCAACCACCTCGAAATACAGCGATGCTGGAGCAAGAGATTGGCCTGACATAACGTGACCCTCTAACATGGACTTGAACCTGTCGCTTTGTGGGGCGATACGAAAGATTGCCTCCCTCTTGAAGTCATCTTTGAATCGGATAAAGGACAAAAGCTCATACGCGGTGGGCGTTTCTTGAATGGGATCGCGCAGCACTTCCTTCTCGCCGCCTCGCCCTGTAAATGGGAGCCAATGTTGTGTTTTCTCGAACTGATATGGTGGTAGGCTTACGAATTGATATTGTGGTTTTTGACTCCGATGGAAGGGCCAGTACTGCGCTGCGTAACCTGCCTTCCATAGATCGATCGTAATATCAGTGAGTGAGCCTTGCGCATTTGATGTCGTGAGTTGGGGAGATAGGAACAAATGCCCCTGGGTTTCTGCAACAGAACCTCGAACGAGTGATATGACGGATGATCCACGACCTGCTTCGAGCCATGTACTCTGGGAGTATCGCTGTGTAAGCCTTTCCACCGCCCCCTGGAAAAAGACTGGGCGTCTCATGTGCTCTGCAACCAGGCGGAAATCCGGTTGAGCGCCACTCGGCGCATCGTCACAAGTTTCGAAATGTATTGCTGGACGTCTCCATACAAGTTCTTTTGCCAAAGCTGTGAGATGAGGTAACAAGGGTTCTGTAAACTTAGAATGGAATCCGTGCGTAACTTTCAGTCTCTTTGTACGGACTGAACCCCGAAGAGATGGGCTGCTCGTGATGAAATTCTCCAGGAGATCAATAGCCTTGGCAGAGCCAACGACCACATGACTCTTTGGGCCGTTGTAACAAGCAACTTCGACGTAGTCACCATCCCGCTGAGCTCCCAGCGAATTGAGAATTTCAGAAACCCTCTGCCGATCTGCCTGTAAAAAGATCATCGATCCTGGCTCAGGGCCCCAGTACCTAAGCATAATGGAAGCTCTTCCTGCAACAAGCTTAAGTGCGTCTGGAAGTGATAGTGTGCCTGAGATACAGAGTGCAGTAAGCTGGCCAAAGCTGTGACCAACAACTGCGCTGACTTCAAGCCCACAGTCTATCCAGGCTTTTGCGGAAGCATACTGGACGGAGAACAGGGCTGAGTGCAGGGTGACTAGATTCGATACTGGCTTGTGCTGAAATATCGCAGGATATAAGCCTGCGAAGCCAAGCGAAATCAGGATGTCGTTACAATCATCGAGGTGATGGCGGAACAATGACGAGGATTGGTAAACTTCTTCAGAAATCCCAATAAAGTCACTTTCTTGACCTCCAAAGACAAGTACGGCTGGCTTTGGGCTCGGAGCCGTGATAGTGCTTGTTCCGGATGCTGCAGTAGCCAGCTTCTCCTCTAGGTCGGGTACGTCAGTGATAGCTGTTGAAACTATATGCGGTAGTAAATGGTTCGCTCTGTCAGCCAGGTTGAATGTCAAATCCGACATTAGAACCTCTGTAGTGCCATCTGACTGAAGATGCTTCAGCCAGTTCGTAAGCTTTTGGCAGTACATTGAGAGACTGTTCGCCGATGCTGCTGATATGAAAAGGGGGTATTTTGATAGCTGTTTAATAGCAATTTGGCTTCCGCTGAGGGCTTGGATGGCCTTGGCTGGCTTTTGGCAAATCATAACGGCTGAATTACTACCTGCGGCCCCGTAGCTGTTGACACAAGCCAGACGAAACGAAGGATTCCACGGCAGTACGCTTCGAGGAATTTCCATTCGATCCGGTTTCAAGGATGGAATCTTTGGATTCAATTTGGTATGACTTGCTTGAGCAGGGATTTTCCCATGCTGCATCATAAGAAGAACTTTGATAAGGCCAGCAATACCGGCAGTAGCTTCAGTGTGCCCAATGTTTCCCTTTATAGAGCCAAAATGGAGAGTGGTCTCCCTTGATGGACCACCAAAAGCTTCGCGGATACTCTGACATTCAACAGGATCACCTACACCGGTACCAGTGCCATAAGCCTCAACGTAAGACACCGATTCTGGTTCAACACCTGCAAGGTTCATCACCTTTTGATAAAGGTTGATTTGGGATCCTGAATGGGGCACCGTGATATGACTGCAGTTCTGGTTCTGATTGGCTGCAGATCCCACAATGACGCCGAGGAAAAGCGCGATGATGCCCAGGCAGCTCGGAATTTCAGACGCTTCGAAAGATTGA
>QQTW01004757.1_pt1 | contig 10209 bp, 8 predicted proteins | sample 1904831 | NCBI WGS metagenome assembly QQTW01 (sample SAMN09435610, study PRJNA476489) | Subsurface metagenome, whole genome shotgun sequencing project.
CTTCCAGCTTCCGATCCTCCTTTGCTCATTCCCTTATTAGTTGAGCAATGTAGAAATGGAAAAGATATTTTAATTGGCGTTAGCAAAAATCGAGCAGGCGATCCACTATGGGTAAGAATTGGTGCTAACTTTTTTTACTGGTTCTGTCAATATTTTTTAAAAATACCTCTAACTAAAAATGCTACTCAATTTAGAGTCTTTAGCAGGCAAGTGGTTAATGCTATTACTCAAGTTAAAGATAAATATCGTTACCTACAATTGCTAAGTTTTTATATAGGTTATAAGCACCAAACTTTTGTATATGAACCAATTAGAAGGTACAAAACACCCCAAACAAAAAGTTTAATTGAATACTTAAACTTGGCTTTGCAAATAATTATAGTTAATTCCGTACATCCTTTACGATTTGCAAGTTATTTGAGTATATTAGCTAGTGTTTTTAATATTATCTACATTGGCTATGTGGTACTCGTGTACTTAGTTAAAGAAAAAGTTGCTGAAGGTTGGGTAACTCTCTCTATTCAAAATGCTATTATGTTTTTCTTTATTTCTATAATTTTAGCAATTTTATGTGAGTATGTAGGATTAATCTTCGCCAAATCTAAAGGATGGGCGGCTTACTATATTGCTGAAGAAAAAAATAGCTCTGTGCTAATTTCGGAGCAAGAACAACGGAACATTGTCCAAAACTCCAAAAATACAAACCTATAAATAAAAGCTAAATTACTCACCTAAATAAATTAATAATTTTTATGTCTCCAAAATATCAACAATGGCAAATACCGAATCATACAACAGTTGAAATAAGTGAGAAGCAGAGTAAATATTGTATCTGTATTTTTGTAATTAATGAAGGAGAAAAAATTAGAAAGCAATTACAGAGTATGCAAACAATATCGCAACATATTGATGTAATTATTGCTGATGGAGGTAGTACGGATGGTTCTCTGGAAATCGACTTTCTTAAAAGCGTTTCTGTCCGAACTTTATTAGTTAAACAAAGCAAAGGTAAATTAAGCGCTCAAATGCGTATGGCTTTTGCTTATGCTATGTTGCAAAACTACGAGGGAGTTATCGCTATGGATGGTAATAATAAAGACGATCCAACTGCTATTTACTCTTTTATTGAAACTTTAGAACGAGGATGCGATCACATTCAAGGTTCGCGCTTTATTAAAGGAGGAAAAGCAATTAATACACCTTGGAATCGTTATTTAGCTATTCGCCTAGTTCATGCTCCACTAATTAGTATATCCGCAGGTTTTTGGTATACAGACACGACTAATGGCTTTCGTGCTTATAGTCGGAGGTTATTGTTAGATCCGGTTGTTGCACCTTTTAGAAATATTTTTTCTAGTTATGAATTGCACTATTATTTAGCTATCAGAGCCGTTCGGTTAGGTTACTTAGTTAAAGAACTACCTGTAACTCGGCGTTATCCAAATAAAGGTCCAATACCTACTAAAATCAGTCCAGTTAAAGGTAACTTTTTAGTAATGCAAACTTTAGTGCAAGCTTGCTTGCACCGATTCGATCCTCCAGAAGTTGAATAAATTATTTTTAGTATGTTAGCTATGAAAAAAAAAGTATTATTGAAATATAATTTATTCTATTTTAGCTTGGTAGCTACTACTTTATTAGTTATTATTCAAGCAATAAACTTTAGTTTAAACTTAGATTATAAAGCTTACAATGGAGCTTTTCAAACATTTAACCCATTACGCAGAATCTTTTTAGGTGAAGTTCCCGGTAGAGATTTTAATCCTTATTTAGGTTTAGGCACAACTTACGTAACAGCCGCTATAACTTATATTTCTGGTGGTAACTTTGCAGCTTCAAAAATCAGTATTTATTTACTCTCTACGCTACTCCATTTACTTGTACTGACAACTTTATTTTTTTTGTCCGGCGTTTCAATTAAAAAGTCTGTTATTGCTGCTTCTTTTGTTTTTGTAGTTATTTCTTACGATTTATATAAATTAACACCATTTTGGGAAATTGCGGGTCCAGGAAATAGTAACTTAGGAGTTCGCAGCGCCTTACCGTTCCTTACTAGCTGGCTCGTTTTATTATTGTTTAGAGTATGGCAAAATAAACCGCAATTATTTTATTGTTTTGCTGGTTGTCTAATTGGCATTCAACCACTTTGGTCAAATGATTACGGATTACCTTCTAGTGTTTCTCTTAGTGCTATTATTGTCATTCATTTTTTTAAACAACAAAATAAAAAACTAATTAATATTCTTTTGCTCTTTGGATCTGCGGCGATCGCATTTTTTGTTATAGCTTCTCTGTTAACTAGCGGAAACGCCATAAATTGGTTAAAAGATAATTTTAGTGGTGTAGCTGGCGATCAATTTTGGTATTTTGTTTGGTACAAAGGTAAAAATAAAATATTTTCATTAGGCGATTTATTTTCTAGCCCCTTATTGTCTCTATACCTTATTTCCTTAGTAATCATATTTTTATATGTGCTGACTAAGAAGTATAGTATCAAGTATTTATTATTGCTATATATTAGCTCAACAGTAATAATGGCAGGTATGCTTTCCTCTATAGGAGGAACAGTTAGTATGCGCTATTACTTAACAAGTATTTTAACGGGTTCTTTTATTGTTCCTCTAGCTATACATCTCTCCTTCCCAAACTTTAAGATAGTTAAATTAAATCGAGTTAAAAATATTCCTCTTTTACCTACACTCCTAATTGTTTATATTCCCGTACTATTAATTAATACTATCCCAATTTATTTTTTAGCTACCGATAATTTAGAAAGCAAAAATTTTTGGGTAGAAGAACTTGGCGGTTGGTTGCCTAGTAAATGGCAGCACAGTATTCAAATAGCTAGAAATCTCAAGCAAGAATTAAAAAATGAATTGCCCGCCAAAAGAATATTATCAACTTATTCATCGGGAATGGATGTGGTAGCAGAAGCATTTAATCCGACAGGAATAGACTATATAATTCATACCTTAGGAACTCAAGCAAGAGATCGTTATGTTGAAAGCTTTTTAAGTTCTCAACCAAAATACATTACTACTTTACGAGAAAACTATACTGCTTGGGAAAATTGGGTACGGCGAACAAACTGGTGGTTTTATAGAGAGTTTGTTCGCGATTATCGACCAGTAGAGGCAACATTTTACAACATAATTTGGCAGCGTCTAGATAGCCCAAAAAAGTCAGTTTATCCGCCAGTAGTATGCAATATAGATAGAGAAAGTAAAAATAAAACAATTATTAGTATATCTACAAACAAGCAAGAAAGTAAGCAAGTTTACTACGCAGAACTAGGATTGAAATATCATTTAGAAATTACGCCGAGCGGTATTCCAATAATTGGTAATCGGGGAATTGTCAACGCTACAGAAATAAAGACGGCTTTAACACTACCAATTGCAAAAACTACTAATCGCAGCTATGGGATGCCTGCAAACGCTGATAATTGGCACGTGCCGATAGATTATCAATTAGGAACAACTTCCGTCTTAGAACTGCAAGCACACCCCGCAAATCGTACTAGTCTAGTAGTAGAATCATGCCAGGCAGAGTTATTTGCACCCGTCAATGAATTTACCTTTAACCGCCGTCTGAGCCTAGCAAATATCAGTAACAAAAATTGGCGCAAGGGAATTGCGATCGCATCATCAAATAATTATCAAGCTGGAATTGCGATCGCTGATCTAGAAATATTACCGGAACTTTACCCAGGGATGGATGTAGAATTAGCAAAAAGTGGCAAGCGTAAAATAATAGAGATTAAAGATAACCAAGTGTGGGTAACTGGCTCAAGTCTTGACCCTGTAGCAGATGGTTATCCTCATCCTGTAACTGTAACTTTGCGGTAAATCTACTCTTTTTTATTTAAAGTTCCATATTTAACAATCAGCAAGCAATTTCTACCATCCGCATCGCGATTATATACTACCCTATCTGCCAAGCGCCGGAGCAAAAACCAACCATAACCGCCTTCTTGGAGCGTACCCGGTTCTGGTTCTTTTAATACATCAGGATTAAATGGTTTGCCTTTGTCCCAAATTCTAATTTCAAGTCTATCTACCCACAAACTTAAATCAATATCTATCGTCGTGTTTGCTGGTAAAGACTGATGAGCATGACGGACAGCGTTGGTAAAACCTTCTGCTAAAGCTAAATTGAGGCGATAAAGCTCCCGTTCTGACCATAATAGTTGCGATAGATGTTGCAGACAAAATTGCTCAAACCATTGTTGCACTTGGTTGAGAAACTCAAGATTGCTGTACACCGTTAAATGGTCTTGCTTTAACATAGCCTAGCGCGACCGCAGTTCAATTTAAAAAAGAGCAGTAATCAGTCAAAAGCCAAGAGAAAAAGTTGTTTTTACCCTCTTACTCTACAAAATAAGCAACGATCGCCATTGTAAGCGATCACGTTGCTAAAATTGACACCTGTAAGCATCTTCTCTTGGCTCAATACCAGCTAAGAAACTACAGGTGTCATAAAATCCTGACGCGGAGCCAGATTAATTTAGAATAGCCCTAGGGTAAAGGACTTATCAATGGGGTAAGTAGCGCCAATACCTAGCCATAAAGTAATCAACGTGCCAATCATAAACACTGTTGTTGCCACGGGACGACGGAAAGGATTTTGAAACTTGTTGACGTTCTCAATGAACGGAACAGCAATTAACCCAATTGGCACGGAAGCCATTGCTAACACTCCTAGAAGCTTACTCGGAACCGAGCGAAGAATCTGGAACACTGGATACAAATACCACTCTGGTAAAATTTCTAAGGGAGTTGCAAAGGGATTTGCTGGTTCGCCACTCATAACAGGGTCTAAAACCGACAAGGCAACAATACAAGCGCCTGTTCCCAGAATTACAACCGGGAACATATATAACAAGTCATTAGGCCAAGCAGGTTCGCCATAGTAGTTATGACCCATGCCTTGAGCTAGTTTTTCGCGTAACTTTGGATCGCTTAGATCCGGTTTTTTGAGCGTTCCCATCAGTAAAGTGTTCTCCTTTTTAACGTTGATAACAGCGACTAGCAGTAACTAATCGCTACCAGCTAAAATTACAACGGCCCAGAAATGCCTTGCTTGCGAATCATTAAAAAGTGCAGCAACATGAAAACAGCAATCAACCAAGGCAAGACAAAGGTGTGAGCGCTGTAATACCGAGTTAGTGTTGCTTGACCTACACTTGAACCGCCACGCAAGAGGTCAGCCATCAGCGTACCGACTACGGGAATTGCCTCTGGTACACCACTGACAATTTTTACAGCCCAGTATCCAACTTGATCCCAAGGTAAGGAGTAGCCCGTTACTCCAAACGAAACGGTAATGACTGCCAAAACTACACCCGTTACCCAAGTTAGCTCGCGGGGCTTTTTAAACCCACCAGTGAGATAAACCCGGAAAGTGTGCAAGATCATCATCAACACCATCATGCTCGCAGACCAGCGATGGACAGAACGAATTAGCCAACCGAAGTTCACATCATTCATTAAGTATTGTACGGAAGTATAAGCCTCAGCAACCGTTGGTCTGTAGTAAAACGTCATGGCGAATCCAGTGGCAAACTGGATCAAAAAGCAAGTCAAAGTCATCCCGCCAAAGCAGTAAAAGATGTTGACGTGGGGAGGTACATACTTACTGGTTACATCTTCAGCAAGCGCCTGAATTTCTAAGCGCTCCTCAAACCAGTCGTAAACGTTTGCCATACAATTAGTAAAGTTCCTGAGAATGGATTACGGTTTTTAAACTCCCAAAACTAAAATTAGTTGTAAGAGTCAGTTTTCTAAGGTTTGCACAAGTTTTAGGCATCTAGCAATTTTTTTATTGTTGCTCAATGCAGCGTTTTGGCTTGGCGATCGCTAAACTGCTTTCCTTGAGGGTTGGCAGTTAGCTGAGTTTTTCTGCATTAGTTCTATAAAAAAAGTAACATAATCGAGAGGATGATTTCATAATTTTGACTGCTAATTGCGGCAAAGTCTGGGGGAGAAAGAGGGAAAATAGTTAGATGAGTGTAAATTACAAACGAATTTTCAAAGCTGGAATCTTACTAATACTGACAATTTCCGTTACTTTAAGCAGTTGGATATCCCCCGCCGCCGCGCTGACCAAAGAACAAAAGCTAGTCTCCGAGGCATGGAGAATTGTTAACCGTACCTACTTAGATGATACTTTTAATCACCAAAATTGGGCAGCCGTGCGCCAAAAGATGCTCAAACAGCAGTTAAATGACCAGCAATCGGCTTTTAATGCTGTCCAGAAGATGATTGCTACGCTTGACGATCCCTTTACGCGGTTTTTACGCCCGGAACAATACCGGAGTTTGCAGGTAAATACGTCAGGAGAATTAACGGGAGTAGGTTTGCAAATTGCCTTGGATGTAAAAACTGGAGTGTTGGAAGTAGTAGCACCTATTGCTGGCTCTCCCGCCGATAAAGCTGGGATTCGTCCGCGCGATCGCATTACCCAAATTAATAGCACTCCCACCACCGAAATAACTCTAGATGAAGCCGCCGCAAGGATGCGAGGGCAAATTGGCAGTCACGTTTACTTGACGATTGAGCGAGAGGGGCAACAAAGCACAGAAATCGATCTAGTACGAGATCGCATTGCTCTAAATCCCGTTGTTACCGAGTTACGCTATACTCCCCAAAACGTCCCCATTGGTTATATTCGTTTAACTCAATTTAATGCCAATGCTACAACCGAACTTGCTCATGCTATTTCTAGTTTAGAAAACCAAGGCGCTGATGCTTATATTCTCGACTTACGCAACAATCCCGGCGGTTTATTGCAAGCAGGAATTGAAATTGCCCGGTTGTGGTTAGATAAAGGCACAGTAGTCTACACGGTAAATCGCCAAGGAATTCAAGGCAGTTTTGAAGCTTATGGCACAGCTTTAACCCACGATCCACTGGTAGTTTTAGTTAATCAAGGATCGGCTAGTGCTAGTGAAATTTTAGCCGGAGCGCTGCAAGATAACGGTAGGGCTACTTTGGTGGGAGAAACTACTTTTGGCAAAGGCTTAATTCAATCTTTGTTTGATTTATCAGAGGGCGCGGGATTAGCGGTGACGGTGGCTAAATACGAAACTCCCAACCATCGGGATATTAACAAGTTAGGCATTACACCCGATCGCTTAGTTAAATTAGAACCAATCACCCGCGAACAAATCGGTACGGAGGTAGATAAGCAGTACGAGGCTGCGGTGGAGGTATTGACAAGCAATTCTGTAGTAGCCACCGCTTCAAACTAAAAAATAATTGGCGAATTTTTTAAGGTGTTTAAGTCTAATGTCGCTAATTGCTGATACGCATTAGCGATCGCTTTTTTTCCCCGCAAAAAACCGATATTTGCCCCCGGACAAATATATGCCAAAGTTTCGGGTGTAAAAGTTTCCCGCAGTAATTGCAGGCTATTTATTTGCCAATGCCATTGAAAAGTTTTAGAAGTTCGTAGCGGTACGGGTTCCCCTTGTTGATTTGGCAATAAGTGCCGCCCCGTAAACAAAATGCCGCCATTACTAGGATAATAAAGGCAGGAGGAGCCAGGGGAATGCCCCGGAGTCCAAATTGCCCGTAAATGGCTTTCTAGAGTAATTTCTTGCCTAAAAGTCGTTACTTTGACTTTTGGTAACAAGTAAGCTTCTTGCTCTTGAATTAAAACTTTACAATTAAAAGTGTCTTGAAGAAGTCGCGCCTTGCCAATTGCGCCTCGATGAGTAATAAATAAAGTTTTTACCCCGCCGTGGGAAGTCAAAAATTCACAATTTCGCTCCTCTACCGCCGGACAATCGAGCAAGATATTACCTTCTTTTTCTACAATAAGATAAGCAGTCCCTCCTAAAGTGTCAGAGTTGGGTGAAAAAGCATAAATATTGTCTAATACAGATTGCGGCGGTTTGGGAGGACGGGTAGCGGGAATTGGCAAAGAATCAGTTGTATTAGTCCGAGGGGGAGGGGAAGAATTTGAGTACACTGCTACCACCAGTAAAAAGCTTTGGTTTTTTGATTATGAATGCAGTTGGAAAGTTTGGTATTCTCAAAACCTAATTAAACTTTATTTTAAATAGCATGATAATTGACTGGATTATTCTTTTACTTATGGCACTATTTACTTATTTAATAGTGCGGCGAAGCGTAGCAGGGGTTACGACTACACCTGTTTGGCTGTTGTGGTTGGTGTTGATGATACCTCCTTTTGTTTGGAGTTTATGGGTATTAATTTATGGCGCAAAGCAGCTACCGCCGATAGAACTCCTCATAGGCATGAGTATACTAAGCATATTTTTCTACCTAAAATTGCATCAAAAAGGGCGAAAAAACTTAACTCCTCCCCAAAACGAACCATCACAGGCCCTATCATCGCCCCCGCCCGTAAAAGAGGTAGCCCCACCGCCTACGCCCCTACGCCCCATTGATAAAACCGAAGAAACTAAGCTAAGAAATTGTTTTCCTTGGTCGGTATTTTACGTAAACAATATTGAGTATCGACCCCAAGCAATTATTTGTCGGGGACAATTACGAGAAAAATCTCCATCCCAGGCTTACGATCGCATTAAAGAAAACGTCCGCTTAGAGTTTGGCGATCGCTTTTTGGTATTGTTTCAAGAAGATATGACCGGAAAGCCGTTTTTTGCTTTAGTTCCCAATACTCAAACTGCGGCAAATAAACCTAACAATACTAAATTAACTCGCCCTGGTCTAGCGTTAGGATTGCTAATAGCAACGATTTACACTACTACTTTAGTGGGAGTAGGCATTGCTAATGCTAATAATGTTGCCGCCTTAAAGTCCAATCCAGAGATCCTACTAAGTGGATTACCTTACGCGGCTTCTTTAATGACTATTTTGGGTATCCACGAACTAGGGCATTATTTAACCGCAAGATACTACAAAATCCGGGCAACGCTGCCATACTTTATTCCTTTTCCGGCATTTTTGGGAACCTTTGGCGCATTCATTCAAATGCGTAGCCCCGTACCCAACCGCAAAGCCTTATTTGACGTGAGTATTGCTGGCCCATTAGCAGGATTTGTTGTAACTTTACCCCTACTAATTTGGGGTTTGGCTCATTCTACAGTGGTATCGCTGCCGGAAAAAGCCGACCAAATCTTAAATCCCAATGCCTTAAATCCCAATTACTCGTTATTATTAGCGCTGTTAAGTAAATTGACCTTGGGCATCCAACTAAGCGCCGATCGCGGGTTAGACTTGCACCCAGTAGCCGTAGCAGGGTTATTGGGTGCGATCGCTACAGCTTTGAATTTGATCCCTGTAGGACAACTTGATGGCGGTCATATTATTCATGCCATGTTCGGACAACGCAATGGTATAGCTATCGGGCAAATTTCTCGATTTTTAATTCTAGGTTTGTCTTTCCTCCAACCGGGTTTTTGGTTATGGGCAATTATCTTATTTTTTATGCCCATTGCTGACGAACCAGCTTTAAATGATATTAGCGAACTAGATAATAAGCGCGATATTTTGGGAATACTGGCCATGGCGTTGTTGGTAATTATTATTTTGCCTATGCCCGATGCGATCGCCCAATTATTGAATTAGCTAATAAAATCACAGGTTATTAATGGTACAACCAATTCATGTTATCGGCGGCGGTATAGCTGGAACCGAAGCTGCGTGGCAAATTGCGGCGGCAGGAGTACCCGTAGTATTGCAGGAAATGCGCCCCCACAGGGTTAGCCCGGCTCACCACTCCCAAGAATTGGCGGAACTTGTCTGTAGTAATTCCTTTGGGGCGCAATCGAGCGATCGCGCGGCGGGTTTATTGCACGCTGAGTTGCGTCAACTCCATTCCATTATTATTGCCAAAGCTGACGAACACTCTGTACCCGCAGGCGGCGCTTTAGCGGTAGATCGAGGTAAATTTAGCCACGACTTAACTAAAACTCTTGCGGAACATCCATTAATTGAACTGCGACGAGGAGAAGTTGAGCAAATTCCTCCAGGGATTGTAGTTTTAGCCACCGGCCCATTGACTAGCCCCCAACTAGCAGCAGATTTGCAGCGATTTACGGGGATGGAATACCTCAGTTTTTTTGATGCGGCAAGTCCCATTGTAGTCGGCGAATCAATTAACCGCGATCTAGCTTTTCTTGCTTCCCGTTACGACAAAGGCGACGCTGATTATCTCAATTGCCCGATGAACCGCGAACAGTATTTGCACTTTCGCCAAGAATTATGTATCTTCCCC
>QQTW01004758.1_pt1 | contig 10208 bp, 13 predicted proteins | sample 1904831 | NCBI WGS metagenome assembly QQTW01 (sample SAMN09435610, study PRJNA476489) | Subsurface metagenome, whole genome shotgun sequencing project.
GTCCATAAAGTAGCTCTACTTGCCCGTTTAGAACTATCAAGCGCCGAAGAAGAACAATTTACTACCCAGTTGAGCAGTATTTTAGATTATTTTGCTCAACTAAGCGAACTTGATGTTACTGATGTTCCACCGACAACCCGCGCCATTGATGTTAGTAACGTCACGCGCAGCGATGACTTACAACCCTATAGCGATAGAGAATCTATCCTAACAAGCGCGCCAGACCAAGAAGGAGATTTTTTCAAAGTCCCTCAAATCCTGAGTGCGGAATGATTTTGCCTTAGCACTTAAGGTTGATGCAGTCTAAGCCCTAGTTGGACTTAATTTGAAGTAAATATCTTATAGAGGAGACAATTATGGGTTTAGGCGTACTGAAAGACGGTAAATGGATTGCTCAAAGAGATCAAGAAGACGAACAAGGTAAATTTGTCCGCCCTTCTACTACTTTCCGTAACCAAATTACAAAAGGCGGTGAGAGCGGTTTTAAAGCCGAAGCAGGACGTTACCATCTCTACATCTCTTGGGCCTGTCCTTGGGCGCACCGTACCGCCATTATGCGCCGCTTAAAGGGTTTAGAAGAAGTCATTGGTCTATCGGTCGTAGTGCCAGAAATTGACCAAAATAGTTGGGAATTTTCCGATACCGAACAATCTGGTTGCATTCCCGATACTGTCAGCCATGCTCGTTATTTGTGGGAATTATATCTCAAAGCCGAGCTTAACTATAGCGGACGGGTAACAGTTCCCATCTTGTGGGACAAGCAAACAAACACAATTGTCAACAATGAGTCTCGCGAAATTGTCAAGATGTTTGACACTCAGTTTGATGATTATGCAAAAAATAACGTTGACTTTTATCCCGAAAAATTGCAAAACGCTATTGAAGAAACTGCTGACGCTATCTACCAACCAATAAATAATGGCGTTTATAAAGCAGGTTTTGCAACGACTCAATCGGCTTACGATGAAGCTGTAACCGAACTATTTGCCAATTTAGAGCGCTGGGAGAACGTACTTGCTAGGCAAAGATATCTGTGTGGCGATCGCCTGACCGAAGCTGATTGGTTTATGTTTACCACTTTATTACGTTTTGATGCGGTTTACTACGTTCACTTTAAATGTAACTTGCGCCGCATTATCGATTATCCCAATCTCTGGAACTATCTCAAAGACTTGTACCAGCAGCCAGGAATCAAAGAAACTTGCAATTTAGACCATATTAAACGGCATTACTACAAAAGCCATCCTAATGTCAACCCGACTCGAATTGTCCCCAAAGGGCCAATAATTGACTTTGAGGAAGCCCACAATCGCGATCGCATGGCAATTCCTGTATAAATTAAAAACCCCTTCTCTAAAATAGGAAGGGGTTTTGTTTATTCACTTTTAGCCGCCATCAATGCTTGCCTAAAACCCAACACCAGCACTATATTAGCCAGCGTTAAAAATAATTCTGCCGAACCATGCAGCCAATCAACATTAGCTAGAGACTCACTGTAATGCACTTGGGCGTAAATTCCGGCAGGAATAGTAATGGCGACAAAAACCAAAGTCCCATAAAAACCCATAAGTGCTAAACGTGGCATTTGTTTAGTACGGCTGAGAAACCATAAAAAACCTAGGTAAGGAAACAAAGATAAAGCAAAAAGAGTTTCTTTAGAAATCATTTGCCTAGTTTAGAAGAATTTGGAGATAGTGGGGAAGTGGCTTCTGGTTTTAATTTACTTGTTCGCCAAATCCACCAACCCGCCGCTAAAAGCGTACAATTTCCAATTAGCGTCATCGCCGCTTGGAGTGTTACTAGCCATTCTAAGGAAGTGGGGTTATCAAAAAAGTGCCAAGTACAAGCGCACATAGCACTAATTAAGGCTGGTAGCATAGCGAAGGACAAAGTAAACCAAGAGCGATTTTTTGTCGCTTCGCCATAAAGCCAAATTAGCCAAATAGCGCTAATCCACTCGATCACGCTAGAAATGTGAATAATCCACGTAGGAATAGAAAGGGCGTGCATGGGCAATAATTTGAATGAGTTTTAGTAGTCAGATGTCTTTATTTTTGCGTCCAATTTGCCCAATCTTGAGGCTTTAAGTAGATTTCGTATAGTTCCGATTCGGGGGTATTGGGTTCGGGCTGATAACCATATTCCCAACGCACTAAGGGCGGTAAAGACATTAAAATCGACTCGGTGCGCCCGTTGGTTTGCAAGCCAAAAATTGTGCCGCGATCGTAAACTAAATTAAATTCTACATAACGTCCGCGACGATATAGCTGAAAATTACGCTCTCTTTCGCCATATTCCATTTTTCTACGTTTTTCCACAATTGGCACGTAAGCAGGTAAAAAAGCTTTCCCACAATCTCGCGCAAAACTAAATATTTCTTCCCAACTACGCGGGGCTGGTTTGCCAAGTTGCTTGTTGTAAGTTCCTGCTGCACCCTCTGGATCTGTACCGCGATACAATTCCCCTTGTCCATCTTGATAATCAAAAAATATCCCCCCTACGCCGCGAGTTTCGTTGCGATGCTTTAAGTAAAAATATTCATCGCACCAACGCTTAAATACTGGGTAATATTCTGGATTATGAGCATCGGCAGCTTGCTTCATAGTTAAATGAAAATGCTTAACATCTTCTGCAAAAGGGTAGTAAGGCGTTAAATCAATTCCACCCCCAAACCACCAAACGGGCCCGGCTTCAAAATAACGATAATTAAGGTGGACTGTAGGCACGTAAGGATTGCGAGGATGCAATACCATTGATGTACCCGTCGCAAACCATCGGTGTCCTTCCGCATCGGGACGCTGGGCTAAAATTGATGGTGGTAAGTGAGTTCCCCAAACCTCTGAAAAGCCTACCCCACCTTGTTCAAATACATCGCCATCGCGCATTACCCGCGATCGCCCACCACCGCCTTCTGCTCTTTCCCAAGCATCTTGACGAAACTTCCCTACGCCATCAAGCTGTTCTAAACCTTGACAAATTTCATCTTGCAAGCCTTGCATTAGTTGCCTAACTCGATCTTTGGCATTTTCTGGTGGTAGGGCAGTAGGTGTAGTTTGAGGCGTGGAAGTAGTAGTCATAATTTACTAAATTTAAAGAAAAGTTAATTTTTAGACAAGTTGTGAGGTTGTACTAACAAATATGCTAGTTAGTTTCGCTAAAGTTTTTTAAAGGCGAGACAAACGCTCCACCTATTTTGACTTAAATTCGACTTGACGCGCGATCGCATTCCCGATAACTTAAATAAAATTTTCTTAACTTGCAATTGTTGAGCAAAATGGTATAGAAACAAATCCCAACTATGTGAAAGACTTAATTTAGTCACAGCAATGCCAATTTTGTAATAAAAGTGCTTAGAAAGGACATTTAGGAAGATGCACAAATGTTTGTCCAAATTCATCCACCGCAAACAGCGTTGGTTTCGATGTTCTTTAGCACGAACCTATCAAGTTATTAGTTCCGCTTCTGTAGATGAACTGTGGCAAACCGTAGTAAATTTGGCAGATGTTTCTTGGCATCCCGTCCTATCGCGCACTAATGTTCCTTGTGGGGTAGTGCCAAAACCAGGATTAATTTACCAAGCTGTAACGCGCTTAGGCCCAATTCCGGTGAGAATTTTTGTAGAAATGGTTAGACCTGGAGAATTACTAAGCGTGCGAGTAATCGCGATTCCTGGGGTAGAAGAAAGAGTAACTTATCGAGTCGAATCAACGGTTTGCGGTAACTGTATCTCTTACTCGGTAACGCTTAATGGTTGGCTATCGCCACTGGTTTGGTCTATTTCTCGTCCTTACGCCGCTAAAGTAGCCGCAGCTTTAGCCGCCGCCGCCGAAAAAGCCGCCGATGGATTGCCAAGAGTTGCTAATAAACCCACAAATAGTTTTGAGTTTTAAATGCAACTTATAGATTTATTTGTTCGCTAAACAAAGACGTACTTCAGCGATGAAGACTAAGATGCAGTAAGAAGTACAATCTCTGCTTTATGCTTTGCTCTTTTAAAAAACACCATGATAGAAACCCTTAACGCTAGTTCGGTATTAGAAGTATTGCGACCAGTTCAAGATCCAGAACTGCAAAAAAGCCTAGTAGAACTAAATATGATTCGCAACGTTGTCATTGATAACGGTAAAGTTAGTTTTACTTTGGTACTTACAACCCCCGCTTGTCCGTTGCGAGAATTTATTGTAGATGATTGTACTAGAGCGGTAAAAAAATTACCCGGCGTAACCGAGGTTTTGGTAGATGTAACCGCCGAAACTCCCCAACAAAAAGGCTTACCCGATCGCACGGGAATAGCTGGAGTAAAAAATATTTTGGCAATTTCTAGCGGTAAAGGTGGCGTAGGTAAAAGCACTGTTGCTGTAAATATTGCTGTGGCTTTGGCACAAACGGGGGCAAAAGTTGGCTTGCTAGATGCGGATATTTACGGGCCAAACGCGCCGACTATGCTAGGACTTGCGGAAGCGAAAATACTGGTACAAAACGATGGCAAACAAGACGTACTAGAACCTGCTTTTAATCACGGCGTGAAACTCGTCTCGATGGGCTTTTTAATTGACCGCGATCAGCCTGTAGTTTGGCGCGGACCCATGTTAAACGGCGTAATTCGTCAGTTTCTCTATCAAGTCCAGTGGGGAGAATTGGATTATCTCATTGTTGATATGCCCCCAGGCACGGGTGACGCGCAACTAACGCTAGTTCAAGCTGTACCAATGGCGGGGGCGGTAATTGTCACAACACCCCAGAGCGTGGCGCTGCTAGACTCCCGAAAAGGGCTAAAAATGTTTGAGCAGATGCACGTTCCAGTATTGGGAATGGTGGAAAATATGAGTTATTTTATCCCCCCAGATATGCCCGATAAACAGTACGATATTTTTGGTTCTGGTGGTGGGGAAAAAACCGCGAAAGAAATGGGTGTACCTTTACTTGGCTGTATACCTTTAGAAATTGCTTTAAGACAAGGAGGCGATCGCGGTATTCCGATTGTAGTTGCCGAACCCGAATCAGCGTCCGCTAAAGCTTTGGTTGCGATCGCGTTAAATATCGCCGGAAAAGTCTCCGTTGCAGCTTTAACGTAGTTTTAACGAAAAGAGGCGATAATTATTGCCTCTTTTCACCAAGCCTAAAATAGTAGCAATTAGTGCAACTTTTATTACCTAAAAACGTTATTATATTAAGATTAAATTTTAGTTAAAGCTTGTTAATTGCAACTGCTAACTGCTCCCTTACCTACAGCGAATATCTTTAAACTAGATAGCGGATTAACCGTTATTCATCAATACCTAAGCACCACGTCGGTAGTTGTAGCAGACGTGTGGATAAACGCTGGCGCAGTAAAAGAGCCGGAAAATTGGTCGGGAATGGCGCACTTTCTCGAACACATGATTTTTAAAGGTACGTCTGTTATTAATCCCGGAGAATTTGACCGCATAATTGAAAATAATGGCGGGATGACAAACGCCTCTACAAGTCACGACTACGCTCATTACTTTTTAACTACTGCTACGGCTTATTTAGCTGATACTTTACCTTATCTGGCTGACTTGCTATTAAATGCCGCAATTCCTGAAGATGAATTTGATCGAGAACGAGATGTAGTTTTAGAAGAAATTAGCTCTTGTTACGACGATCCAGACTGGATTGGGTTTCAAGCTCTAAGCGAAAGCGTATACCAACTTCATCCTTACGGACGTTCAGTTTTAGGGACAAAAGATAGTTTGCTTCAGCATTCCGCCGCCGCCATGCGATCGTTTCATCATACCTACTACCAACCGGAAAATATGACAGTGGTAGTTGTGGGAGGAGTGGAAGAAGATCGAGCGTTGGAATTAGTTACAAGTAACTTTGAGCGCAAAAATAAGTTAGCTATTGAAAAGTGCGATCGCCCAGAAATTAAACTAAACGAATACTTACTTGCAGGTGTTCGCCGTCAAGAGATAAAACTACCCAACTTAGAACAGGCGCGCTTAATGATGGCATGGATTGGACCTGGTGTAAACCAATTTCGCCACGCCTACGGTTTAGATTTAATTTCAGTTATATTAGCTGGCGGTAGGTCTTGCCGTTTGGTGAAAGAATTAAGAGAAGAACGGCAATTGGTACAAAGCATTAATTGCGACTTTTCCTTACAAAGAGAGTCAAGTTTATTTACAATAACGGCTTGGCTAGATTCTGAGCAATTGGAAAGAGTAGAATTTTTGATTCGTGCTGGCTTAGAAGAATTGCAAACTAATCCTATATGCCCCTCGGAACTCGAACGTTGCAAACGGTTAATGTGTAACGATTACACTTTCTACACCGAAACGCCAAGCCAAATTGCGGGACTTTACGGATATTACAGCACGATCGCTTCGCCAGAACTAGCTTTACGTTATCCCCAAGAAGTGCGATCTTTTGAGAGTGAAGAGCTACAATTACTAGCTCGTCAGTATTTATCTCCCTCTCAGTATGCGGTAACTGTACTCAAACCTTGTTAGCGTTAAAAAAGTAATCAAAAGTTAAGGACTACCGGGCGTGACAACTCAACTACAAAATCAAGCTATTCAACGCACAGTTTTAAGTAATGGGATAACGATCCTAGTAGCCGAAAACCCCGTAGCCGATATTATTGCAGCGCGGCTATTTATCCGTGCGGGTAGTAGTTGGGAAGCGCCTCAGCAAGCGGGACTTGCACACTTATTATCAAATGTAATTACTAAAGGAACGCAAAAACTTTCTTCCTTTGAAATAGGCGATCGCGTAGAATCATTGGGAGCAAGTTTAAGTACCGATGCGGCGGGAGATTACTTCGTTCTCAGTCTCAAAACTGTAACTAATGATATGCCCTCAATGCTAGAACTCGCGGGGCAAATATTGAGATTTCCGACTTTCCCCGAAATAGAAGTAGCATTAGAGCGGCGTTTAACTTTACAAAATATTCGTTCTCAGCAAGAGCAACCCTTTAGCATTGCTTTTGATAAGTTGCGTCAAGCCATGTACCAAAACCACCCCTATGCTATGTCAGCCTTGGGGACGCAAGAAACGGTAACTAATCTCACAAAGGAAGACTTACAAAAGTTTCATCAAACCCATTTTCGCCCAGATAACTTAGTAATTAGTATGGCTGGGCGCGTAAGTAAAAAAGATGCGGTTTCAATGGTAGAAGAAGTGTTTGGTAATTGGCAAGCCCCTACTACTCCTTTACCAACGCTCAATTTTCCCCCTCTTATATCTGCGCCTTACCCAACAATGACACCCAAGCAAACCCAACAATCTATAGTTATGCTTGGTTATCTTGCTCCGGCGGTGCTTGACGCTGATTATACGGCGTTAAAGTTGCTTTCTACTTATTTAGGTAACGGGCTTTCTAGTCGGTTATTTGTAGAATTGCGAGAAAAACGCGGATTAGCTTACGATGTTTCGGCATTTTATCCGACAAAGCAAGATATAGCTCAGTTTGTAGTTTATATGGGTACAGCGCCCGAAAATACTGCGATCGCCCGTGAAGGGTTGCAAACAGAAGTCGATTTATTATGCAGCGCCGAACTAAGCGAAGCCGCTTTGCAAACAGCTAAAAACAAGCTTTTGGGACAGTACGCTTTAGGCAAACAAACCAACGCTCAAATCGCTCAAGTGTACGGCTGGTACGAAAGCATTGGCTTGGGAATCGAGTTTGATACTAAGTTTCAACAGCAAGTAAAGGAAGTAACAACCGCCGATACTCTAAGAGCAGCAAATCGTTACTTTACCGAGCCTTATATATCTATAGTTGGGCCAGAAACCGCTTTAAATGATTTAGCAGCTTAATCAAACCTAAAATTCGTCTTTTTTTGGTAGCTTTGTCTATCACCCGTCGTAGACAATTTTGCATAACAACGCCGACTTGCCGAAAGTTGGGGTTTTATGCGATCGCTATTATGTTTTCTCTATTTGCAGAAAGCCTGGAAAAAGCTTTAAAGCCATTGGTACATTATGACAAAGCAAGCAGCGATAAACTCTCATCTTCATAAAATAAGGCGATCGCGTTAAAATCTCGACGCAACAAATTTTCAACTTGTAATGTCGAACAGTTGCCAAGGCGAAGCCAAATAACTTTCGGTGGATTCCCAAATACTAAGCTTAGATCGTGCATATCCGCATCTTTCAAGACAATCATCAAATTATTCTCTTTTGCATAATCCCAAACTACAGGGTCGATTGTTGCTTTCATGCCTACATCTCGGACGTGCAGCGAATTTGGAAATAGATCGCTCAAACGATTCGGTAACTTGGGCGACAAATTTTCATCAAAAAGCAATTTCATTTGGATAATGGAGTCATAAACCGACGCTCGCGGTCAGCAGCATAAGCTATGCAGGCTTTTAAATCTTCTCGCGTTAGATCGGGAAAATCGTCTAGAATTTCTGCCTCAGTCATCTCGGAAGCCAGGTACTCAAGCACTTCATAAACCGTAATTCGCAAGCCACGTACACAAGGCTTACCACCGCGTTTATTTGATTCAATCGTGATGTAGTTTCGGTAGTTCATAATTAAAATTATCGTCATCCGACTTATTGGGCAATAAGCTTAAAAAATCTTGAAATCCTTTTGTAGGATAGCCTTTTGAAGTCTTTAATATCAAGAAAACTTGCGATCGCCATCTCAATACTCAAAGGGAATGAAGGCGATCGCATTTATAATTTTCAAAGCTTGAAGTTTAGAATTATTTGTTGACGTGAAGATAAAAGAGGCGATCGCGTACAGCAATCCTAATCTCACGAATTCTCCCATAATCACGCCATATAAAACAGTTTAAAAAGCTGCTCCGTATTTTCAAGCAGTGAAATTGCTCTAGGTAACTCGCTAAACATTGGCAGGCAAATAATTCCATCCAGAACTTGCAGCATAACAACTAATTTGAGCGGCGGCAGATAGCCTAGAATGCAGATTAGAAAACTTCAAACCGCCGCTCCAACGACCGATTAGCTGGCTGCCCTCACCGAGATCCTCAAAATACGCCCCGTCGTCCTGTAATTACCGATTAGCTCCCAAAAGGTTCAAGGTTGAAAGCGGAAGTGCTGAAGCGATCGCACTTGAGCAATCGTCTCAAAGTCTCGATCGTTATGAATCAACAATAAATCATTCTCCAAGGCGGCTTGAGCGATACAGCAATCAATCGGACTCCGAACTGTCAGCCCTTGACGACGCAAATCATAGAAAATTCGGGCTGCTGCTTGCCAGGAATTACTCGTCAGTTTAATGTAGTCTTGAGTTTCCAGATAGGTGGCAAGAAGTGTCCACTCTTTTTCGTTCAAGCTCCCCTGAAGCAGTTCAAGCTGAGTGAATCGTGTCAGTAAAAAGTCACGATCGTTAATCAGCGTTTCGAGCTTTTGACGGACTTGACTTGGGCGATCGCGGAAGACACCGATCCAAACCGACGTATCAATCAGCAGCATGACGAGTCTCACGCAGGTCTTTGTGGTCGAAGTCTTCGGTAAACTGAATTTGCCCTACGAGGTCAAAAAGGTTTTTCTTGCGTCGCGATCGCACCAGTTCTATTAAAGCCAGGTTTACCAGTTCTTCTTGTGTAGAAAGATTGGTCAGTTCAAGGGCTTCATTGATAAGAGACTCATCAATATTTAGACTAATTTGCATGGCAACGCAACGGTTGATTCTAAACTCTACTCTAAATTATACCGATTCACCCTCTTTGAAGCGTGAAACCACAATGCCATGTTTCCCTTTGACCCAGCCTTCTTTAACTCTCAAGCAATAGCCTTGATACGCTGATTCTTGTAGCCAACTCTTACAAGCTTCGATATTCACAATTAAACCGTCGGGAAGCAAGCAATTAACTTGCCACCTTTCTCCAACAATATCAAACAAATCATTCCAAGCCTCAATCCATCGCTCCTCGATCTCAGTATTACTAGTCATCTCCTATGACTCCTCACTGAGGATTGTAATCTACACAGGGTAGTCTGAAACGAAGCCAACTAACTATTTATTATACCGAAATTTTCCATATAATCTTTGACTAAATTACAGTACACAAGCATTCTAGACATTATTAGGCATGATATGCAGAAGTTTTCCGTATAACATTCATATTTGGAGATTAAACAGAAGTTTTCCATATATCCACCCTGTAGGATTTATTATACGGAATTTTTCTGTAGGTTGAGTCGATGGCGGATATTATCCCGCGCACCTCTCAGTTAGATCGCAGCGTGTAAGTTTCCCTACACTGCGCT
>QQTW01004759.1_pt1 | contig 10207 bp, 15 predicted proteins | sample 1904831 | NCBI WGS metagenome assembly QQTW01 (sample SAMN09435610, study PRJNA476489) | Subsurface metagenome, whole genome shotgun sequencing project.
CCCGGAAAGTAAGTACGACAACTTGAAGAAGGGTATGCCTTGAGCAGGTTCCTCACAGATACATGGTCCGACACGGTATGACGCTTCAAGGGTAAGCGCAAAGTATTGCGATCTGAGCTCAAGATTCTGCAGGACAAACACTACCCAACGGACTCATGGAACGATTCTGGTATGGCAGACTCGCGGACCCCCCCGGGCTACCTTGAAACTGAGCTGATACCGATTAGGGAACAATGTCTACGGCTGTGTCAAGCAGCTCTACCTCCTCAAGAAGAAGCACCGCAACCTGAAAGTGCTCCTATCCATCGGCGGCTGGACCTACTCTGCCAACTTCCCTAAGCCGGCGTCCACCCAAGAAGGTCGATCAAAGCTTGCCACCACGGCTGTCCAGCTGGTCAAGGATCTGGGCTTCGATGGTAGATATCATGGCCAAATCCCTTTTCTGTTTCGCAAAATGCTCATGATCTTACGACAGGCTTGGATATTGATTGGGAGTACCCCAAGGACGCCACTGAAGCCCAGAACTACGTCGACTTGCTCGCTGAGATCCGTAAGGTATGTCACCTATTCCGAGTCAATATCCCCTTCCAAGACTTCTCGCTGAAACCTTCACGCAGGGTCTTGATGCTGTCCACCACCAAGGAAAAATGCTCCTCACTGTCGCCTGTCCCGCCGGCGCCAAGAATTACGAGATTCTCAAGCTCAAAGCCATGGACGAATACCTCGATTTCTGGAACCTGATGGCTTATGACTACGCTGGGTCATGGGACTCCACCGCAGGCCACCAAGCGAATCTCTTCCCTGATTCTGATAATCCGTCAAGCACGCCCTTCTCCACTGCCAGTGCGGTTGAGTACTATACCTCGCATGGCGTTGCCTCCTCGAAGATCGTCCTAGGAATGCCGTTGTATGGGCGAGCCTTCAGTGCGACCGATGGCCCTGGAAAGCCGTACTCGGGTATCGGTGAAGGGAGCTATGAAAAGGGGATATGGGATTTCAAGGTATTGCCGAAGGAAGGGGCGAAGGAGTTTGTGGATAAGAAGATCGGAGCGAGCTGGAGTTACGATACAAGCAACAAAATGATGGTCAGCTACGATAATGCTGAGATTGCAGATCGAAAGGTACAATTCGTGAAAAAGAGGGGCTTGGGCGGTGCAATGTGGTGGGAGAGTAGTGGAGACAAAATGGGCGGGGAGAGTCTGATTGGCAAGGTGAGTTTGTCCGCTTCAGCTGAGATTCTGTCGATTGACAAGCAGCACAGGTTGTCGATGGGCTGAAGAACATGGACAAGAGTACAAATACCTTGGAGTACCCGGAAAGTAAGTACGACAACTTGAAGAAGGGTATGCCTTGAGCAAAGGTTAGGATCTGGCGCAAAGATTTAGGGGTTTTCTTTTCAGATTTGGTGCATGCATGGAATTGGCGTGGGGTGTTGGCTATTGTGACAAACTGATCCGACCTATCTATGTATCGAAAACATAGGTCAGATGGCACTTCCCGCAGTACTGTCGGTTGTGCATCGCTGCCATGAAAACACCTGCTCCGCACTGCACGATTCGTTAGCTCCTCACTGAATTCCAGATACAAGAAACATCGAGGACATTCTTACCTCTGGCGTAGGACACTCTCTCCTCAAGCGCTCAATTTTTCCATCCCCATCCACCTTGTAGTACTTAAGCACTGCCAACTTGGTCTTCTTGCGCTTGTGCTTGATCTTCTTGGGCGTGGTGTAAACCTTCTTCTTGCGCTTCTTGGCCATTCCTCCCCTCAAGCGCAGCACCAAGTGGAGGGTGGATTCTTTCTGGATGTTGTAATCGGAGAGGGTGCGTCCATCTTCCAGTTGCTTGCCGGCGAAGATGAGACGTTGTTGATCCGGGGGGATACCTTCTTTGTCTGTCGAGTGGGTCAAGGTGTATTAGCTAACCATTGCACATTGAGAAATGAACATTGCCTTGAGAGATTGTGCGTACCTTGAATCTTAGCCTTGACATTGTCGATGGTGTCGGAGGATTCCACCTCGAGGGTGATGGTTTTACCCGTCAGGGTTTTGACGAAGATCTGCATCGTGGCCTGTATGGCGCTTGATCAGCATCTCCTTATTCCCAAGACGCCAGTAGCATCCCTTGAGCTTAGAGTGGAGCAGGATTCATACCTCGACAGAATTGTCGTCCTCAACCTTTTGCAGATGCTCTCGATTCCGATGGAATCTTGATTGGTGATGGAGAAGTGAGTGTGGCTCGCTTAGCCTAGCGCTCGCTGTTGCAACATCTACTATAGCTGTTTTGGGCTCATACTTGCTTGGCAGGCTCGGCAGGGCTCCTGAAGACTTTCGCTCTTTCTCCATGCATAGAGTCAACAGGAGGTCAACATGTGTAACGTGCATACATGCCGCGACATCGGCACGGAGGGACAGTCATTAACCATTGGCTATGGAGATTGAAGTTTTCCGATGTGTTAGAAGCCTATCTCCACGCAAGGGAACAGCAGGGTCATTGCGGAGGAGAACATGCATCGAACAATCATTTGTTACGGTGAAACCAAAATAATATGTCTAGGATGTATGTATTGATAGTCTCTACCTCCGTGGCACCTTTCAGAGGCTCTGTTTCATCGAACAGAAACATATTTCCAGCCGCAACACTAATCCAGAAGTGTTTCTCGGTAGAGCACGTCTAGGTAGACAGGAGCATGCGTCTGCTGCGCCCTTGAAGTTGGGTTCAATGATCAGACTACTCTCAATTACCGTACGTAATATACATATGATATTGATTTTGAGTCCCGTTGCGTTTGGTTTGACCTGGCCCTAAGTTGTTTTTAGTGTGCTATAAAAGACGGTGCTGAGTAGGGGTAACAAGAAGCATCGATGCGTCATATGATCGAGATGGTAGGTTCGGACGTTGTACCGTACATATATGCGATGTTTTGGCGAACCGGCCCGCTCGAGAAATGGTCTAATTCGGATTATGGTATGTGATTCTTCCGCTTGTTCGCATATCGCTATTTGCGCATTTGTGATAAGATACTTTCAAAAGGCAGCTCTCGCCTACTTTGCAACCTCTTATAAGCTTGGAGAAGCTACCGCTCCGTATATCGAACATTCTCGGACCCTCATTTTATAGATTGCTCCAAAGCTGTGAGAGTATTTCACAATGCGGTTTCCCTCTTTGACATTGGCCCTGCTGAGCGCCTCCGTCCTCGTTCCCTCCTCGCTATGCGCGCTTCCAGTACCTCCAAATCCATCGCTAAGCATGCCTCCGATCCACGTTCCGATCTGTCATAGAGAACCAGGTGGTTTTGATCTCTACATCTGTGCTCGTCTCCTCACCGCCCTCAAAAACCTTCCCTACTACAAGAAGCGGGAGATCTGGGCTGAATACGCTTCGGGAGACGGTCACCTGCCCGCTATTTTCTCCTTCGAAGATGCTCAACAACGCAGCTGCCACTTGTCGATGGATCTGTATGAACCAGGCATACCGAAAACCGCAAAAGAAACATTCTCCTTGGAACAGGAGCAGACAGACTTGAACAACATCTACTTCGAATGCCTTAGGAAACACGGTGTTGGTGGCTTCAACAGGATCGGGTTTTTAGGAAATGTCGCTGCCTTGCTGGGGCCGAAACTGAGACCGGGCGGTCCTTGGGCGACTCTGTTCCAGGGTCTAGACCTGAACGGGACTGAGACCGACAAGGTTCGAACGATCGACTTGACGCCATTTGCAGATGATTAAAGTTGGCTTGCATTCGTACGAGGGATAGGAGGAGTTTGAGAGCCCGGGTGCAGATAGCGGAGAAAGCAAGAATACGCGGGAGAGCACTCAACAGACTTACCGAGGTGTAGCCTACCTGGTCTTTGCAATTGTCTTCCACCCACAATTGTTGTCGAAACGGACCCGAAGGATCGCTACTCGAAGCTTTAAGAGTTTAGAGCAACCTCTCAGTCACCTAATTCTCATATGCAGTGATTCTTAGCGTTACGTTCGCAGACTATTCTTGTTGTTGCCCGCGAGGCGCGGCAGCGACCAGGGACCTCCCCTATCGTTCCCAGACTCGACAGATGTAAATCAGAAGGGAAAGACAACTGTTTCATGATCATCATTATAGAATGACGTTTGCCGCCGCCAAGACCGAAAGTCGGACTTAAAGTCCAATGTCCGGTTGCTATGGAGTGGTGCTGATCCGTAAATACTTTGAATCGGAACATCGACTTCGCTCCAGCAAGACTACACACAAGCCGAGCTTGACCTAGAACCCAAGACACATAGCTACCAAAGGCTGAAAGTCTTGAGCAAAATTCACTGAGAGTACTTCGACAAAGTTTCAGGAGCTCGAGTCTGTAGACAGCGCCTGCCAGAAGGAACTCTCACTTTCCCGTCCTTCAACATATTCGACCTCCTTCACTGAAAACGTCCGTTTTCCAAATCTTTCGGGCGCTGAGCACAACTTAAGCGCGCCAATTTAGCCCGGTCGAACTGCTAGCTGCGTGAGGTATGGTTTCCGTTGTTTCCCATACGACACCACCGAAACCGAATTGACTGTTGAGATTAGCTCGAACCACGAGGTTCTTTCTCCTAGGCCTCCGACAAGTCTCACATTTCGAACTCAACTCGTCTCATCAATGCTGCCAATGCTTGCCTCGACCACTAACCAAACAGCATCGACAACCTCTCTTACGGATCCACTCTTCAACAGCTTCCATACCGGTGACAGTCCCTCGGAAATTCAACAGCAGACGACACTCTACCCGATCAAAACCGAAGCGGAAGAAATCACTAACCAAGGATCCCGACAATTTGAGCAGCAATTCAGACGAGAGACGCAGCAGCAGCAGCAGAATATGGCTCGACCGGGCCCACCACGCATGAATGTGTTCGAACAATTCGAACAGACAGATCAGAATACACTCCAATCCGTGCTGGCCGCGGACGATGCAGGACTCACTCTGGCCGAGCTTTTGATGCCACGAGACATGGAAATGCAGAGACCCTGCACACCTCCGCAGCAATTCAACAGTTGTAAGTTCCTTCATTTCCAACCTTGCAGCCATGGTCATGCTAACCGAAGCGCAGGCCAATTCCCGCTGACGCCAGACACAAGCCCGTTCACTGTCCACAATATCAGTCACGCCATGTCAAGGAGTAAGACCTTCGACTCCACCCCAATCAAGTGCGCCCTTACCTCTGGAACCATCAACAGCCCTACCATCTCACCAGAAGCAATGCGCCGTACTTCATCGTACCCAAACACTAAGACTTCACTTGAGGCTGACTTGTTTCGGATGCTCAACGCCAAACCCTCTCCACCAGCCTCAGCCGGAACAGTACCCAACCCATCCGACTTCTTTTCCGACATGGATTTCAGCGCCAAGGCCATTGATGAATACGACTCATCTCACTACTCGCCAACGACCGACGCTCTGACGCCGCTTATGTCTTCCTTTGAGTCATCGCCTGAATTGACCAACATGACGCTTTTCGACAACATGGGAGGCTTGCCAAACTTGTCCCTTCCTGTTCGGATGACGAACACATCAAGCGTGCGAAGCAGTCACCTTAGCGCATACCCTTCGCCTCCAAAGGAGAAATCGCACCGCAGAAAGAAATCGGTAATGACGGTCGATGAAGTTGACGGCACGAATGAAGAGACTGGGGTCACCGAGGACGAAATTTCCACATACATGGTTGGACCGCTGGAAGAAAACAAGTATCTGTGTACGTACGCCGGGTGCAACAAAGTATGTGGGAGGAAGGAAAACATCCGGTCACACATCCAGACTCACCTCGGAGATCGTCAATGGCGGTGCAACCATTGCGAAAAGACCTTTGTCCGTCAGCATGACCTCAAACGCCACTCCAAGACCCACACCGGCCAAAAGCCCCATCAGTGTCCTTGTGGGAGCGGCTTCGCTAGGCAAGACGCCTTGACTCGACATCGACAACGCAACACGTGCATTGGAGGATTCGGCGTGGCAGAAGGCATCCCACAATCACCTAGCAAGCGAGGCCGGCCCAAGAAGCGACCGGACATGGAGACCCGAAGAGACAAAGCGCTGAAGACGCGAGAGAGAGTGTTGGAGAAAACCAGCGCATCATCAGTGTCCGGATCGTCAGCATATTCGGCGCCAAGCCCGGAGATGTTCTTCGAAGACGTGAGCACTTCGACCGCAAACCTGGATAAGATGGTCACCATCCAATCGGTGGAGTCGGACGAGGTCCTTGAAGCCGTAAACGCGATGACACCAGAGATGGTTGAAGAATTCTTCAGTAATATGAGCAAGGATTCATCGCCATTTTCCGAGTTCGAAGCTCAGAACTTATTTGGAGTGGATGGCAGCGCATTCGAGCTGGAACCAGCGTACGACCCCACCTCGCAGTGGATACTCTGAGGAAGCAATGCGAACGAGGAATGGATAACGACAGCATAGCGGGGGGGTTTTGGAGTACGGAACGAGGAAGGGATTAACGCCTTAAGAAGTCTGAATTTGTCTGGACGAGCTTGTCTTCCTTCTGTAACAAATTGGATTTTGAAAATGTACCAATGGATAAGGCTGAGGGCGTGACAATAGTACAGTAGCTTCAGGCCACACGACGGCAAGAATGTACCGAACAATTGAGTAACCGTTCTGCAAGATTGAACCATGATTTGCGACTTCCATATGACGGCAATCGATAGGCCGGTTCGGCCGACCTATCTCTTTCTGAAAGAGCCCCCATCGTTGGAACATTTGTCGGTCATGGATGACTGAGCCATCTGCAGCGGTCATCACAGCCTCCATACTTGGAATAGCGGAGCGACCTGAGCGTCCATTCTAGCCCTATTCTACGTAGAAGTTCCCACCTCGGGTCAGCATAATGTAAGGTAATCTCGATGCCTCTACGGAGGTCTAGTCACTCAAGCACACATATAAAATACCTCTTAAAAGTCTGGAGGCTGACAAGCGCACAAGCGAAATTTGAAGCTGGTTCATCGTCGGTGCTCGGCGCCTAGACCCCAACGAAGACCGAACTGTCCGGGCACGAGACAGGTACTTGAAGGGCACTAGAGCACGCGAATTCTTACCGATCCGCCCCTACCCTGGTCTCTGGGAGCCGTGGGAGCCTGTCGAGCAATAAAACTGTGGGCCAGGTGGCTGAGGAAATTTGCTGCGGGAAGGACTACGGCTGCTAGCTGGGTGTGTAAGAAATGAGCACATGTTTCTCACCAACCTACAGCTTGTCAACTCTTGCATCTTCACTACTTTCTTGCACTTTTCACTCACCTCCCATCTACCTTACCGCGACATCTCCTATCGAACTTGTACCCATTCGCGTCATCGTGGTGTTACGACCAGGCCGAAGAAGGAGTCGGCATCTCTGACGTTTGCGGACTTACGAGCCGAGTAGTGCGAGCTTCCACCGCACAGGACCGCCTCCCGTCCAACCCTCTCACGACAGCCTGCTTGCCTTCAAGGAGTCCCCAACCCTACAACCCGCTCCACCTCCCTTTGGTGTTCTACAGGCGGTGAGGTGCAAGCTCGCTGTCGATTTGGGTCAGTGGAAAAGCACCTTTAGCTCGTCTGGGCTTCGTCCCGCGACTCCGGGCCGGAGCGATGAAGAAGACCTTTGCGTCGCGGAACGACTACCAAAAGGCCTACATACCATTATCATGGCTACCCTCCCTCCCAGTCATAATACCTCACCGGATACGGCGCAAACTTCGATCAAGAATACGCAGTAGGCAGTCGCCATCTACCTCTCTCTCTTCTTTGGAAACATCCGTCTCTCCTGCCGACACCATTCGATCACTCCGAGCGTACCGCTGGTCTTTCTACGATGTCCAATACCTCATCCTTATAGTCCTCGGCATCTTTTCACTCTCCATTATTGAGTCACCCGGTCCGATGGTCAAAACGCTCGTTGCGACTTTAATCCTCTTCTCCCTCCTCATCCCAGCCACGCGCCAATTCTTCCTGCCTTTGCTGCCGATACCAACGTGGTTGATCTTCTTCTATGCATGCGGGTGGGTGACTTCTGTCCCCTATCCAGAAAACTTGGTTGCTGCGCGAATCTGCCTTTGAACTCTGCCGCTTGCGGTGTACTTGCAGCCGTTCAAGGTGGATGATTTGGCTGACGTGAGTTTTGATAGATTCATACCGAGTGATTGGCGTCCTCCAATATGGGTTCGGGTCTTGCCTACGCTCGAAAACGTCTTTTACGGCGCCAACATCAGCAACATCCTGTCAGCGCACAAGAATACCTTTCTGGACATCATGGCATGGCTCCCGTACGGGATAATACATTATGGCGCACCTGTAGTATGGTGCATCATTTGGTTCATCTTCGCCTCCCCAGGAACGGTACCGGTATTTGCGAAGGCTTTTGGCTGGATGAACATCATCGGAGTTATGATCCAGCTCTCATTTCCCTGTTCTCCGCCATGGTATGAGAACATGTATGGCCTAGCGCCAGCAAACTACTCGATCAAGGGTTCGCCTGCAGGGCTGGCACGTATCGACGAGCTCTTCGGCATTGCTCTCTACACACCAGCTTTCACCGGATCCCCGCTGGTCTTTGGAGCCTTTCCCTCGCTGCATGCGGGAAGCGCGGTCATGGAAGCTCTCTTCATGAGTCACGTGTTCCCTCGGTTGCGACCACTGTTTGCGGTCTACGTACTTTGGCTCTGGTGGGCGACCATGTACCTGTCCCATCATTACGCCGTGGATTTGGTGGGCGGCAGCTTGCGTACGTACTTGGCCTGTCCTTCACGAACAATGCGTCGCTGATGTGAAGCAGTCGCCGGGGTAGTTTTCTACGTCGCCAAGGCCAAGCACTTGCCTAGACCGCAACCTGGAAAGATGTTCCGTTGGGATTATGACTATAAGGAGGTTGGCGAAGACCCGACCGAGCGAGGCTACGAACTGGCCGACTTCGGCAACGGTCCCCATGATGCTGACGAGTGGACCGTGGGCTCGTCTTCGTCAATCTCCTCAGGATCCATCAGTCCAGTCGACGACAGCAACTCACGTTGGGAGGGAGAAACCTTGGCTTCGTATTCCGACACCGAAGCCAAGCGATGACTTACTGACCTTTTCGGACATCCTCATCACCGTCCCAACATCCTCAACTGACCTCTCGGCCCGCTTTTCTTGATCATGAGCTATGATTATGCATTACGGCGTTGTTCAAAATGGCCACCACTAATCCCCTCTACTGGCCTGTTCCTACTGCACCCAGCTTCGACCTCATTCGCTTGCTCCAGGCTCAGTTTGTGCAAATAAAGAGTTCTAATAGGTCCTTTGGATACATGTGGCTACAAGTCCGCATTGTAAAAATGAGAGCCCCGGACCAGGGCTTTTGCTTCTGCTTGTTTCAGGATACCCACATTCGCTCGAGTCGATTGGTCGACTCCTATTCTGGTTTATACGAGGCGGTCTTGCATAAGTTAGATGGAGGCTTCGCTGCATTCGCTTGGTATATTTGCATTGGCCATGGGCCACATGGGTGGGTCTGCAGGGGTTGAATAGATGCTCGGACTGGTCCGGGCAGTACATACTCTTCGTTCGAAGCGGAGGCGTTCAGGAATGGTCGTCGTGGGTACGACCGTGATTCGTACTAATCAAAGACCTTCAATGCTCATTCTTTCCGTTGGAATCCCATTCTTTTAATTTCTTCTTTCGGGCTCAGCTCATCTGCTCCAAAGACTTTTATCCACCCTTCCTCCCAATCAAGCAGGCCCGATGACTTGTGTCTCTAATGCACGGGGTCTTGCACGCGAGGCTCCCCAAGCAAATTCCTCTTGACCTCTTTTTGCAAGTCAGTCATGGCATCCTCACGAATGGTGCTGTGAATTCCTGAATCATGGGTAAAATTTATCTACGCGGCCGCCCATGAGTTCATGCACCGTTGGTTTTGGCGCGAACCTCGCCTTTTCCCTTTTCTTGTCCCCTATCGCTGATAACATTTGCCTTTCCAGTCAGCCCTTTACGATACTCTTGTCCCTCCGTGTCCATGACATCGTCTGAGTCCTGCTAGCTATAATTCGTTATTCGGTTTTCTGATGCGAGCACCAAGTCGATTCCACGCACTGCTCCGTATTGAGCAGACTTGGACATTGCTATTTCCCTACCTCGCATGAATTAAGCATGTAGCCCCGTTTCGGATTTCTTTTCCCGACGCGGTGCGAGGAACTATGTAAAATAAATCCCCACCACAATCTGTTCCGAGCTGCCTAC
>QQTW01004760.1_pt1 | contig 10205 bp, 6 predicted proteins | sample 1904831 | NCBI WGS metagenome assembly QQTW01 (sample SAMN09435610, study PRJNA476489) | Subsurface metagenome, whole genome shotgun sequencing project.
CAAAATATTACGTTGTTTTCTACGGAGATAAAGTGGTATAGCCGAAGGGCTGCTGCTTGGCGGCCAACCACTCAACTAGGTAGCAGACAGCTTAGGTCTATCCTGTACGGTGTACGAGGTCTGCACGCTCGAACTCGTTGACTATCATGGCGGCGCCACCTTCAGCCTACAAGGACCGCCATTTCCTGGCAGTAATTGGCGACGAAGTAGGTCCGACTTCCTAAGTAGCGACCTATCGAATAACGTGGTTGACCTTTTCATATAGGACTCAGTGACCGGCTTGCTGTTGGCCGGCGTAGGGGTAAGAAATACCATTTTCATCAAGAAATATGCGTTTTATGCTGGCTGATTCACTCGCTCACAGCATGTCACCGAACCACCTGATGCGCAGAAGAACTTCCTCGTCGTGGATGCCAAAACCGACAACCCAACCATCGAACAGGCCTTCGATCGCTTCACTCATGACCGCAAAGATATTGCAATCCTCCTCATCAATCAGCATGTGTGTTACTGCCTTTCAGGTCCAAAAGACGGTATTAGATAATTCTCTGACGTTACAAAGGTGGCAGAGCGTATAAGACACCGGGTCGACACCTACACAGATGCCTTTCCAGCAGTACTTGAAATACCCAGCAAAGACCATCCCTACGACCCGGAAAAGGACAGTGTTTTGAAACGAGTGCGAAGGCTATTTGGCGAATAGTGGTTACACGTAATTGTCGTCCATGTTATATGTGGCCAGATTCGGCATCTGGTGAGGGGAACAAGCGTGAGGACCACAATTACAAGAGATAAGGCAACGGTCATTCACTTTTGTCGCATGCCTCGACGAAGTCCAGGGGCGATGAGAGTTTGACACGGGTCGAGACGTTGACGCGGTCGAGTTACTCGGGTAAGGGATCTCGAGTTCGGTGTTCATCTAGGTGTCGAATGCCTACTTTGTGGAGCCGGAGGATAAGGTATTTCATACAGATTGGCAGCAGATATACAAGTACAACAAGTCGCCGCTACTCGAAGAACGCCACAACTTCCCACTAGTGATAACTAGGTCGTTTGGAAAGTCCCAAGGCCCAGATCAAATACGTATATATCGGAGTGCTCTAAATAATGTTCAACTCCCGTGGTAACATGCGTCCGCCCTGTGCAGCGTTCGACCCCGACATTAGTTAAGAGAAATGCGCCGTTGCCTTGAGACAGGTGACCTGTTCGTCATCCTTGGTATAGACGTCTGCGAGAACCGTATATGTACCCTACAAGGGAGGTGATTAGCCCCAGCTCATCTCGATGCTTCTTCAGAGTGTCTAGACAACACTTACCCGTGGAATTTCTTTCGGTAACGTAACGTCCTTGGTGAAGTCCTTAGCACCTTCCAGCGGGCACGATTCGTCTACCTCTTTCATCTGGTCACAAAGGTCTGCCTTGGTGTTGATCAGGGTGATCACGCCGTATTTGACGGAGAGGTTGATGTATGCATCCTTCTCAACCTTTACGGTGAAATTTCCTTTTGCCTTGATTGTTAAAGCCTTGCCTCTAGAAGATGGTCAAAGCTGATACGATAGGTCCACGATGGCCGGGGCCATAAGACTCACTTCTGGGGCGGGTTTGGGTCCAAATCAACGTTGTCGATGGTTAGAAGATAGTCACTGGGATCAGCGCAGAAGGTGAGAGGGTTGTCACCGGGGACTGATAGATTGTCGTCCGCGAGTGGATGTTGCTGGTTGCCACCAAAGAGCAAGGACTTGGAGGCAACTAAAGTGGATAGGAATAGCGGAGTGAGTGAGAGTATAAGCTTCATCACGGATCAGAGGGTGGCTCTAGAGCTTCTAGATTACTGAGAGAAGGAGTTGTGTATTCAAGTGGTGAGACAAAGCAATTGCAGAATTCCAGGCCGCATGACACTGCGTAGTCGGCGAGATCGCCAAAGCGCTAAGGGCTGAGTGCCAAGACAAGCAGAGCGACTCGAAGGATTCTCGAGGCAATTTGATATATTTTGTTATGTACTACATCACCTGCTATTAGCAGTGTAGCGTCTGGGCTGAGATGCATCAATGGCTAAAGACGACAGTCACAAAGAGCAGTGGTATTCGGGCGACAAGTGCCGTTTGCTAAGCGGGAGCTCATTGGAACACTTTGTGCACGTGAAATTATCTGCCAGTGTGATCCTCCAGGTGCTTGTAAAAAGCGTCGGAGTCATTTTGATAGACTTTATATATCCGAAAGACACACGCCTAGGAGCACCAGGGAATCCTTCCTCCGTTGAGACTTACAGTCGTTTCATGGAAAGCCAATGTCGCCCTCTCAATCAGTCCAGGAGCTCCACCGTCTCTGCTGCAGTCGACGTCATCTGCAATGGGCAACATCCGGGATTCCCACCATAGTTGCGATGTCCTACAGCCATATACCGGCATCAAAACAGACACATCAAGGATTCATGGATAGGAGCATAGTCACGAGAGACTCTTTTGGTCACTCTGCTATGTTCAGATAGGTACCGTTGATGACAGACTCATAGATATCGAGGTGCTCTCCAACTATTTATTGCTACAACGGCCGTCCAGGAATGCTTCTTCGATTTGTTGCATTCAACATAGCCAGCGGAAGCAGCTTCCCTCGGTTGTCAAGGCCTATATTTGTATCACCGGTCGCGGCTGCTGTCCAGCATCGGTCTCTCAGATTTTCGGTCGGCGATAGAGGGCTTTGGCAACACCGGCCTTATGGAGAGTGTGATCCGTCTGGCCATCCAGCAAGATCCAGGTCCCACACCAAATGCATGCTATCTTATCCATAACAACATCAAAGCGAAACAGTGAGACGGTGAAAAGAGGGGCAAAGGAAATGCACGCCAAGGTTTAGCCTTAGCGCATCGGCTGTGATTGGGAGTCAATCCTTCTGGTCTTGCAAGCCTTTCTGATCCCTCTTCGCCCATTATTCCCACATTTCCGCTCTCTTTACCTGCCTACAGGAAGAACAACATCACATATCGACCCTCTTCCAACTGCGAACTTCAACTTCAATCAGCCATCCATCACCCTCGACCGTTCCTGTTGGCCTTTGACCACCACTTCCGCCTTGTCCGCTTGCTCCCGCCCTTGATTGAATGCGCCAATCTTACCACCCTGCTCAACTACCACCAGCAATGTGTCACCTCTCGACATACAAAGAGCCAGGAGCCTGAGACTTTGACCTTCGAGTCAATACGCGTCTACAATCAGATGATTTACTTGCTCCCATCCGCGTCGCTACCTCCATTACCACCTGTGTCATCGTCATGCGAGACCGGCCTATGCTTGCCTGAAGAACAGCTTTCACAAACAACACCTCTAGACCACTGCGAAGTTCCGATCACTTGTCGGTCGTAGTATGACAGATACCTCCCGGCCCGCAACCAACCATGGGGCCTTTGTGATCGATTCCCTGACCACAAATGGTTTCTCACCTACGAAGCCGCTCAATCCCTCGACTGCGATCGCTTCGCATCCTGAAGAGGAAGAAGACTACACCATCAAATGCATCTGTGGCTTTCATGACGACGACGGGAATACCGTCTGGTGCGACCGTTGTGATACCTGGCAGCATACCGAATGCTACTACTTCGAAAATGGCGAGGTTCTCGACGTCAGCGATATCGAGCATTGGTGCGCAGACTGCAAGCCCAGGCAGATCGATGTTCGCGGTGCTCGCGAGCGCCAATCGATGCGCCGCCAACATCCAGACCTCGGTGAGCGCAAGACCAAAAAGTCGACCCCAAAGAGCCACAAAAAGAAAGTCAGGGTCCCAGACTCCGGCGCAGTGCTCACCAACGGATCCACAGCTTACGAGAAGGATGACCCCAACCTTGTCGGGATTTCCCGAGACTACCCTCCCGCGACCAAACGGCCAAAATTCAGTCACAGATACTCCACATCACTACAGTCTCCAAATTTGACATACCCACTTGACGACAGGCGTTCTGGGTCCATATCCCGCATTATTCAAAGCCCGTCCAAGACACCTGGCAAGCATACATCAAACGGCTACTTTGGTGAACCTTACTCGCACGAATTCCTGCACTTGTACGATGACGACCCTGGCGACGCTACCATGCAAGCCAATCTTTTCAACGATATTACCATTACACGTAGCCTGTCATTGTGGACGCAAGATGCAGAAGCGCTTAAGGAAGCGTCGAATCACCTGAAACCTTCGGATATCTTCCATCGCTGTGACCAACCGCTTGACTCGATGGGTTTCCCATCCATACGCAAGGAATACAAGCAGGGCCATAGCCAAGACGCGAACAGCCGACGGCCCCAGTGGGTATTCCTCACCACAGACACGCCTCTGCCCAAGGACTCAATAGTGGGTGAGCTGAAAGGCAAGATCGGACACATGCAGGATTATGTTCAAGACCCCATGAACAGATGGGACTATCTACGACACCCAGTGCCTTTTGTTTTCTTCCATCCCAAGCTACCCATTTATATCGATACTCGAAAGGAAGGAACAAGATGCCGCTATTTGCGTAGGAGTTGCCGTCCCAATCTCACCATGAACACGATCCTAGAGAACGGCTCCGACTATCGCTTCTGCTTCGTCGCTAAACATGATCTTCAGGCAGGTTCCGAATTAACAATTGGGTGGACCCTCGATCAACATATCCGTGAGTTCTTCTGCCGTAACAGTGAGCAGATCAAGAGTGAAGGAACGACGGATGCCGACGAGGACTACGTATCTGAATGGGTCGAGAAGGTTTTGGCAGATTTTGGGGGATGCGCGTGCAACTCACCATCGGAGTGCTCGTTAGCTAAGTATGACCGCCGCTCCCGCATGCTTCTGAACGGCGCCTTGAAGCTGTCAAATGGGCATTTCAAGACCCGTAATGGTTACGGCAAACGACCCTCGCCCGAATCGGATCACGCAAGTCACAGGAAATCGCCTCATGTGAATCAGCATGGAGAAGAAGATGATGATGACGAGACTGGTTCGACCTCGGGATCTTCCCGGAGCAAGCAGAGGAGTAGGAATAGAACCCCAATCCGCAATGCTTCTGGCCAAAATGGTTTCGCACTCGGCCTCGAACTGTCGGACCGTGACAAGCGAAAGATCGCGGCGCTGGAGAAGAATTTTGAACAGATCGAACAAGACAAGCACCAGCCAGCTCCAAAGAAGAAGAAAAGGAGCAGCGGTGGCTCCAACGTTCCAGCGTCAACGATTGCAGTTTCGAGGCTCCACGGTCATGGCTTATCCTTCTCCCAAGTGAATACACCTGACTTTGATTCCAAGCTTCGCTACGTCGATGCAGGCACATCGAGGCGCATCTCGCGGTCTCCAGTGGGAAGACTGCCACCGACCTCGTATTCCATAAACAATGAACCGGCCAGCCGAAAGAATCGGTCTCCTCACCTCCCTCAAACGCCTACCGCATCTATACATCGTCGGCCGAACTACGTCTCCGCGTCTGTTCAGACTGAACCAGACGAGCAAGCCAATTGGTACCAGACAGTGAAGTCCGATCAACCGCGGAGACCATTTATGTCGCTGTCTAAACAGTTGCTGTTACGATCGCAACGTAATCGTATGCGGATGGAGCAGAGGCTACAAACCGAAGCTCGTCAACGGCAAGACGCTATCGGATCAATGCAAGAATCGAATTGTAATGTGAACGTTTCGTCTCTAGCAGGGGAGGACATCCAAATGCAAGACGTTCAATCTAGCCTCAGTCATGCGGCGACCGAAACGGCCGATGGATCTCCCATACAAAAACCGCGACCTCCAGATGACCCGGGTACTCGCGCGGAAAGTGCGAACGCGCAAATCAAACCTCCGCCGCCACCTCAGTCTAGCAATGGGTATCGTGGGACGGATTTGCGGGTGCAGCTCCCATCAGGTATACCACAGCCCGGTAGTGACAATATTTCCGCCTCCCCCAGGGACATTGGACAGAGCCCCGTGACTATACGGTCGCCTTTCGTTCAGACGCCTAGTTCTTATCCTCCTCTCTTTTCTACCTCAAGCTCGAACATTATCCAACCCAGCCCTGTGAAGAAGAAGTATAGTCTGGGAGAATACATGAGTCGTCGAGGCAACAAATCCGAGGCTCCTTCTGCGGGGGAAGCCCCTGCCAACAGCAGCCCAGAACTTTCACATGTTAAACCGCTGGCTAATTTTCATGAAGCGAAGAGTGTCATCGACCAAGGCGGTACTGTGACGGAGCCTTGGAGAAGGGAAAACGGAAACCCAACGGAGGGAAACCAACAATTATAGTCGGAAGTACAACTTATGTTCTGAGCCACCAGTTTATGGTGGTCATCGTGGCGCAAACGAGTCCAGCGACTCCTATTCTTCTCAACTCATGATATTATCATCATGAGCAGCGAAATCAGCGGCGGCGTTTGGTTTTTCAGCGTCGTGCATCCAGGGCTGGCGGTCTGTTTTAAACGAGAACATTTTGTAGGCTAGTGTCGTGTAGAGGTTGCATTTTTCTGCACTTTACGAATTATACACACACACGTGATGATGACCTTACCTCTTTCAAACTTTGCTCCCCTGGCTGGCCTGATGCAATAATATTTGGACGCTGGAAATGACGAGTCACGACGTAGTAGAACTTGAGTAATGGTTGCTCAGTGCTCGATGGATAGCTTGACGGTTTTATATATTGTCCCCAGACTCAGAATCCGGTCTCCGCTCGATCACACCAAGATCGGAGTAAGTAATTAACACCGCAGCCGGGACTCAAGAATTGCTCATGTGTGGAAAAAGTTATCAGACAGAGACACACCAAGATAACTGCTCGCAAGCTCATTGCAAAATACAGCTATCTATCTATCTTCACCACTATTGCCCCCCGTCTCATGCAAATCATACATAGCTCCCACTCCACCCACCCACCCCTCTTACCCATTGAATCTGAATCTCGTAGCCTCCAACCGACCCAGTCCCTCCCTCGGCGCGACATTCCGCCGACGATAGCTCGTCGTGAAATCCTGCAGCAGCACCCTCACCTTCCGCAGATTACCCGCATCAACCTTCATACCGACCGCATTCATCAAGCGATCCGTTTCCCCCGCCCGGATACTCCCCGGCGGCAGCATATCTATCGTTCCCTTGACCCAAACCGCCGTTTGCTGCGGTAAGATTTCGAAAAGCGAGAGCAACACGCCCGAGGCGTCTTGGATGCAGTCGCGCGGGAAACTGAACATCATGCCGGTCATGACACGCTGGACCAATGTTTCACCTTGCGAGGCAATCATTTGCTTGACCGCTTGTTGGAGCTGGGGTGAGTTGCGCGGGGCCTGGCCCGAGTCCTGACGGTCGAAGTTCGAGGAGTTGGGATGCTCGGTGCCATAGCTGAGGAGATCGCGTAAGAAATGCAAGGCTGCTATCAAGGGTGGTTCTTGTTGGAGGGTGAGGGCGCTAATGGCAGCGGAGAGGATGTGCTGACAAACAGGACTGAGAAGGAGCTGTTGGTGGTAATATATCAGAGCATCAATGAGAAGCCGGAAGAAATCTTCGATTACGTCTGGAAGGTCCTCCGCGGGGAGGTCGTTCATGATTCTAAGGAATGCGAGTGCTTGTTGTTCGAAGAAGTTGTAGATGGCCTGAGAGGTGGACGCATCCACGTATTCGGCGCCGATTGCAAATTCACGGAGGACAGAGTCTGTAGCCCATAAAAAGCACCCTTGCCGCGAGTTTTCGAAGCCTGATGCCAGTTGTTGAGCAAGTGTGGGTAGAAGGGGAAGGATGGCTGTCCGGTAAGAAAGAACCATGTACCGCCAGCAGCGGCAGACACGTTCCAGAATCGGAGTGCAGTTGGTGAAATTTTCAGCGATTGCGGACAAGACCGGCAATATCTCTTGACAGTACTTGACCGCCGGGTTCTCTTCCTGCGGTGACACGTATGGCTGGATGTTCTGGACAAAGACGGTCAGAAGTTGGATATATCCTGGATCGAAGACGACGTTAGCAACCTTCATGAGGCGTTTTGCCTATGTGTCTTACCTGCGACGGCTAATCTTGGACCATCGTCTTGTGCGGTCCTTGCTTGGTTGGCGCAGCTCATCATCCGTTTGATGACAGGGTCACAGTACATCTTGAACGTACTGTAAACCTTATCATGTGCTTGGACCGATATGATACATGCGACGCCTTCAGTAATCTCCTCTTGGCTATCAGGTGGGAGATTGTCCAATACTGACTCGTAGAAGGTGTGCAACTCCGTCACACTACCTTCTAGAAGCTTTCGACAGTCGGTCCCAAAGAACTTGAAGGCAAGAGCTGCCGCTTTAACAACCTCCTTGGAGCTGTGGCCAAATCCAGCAATAACGAACTGCAGCTGCGGCTGTAAGAATTCCGGATGCTGTGCTGTCCAATCCGTGTACCTCCCGAGAGCCATGATGGCCTGGAATCGGAGCTTCTCATGGTCGGGAATCTGAACGATCAGAGGGATGACTTGATGTAGGACCACACTTTCTTCCGGTGACACCATTCCGCCCATCGCTCGCATACTGAAAAGTGGTGCTTCCAGTTCTTGCCAATGCGGTACGGACGTGCTTGTCGCCTGCGATCCATAGGTACTTACCCATCTTTTAATCAGGTTGAAAGCTTTCCCAAGACATTCCGTCACGCTAATAACGTCGCAACAGTCCTTGAGCACGTCTCCCATTTGGTGCCGAAATTCTCGAAATTTTTCTTCCTGCTCCCTATCGCCATCAAAAAGGTCCGCCTCGTTTGCGCTATCAGGGGTCGGATATTCCAGATGCTTGATCATCACATCAACTAGCTTGCCAAAGACATCGGCATACTGCATACGAGCCTCCTTATATTTGTCCAAGGTGATAATTTGCTTCATTTCGTACCAGAAAAGGAACGTCAAGGCAATCGCATCGAGGTCCTGGTCTCTGCCACAACATTCCAGAATCGATTCGACAAGGGCCCTGAATTCAGCGGGAAGCCGAGCAATCATCACGACCCATGCTTCCCCGGCTTCTGCGAATACCCTGGTGATACCCTTGTAAGCATCGAGATCTCCCGACGAAGCTAGCTCCGCTATTCTAGGCCGTAAAGATAGGATCCTGGGGTAGATAATCTGGATTACTTCCATGTATTCATCGACTTCCCTTGTATCTCGAAGGATAATGCACATACAATCGACTGCCGCGTCGAAGCAAGCGTCGTTCGATATGCCGTTGATAATAGCGTCAAACAAAGAAGAGTTGACAACGTCAGCGGCCGGTATCTCCCGAAGCCACGATGATATGCATTCAAACAGACGTGGATTTGATGCTGCAGCGGCTGCCGAGGTGTTAATTGAACATCTTCAGTCTTAACATGTAGACATACCGGATGAATTTGCGTATTGGTTCAAAAGTCCCAGAACCTGGGAAGCGTTGTCTTCCAAGAGCTCTTTCGTTCGTACCGTGAGCTCATCTTCCTACATGATCAGTCAATAAGGGGCGTCCAAAAGTTTGATGGTATCACAATATCCCGGTGCGCTTACGCTTAGATTGATTTTCCGACCCTCTGTGACTTCCTCCGGTAAAACCTTCAGAAACTCGAGAATACAATCCCCAGCACTGCTGCCGAGAGTCGAACCAACTTGACCAAGAACATTCTTCCATTCAAGCATTTGTATGGCCAAGTTTGCTAAGCACACACACACAATTGTGTTCTTACTGGCCGTGGACCTTCACGGAAAGATACAAGAAGCGCAAGAATCGAGTCACGGAGTGATGGTAAGGACTCTCGAGGGAGTTGGTCAAGGTCGTAGGTTATCTGGAAATCAGAGTTGAGGACAAGGTTGTTGACACGAGCCGGACGGGTTGCGTACTTTGCCTTTCAAGGTGGTGGCAGCAAACAGCTTGGCTTCGGCAATTGTGTCAGGAGACGAGAGCATAGAATGGGTTTTGGTCCAGGCTTCTGGCTGAACGTATCAATCAGTCAGGCTCATGAAATAAGAGCCGATCAACAGCACTGTACGTACGGACTTCTGGAACTTTTCAAGGTATTCGTGTGCTTGGGATTTCTGGGATCGGTCCACGTTGGCCTGCATGGTCGACAAAGCCGCGAGAACTGGCCCCAGGCCATCAGAGTCTGGCGATACCATGGTTTCGGGTTTGGGAGTTAGATTTATGGGTAGGCGGGATTGTCGATGACGGCGTTATGGATAAGAGTTTTTAGACTGCTCGAGCGGGGGCTCTTTACGCACGGTCTTCGGCATGGAAGCT
>QQTW01004761.1_pt1 | contig 10204 bp, 7 predicted proteins | sample 1904831 | NCBI WGS metagenome assembly QQTW01 (sample SAMN09435610, study PRJNA476489) | Subsurface metagenome, whole genome shotgun sequencing project.
ATAAACAGCAGTTGAGATATAAGAGGTGTACGGAGTACCCATAAAAAATGACTTTCGATCCACCGGCAGCAGACAGATGAATTCAAAGTTGTAGAGGCAGTACAAAGAGAAGCAAAGGGTGCTCGCTGGTCGATATGATATCACTATTAGTATTTCCCACACCGTTTCAGGCTTGCGCCTATGGCGGGATGCTATATTCATTCTTGGGAGTCGGAATGATATACGGCAAAGGTTCATCGACGTGTTCAAACGCGACCACATTGACAGCACGGACAAACCAAGTTGCGCATGACGGCGACGCCGTTGGATCCGAAGACTTAGCTGTATGGTGTGCCATATCAAGGATCACAGAACTAGGTAAGTCATTGTGTCGATCGCTTGAATAGCTCAACTGAATGCTCATAATATGTGACAGAGGACATTGGCTAAACGGCTGTCACGGTTCTCGACGCCTATGCATCGACAAGAAGTAAGCTTTACAACAATACTCCCGTTACAACTGTCGATGCTATCACGAAGTATGTCACTGCACTTCGACTTTAGCTGAGGACAACGGAGGCCGAACCGGCTAAAGTGAACCAGCGTCCTATCACTGCTGGATCGCCGTCAGCCAAGGCACAAGAACGGTGGATCGAAAGTTATTTTTTACGGGTACGGAGTACTCCGTACACCTCGTATATCTCAACAACTGTTTATTCGATCTTTGACACACTTGCCCCTCCGAACTTCATTGTGCTTAGTTGTATATTAAACAGACACTCTCAGTCACTGTATATACATACTAAAGGGAGTTCAGTGAACCTATACTCTTAGTTTCTCCGTTACGCAGGCACTTGAATAATGTCATCATTTCTTTTCCTTACTAGGACCGATACAGTCATCTCTATTCCCAGCATGCCCAAGTATAGCGTTGAGTATAATTACCTATCAACCCCTATTCACACCCTCACCACCATCACCATCACCTCTAGAAAGCGATAGCTATGCGACAGTGTAAAGCGAGCGAGACGCGAAAGGACAACCGTAGCAGCAAAAACGACAGCAGTAGCTCCAGAATTTCAAGAAGAGGTCCAGAAATGGTTCCAATAAACACGCCAAGAGGTATAAATGTCACATCAAGTGACTCCAGCGAGAAGCCCAGAAATAGCTGTGAAGAAAAGTAACACTCTGCGGCCGTCACGTGTTTTTAGTATTCCAAGGTTGGCTCTTACAGTATGTTCCTGGGCGCTCCGAACTCTCCCCAACAGCTGGTATCGACTTGCTCTTACTCCCAATCACTCAGTCAACCATCATGAGATTTGGCCGGCAGTTGCATCGCTTGCAAATTCCGCAGTGGGCCCCATTCTACTTTAATTACAATGCATACAAACGGCGTGTGAAGACGGCCTTGCAAAGTGACTTAGTCGACCAGGCCAAAGGACAGTGCTTAGGTTCGGTTACGAAGCATAGTAGGACATCTGATACGGGTTCTCACGCTCGATAGAAATTGTTCAGGCCCTGGACAGCGAGGCCGGCGCCGTCGAGTCCTTCTTCACCGAGCGATATGACCGCATGCTCGGCGCAGAGACAGCCCTGAGCTGCCAAAGAGATGCAGCTCATTTCGGAACCGGTACTCTCCAGCTCAACCAGGCGGATGAGCGCGATCTACAGGACCTTTTAGGGGCTTACGTGGAGCTACGTGTGGACATTGGGCGTCTACAGTGGTATGCAAAGGTCAACATAGATGGCTTGCACAGGATGCTGGGGAAAATTCCCGCCCAACACTTCGTTGACGTCCAAATCTGGGAGACCATGAATCGGAGATTGTCTGAACTAGAGGGCTTGACTCGACGGCAGTTTTTCGGCATTCTAGCGCGAGTGAACCTGTCAATCTCTGAGCTCAACATCGCCATCTCAGAGAGCCCAGCGCAGAAGGTGCATGCATCCCTTGACCTTTCTCGCCATTTGGGTGACTACTATCCCACTCAATTCCTGCGTTCGCTCTATCGCACTATCTGCGAAGATGACGATGCTAGCTTGGACCGCTTGCTATCCCAATCCGCTTCTACAGGCCCTGAACCGAGTGGAGCAGATATTGAGAGACTGATGTTCGCTTCTTCGCTCTGCGCAGTGTCTTATCACGCAAAGCTCTGCACAAAGCTTTTGCTTGGGCGGCTTGGGCGGCGATCGAACGACATGCTTGTTGATGGAACTATCCTTCATTGCTTGGTTAAGCGGATGGGTCGAAGAGTGATGACGATTACAGGAGGTCTAACTACAGCTCCTGCCAGTGAGAATGCTGAACTTACAGACCATCTGAAATACTTATTGGAGCATCTGCAACCTAGCCAGAGGGATTATCTATACGAGAAAGACTCGCTTGGACGTTTACCCATTCATTATGCCGCTCACCATGGCCTATTCGATATTTGCGGGCTACTGATGGAATACATGTCTAGAGACGACTGGTTTCATCCCTTGACCGCGGACTCCACTGGCGGAATTTTGCTGCCTGACTCTGAAGGATGTACGCCGTTACATCTAGCCGTCATTGGCAGGCATGTGGAAGTAACCAGAAAACTCGTGGACCATTTGAAGACTCAAGAAAACTCGGAGGATGCTACTGGCAGCGCATCTCTAGGTTCAAAACTAGGCAACGTCGTGGCTATAGCTCTGGACTCAGAATGCAATGACCTAGTCGAATGTCTGCTCGATTTTAGTACTGACCTCAAGTACCGCCATGGACTCGGCGAAACCCTTCTTTATATTGCAGCCCGATCCGCTCATGAAAAATGCGTGAGCCAGCTGCTTGGCGTTCAATCTTGCCGCATCGAGTACATTGATGCACCCGAATCGACGTATGGCAGGACACCTCTTGCGATAGCCTCTATCCATGGCAATCTCGCGGCTGTCCAACTACTCCTACAGGCAGGGGCAAATCGATTGGGACATGATTGTTTTGGTTGGACGGCTGGAGAGCTTGCGGCGTACAGAGGCCACATACCAGTGGCGCGGGAACTACTACGATCCGAAGGAGATGAGATCGGACATCTCGCAAACCAATCCTCTACTGGCAACGGAATCTCAAGCGTGCAGTCAACTGGGTTGTCCATCAAAAGAGGGTCATCCATTGCATCAAGCTCGGCGTCAGCAAATACCGGAGACTCGAGAAATAAGACTCAAGTCTACATCAATCTGGGCTCGCTAGATTCAAAAGTGCCCCGGCCTGCTGTTGAACTAGGCGGCTATAACATTCTGAATCACTTCTTCATAGAACCACTGATTGGTTTCTCTCTCAACTTGTCTCTGGTTGGCGGAACGGGATCATCCTATCTCGTTCATTTGCCTGTTCTAGAGGACAGAACAAACAAGCCATGGCATTTTCAACTGGAAGACTCCAATGAAACCAAGCTACTCGTGGAAGTTCTGATTGGAGACGCTTGTCTGGGTGCCGGCATTGCCATGCTACACTGTCTTCAAGGACTTGGTGATGAACGCGAAAGTCTTGTCAGAGACTATACTATTCCCATACTCGAAAGAAACTCATCCAAACTTATGGGCACCGTAACCGTCACTGTCCTGATTGTAAAACCTTTCCAGCATTCTTCCTTGGCCCCACCAGTGTCGCGGAACTTCTTGAGAGACATAGACGCCACTCAACTGATCGGGCACAGAGGTAGGGTTATAGGAGTCCAGGGTTCACTCTTTTGGGTTGCTAACAGGAAGCCAAGGTCTTGGTCAGAACGTTGCTGGCCGTGGTCGGTTACAGATTGGCGAAAACACTCTATCGGTACCATGAACTATTCTTTCGTCGACAATCAAAATGGTCACTGACATTATACCTAGTCATTTCTTACCGCCATGGATCTTGGAGCGTCCTGTGTTGAGGTGAGTTGACAGCGTGATAAATTTGAAGGCATGTGTTGACGTGTTGTAGCTTGGTGTGCTCTATGCTCTATTGCCGTTGTTATCACTGCTGACTTTACAGATGTACAATTGACTAAAGATCATATTCCGGTTATCTATCATGACTTTCTCGTCAGCGAGACTGGGACCGATATCCCAATGCATGCTCTGAGCTTTGAACAGGTGAGAAACATCATCGATAACCTTTGCATAGCTAATCAGCAATTTAAAAGTTCATGAATGCCAGCCAATGTCAATTTCCGCATGGAAATCACATTGCAAGCACCAAGAGCGCACAAAAGTCGGGCGATGATCACGGTAAACGCCAACGCCGACGGGCACTCTCCTCGTCCAGTGTAAACGACGAACTCAGACTTCAAGACTTCAATGATCGCATGCGAGTTACGTTGGATCTTAAGCTTAAAAGTTTCAAAGGCAACACGAGGGGACCATTTATCCAGGAGTCCTTTGTGACGCTGGAAGATCTACTCCTCAAGCTACCAGAACGCATACCCTTGAATATGGAGATCAGTAAGAACTCTCCAGATAGATGTCATACGGATCTTTGACTAACCCTAACCCTCCGGTACCAGAATATCCAATGCTGTGGGAGACTGCCGATTGGGAGATGGACACATATAGTATCGAGCTCAACACTTTCTTGGATGTCATCCTCAACACTGTCTACAAACTAGGGAGAAGTCGCATCGTCGTTTTCTCCTCGTTTAGTCCAGAGATGTGCATTGCCTTATCGACGAAGCAGCAAGACTATCCAGTCCTGTTCCTGAACGATGCGGGTTTGTTCCCTACCGGAGACTTGAGGGCCAGCAATGTGCAAGAGGCAGTTCAATTCTCACGCATGTGGCAGCTTGATGGTGTTGTATTGGCGTCAGATCCTCTAGTTCTCTACCCCAGACTCATCAACTTTGTCAAGAACCATGGGCTGATTTGTGCCTCTTACGGGGCGCTGAATAATGACCCAAAATCTGCAAAGGTCAGTCGCGTGCTAATATTTTTTAGAAATCGATGTTACCCCCTTCACATATTGACTCCTACTGATAGTGAGGTCTAGGTTCAAGCCGAGGCTGGGTTGGATGCACTTATCGCTGATGATGTTCATTTGATATCAAAAAGTGTTGGTGGCGGAGCCTTGAATAGATAGTTATCTTTTGGTCAGGCCCCTCGTCCTCTGCCCCAAGGCCAGTTCCTAACGTGCCCCTAGGCATTTGTCCCGATATGAGATGATTTTACAAGCTCTCTACGGCCGCTTCCGCGCTGCCGTATCAATAAGATATAGATGCTTTTAAAAATATCAAACTCACGTTATCATAAAGTCTCTAAGGACTCGAGCTGACAGTATCTGATGTAGGGCGATAAGGTAGTCCATCACGCTGCTCTTATAATGACTGAGAGTGGTGCTGTCGCTTTCTCTGAGATATAATATGTCCATTATAATTAAGTGCTGGTGGTAGAACCGTGAAAAGGCGACCCGTCGACAGCATAACAAAAGTAGATTGTATAATATGAACTCCGGGCGATTATGGCTAATGGGTCAAAGAATATCTAGATGTTCGAACATGTAGCACGTATGTCTTTGTGTATGGTTAAAGAAGGGGACAAAGCTATAAGGGTCGGTTGCTTTGAATCATGTAGTTACGAGGAGGTAGGCATGAGGACAGTATCAGAAGGACACCGAGCCAGTTCTCCACGCCTTCCACAAAAGTAGAACTGGCTGCAGTACCCATCAAGCTCGTTATGGAGCAAGACTGAGCATGATATTTGATTGAATATGACCGTATGATTTTGGCTTGCGTACGATAGGGATCTCGAGATAAATTAAGTGGAGAGGAATGAGGATGAAGTCTGCCGAGTATGTAGAATTTTGGCTTCCCGTTCCGCTTGAGTGTGTGACGAGCGAGAGGAAAAGTCATGATCATGCCTTGGAATTACTATTTCTGTTCAGAAAGCACAAAGCGAAGCTTCTCACCGTCGAGGGCAACAACGCAGAGAAAAGAGGATTTGATCAAGTAATCGAAAGAAATAGCGGCCCTACTAGACGTAGTCCAATCCTGAATAATGGTCAAGGACCGGGGGGACGACAGAGCAGAATATAGCCAGTAGACCACTAAGCCGTTACCCCACCCAGAGGTCGTTCGGTGCTGAGAAGTGAAGTCTAGAGTTTGAGTATATAGTATTGAAAGATAGAAAAGGGAATCAACAAACAATGCAGCGGACACCGGGCTTCACATCAGACCTATGCTCAATCTGTACTAGTCACGACTAGGAAATAACGGCAGAACTATGTGAAGTTGATGGACAGCAGGCATCGAAATAAGCATCTCACTATATGAGAGAGCCTCCTGTACACAAGCAAGACTCGAGCGATCACGTGCTTTTTACGTGCATCCAATCTTCGAAGAGTATTGCTCCATCGGAGAGGAGCTGCAGCATCAATGAGAGCAGAAGAGAAGACCCGACAGCGTTAACCGCACTCACTCGAAGATACGATGCAATGTAAACACATCGTGCTTAGATTAAAAGGCCATCAGCCTTCCTCACGCAGCAAAACAGCAATCATTGAAGCTCTATGGAAAATTTGCCTGGCACTAACGCCGAGCTCTGATATTGCATGCATCTCTGTACACACTCATCTCCCTCACCGAGACCAGGAGAGGTGAGACTCTAAGAAATTGCGAGGCTGAACCGGCGCAGCACATTGCACGGCGGGACAACCGAAAACAGCAACGTGACAGACTTTTGGCGTTCTAATACGGACAGAGCATCATCTCAAGAACGTCGAAAAAGGAAGGAAGAACTGGAAATGAACGACGAATTTGAACTGCAGTCGTCCGCATCTTCTGTCATATAAGGGATGCGGTGCAACCTGAGATGAGACCTCATAAGGTAATCTGGCCTTTTTGATGATGTTCGGAAGTAAAAATTGCCCACCAAGCAACGCCTCCAACTGCCAAGGATACCCAAACGAGACGTCCGCCCAGTGAGCGACGCGTTGGGATGTCTTGAAACGCGCAAACACCGTCCGGATGGGTCGGCTGCTCGCCCTGAGAGAAAGGCAGCGTGAAACCTTATCAATCGGAACAGAGAAAAGGAAAAAAGATTGAGATTGCCGCCGCGAAGAGAGCGTGGGAACGGCAACCTTACATACACATACACCGTACCGAGGTTGAGCAGCCGAACCTTAATTTCCTCACCAGTCGACCCCGGACGCTTGGTATGCACGTATGATGCTTCCGTGGACGAGGAATGAAACGCATATCCAGACCGGTATACACGTGCGGCGCGGTCCAGTGGAACGACGCTCACCGCGCACGCGGTTGCTTGGACTCGAGAGCGAGCTCTTGTCGTGTTATGAGTGGGAGTGCTTCGACGGGGGAATCCCGGAGCGTCGGACCGAAGGATGGTCGTTGCGGCTCTTCGAGGCAAAGGCACGCAAGGGAGATGCTTGGTTTGATGATCTCGCTGACGACAGACTGAGACACTGGTGCTGAGATTGATAAGCTTCAGACAGACGGAAAACCGGCAAACCCTAAAGTGAGAGATATTGTCGAGTGGCCTGAGCGCATCGAGAGTCTCTAAATTTGGGACGGAACAGATCGCTGGAGCGATGTGTTGATGCATGGCATCACGCATGGCTCCTTAGGGTTGCTGTACGGAGTGCGTTACTCTACAGCAGATGTTGGCACTCCAGGCCGTTTGTGCAGTCGCATGTACTCGATCCGGCTCAACAACCCACATAACGGGCGTCAACGCAAGGGGCGCCAGCAACCAGAAATGATTCCTTTATCTAATGCGCGATGGACGCATGCACTCCGTACGGGCTACTGCACCGAAAAGAAAAAATTGTGCGTGTGGCAATTTACACAGTACATGGCACCGCGATGGTTATGCAGTCGCACGGATTGAAAACTGACATGAACCTCGTTATGCGCATCGCGCATTGGCGTGCTCGCTCACAACTCACTAGATGGCAAAACCTGAAGGAGGGGATCTCGATAGACAGCACGCTGAGTGAAGGGGGGACCTGTGCCAAGCAAACGCGCCCGAGCCGCCGAGTCCGTCGGGTTTGGCGTTTCTTGGACGTTCTGCTGCGCCCGGCGGACGGCCCTGCGCTCGCGCGAGCTCGAGGGTGGTGAGGGGGGAGAAGAATGTGGGAGATTCGTCGTCACCGCCCTTTTGCTGTCCCGTGCGGACAGCGAGGCCGGGACCAATGAGGACGAATGGCTTGGGTTCACGATGCTGCGCAGGGCGGAGGATCGAAGGTCCCCAGCGCGGTCGAGGCAAGTACTCACGCCCGTACGGAGTACGGAGTATATTATCTACTGGTCTGGCGATTGCGACTAGGAAACTTCGCGTGGGCGTGAGCGCGAGAGTGCATTGGAGCACACGCGGCTGGACACTCATCTATATACGCGGCTAGATCGATAGGTAAGATAAGGGCGTGGGTATCTCTTTCGCGAGCACTGAGGACCTTCTACGGAGTAGTCGTTGAGCAGAGGGTGAATGATCTGAGACACTGTATGAGTGCAAGAGAATCCTCCATTGGTCCCGAATCGGTCAACGAGTCGTCTCGATTCGGCGCGTGGATATAATGTCCGAGAAAAAGCACAGTGCCGCAGTCGGTTAAAATGTTTGATGATAACGACTGCGGCATCGAGGCCTCGTGGAGTGGTTGAGACAGCTGCCAGGCACCATTCAGAGCAGCCAGGAACGCCGTCAGCAACGCCTTGCAGCCCTGCCGCGTCATCAGAGGGAGAGGCTTCCGATCAACGATGACTCGTTCACCAAAAGTTAAGAGTCCCAGCTGACCTAGGCGAAGAGGCGCGAGTGCCGCGGCACACGCAAGGGAGAAGAATGCAAAAGGAGACGAGATGAAGGGCGTTCATTCCAGGAATCCAGACATGAAAGGACAGGAGAGAATAATGCACCTGCATTGGTGCGCCTGCGAGCGCCCGCCGCCACTGGGTTCGGGGCTGACCGAAGCCACAGGCGAGCCGGGCAGAATGGGCTGGAGCGGTTTGACTGGCCGCCGGGCTGATGGATGAATAATAATTGAACACCTCCACAACAATGGCGGTGAAGGAGGATCACCCGTCGAATGTCGCGGGAAGACAGTCTGGCCATCCGCGGCATGGACAGTCGGACAGCCAGGGAACCGATCTGACAGCGGCGATAGGCTTGAGATGAGAGCCCGTCGCGTGCCGGCGTCGGATTCAATTTAAACACGGCGACCTGCCGGCAAATACCGTTCATGCAGTCATCCATGGACGCTGCCACGCTGTCATGATTTCAGGGTCAAGGTCGGTTCGCCGGCTTGAAGCATTGCGAAGATGGTCGACGGGGGAGAAAACTTGACGGTCATCCTGGTTGAGGTGTTGGCGATGTCGTAGGTGTCGTTGGAGACATCGTCGATATGGCTCCCCTGAATGGGATGCATCTATGTATGTTCGGTTCACGGTGATAATAATCCCTCTCGAGCCATGCATGCATCCATCCCAAAGTGCTCCAATTGACTCTACTTTAGTTTGCTTCCTCGGATTTCTTGCGGGAAATCGAGTGAGAGTCGGCGATGATGGCTGGAAAGAGCAGGGCAAGCCGGGAAGGTAGCCCTAGGCCGGTGGTGGCAGCTGACGGGTTCGGCCTAGCGAAGCCGTGGAGGGCATCGGTGGTGGACCGTGGACCGTGGACCGTGAACCCGTGATGGGTGCCAACAGCCACACAGATCGGAAAGGAGCGAGGGAACCTTGGAAGGAAACAAAAGCCGTGCCCAGATGGTGAGGTGGAGGGCCTTTTCTTGTTGTCTCTTCCCATTCTCTTGAGTCTTGACGGTGTCGGTTGCGCACATGCCGCGCCGGTGCCCTTGGTTCTGCGATGCGGGCGGGGCTTGTGCGCGCAACCCACACAGAGAGGGCCAAGAGGACCAAGAGGGCCAAGAGGGCCAAGAGGGATTCGAGATGCTGCAGGTCATTGGCGATGGCGTCGTCGATGTTCATGCTACGGCGCAGATACCGTGACAAGAAGGACTCTTCATACCGAGATGTCAATTGCACACTGCATGATTGAGTACTCGACGATCCGAGTAGAGGAAACGTAAAGAATACCTTCAAGTTAGCTTCAGCTCCGGCCTCGCACCAAAGCTCCCCCTCCAGGCGTGCAGGACTCCCAAAGGGCCAGAGCCAATCTCGAGCCGCTCGCCAGGGCAGCCGGGCGGGCCCCGCTGACTGGCCCGCTTCTGCCACCCACCAACAGGCACACCCAGGTACGCAGGCACCCATCCCTCTCAGGCACTCCAGGACCCAGG
>QQTW01004762.1_pt1 | contig 10203 bp, 6 predicted proteins | sample 1904831 | NCBI WGS metagenome assembly QQTW01 (sample SAMN09435610, study PRJNA476489) | Subsurface metagenome, whole genome shotgun sequencing project.
AACAAACCTTGCTTGCTAATTAATTATTGAACTTGGCATTACTATAACTTATTAATACATATTTTTATGTAAAATTACTATAAAAATAACTAATATTTGGTTTTCGTCTCTAATTTATAACAAGCGAGAAGTATAAAAATATACTATTGATAGATAGTTATAAATACAAACTTAAAAGCTATTTTGGTACTCAAATATTGCTAAACTTTCCGCATTCAAATTTGTTGAAGCCCGGAGACGGAGGCTATCGCTCAAACGATAACTTAAACCAAATTGCGTAGGTTCATTAGTTGTTAATATTTTTAACACAGATACCGACAGATTGCGAGAAAGATCGACATTGCCTTCCGCCGCTAATCCCAAGGTTGAGTTGCGCGATTTTTCTGAAGTAGTGACCGTGGGAAATAAACGCAACTCGTCTAAGCCAAAAGCGTTACCAATTTTGCTCACCGTGCCTTGAAAATTGCCGAGTAGAGCCGAACCTGCTAAATTTGCTAATCCCAAGGTACTGTCACCCCGTCCCAAAGTATCGACAAAGCCACCACCAATGAGGGCAACAATTTCGTTTTGGCTACGGCTAGGATCGCTCGTTAATTCTAAGTTATCAAAGATTTGACTAGCGGGGCCTTGGACTCTAGCTTGAACGCGCACGGTACGCAAGGAGCCAAAATCGGTAGCTAAAGTTTCGCTAATTTCCGATGAAATTGGCGAGGAGGGAATACGACTAGATTGAGTAACTTCTGGAACTCTAGCTACCAATCGGACATCGAGATTGGGATCTAGTCCGCGATCGGGAATAAAGGTTGCTTGATTTTCATAGCCGCGCGCCAGCACAAATTGGGTAGTAAATAAATTCACGCCACCACTACGCAAGCGAATATTGCCTTGGGGACGAAGATCGTCTAACGAGCCGTTGAGAGTAAGCGTACCGCCTGCTTGGAATTGTAAGATTGGTTGACGAGTAATCGAAATATTATCGTCAAGAGTTAGGAGTAAATTTTTAAATTCTGGGGAAGTAGAAACAGCCGTTGCACTACTAGCTGGACGTAAAGAATTAGCAAGTTGGCGGTTAGCCGATGCCGCCGCGTCTTGGTTTTCACCTAATAACACTTGACCATCAGCTAACAGGACTTCGCCGCCAATTACGGGACTAAGAACAGCACCAGTAACTACAACATTGCCACTAGCACCCCCCCGATACAATCCTTTGAGATTGAGAGCTAAATTGTCTAAGTTGAAAGTTAAAGGATTACTTAAATCAGGATCGTTGGCAGGCAAACTTCTAAAGATTGGGAGAACACCTTGAACAACTACTTGACCTTGAGAAAAATTGCCTTGGAGATTTTCAACTTGCAAGCGGTCAAAATCAAAGTCTACCGAACCATTTACATTAGTTAAGGGTTCGGGCAGAGCTTGAGCGGTAATTGTGGCATTATTTACCGTAGCAACACCACTAGCTACAGGTTCCTTGAGCGTTCCCCGGACTTGGAGTTGAACTTTACCTTGACCGCTTTGCCAAGCTACTTGGTTAGTAAACAGATTGAGCAGCGCTAAACCTTGATCTTGAACATTGATATCGAGCGTAATGCGATCGCCGAAGTCGGGTTTCGCCGTGACAAAAGGCAAGGCTACAGGGATGCTACCGCTAATTGTTACAGGCTGGGGACTATCAACTTTGATTGTGCTATCGAAGTTTAACCGAGCATTGGCATAACTAAAGTTAGAAGTTGCGCTATTAAGGGCTTTTTGATTGAGCGTACCATCTACTAAGTTCAGGCTGCCTTCTACTTGGGGATTGGAAACTTGACCTGTTAAAGTTGCTTGAGCATTGAGGTTTCCCGTCACATCTACAGGCAATTGCACGAAACTATTTAGCGCTTCAATGGGAAAATTACTTACTTGCAATTTTCCCGCTTGCCGTTTCCCGCCAATTTGACCGCTAAATGCTAGTAAAGATTGGTCTGATTGCAGGCGTAAAGGCGCAAAAGTGAGTTCGCCCCCCATAAAGTTACCTTCGGCGGTTACTTTGTTTGCAGTGTAGTAGTTGCCTAGTTTCCAATCTGTACCGTCGATGTCAAACTGCACTGATAGACCGTTGGGTACAGAGCCATTAATAGCAATATCTGCATTAAAAAGACCCTCTAAGTCTTCCAATTTGGGTAAGGCTGGAGTGTTGCCGCGACGCTGTTGCTGTTGTAGCTGTAGCAGCATATTAATTTCCGAGTAGCGGCGCAATTGAGCAAGTAAAGTTGCACCGGGCAAGCCTACAGATTCAGTTGTGAGCTTATTTGCTCCTCCTAGAGTTGGGGATACTTCACTCCCGGAGTTTTGTAAACTTATTAATTGGAAAGCAGCGATCGCATCGGTGACTTTTCCGTTTGTAACTTTGAGTTGACCTTTGACTTGAGGAGCGCCGGAAGCATTGGAGGTAAAGCTTCCTGTCGCTGCGTAGAGACTTTGACCAACTTTAAATCGCGCATCGGTCAAACTTATAGCGCCATTATTGTAAGTAAATTGTCCGGTAAATTCTTCGCCTTTGAGCCGACCTAAAACAGGTTGAGAAATCGCTACATCGCCAGCCACGGCAATTGTTTTTTGATTAATTGTAAAGTCCCCAGTTAATAGTCCCGCTACAGGCTGCGAACCCAAAGCCGTATTAGGTAAACGCAAAGCCAGCGCCGCAAGAGGGAAGTTTTCGACATTTACTAACAGATTTTCGCCGCTAGTTCGACCCCTTGCTACCGCGCGATCGCGTTGAACGGAAAACGAATTGGGGCGATAATTAGGGTCTAAACTTAGAGCAATGCGATCGCTATTTCCTTTAACGTCTAACTCTACGCCGTTTCTAGTTGTAACTTGCAAATTTCCCGTCAAAACTGGCTCAAAAGCAAGTCTATTTACGACCAAATCGCGCAGCCGCAACGTACCGACTACATTTGGAGTGGGTAAAGTGCCGCTAATTCTCCCCGCAAAATCACCTCGTCCAGCTAAACTTACGGCGCTTGGGAGGTTAAAAGGTAAGTCTTGCAAGGCATAGTTTTTTGCTTGGACTTGCAAGTTTAACGATTCAATGGCGGGAATTTGCGGATTGACAAAAATAACTCCACTAGCAATGGTGTCAGGAGATGTGGCTTGGAGGATCGTAACTTTTCTCCCATCCCACTCAATAGCCGCCGTTAGCGGTTGGGTTACTAAAGATACTCCTTGAGACAAAACTACTTGTCCTTCGGCGCGGACTCCTGCCAAATTGAAAGCAGCAACATTTCCCGCTACCTGCAATTGACCGTTTAAGTTGCCGCGTAAATCGGGGGAAAATTGACGCAGTTGGAGTCGTTCGGGGTTGACAACAGCTTGAAAATTGCCATTATTTAGAGCAATATTTGTGGCGACAAGCGTACCGCTAGCGGCATTTAAGCGTCCTCTCCCTTGGAGAGCGATCGCATCTAACGCAAAAGATTCAGTCGTTCCTGCCGCCGTAAATACGCCGCTTACTCTCCCTCTAAACTGCGGTGGGACATTGGTAGGGACTACTTGTTGCAATTGCACGGCTTCCGCTTGCACATTGGCGCGCCAATTGCCTTTAGTTAATTGGATATTGGAAGCGGTGACTGTTCCTTGAGCAATATTTAATCGTCCGTTGCCTACCGCCGCGATCGCATTTGGCGCAAAGGATGCGGTAGTTCCCGCCGCCTGAAATACCCCGGTTAGTCTGCCCTTTTGAAACTGCGGCGGTACGGGTACTAGGCTGCCTAACTCCACGTTTTGGGGTCTAACGACGGCTTGCCAATTACCTTTATTTAAAGCAATATTTGTAGCTGTGACTGTTCCTCCACCAATTGCTAACTGCCCTACACCTGTAGCTGTAAGCGTTTCTGGAGTAAAAGACTTGATAGAACCTAAAATATTGAATCGACCGCTTAAAGGCGCTTGCAAAGCTGGTGGAACGGTTGTTAGTTGTCCTAAATTGACTTTATCGGCAACAACAGAAGCTTTAAACACTTCTCCTTCTAATCTTCCTGCAGCTTGGACTGTACCGCCCCCTACCCGCAATCGCGTATCGCGAAAAGTGAAGGTATCGGCGTTGTTGATAACAATCTGTCCGCTACCAGGGTAACTTGCTTGGGGTGCTTGCCAGTTGACAATGGTTTGTAAGTTACCGACTTGCCCACCAACTAAAGTTTTAGCCGATACTGTACCTAGTTTAAATTGTGGCGATACATTGTACAGTCGGGCGATCGCATCTCCGGGAATATTTCGCGCTACGGTATCAAAGCCTAGTTGCGGCGTTTCTCCTAGTTTAATAATGCCATTTCCAGTAATTTGTCCTCCGGCGGCGGGTACTAGTTGGATGTTTCTAAAAGCAATTACGGATTTTGCGGGTGCAAAGGCGAATTCACTACGGATTTTATTGAAATTTATTTTGTCAACGCGGGCAGTTTTAGTATTGACAACCGTACCGGATAAAATTGGGGTTTCTAAAGCTCCCACCAACTGCACGTTGGCGCGGACTGTACCGCTTACAGGTACGGGCAATTGCAAGCGTAGAGTTTTTTGGGCGTTAGCTACCGTTACTGATGGCACTACCGCACTGATGTTGTAACCGCGTCCGGTATCCAAAGTTCCGTTTGCGGTTGCGCCAATTAAACCGTAGCTAGTGGCGATTTTGTCTAGTCCAATCAGTGTTTCTTTAAAACGCAGAGTCCCGTTAGTGTTATTAAAAGCTTGGGGGAGTTGCCTAACCTTGGCGGTAACGGCATTTAAATTAACTGCGCCAAACAACAATGTTGGTTGCTGTGGCTGGCTTTGAATTTTTAAGTTTCCACTAACTCTACCGGATTGAAGGTCTAGGGGTAGCTTAATTAACCGAGTTACTTCTGATGCTAAAACATCTTGAGCGCGTAGCTGTATGTTTGTTTGTTCGGTTTTGAGGCGAGTTTGTCCTTGAATCGAGAGGCTACCTTTGGTTGCCAATTGCCCAGTTAAATCGTAGTTAACTAACTGATTGTTTTCTAATAGTTGAGCCGAACCATTGCCTATATTGACTTGGATTTGATTTTTGCCCTTGATTTGGATATTGGGCGCTAATACGACCTGTGCATTTTGCACCCGAATATTGTCTAACTGGGTTTTGAAAGCTCCTTCGCTTTCTTGCGACTTAATCGTAGTAGCAATCCACTGTCCGCTTCGAGTTTGGTCGATATAAATATCGGGATTGATTAAGGTTACATCTAGCTGCAATGTGCGAGTAAAAGCTAGTTGCCATAAATCAAATCCAACTTCTACCGCTTCCACCGTAGCGCGATCGCGATCGCTCTTTGTTGCCGGGATTGCCGACTTGCCAAACCGCAAGCTAGTGAGGGAAACTCTTTCAACTTGCCCTAATTGCACATCTCGATTTAGAGTTTGAATCAAATTTGCTTGAACTATCGGCGCTAATCGTTCTTGCACAAAAACCCAAAACCACCAAGCACCGCCAGCTACTCCAATTAACAGGGGAATACCTAAATAGATTCCCGTGCGTCTTAGCAAGATTAGCCAGAAACGCTGGCGAGAATTAGATGTATTTTTGCTATCGACTTCTTCCGACAATTTTGTCATTCCACCTCATCACTAGCAAGAGCGATCAAACTGTCCATAGATAGTACAACTGCTGTGTTAAGACGGCAAGGGGTACAAAGAAGGATTAATTAGCGATCCATACGGGAAACTAAGGACGCTAAATTTATTTATAGGTTTCAGAAAATTATTATTTTAATTTGGCGCTAGTTGTTTATGGTAGACAATGGTGAAACCCTAAAATTAGTAGTTGAGGATTGAAATTAAAGATGGTCGCACCTATGCGCGTATTTGTTCTATTGTTTAATGCTCGTACCGAAAACGAGGGGATTCATACAATTCAAGTAGGCGATCGCAATAAGCTTTTGATGTTTGAATCGGAAGATGATGCGACTCGTTTTGCTTTGATGCTAGAAGCTCAAGACTTTCCCCCAGCTACCGTAGAAGGGATGGACAGCGATGAAGTAGAGGAATTTTGCGAAAGCGCTGGTTATGATTGGGAACTTGTTCCCGATGGTGCTTTAGCTGTACCACCAGAAAGTAATGTGGAACTAACCGACTGGCAAGAAAATGGTAAAAATCCTCTCCCAGAAAGCGAAGGAGAAATACCGGATACGGAATTAGAGCGGATTCGCCGCCAGTTTGAGGGACTGTTATAAATGACTAATTTAGATCGGGGACACTTACTAACGGAGCAAGTTAATACCAATAGTCAAAATTTAGACAAGCTCAGTTGTCTGGAATTGGTGGAGTTATTTAACCGCGAAGATGAAAATGCGATCGCGGCGGTAGCATCGGCAAAGCTCCAACTAGCCCAGGCTATTGAACGCACGGCGGAGGCTTTACGCCACGGCGGTAGGTTATTTTATATTGGTGCAGGGACAAGCGGTAGATTGGGCGTATTAGATGCGGCGGAGTGTCCGCCAACTTTTTGCACTCCTCCAGAATTGGTACAAGGTATTATTGCGGGCGGTGCGGGGGCTTTACTCAGAAGTTCCGAAGACTTGGAGGATCTTGCCACTGATGGCGCAAGTGCAATTTCCCAGCGTCAAATTACCGAGCTAGATGTCGTGGTAGGCATTACTGCTGGAGGCACTACACCCTACGTACATGGCGCTTTACAAGCGGCGCGGCAAAGAGGAGCAACAACTATTTTTATCGCTTGCATACCCGTTGAACAGGTAAATGCGGACGCAGATATTGACATTCGCCTCTTGACTGGGGCGGAAATTTTGGCAGGTTCTACGCGGCTAAAAGCGGGGACGGCAACTAAGCTGGCTTTAAATATATTGTCTACGGGGGTAATGGTAAAGTTAGGCAAAGTTTACGGCAACCGGATGATTGATGTAGCGGTAACTAATAAAAAGTTACGCGATCGCGCGATCCGAATGTTGCAAGACTTAACAGACTTAAGTCGAGACGCGGCGATTTTATTGCTAGAACAAAGCGGTAAATCGGTCAAACTTGCTCTAGCTATGCACTGGACGGGCTTAGACAAAGATAAAAGCGCTCGTTTATTGTCCGCCCATCAAGGTAATTTACGAGCCGCCGTGGATAGCTATAAACCTATAAATTAAGCAATACTGCCGCGCTTTCGGGCTTCTTTGTAGGAAATAGCCACGTTTTGCAAGCCAGCTTTAATCATTTGCTGTTCTAGCAGCGCAAAGAAACTTGCGCGATCGCCCCCTCGGACTACCGCCTGATTGTGCGCCTCCGCCAGCGCTACGGGGTAGCCGTAGCCTTTTTGAACTTGTGCCAGCATCAACCCCAAAGATTGTTCTAAAAGTACCGAATCTTCGGCTACCCAAGCAGGTAATTCTATCCGCGCGATTTCTGTACCAACATGGACGTAGCAAAAGTAAATAACGTGTGTATTGTAGGACTCGGTGATTCGCGCCGAACTCCGCCAAAAAGCGCTGCGTTGTCCAGGTTTTAGTTGGATTGTCCACATAGTCGCATCTTTAAGCGGTTCTAATACCTGACAGGGCAGTTTTTCTAACTGATTGGGACAGTAGGTGAGACAGTCGGGATTTTCGTGAATGCAGGCTTGCAAACGTAAAAAATTAATAGCTTCGCCGCTCCTTGAGGCGCTGAGATAACCCATAATCGGAATGTTGAATTCTTGCAATCGATCCCATGCTTCGATAATTGGTGGCAAAATGCGATCGCGCGCTTCGTGGGGTAATTGTTCTAAAAACCAGTAAATTAGCGATCCATCGACCATTGCTAACGTGGGTACAGACATGGGTGCATTTCCGGCTAATTCTGACAAAACCACGGTTTCCGAAGCCGTGCGTTTGTAACCCATCCATTCTTCAGTGCGGATACCCCATTGTCTCGAAACATACAAGTCTTCAGCACGGTAAAATACTTCGGGCAAGCTATCTAATAGTGGCTGACGATTTTGTCCGTAGTGCAGCATTACTCTACCAATATTGAGCAAATAACAGTAGGCAATTTCGTGATGGTTGGGGGCAATTTGCGAACCATCGGTCGCAATTACGGTATGGACTTTTGGCGGTACGGGTAAATCGATACAGGTGTTGAGGGGTTCTACGGGAGTTGCGGCATTAAATAATATGCGATCGCGCCATTGTTTTTGTTTCTCTACTAAGTCTGCTTGTTGGGCGTAAGCAGCTATTAGTAATTCTTGCGCCAAATTCATACGCTGGCGGCTAGCCACTGCTTCTAGTGTCAAGTGCTGGCTGATTCCTTGCATCGAACTTGCTAGTTTTGTGAGGTCAAGCATAAATAGGCGATTTCTTATATATTCAACTTTGTTAAAGTAGGAAAGTTTGTTTGCGTAAAGTCCGATAGCGATATAAGTTCAATGCCGGAGGCTTGGCGGGCTTGTTCTCGTTCGGAGGCGGTATTATATCCCCAGTCTGCTAAATAAAGCTTTACGGCGGCAAGATGGGGCTGCTGCTGCACTAATTGTAGTGTTTTTAACCGATCTTCTACAAACCATATTTGTATTTGCGTTTCTGCCATCAACTCTTTTAAAACTTGATGTTTGGGGCGTTTAGATTCTTTACCAATAATCGACGTAGCAGGCATTTCTAGCCCGTGCTGCTGCAATAATTGGCTCACAAAGCGTCCCTCTTTGGTTGTAACGATCGTGGGTTGGATAGAACTACCTTGAAGACTCTGGATTTTCTCGACTACGCCGGGGTAAAATCGATGCAGATTTAGCCAATTTTCTAGGTCTTTATCGATCCATTGGTCGCGGATTTGGTCTAATTTTAAAGCAATATCTGGAGCTACTAATTTATCTTCTTGCAAAATAGCCGCCGCTATTTCTCCCCATCGCTCTAATATTTCTGCTTCGGAGATTTTTGCAATTAAAGCCTTAACTAATATTGGCATTTCCCAACCTGTTTCAATTACAGGTCGCAGGCGATAGAAACTAGCTGCTATGTCCTCCAAGGGTTTATGGCTGCTAGGATTCCATATTTGGCAGTAGGTACGCCAAGCGGTTTCAAAATATTCTATTAGCCCATCGCAAACTACACCGTCAAAGTCTAGGGCTAAAATGCTAGAAGTATCTGCCTTCATTGTTTTGGCGTGACAATTTCTTGTCTATCGTTACACACAATGCTCTTTGATTTAACTGGGGTGCTAGGATTCGAACCTAGGAATGCCGGGACCAAAACCCGGTGCCTTACCACTTGGCGACACCCCATTGATTTCACCTTAGCTATTCTAGCAGTCATTTGGAGAAAATTGTCAACAATTTTCTAAATTGCCAAAAAGTTAGCTTTTCCAGTCATATTCCATATATTGGGCTGTTTCTATCGCTGCTTGTTTTCCTAAGAGCTTGGCTACAACGTAGAAAGACATATCAATTCCGGCGGAGATTCCGGCAGATACAATTATTTTGCCATTATCGACAAAGCGATCGCCTATTCTAATTTCTGTATTAGGAGCAACTTCTTTGAGTAAATCGATAGCAAGGTAATGAGTAGTAGCAGCTAAGTTTTCGAGTAACCCAGCTTTAGCTAATAGCAAAGCGCCCGTGCATACCGACAACAACAACTCTGATTGACTAGAGCATTTTTTAATCCAGTTAATCAAAACCAAGTTGTGCATTTCTCGGCGCGTACCAAAACCACCAGGTACGAGCAAAATATCTGACGGCGGGCAGTTAGCGATCGTGTATTGTGGATTAATACTCAACTGATTGCGAGCAATTATTGGTTTTGAATATTCGGCAACGGTATAAACATTGAACGGTTGAGAATTATTGTGTCTACCTGTAACCCCAAAAACCTCATACGGCCCACAAAAGTCTAATATTTCTACCTCATCAAATATTAGAATTGCTACACTCCGGGTTTGCATCATGACCTTGCCAATTTAAAGGTATAACTAAAATCGAACTTCGTATTTTTACGGCTAAAACGTCACTGTTTCCGTAACTGACACTTATTTCAGTGTTTATCTAGTTATACAAGTAATACGCTTGTCTCATTTTCGGGGAAAAACTATGAACGTTGATAAGTTTAAACTTGGTTCTTTGCTCACCGGAGGCTTTGTTTTATTAATTATTGCAGTGATTTTTAAACCTTTTACTATTGTTAACGCTGGAGAACGTGGCGTAATTTTAAATTTTGGCAAAGTTCAAGACAATGTTTTAGACGAAGGGAT
>QQTW01004763.1_pt1 | contig 10203 bp, 6 predicted proteins | sample 1904831 | NCBI WGS metagenome assembly QQTW01 (sample SAMN09435610, study PRJNA476489) | Subsurface metagenome, whole genome shotgun sequencing project.
CTGTCAGGGCTAAAAAATGTCTTGAAGTAGGGAAGTGTGGGGAGCAACGTGCTTCGTAATTCGTAATTCGTAATTCGCGCATTACAATTAGTAGTGGCTTGAACCGACGTCTTGTAAAGTTTTACGGGTGGGCTCGCCGCACCGTAAACTTTCCGCGCTCGTGATTGTTGACTACTGAAATCTTAGATACATCCGGGTCATGAACCCTCTTTAATTACGAATTACGAATTACGAATTACGAATTGCCGCGCATGCGGCTTGACTGCAACTCGCGTTGCACCCCAACTTCGACTACCGTTGTTCAATATGTATGTAAGGAGCGTTGTGAAGACCGTTGTACACCTGGGTGGGACGGAAGATGCGGTTTTCTTTAAGTTGTTCTTTCCAGTGCGCTAGCCAACCGGCGACACGCGCGATCGCAAACACGGGTGTAAATAAGTCTGTAGGAATTCCCAGCTTCCTATACACTAACCCGGAATAAAAGTCAACATTGGGATAAATTCCTTTTTGAGCTAGTTTTTCTTCTAGCACCCGTTCCATCTCCACGGCAATGTCATAATACTTGTCGTGGCCAAACTTCTCGAACAGCTTTTGGGCCAAGTTCTGGAGGATTATCGCACGCGGATCTTTGACTTTGTAGACACGATGACCAAAGCCCATAATTTTGGCTTTGCGAGTGAGGCGCTCTTCAAGGTAGGGACGAACATTCTCCACCGAACCAATTTGCTGTAACATCTCGATTACTTCCTCATTGGCTCCACCGTGGAGGGGTCCTCCGAGTGTTCCCACCGCACTCGCAACGACAGCGTAAGGGTCAGTCAGCGTGGAAGCCGTCACCCTGGCACTGAATGTGGAGGCATTCATCGTATGTTCGGCATGCAGTGTTAAGCAAACATCAAAGATTGAAGCGGACAGTGGATCGGGTTCGCGCTCACTCAGCATATACAGAAAGTTGGCGGAGTAATCCAAGTCATCACGCGGTCGCACTGGGTCGTTACCTTTGCGCATCAACTGAAACGCCGCCACCATCGTCGGAATTTTTGCTAACAGCCGCACGGCAGCATCTCTGATATAAACGGGGTTATCCAAGTCGCGGCGAGAATGGAACAAGCCCAAAGCGGCAGCGCTAGCTTGCAGAGCGTCCATCGGGTGTCCACTTTCGGGAAAGCATTTCATCATGTCCCGAATCCGATATTTGATCCGCCGGTGGTAGCGAACTTCATGCTCAAACGCTTCAAGTTCTTGTCGGGTTGGCAGTTCACCCCAGATTAACAGATACGCGGTTTCCAGAAACGTACTTTTTGATGCTAACTCTTCAATACGGATGCCACGATATTCCAGTATCCCCTGTTGCCCATCGACACGGCTGATACTCGATTGGGCGGCGGGAATACCTTCTAAACCAGGCTTAAATTCGCAGACGGACATGGCGCTCACCAGCTGCAATGGATGAAACAATACTCACGCTAACTTACTTGAAACGGGTGTAATGTCGCGGTTTTAACAGAAATAGATATGCTAAAGCAATCAGATTTTTAAACAAATTGTATTGGATTCCCCCACCTCCCCAGAGGAGACAAGTTCAGCCGAAATTGGCACAAGTTGCACGGCGCAGGCTTTTAATTCGGGTTGCAGCGAGTCTGGGTCAGATTCGGGATGGGTGAGGGCGTTGGCTTCTGAGTTGTCTGCCCAAAGAGCGCCCCAGTGTATGGGGACAAAGACAGTGCCAGGGGCAATTGCCCGTGTCACTTTGGATCTGAAACGGGCTTCTCCACGACGCGATCGCACTTCCACCCAGTCGTTATCTTGAATACCCAGATTCGCAGCATCACGAGGATGAATTTCCAGGAAAGGCTGGGGATGCATCTGCCGAATTTTCTCAATTTTCCCGGTACGCGTCTGGGTGTGCCAGTGCCCATAAAGCCGACCATTGGTCAGGACGAAGGGATATTCTGGATCGGGTGGTTCAGCCAGTCCTCGTGAGTGACAGGCGGCAAACCGAGCGCGTCCATCGGGCGTGTGAAAGCGCCGATTGGTGTAGAGCCTTTTAGTGGCAGCAGTGGAGGAGGAGGGTCTTTCCCCTTGTCCGCTTGTCCCTTTGCTCTGTTCTGGATAGGGCCACTGCAGCGGACCTTGTGTGCGTAGTCGCTCGTGGCTGATGCCCGTCATTTCACAGGGGCGATCGCGGGTTAGTTGAACAAACTCGGCATAAACCTCAGCCGCATTGGCAAAATTTAACTGTTCAGTAAAGCCCAACCTGCGGCCTACTTCGGCGAATATCTCCCAGTCTGCCTTCGCCTCTCCCGGCGGGATGCGAAACGCGGGACAGAGCGTCACCACCCGCTCTGAGTTTGTCATCGTCCCAGCTTTCTCGCCCCACTGGGCAGCAGGTAGCAGGACGTGAGCGTAAGCAGTTGTTTCCGTCGGATAGTAGGCATCCTGATACACCGTGAAGGGCGATCGCCGCAGGGCTGCTTTAGTGCGCTCCACGTCGGGCATGCTGACGGCGGGGTTGGTAGCCACGATCCACAAGCAACTTACTTCCCCATTCTCCAGCCCAGTGATGATGTCCCAGGCGGTGCGACCCCAATTAGATGAGATTTGGCCTGGCTTCAGTTTCCAAAACTGCTCGACTACATCTCGATCTTGGGAATTCTGGACATGGCGATAGCCCGGCAAAAGGTTGCACAAGCCGCCGACTTCCCGTCCTCCCATTGCGTTCGGCTGACCGGTGAGGGAAAACGGACCACAACCGGGCTTGCCAATCTGACCAGTCATCAGGTGCAAGTTAATGATGCTTCGCACCTTGGCAGTTCCTTCACTTGACTGGTTCACGCCCATCGACCACAGAGAGAGAACTCGACCAGACTCGCTCCATATCTTTGCAGCTGTCTCCAAGGAGCTTCTGGATATCCCACACCGTTCAGCCACTACCTCTGGTGGATATTGGTTAATCACTTCCACATATGCGGGAAAGTTCGTCGTGCATTCGTCAATGAACTCGGAATTGACGTAGCCCCAGCGCAGGAGCAGGTGAGCAATGCCATTCATTAAATCGATGTCCGTGCCTGGTCGAATGGCTAAATGCAGATCTGCCACCTCAGCTGTTGGGGTATAGCGGGGATCAACTACAACCAGTTTGACATTACGGTTCTTTTTGTGGTGCTTCTGTAGACGGTTAAAAACAATCGGGTGACATTCCGCTGTGTTGGTGCCAATCAAAAAGGCACAGTCGGTCAGCTCCAAATCTTCGTAGCAGCAGGGGGGACCATCGGCACCAAAGCTTTGAACGTAGCCCGCCACCGCTGACGACATGCACAGGCGTGAGTTGGAATCAAAGTTGTTCGTGCCCAGACAGCCTTTTAGCAATTTTTGGGCGACATAGTAGTCTTCTGTTTGCATTTGACCGGAGCCATACATACACAAGGCATCTGGTCCTTGAGTCTGGCGCAGGTCGATAATGCGATTGACGACTCGCTCTAGGGCTTCATCCCAGCTGGCGCGGCGGAATGGCTCATCCAGGGAGTCACGCACCATCGGGTAGCGAAGCCGCCCTTTGTCAAGGGACTCCGCGATCGTAGCTCCCTTGACGCACACCATGCCCTGGCTGGAGGGGTGGTCGCGATCGCCCCGCACCTTCCATATGGGTAAGCCTTCACTATCCCTGTTAATTGCCTTTCCCGGTTGGGCTGGTGGCGAAACTTCCAAGCCGCAGCCCACTCCGCAGTAGGGACACTGGGTTTTGATACTGTCTGTCACCTTATGCTGCCCTCTCTAAGCACGAAAACGTTGACTACCACTTTTTGTGGAGGCAAAAACCTATCACATATCGTGATTTTCAACCATTACCTTAAACATATTAGAGATTACTTTTCCTCGTGAGCAAATCGGTTGTACAAGAAGTCCAAAGCCTGAGTGCGCAGGTTGTAGTATTCTGGGTCTTCCATAACGAGGGTGCGATTGCGGGGACGGGAAAATGGAATATTCATTACCTCGCCGATCCGAGCCGCAGGTCCATTAGTCATCATCACCAGGCGATCTGCCAGCAGCAGCGCCTCATCAATGTCATGGGTAATCATCAGGACAGTGACTTGGTGTTCGGTCCAAATTTTCAGCAGTTCCTCTTGCAATTCTTCACGAGTGATCGGATCCAACGCCCCAAATGGTTCGTCTAAAATCAAGACTTGCGGACGCAGAGCCAGAGCCCGAGCGATACACACGCGCTGTTTCATGCCTCCGGATAGTTCCTTTGGCTTTTTGCTAGCGGCATCTGTTAGTCCCACCAGCTCCAGATGTTCATTAACGATGGCTACCTTCTCAGCCTTGGATTTCTCTGGCCAAACTGAATCTATCCCTAGATAGATATTTTCAAATGCCGTCATCCAGGGTAGAAGAGAGTAGTTCTGGAACACTACCATGCGATCGGGACCGGGCTGGGTAATGCGCTTCGTTTGCAACCGCACTTCTCCATCTGTCGGCTTGTTAAAACCTGCAACCATGTTCAGCAGTGTCGATTTGCCGCAGCCCGAGTGACCGATGAGGCAGATAAATTCACCCTCGTGGATTGTGAGGTCAATGCCATCAAGAACAATGTAAGGACCGGTGGGAGTGGGATAAATCTTGGAGACACCCTCAATCACGAGGAAGGGATCGAGGTTGAGCGATTGGTTTTTATTGACGCTTGTAGTATTGATAGTTTGCATTGCGGGAAGTGTGTTAGGTATTTTGGACTATGGTGCTGATGTTGCCAGAGAATCAATCAAGACTTCTTCAATACGAATGTCGCGTTTAATTTTTAGGCTATTGAGATATTTAATTGGATCGTCCGGATTGAAAACTGAGCCGTCGGCGAACTTAATGGGACCGCGATTCGGTTCAATATCGAGCAGTTCCAGGTCTCTTGCCGCTGCACCAAACACATCAACCCGCCGCGTCCGATCCAGGATTTCAATCCAGTTCCTGGGAAAGGGTGTAATACCCCAACGGGCCAACTGAGTCATGATCCACAGTCCCTCGACCCGATAGGGACAGTTCGTTTTGTCTACGTAGAATTGGTTGTACCGCTGTAGCATCTGGGGTGCTTCGCCTGTACCGCGATTATAGGGGTCAATAAAGCCAGGGCGGGTGTACTCTGGGTCAGAGCCGACGTACTCGGGCTTGCAAAGCCATTTCAGAATTTCTTCGCGATTGCGGCGATCATCACAGTACTCGCAAGCTTCCAGCAGGGCTTTCACGAGTGCAAGATGGGTTTGCGGATAAAGGTTAGCCCACTCCTCACGAACACCCAGCACTTTCTCCAAGTGTCCTGACCAGATGTCTAAATCTGTGGCGACGACAAAGCCCAGATCTTCATAAACAGCGCGAGAATTCCAGGGTTCACCAGCACAGTAGCCATCGATACTTCCAGCCTTCAGGTTTGCCACCATTTGGGGAGGTGGGATCACCGTCAAACTCACATCCGTGTCTGGATCGATGTCCCCTGAGGCTAGCCAGTAGCGCAGCATCAGGTTGTGCATGGAGGCTGGGTGTACTATTCCCAAGGTGGGAACCTTGTCAGGGGTTTTTGCGATTAGTGCTTTCAAGTCAGCCGGTGTTCGTACCCCAGCGTTGTACAAATCCTTGCTTAAGGTAATCGCGTTGCCATTGCGAGCCATCACCAAGGCTGTCACGATAGGTAGGGGTGCCTTGCCACCCATGCCTAAAGTCATAGCAATCGGCATACCTGCCACCATCTGTGCTGCATCAAGTCGTCGAGTAGCAATACCTTCGGCTAGGCTCTTCCAACTCGGCTCGCGGCTGAGTGTTACTTCCTCCAGTCCGTGTTTCTCGAACAAGCCCATTTCTTTGGCAACTACCAGGGGCGCACAGTCTGTCAGGGGAACAAAGCCAATTTCTAGATTGACCTTTTCCAAGCCGTTGCGAGCAATTACTACAGCTTGTTTTGCCTTTTGCTTTTTAGCTCGTTTCTGCTGATTGAGGAAATAAATAACCTCACTCCGCAAGCCGTAGTAATTGGGATGTTTCACCACCTCCATGCGCTCGCGCGGACGGGGAAAAGGAATGTCTAATATCTGCCCGATGTATGATTCAGGTCCATTGGTTAGCAGCACAATTCGATCGGAGAGTAGCAGAGCTTCATCCACATCGTGGGTGACCATGATGCAGGTGAGTTGGTTCTCTTGAGCGATCTTCATCAACTGCTCTTGTAAGCCACCCCGCGTCAGGGCATCCAACGCGCCGAAGGGCTCATCCAGTAGTAGCAATTTGGGACGAATTGACAAAGCGCGGGCGATCGCCACCCGCTGCTTCATTCCACCCGAAAGTTGACCGGGGCGCTTGTCCGCAGCGTGTCGCAGCCCCACCATGTCAATGTGCTGTTCTACAATGCCTCGGCGCTCACCTTTGGGCTGATTTCCCATTACCTCATCCACTGCTAGCGCGATGTTCTCACGTACCGATAACCAAGGCAGCAGCGAATAATTCTGGAACACCACCATCCGATCTGGACCAGGCTTGGTTATCTGTTTCCCTTCTAAAAGCACACCGCCTTGGGTTGGTTTAGCCAAACCTGCCACGATGTTGAGCAGGGTAGACTTACCACAGCCAGAGTGTCCAACTAAAGAGATGAACTCTCCTTTTTGGATGTTGAGATCAATGTTCCTGAGCGCGACATAAGTGCCGCCATTTGGCAGCGGGAATGCTTGGTCAATATGGTCGATTTCAACAAAGACAGGCATAGCAATTTAGTTTTTATTCTTCATTGGTCATTAGTCATTAGTCATTAGTCATTGGTCATTGGCAAAGGACAAAGGACAAATGACCAATGACAACTAGCTTTTCTGTTCTTCTGGGACAACCTTTGACGCTACGAAGCCAACCAGTCGGTCAAGCAGGAGTCCAACTAAGCCGACATACACAAGCGCCAGGATAATTTCACTCAGTCTAGAACTGTTATAGGCATCCCAAATGAAGAAGCCGATACCAACACCACCAGTGAGCATCTCAGCCGCAACAATTGCTAGCCAAGACAAGCCAATCCCAATCCTCAAACCCGTAAAGATGTACGGAACTGCCGACGGTATGAGAATTTTAAAGAAAAACTTCTGCTTGGACAGTCGCAACACTTTGGAAACGTTCCTGTAATCCTGGGGAATCTGCTGGACACCTACCGTAGTATTGATAATGATCGGCCAAATTGATGTAATGAAGATTACAAAAATTGCGGAAGGATTTGATTGTTGAAACGCCGCTAGAGCAAGGGGCAACCAAGCTAGGGGCGGTACGGTACGCAGCACCTGGAAGATCGGATCAACAGCGCGATAGATAAAAGGATTAATGCCAACCATGATCCCCAGCGCAATCCCCACAATCGCCGACAACGAGAAGCCAATGGCAACTCGTCCTAAGCTAGCGAGGATCTGCAAGCCTAATCCTTTATCTGTGCCTCCATCATCAAAGAAGGGATTGATAATCAGAGGATCCCAGGTGTCCGTTATGGTTTTGATCGGTCCCGGCAAGTTCCCGTCTGGACTCGAGCAAAGCACTTGCCAGATCAGCAAAAGGACGGCGAGCGCGACCAGCGGAGGCAGGACGTTTTTAGTTAGAGAAGAAACTAGCTTTTTCTGATTGCCGCCTTTAGAGCGCCTGTCAAGCGTTGTTGTCATATTTAAACGGTTTCCTAATAGCCTGTACTTTTGAGCTTGGCGGCTTGGCGGGTGATCTGAGCTACACCGCGTTGCCTCGTGTGAAAAGTGAGCCCTTGCCCCTTGCCCGATCAGACTTTTTTAATCTTGAGGCTCTTCAAGTATGCGGTTGGATCTTCTGGGTCAAACTTGACGCCGTCGAAGAACGTCTCAACACCACGGGAAGGACTCTTGGGAATTTCCGAATCCGCAACGCCAAGGGTTTTCGCCGCCTCTCGCCACAGATCCTCCCGGTTAACTGCGTCAACGGTCTTCTTAACGTCAGTATCAGCGGGAATCTTGCCCCAACGAATGTTTTCCGTCAAAAACCAGGCATCGTGGCTCTTGTAGGGGTAGGAGGCGTTATCCCGCCAGAACTTCATCAGCAATGAGTTGCTATAGTCCTCTACCCGACCGTCGCCGTAGTCGTACTTACCCTGGAATCGTCCCACGATATCTTTCTCTGGCACCTTCAACCACTGGCGTTTGGCGACGATCTTGGCCAACTCCTCTTTGTTTTCCGTCTTAGCAGCCCACTGCTGGGCTTCCTGCACGGCCATTAAAATTGCCTTCGCTGCCTTGGGGTTTTTGTCTACCCAGTCCGCTCTCATAGTCAAAGCTTTCTCTGGATGATCTTTCCAGAGTTCGCCAGTTGTGATGGCTGTGTAGCCAATTCCTTGGGTAACGGTTTGTGCTGGCCACGGTTCACCTACACAGAAGGTTTCCATGTTGCCCACTTTCACGTTTTGTACCATCTGCGGCGGCGGCACCACAATCACAGAGACTTCTTGATCGGGATTGATACCGCCAGCGGCTAACCAGTAGCGCATCCACAAATCGTGGGTGCCACCCGGAAACGTAACAGCAGCCTTGAGCTCCTTGCCAGATGCTTTAGCTTTGGCAAAGGCTTCCTTCAGGGGAGCGCTATCTAAACCTACCTTCAAATCCTTATAATTATTAGAAACAGAAATCGCTTGACCGTTGGTATTCAACCGCGCCAAGACGTACATGGGAACCTTATTGCCCTGGGTAATTGTGCCTAAGGACATGAAGTAAGGCATGGGAGATAAAATGTGAGCCCCATCAATACCACCGCCACCCGAACCCAGCACCAGGTTATCGCGGGTTACTGCCCAGGAAGCTTGCTTAGCGACCTGGACATCTGTCATGCCGTACTTCTGGAAGAAGCCCTTTTCTTGGGCAATAATTAAGGGAGCAGCATCGGTCAGGGCGATGAATCCCAGCTTGGCAGTCTGTACCTCAGGTGCATCAGCTGGGTTGACATTGGCAGCCGGTACAGTGGTGGTGGCTGAGCCGCCCTCTGTTGACCGATTGCTGGGGCCGGAGCTGCAGCCGTGAGCCAACAGAGAACCTGCAGTAGCAGCGCCTGTTGTGATGATGAATTGCCGTCTGGAAAACTTCGTCATACTCGTCTTGTTTGTTTTATCTCTGTCGTCTGTCAGGTTTGAGTGTCTTGCCAGTCACATTGCTGCTGGTTCAAGTGTTGTAACAAATTTCAGGTAGAAACCAAGGCTTGCTGCCTGGGTTTGGCCCCGAATTGCTCAATGAGTAAATCCCGCAACACCGGCTGTAAATCTTCACAGGCAATGCCTTTGGTCACACAGGTGCCCAGATGAGCATCCTTGCCCACCTTGCCGCCCATGTAGATGTCAACGCCTTCTACAGCTTTGCCATTTTTGCGGACTTTCGTTCCCATCAGCCCAATATCAGCCACTTGCGGCTGTCCACAGGAGTTGGGGCAACCTGTCCAGTGAATTCGTACTCCTCGCGTTAGAGATAGCTCTGCTGACAATGCCTCAATCATCCCCAGAGCACGGTTTTTAGTTTCTATCAAGGCAAAGTTGCAGAACTGAGCGCCGGTACAAGAAACCAGCCCCCGCGTCAGGGTGTCGGGGTTGATTGAGAATCGCTGCAAAAGCGGTTCGGCTAAGAAAGCCTCCAGGCGCGAGTCGGGGATATTAGGGATGATCAGGTTTTCCTCAACGGTGAGCCGGATTTCGCTGCTGCCGTACACTTCCGCTATCCGGGCGAGGTCAAACATATCCTGGGCATAAAGGCGACCGATTGGAATGTGCAACCCGACATAATTCAAACCTGGTTGCTTTTGAGGATAAACGCCAATGTGGTCGCGTTTTTCCCAGTCGATTTCATCTTTTTCCGCTGCCGGTTGTAGCGACTTACCCAGCTGGTTTTCGACTTCTGCCCGGAATTTATTCAAACCCCATTCATCTATCAGCCACATTAACCGAGCTTTTTGCCGATTGGCCCGGAGACCGTGGTCACGATAGACTTCTAAAACCGCTTTACACACGGCGACGACATCTGCGGGACTCACCCAAGCATTGAGGGGAATGGCGGCATCGCAACGTTTGGCGGAGAAGAATCCACCAACGAGGACGTTAAAGCCAAACTGGCGTTCAACTTGCTCCCCCTGCTTCCCCTGCTTCCCCTGCTTCCCCTGCTCCCCCTGCTCCCCCTGCTCCCCCGCTCCCTTATAGGC
>QQTW01004764.1_pt1 | contig 10203 bp, 11 predicted proteins | sample 1904831 | NCBI WGS metagenome assembly QQTW01 (sample SAMN09435610, study PRJNA476489) | Subsurface metagenome, whole genome shotgun sequencing project.
GAGAACTTAGGCGAGAGTGAATATAGCGAGAGGGCATGAAGGTTTAATATGACGATTTTTAATTCTATTTAACAAGAATATCGTAGGAGGCAGGGGAAGAAATGATGGATGCTTTCAAGCTACGACAGAATGTGAGAACATAATTTCTGTGCAAGCTAGTACAGTGTGCGATGCCGACGAATGATTCTGAATTAAAAACCCAGTCCCGACAAATTTTGGATGCAATTGCTTTTACTCCGTTTGAGCAATGCCTACCTTTGAGTCGGGAGTTTAGCAATCTTCCTGCTCGCCCTGGTATTTATGCAATTAGGCATAAAACCGATGGGCTGCTTTACATTGGTAAAACCAAGAGTCTGCGGGGTCGTTTCATTGGTGGACATAAAGCTTTTTTATGGGCATGGCTTGACAAATATAGCGACGAAGAGGAACGCAAAAGTTGTGCAGGTAATTTCGTACTGGGGAAACCCTGCGCTACTATTAGAGCTAGAAGCCATTATCCTAAGAAGCACCGAACCTCCTTATAATGTTCAAATCCCAAGCGAACAGTAAAGTAATGAGCGCAGAATTAAAAGAGCAACTTTCTTTTACTGATGCCGATTGATGCGTTCAAAAGAAGCGGTTAAGTAATATAAAACCTACTTTTTGACATTCTCTCGAACAGTTTCCACATCCAGCTTCAAGCGTTCTGCTATCTGCTCGGCAGTTAACCCTAACTCCTGCAATATAGGGATTGTCTCCAGTTTCTGTTTGAGTATACCCTCGGAAATACCCTCTTGCTTACCCTCTTGCTTACCCTCTTGCTTACCCTCTTGCTTACCTTCCAGGTAAACCTTACTCTTCCTTAGCGACTCTAAATCAAGCATAACTTCCAGTTCCTCCAAAGTTAGATTAGGAAACTTATCAATCACTACCGTTTGAATAAATTCTAAGACTTTTTCTTGCAAAGCGGCATTGGTTACTTCCGATTTTGTCTGATTTATTAGCTGTCGAGCTAATTCCCCAGTTTGCGTTTTCCTCTTTTTCTCGACGATTAAACGCATGATTCCCACACTAAGGGATTGATTGGGAGCTTTGGCGAGTTCGTCTAGATAAAAACGACGTAAAACTGGTAAGAATATCTTTAAATATGGTGGAAATTTTCCTTCATTGCTGCGTTTATCGTAGATAACAACAGCGTACCATTCCTCGTTGGTTGGTTCGTATTGAGTCAAATAAAGTATTATTTTACCAAAAAAGCTTTTGTAGAAGTTGTTATCTTTATAAGCTTGTGCTTCAATGAAATAAATTGGCTTAAAGTTATATCCAGAGCGGGTTGAGAGTAAACCATCTAGGCGAAAACCTTGTTGCTTGATTTCGGGTGCGCTGTACTGGTATACGGTTTTATCGTGCTGTGATTCACCTATAAGTTCAAAGAATAGTTCAGGTATATCTTTGAAAATTTTATAAAAAAGTGGGTCGGCTGTCATTCACTTTTTACTCAAGTTTGTGGAGATGCGGGTAGTTTATATTAGTACAATGCCACAAATGTGTTGGCAGTAGCAAGTATATCTGAATATTTACTTGAAAAGTTTTAGAGGAGATTTTTGATTTGATGAGATTCAAAATTATGGATGTTGAGCATGGATTCTGTGCTTATGCTGAAGCGGATAACAGAAATTTAATGGTATTTGATTGCGGGCATCATGGTATAAATAAATTTCGACCTTCAAGTTACCTCCTTGAAAGGGGACATAGTTCAATTGAAAGTTTATTTGTTACCAACTACGACGAAGACCATATAAGTGATTTACCAAATGTTTATTCAAATTTAAGTATTCTGACGCTTTATAGAAACAAATCTATTTCAGCAGAAGAATTGAGAAAACTAAAGCTTCAGTCAGGTTCTCTTAGTAATGCCATGAAAGTGTTACTACAAATGATAGAGTCTTATACGGTAGAAGTTAGTATACCACCGGAATTTCCTAATATTACTTTGCAAATATTTCACAATAATTACCCTGATTTTGAGGATACTAATAATATTAGTTTAGTTGTCTTTCTTAAATGCAAAAACACAACTTTTTTAATCCCTGGAGATATTGAAAAACCGGGTTGGGAAAGACTTCTTAAAAAAGAAGGATTTAGGCAAGCTTTACAGGGAGTTGACTATTTTATAGCTTCACATCATGGGAGAGAGAATGGCTATTGCAGACAAGTATTCGATTACTGCGTACCTTCAGCTATAATTATATCTGATGGACCCAAGAAATACGCAACCCAAGAAATAGTAAATACTTACGCGCAACATGCTAGGGGAATACAATATGGAGGGAAAAGACGTTGTGTGTTGACAACTCGTACTGATGGAACACTATGGTGGGAACTATAAAGTCTTAGCAGTACATGCAGCATAACAACCCGGTTAGAGCGGACTAGTACGGTTAGTGTTTAAATACTAGTTTCTTCTGCCAACACATTGCTAACCAACTTTTTACCGCAATTCCTAGCAGCGTTAGAAATTATAAGAAACAACATGAACAATATGAATGTATAGATTCTCCAAATTTGGGTGTTTGCTAGGAGAAAATATCCTGCTGTACCTAAAACTGTACAACACAAAAAGCTACAGCTAGCTAAATCTCTCGTCAAGAGAAATTTTTGATGTGCGTCTACAACAGCTTTTTTGGACTCATGTTTCTTATATAGCTTGTACCATAGCCTATTTTGTTCCATCGGTTTATTCGGTAGATTACCAAGTTTAGATTTTAAGAAACTAGGGTCTATTCTTGGGTCATTATGCATAAAATATGAGAAAGCTCTATAGCCTGGAAGTGCTTCTTTGAATCTCCAAAAAACTATCATTGCTTTCATTTGAGAACTGAATTGGCTATTGATGATTTGTGTAAAAATACCAAAAATAAGCAGCCATGTTGCGGAGGTGAGTATTTTGCTTACTACTGAGGTATTGTTAATTGGTAAGCCAAGTTTCAGCATTATAAACATTAGAAGATTAATGACAATATAAGCGGTAATAGACGAGCTATTTTGCTGATTTAGGCTTTTAGCTTCACTAGACATTGTGGAATATACCTCGCTTTTTAGCTAAAGAAATTAGGAAATTGATGCAGATACAGCACAATAATTGGCTGGGGTTTTTATTAATAAAACTGAAGGAATCGTTTGGCGCCTTGCTATTTCCTTTGCTGTTTGTAAATCGCGTTCGGAGGGTTCAGAATCGCTGAGGTGGCTGTGCCAGGTTCCCAAGCAATAAAGAGCGTAATTACATGATGAAGAGTACTCTTCTAGCATTTTATTGACAGCATTTGTACCTAGTACAAACTCATACTTTGAACGTTCGCTGTCTTGCGGTGCGGGCAAAATATCTGTCACTACAAAAGCTTGCTGCGTTTCGGATATGCGTCCAACGATAATGCCACCTGTTTCTACTAAAGGATGCTCTGCACAGTCTTTCAAAATCTTCTGATGAGCGGTTTCAGATATCCTAACAGTCCATGATGAGTTTTTATTAATAGGTACAACATGAAAAGGTGGTACATTTATGCTTGTCCAGTTAAGTCCCATTTCATCATCTGTAACTGTTCCTATAAGAATACGACCATCTGAAGAAGGCAAACCTTCAGCACGCATTTTAGAAATACCTGTAGCCATTGATGCTGCTAGCATAGATATTTTGGCATCAGAAATAATCATTGTTGTTGAGCCGCATCCAGTACCTGTAGGATGGTAAGCAATTGAATCTTCTTGTGTAAATACTGCATCCCTCAATTTGGTGTTTACCCTCATTGCTTCATAGGAAAGGGCAATAAGGTCAATCGAATTTGGATTTTTGCCACTTCCTTCAACGGTTATTAGTCCAAAAGTACCATTAGCGTATAGCAATGTCTCAATGATTCTTGGTAATTTTTTGGGTTCAATTGCAGCTAAGGCTTCTCGTACAGTCAATGATGCTGTTGTATTGATAACTGCCCATGTATCCCTTGGGAAAAGCTCCTTTAATAGTTTTGGATTGTGGACTGCTTGAGTAATATCCACATGAAAACCTTTTGATTTTTGTGCTAAACCCTGAATGGCAAGTGCAAGTGCTTTAGCTTTGGAACCAATCCACGCAACATCTTTATTTCTGGCTTCAGGTAAAAGTGCATTACGCGCGGCATTATGCGGTGAATTATTTCTTTTATCAATAACAATTGACGGCGGCACACCAGAGCGAGCCATATGGATTGCAATTTTTGACCCAACACTTCCGCAACCAACGAGAACTACATCTCGATTTTCTGGTAATGGTTGTTCAGAGGAAAACGCTTGCAGTAGCTTCTTGGTTATTGCATATTTATGACCTGCACTCCAAACAGGTGTTTTTTCGCCTTTTACTAACAGCTGTGGCGCCCCTACCTCAACAATATAGGGCAGTAACTCAATATCGGATGAGTTCCCAATAAGATGAAATGGACGGCGAACGCATAGAATAACAGCTATTGGAAATGTTGCACCATTAGAATTTAGCAAGTCAAGTCTTTGCTGAAGAAAAGAAATAGCTCTTTCAAAGTTTTTGTAACACCCGCATTCAGAAGCTCGCTCCCGTAGGCTACCAACATCAGTAACGCTTTCTGGGGAGTACTTATCTGCAATTTGAAGTTCACCATTTGGCAGCTTATCAGGAGTAACAATAACTGCAAGGCTACCTCCGTATGAGGACTTAGTACCCATCATTTCATGAAAAAGTACATCTAAATCCTTTGCTCTCAGTTGGTATGTACCTATTTGTCCATAAATGATATGCTGCTTAGAAAAACTATTGGGTGACTTAGGTTTTTTGATTTTTAAGTAGCCAAATGCTAACAACACGTAACCGTTTTTACTATCAACTAAACTGTGTAAATAATCACTATCTGCGACAATAATGTCCTCAAGGGTATCTCGTCTGACTGGTTCCCAACCTTGACTGGGGTCTATTAGCTGGTTCATCGCTGCCTTTTCTAGCCAAGACACCACTTGGTCTACAATTGCCCAAAGTCCTTGATCATGAAGTAACTCATCAGTGTCGCCTTCATAAATACAGGGAAAAACGGCTTCTGTAGATAAATTTGGCTGCACATGAGCCAGGGAGCGGTCAAAGTCTGCACGTAGTTTTACTGTTGGTGCGTGAACGGGAAAACTTTGTGGAAACGAAAAAGTTACATTCTCTATTGCAGAAACTCCATTTGGACTTTTACCCTCTGCCATCCATTTATTAGGAAATCCAAGCTTTATTGCAACCACCGCATCAATATTATCACTAGCATTCAGATGCACCTGTAATATTTTTTTGACTGATGGGTGGTCTGCAATTAAGAGGATGTTTTAAAAGTGGGGGGCTGTTGTAAGAAAGCTCACAAGGCTTAAGCTGAAATTGAAGATGTCAGCACCTTGCGAGCAATGACTAAAATATATCCTAATAATTTGACGTGGGAACAGTGGGAACTAATTGCCGATCTATTCCCTGAGACAAAACCAGGTGGTCGTCCAAGAAAAGTATCAATTTATGCAATTATAAATGCAATTATGTACGTACTTTGCCAAGGATGTACATGGCGAGCATTGCGGGCGTGATTTTCCAGCTTGGCAAACAGTTTATGGGTATTTTCGTAGATGGCAGAAAGATAATACATGGCTTATAGTACATGACAAACTCTACCAATGGGTTAGAGTTGCGCTTCTACCGTCAACCAAGTCCTTCAGAAGCCGCAGTTGACAGTCAATCAGTAGAAACAGCAACCATGATATCTCAGGAAGTCGGCTATGACGCGGGAAAAAAAATACATGGTCGTAAACGACATTTAACTGTAGATTTACTGGGGCTTGTCTTACGAGTTTTGGTAACATCCGCTTCAATTCCAGAGCGTCAAGGGGCTAAAAAAGTCCTAGAACGAGTTCATGAGAGCGATTCGCAAAGCGATCCCTTCGGGAATCGCGTGAATCGATTACATACTATCTGGATGGATGGGGGATATCGAGGAGAGGATTTTATGCGCTGGGTAATGGATATGTTTCGGTGGATTGTGGAAATTGTCCTTAGACCCTTAGAGAAGAAGGGTTTTGTCCATTTACCCAAGCGTTGGGTTGTAGAGCGAACTTTTGGTTGGCTTAATTGGTGTCGGCGTTTAAGTAAGGATTATGAACGGCTACCAGAAACCTCGGAGACTTTTATCTATATTGCGATGATACGTATTATGGTTCGACGACTCGCATGATTTTTAACCTGCTTAGACTTTTAAAACATCCTCTAAGGAAATACCACGCTGAATTTCTGCTTTGACACTATTTGGAAAAGAAAATTGCTTACCTTCAAAGCTAGACATTGCGAGTATACTCCCTTATCCATGACCAAATGGTTGCTTACCAATACTAATTCCAATTGAGTATAAAGACCCTGCCATTACCTTGCTCTTCAAGCGAGGTCCATGTTGGTCAATTTCAAATTCCATAACATCTGGAGATTTTTTGGTTGGGTATTCCCCTGTACATAAAAACTCACCAGATACTTCTTTGGCAATTGCTTCATATTCTCGCTTTGCGCGGATACATGGTGGGTCAGGGTCGTTTGCGCTAATCGGCTTACAACTTGCTATAATGACGGCGCCACTACGCCCTTGAGATAAAGCGTTTCTAGCATCCGAGTTCACTTTAGCTTTAGAACCCAAATCACTCCAACTGTCATAGGACAAAGAACGCCAAGAGCAGTGGTGTGGAGTTTGAAGAATATCGTATTCAAGCCAATCAGTATTTTGGGCTCGTCTCTTCATCGTACTAAACGAGCAATTATCGTGCTTTGGTTAGGTAGCAAATATTTTTGGGAACAATATAGGTAGTAAACTAGGGTGTTGACTTTGGGTATTTTTAGATGATATTTTTTCATACAGAATAGATACCCAAAAATATCTTAAGACTAGCCCTCTCAACATGAACGAAAGTAGGTATCGGCAGTACGAGTTGCGGTAGGACTCCTCTGCAAATTTTTGAAAAACCGAAGCGTGCTGTTCATCCAGGCGATTCGCGTAGCGATCCCTTCGGGAATCGCATCGTTCATGCTTCTGCTGCGTCCTGTCCGCTTCAATATTGTCTGTGTTGTGCGCTCAAATCACTGGCTGAGATTGGTATAGCAGTTTAATAAAAACAATTTTTAACAGGAATACGGTTTTTTCGTGTTGCCTAATGTAAGGTCGTGTTGCGGGTGTTCGACCTCGGACGCGCTTTGCCACTACGTGGCAAAGTACATCCTCCAGTCGAACACCCGCTGTTTTAAAATATTTTAAACATAACTTTAATTGATTATAGACCTAGAGATAGTAGGTTTACTTCGCTCAAGCAGTAACAACGGCTACCTCCGATATCATTGAATCTATTTTTGGCAAATATAAGCATTTTTCCTCTAGATGTCCTATTAAACAGATGGGTCAGATGGTTCTAAGTATTTGTTTGTGTACTATGAATTTAGGGACTTCCGTGATTAAGCAAGCACTTGAAAACGTTCGCCATATTGACCTTAAAGATTGGTCATCTCAAGTTATTGGTCAGTCTATGCTATCAAAAAGAAAAATCGTATTTTCGACATCGAATGACGACACAGAATTTGTATGAACTTTTGTGGGCGATTTTCCTACAAAGTCAACACCCTAGATTTAGAGTCTTTATTTGCTCCCGATGGCGATTAAGCAGGGATTTTTTGCCTATAATGCGGTTTATTTTTTCATACTATTGCGTAAGCTCCGATCTTAGAAGAAGTAATTAATCAGACTTGATATTATTACTTATACCTAAAGGCGTATTGACTTCCATTAAAACGCGATAAGTAAAAAGGTACAACATTGTTGTACCCCTACAAATTATTTAATATTTCCAACAATAAGAGCTATCCTTTTCCTTTCCAGCAAATTACCTACCTGGTTGAATTGCTTTCAACTTTGCCATCGCATCATTGTGGCTATTTTCTTCACCTTTATCTAGGAAGAATTGTGCAACGTGCAATTGATGGTGACAAATCCTCGTCAATTAAGAGCTTCATTTTTTTTCGGTCTACCAACAACTGGATAAGCTCTTACATAAAGAAGGGCAAATTCTATATCTTCGTCAGATAGATAAGGATAATCTTCTTGAATTACTTCTTTTAATTCGCCGCGTTCGAGCATTGTACCAATGTGCCGGACAGTGAGACGAGAATTTGGAAATACTGTTTCACCGCCCATGATAGCAGGATTAGTCACCAAACTATTTTTCCACCGATTGAAACGAGTAATCAATTCAGATAACTCCAAAGATATTGCATCTAGTTGCAGTACAAAATAGCGTGCGACTTCTACATGCGTAGTTTTATGAGCAATAGCATCTACTAAACGGCTGTATAAAAGAGTCCGGAAATCAACCGAAAAGGTAAAATCCACCTCTCTCAATGCTTTAAGGTATACCAATGCCGCAAAAGAAAGTCTTGGAGGGTTAGCATTAGAAGTAATAATTGCATATTCTAACTCCTTATAGACTCTTTTGGCTGGAATCTCAACAAGTGCAGCAGCTTCATTTGGAGTAAAGACAACATTCATTGTTTTTAATAAATTATTCCCTATACAGGGAACATTTTATCATCTTTGTTTCCGCATCAGTTATCGCAAATCTAACTTTTCACAACTGATTTCGGACTGCGGTGTATAGAAGGTGCTTTACGCTACCTACCAATGTGACTCATTTGTGTTTTTGTAACATTACTACCGTGGAAGTGGATTCCTGAGAAACGAAAAGCCAAAATAGAAGTACAGGCTTTATCAATAAAGCCTAGCCTCGAATAAGGAGTTTGCCACCAGTGGTATTACAAGCACAAACAAGCACTTACGAAGTCAAAACCCAAGAGATAGCCAAACAGCTTCTTGCAGCTACCCAGGAAAATCGCTCATTTTTGGCAAATTTACGCGACCAGATGCGCTTGGATGATAAGCTGCTGGATTGGGCAATGAGTAATCCTAACTTGCGGGTGCAGCTATTTCGGTTCATCGATACCTTACCTGCGCTACATAATAAATCGGAAATTGCCGCACACCTCCAAGAGTACCTTGGTGATGAGTCGGTGGAGTTGCCTGCTGCACTCAAGGGGATGTTAAACTTTGCTAGTCCCGATTCAATGCCGGGTCAAGTTGCGGCAACGACGGTTTCTAAAGCGACGGAAACCTTAGCTTATAAGTATATTGCTGGTGAAAATATTAAACAGGTTCTCAAGACGATTGAGAATCTCCGCAAGCAAAAAATGGCTTTCACCGTAGATTTACTAGGTGAAGCTGTAATTACGGAAACTGAAGCACAGTTGTATTTAGAGCGGTATGTTGAGTTAATTCGGGAGTTAAGCGCGGCTGCTAAGAATTGGAGTCCGGTATCATTAATCGACGAAGCCGATGGGCAACCGATACCGAAGGTGCAAGTTTCGGTGAAGTTGACTGCGTTTTATTCGCAGTTTGACCCGCTGGATGCGGTTGGTAGTGAAGCGAAGGTAAGCGATCGCATTCGCATCTTACTACGACTTGCGAAGGAAAATAACGCATCTGTCCATTTTGATATGGAACAGTATGCATATAAGGATTTGACTTTTAGCATTCTTAAGAAAATTTTACTCGAAGATGAGTTTCGCACCCGCACCGATATCGGGATGACGGTACAAGCTTATTTGCGCGATAGCGATTTGGATGCTAGGGAGTTGATTGATTGGGCGAAAGAGCGCGGTTATCCGATTACAATTCGTTTGGTGAAGGGTGCTTATTGGGATCAGGAAACGATTAAAGCGCAACAAAAGCATTGGCAACAGCCAGTATATAACGATAAGGCGGCGACGGATGCTAATTTTGAGGCGATAACGCAGCTTTTATTGGAGAATCATCAATATATATATGCGGCGATAGGTAGTCATAATGTTAGGTCGCAAGCGCGGGCGATCGCAATAGCCGAAAGTTTAAATGTTCCTCGTCGCTGTTTTGAGATGCAGGTTTTGTACGGGATGGGGGATAAGCTTGCTAAGGGTTTAGTAGATAAGGGTTATCGGGTGCGGGTCTATTGTCCTTATGGGGATTTGCTTCCGGGAATGGCTTATTTGATTCGACGTTTGCTGGAAAATACGGCGAATAGTTCGTTTTTACGGCAAAATTTGGAGAATCGTCCGGTTGAAGAGTTGATTGCGTCGCCGGATACTAT
>QQTW01004765.1_pt1 | contig 10201 bp, 7 predicted proteins | sample 1904831 | NCBI WGS metagenome assembly QQTW01 (sample SAMN09435610, study PRJNA476489) | Subsurface metagenome, whole genome shotgun sequencing project.
GATCGCGAATAGCGGCAACGCTGACTACACTTACCACCGGCAGCTTCTTGGGATGGCTCAGATCCAGCAGCTTATGCCCGTTCGCGAGACTTTCGCGGATGAGCACGACTGAGGGGCTGTAGATGGCCGCTCTGTCAGGCATGGGGTAGAAGCGCCGTTTGAGCGTCAAGGAAAGACTGCTGCGGTAGCAGAGCGCTTCTTCCTGGGCTATGGCACCCTTGAGCCAGCCGCCGCCGGCGTGTTTGGCGTTGGCCATGTTCAACACGAGCACTGGGGGGCTTGAGGATTCAGCTACGGTGGAGGTTGTTAGTGAGGAGAGCCTGATGGCGGCGTCTAGAGTGTCCATGTCGAGGACGCGGATGCGAGTTTTGGGTAGGTTGGGGCAGTCGGATTTGAAGGCGGGGAAGAGTGTGTCGGGCTTGATGAGTTCGCCGGTGGGGGGAGTGTCTGGGGTCAGTTTGAGCAAGCCTGGGAGGACATCTCTGGTCTCCTCTGCTACGGCCGCGAGGAGGGTGCTGCGTTTGGTGCTGGGGAGAGAAGGCGGAGCTTTGATATTAGCACGGCGAGAAGCATAGAGGTCTATTTTTCCGTCCCTGGGACCTGCGCTCTGCGGTTTGGCCACTCCATCTTGCTCTTGTCGCTCTGAGGTTCGAGAACTGCTGTTTTTCGAGAGTGTGACCCCTCCGAAGATGTTGGTTAGTTTGCTCTGCACTAGCTGTGGTTTTTTTGGTGTGTCTTCTCTCCTTCCGTTAGACATGGCCAATTATAGGTGGCAGCAAGATGAGATCTGTGCTCATGAGAGTTGAATGTCCCGACGCAGGATATGTACTTCGCACGGCACTGAAGTTCTGCATAAACAGGCTACTGATCCTCATGGTAATCGGGTCATGGTCACCTGTTACAGCGTGCGCCTCGAAACAGCGCTGTGTACAGTAGTTCCAAAGTACAACATTTTCCAGAGCGACCTCAGAAAGTGTGAATCATGGCCGCACAGCGAGGATGGCCTTATATCAAATGTGATACGAAAAACCAGTAGCGTCGGTAATTAACAGTACAAGCTTCCACGGCCTGACCGGAACTCGCTCACCAAGAGCGGTAAGGCTCCAGTTCTTGGCGTCGCTAGTGACTTGGGTGTATTAACCACACAAGGATAACAATAATAATACCGCGTATCGATCGCCACGGAAGATCTCAGCTCTCACACACGCGAGTGCTATTATTGGCCAAGGAGTCGTTCCACGCAAAGACGCGTTCCACTTGGAGTCTACCTCACATCTCCTTGCCATGTCATGAGAGAGCCTTGAAGCTATCTGCCAGATCTCGAGTAGAGTATATGCTGTCTTTTTGGGGCACCGTGGGACCCGTCTGCTAGGAACAGCAACAGCAGAATGCTTTAGGGTATCAATAAACACATGCTCCCCTAGCTCACCGCACCATTGTCCTCGCCCCTCTGCATACTCTGGCATTCACCGTCGCTGCTGCATCACCGCCTTGACGGTCCCCTGCAGAACGACACTGCCTTCCAGCAGCGCCTCGCCGATCCCCGTCTCCCCACCGCTTCCGACCTCCAACCACTTCTCAAGCAGATCATTGCTCTCCTTGGGTTTGATATCCTGCGCCGCTGTTCCAACAGTGACATGCGCAACCACGTTGGTGGTCTTCCATCCTTCGTCCAGCAGTCTCGCGACAATACACATTACTCGGCCGTCCCACACGACGCGCTCTAGACGGACGCGACATTGACCGAGGGTGTCCGAGGATTCCTCAGAAGAAAGCGCAGAGGCATGCTGGGATGTAAGGTACGACCATAGATCTGGGTCCTGATTGACATTGTTGCGATGCATCAGAGTAACATGGAATGCAGGCTGTACGCGGCGACTGCCCTGTAGTTGACGGTAAAACTTCGCAGTTTCGGTAGACTGGGCATTGAAGAGCTTATCGATGGCGCTTCGGACCTCATCCGTTGGCAGACTGACACAAAAGTATTCGAGGGTAGGAGGCTTGCCAGACTTCGGTTGCGCAGATCCATTTGGCTGGGCTGCGGATCCGTTCGGCTTCTTGTTGTCCCGGCCCTTGTTGCCTTTGAAGCTGAGGTCATGTTTTATGTCTGGCTGGTATTCGTTCAAAGCGGCTTGGATTGCTGCGTCCAGATCGGCAGAGTCCGGGACCTCGTGCACCAACTGGGGAGAATATGCATGTAAAGCATTGACTACTGTCTCAAGATTTTCGCGAGAGGAAGCCATCACATCGAGGCTTATGATCTCTTCAAAGCCATCGTCAGGCGACATGTGTGGAGTAACAGGCTCGAAGCGGTTCAAGAAGCCGTCCATGATGCTGATGATGTCTTTTCGTGATTTGCTACCGGCTTGGATGGTCTGATGGTTATCCCCGCGCTCGAGAACCCGTTGTTGGGTGACCTCGCGGATGGCAGGCAGCAATTGTGGCTTCGGGTCGTGGATGTAGTGCAAAGCGATGAAATGTGCATCCGGTATCACGGCGGATACGTCTTCCATGAGTTGCTTCCGTTCCCGTCTCTGGTGGTTGTTGCGATCCGCTATCATGACCGAATGTGACGCAAGAGAATTGCATACCTGGGTAGCGAATTGCTTCGGTCGGTTCTTCTGGCCTGTAATGTTGTCGTTTTGGACGTGTCCCCATTCGAAGAGCTTGGTTAGAGCGACAGCTACGGTTGTCTTCCCACAACCTATTGTCGCTACAGGAACCAATACGACGTTGTTGCTGACGCCGGTGGATGTTGGGCTTTCACCCGCTTGTTCCTGTCGAATGATGTCGGAACCTTTGAGACCCCGTTCCTTCAGGAATCCCTCCCTCATTGCGATAATGCCGTGGTTTTTGTTGTAGGCTGCGCCGAGATTCTTATCCTTTGCAAGTTGCCGCCGAGCGTATAGAAGGTACTCTTCCGTGATCTCTTTGTGCTTCTTAAACCGTGGCGCTCGGCCAGCGATGGCAGCTTTCGTAGCCTCTCGCCATTGCCGATACATCAGATACGGCTCCTCGAATTTGTACTTGAAAAACCAATCCTGGTAATCAACTTTGTCGTTATGTTCCTTCCTCCGACATCGAATGACAAAGCCTTCTGTGTCTCGACCGTTCCATGACCCGGTCTCGGCACAACCTTCCAGGAACGTCTTCACGGTATCAAGATCATCTTTGATGACGTACTCCGCCTTCTTGAAACCCCATCGATCCGCAAATTGGTGAACAAGCTCTCCAGGATAGGTTGCAAAGTCTGGAAGATTAAGATTGATGCCATGTAGGTACAGGCCTGCCTCTTCCTCGCTGTAAGCGAGCACGTGCTCCTCGAAAGAGTCGTCACACAGCTCCGCCACGGCCGTGACGTTGCGTTTTCGGAGCTCTTGAGCCAAGTCCGTCTTGGTCTTCCCGAGCCCTGCCAATTGCTTCTCCACCCATCTCTCTCCTGCCACGGCATGACTGACGTTGGCATCCCCTCGATCACCAGTCGAGTGCTTGCTGCAAACAAGCAGTCTGTCACCTTCGAGGCCGGAAATGAATATGATACAGCCATTCTCCTTCACACTGAGCTCGTATGGCCCTCTTGTTCTCTCCGCCACATTCTCCCAGGTAGTCTCGTGGACCTCTCCGACGTTGAAGAACTTGTCATACCCTCTGGATGCGATCTCAGGCGTCCCGTCCTTCCTCTTGTAGGTGAATAGACCGCGAGCGTAGGTAGGAAGGTCGCGGCGTTTGTAGTCCCACTCCTGAAACCGCCAAGAATCTACTTTCATGCCTTTGGTGTCTGGGATCTCGAAGGTAGTCTTCCTGCTGCTCATAGCCTTCTTCCCTCCCCCTTTACCCTTTTTTGAGCAAGCCTCCAGGGCTGCGACCATAGCGCTGACTTCTTTGACATCTTGAGGTGCATACGGTGCATTATCTATCGGTGCCATGTTCAAGGAGCGTGTAAAGTTTTTACAGAGCAGAGATCTTTGCGGCTTATGTTGGTGATGTGAAAGAGGACTGGAAATGCAAAGAAGGGCTGCTTGGCGTATGAACGGGTATGAGGAGAGTGTTCGCTGATATGAAAGCAAACCAAGAAAGCTCCGAGTCATTTATAATGATCGAGGGAAGGCAAGCCGCAATGACTTTTCCACCGCTCTTGCGTCCCCTATGAGTCAACAAAAGTTTTGCGAGGAGTCACACATGAGGTCGGAAGCTATGACCGTTGCCAAGAAGTGACTGTCCTAATTGAACGTAGCCCTACGAAAGACTGTCCAATAGGTACTCTACTTTAGGTGAGTCCCCCTAGCTCTCCCGCAACGTTGCGAGCGCAAGAGCGCTAGCATGCTGCGGCTTGTTCCGGACCTCGCTGGTCTAGAATCTCCCCTGGTTTGGATTCAGACTCAATCACTTCCCGAGCTTCCCGAGACTAAGCAACTAGCTCGGTTTTGTGCAATGAGATGCACAACTTTCCCATACAAATAAACTTCGACGGTGCGTCTTAGCGGCGGGCACCATTGTGTCTGAAATTTTTTTCCAAAAGAAGGGATCATGACATTATTAAAACAGAACTGACTGATCTCCAGTTCCGCTGTGGTACGGACATCCTAAACCAGGAAATCAACAGATAGGCCCGCCTCACTCCTTGATGCCCGGCGAATGATGCTCGACCGATATTGCACTCTCGTTGGAACTCTGGCCATCCCGATCATACACGGAAAGCTCGTAGTCGACTCGCCCGACCTTTTCATCGGCCGGCCGTTCATAATCCCGACTCTTGTCTCCCGGCGTACTTCGAGGCATGGTTTCCCTGCCGGTGAATGGCTTGCCGCTGTCTAGCCTGTACCAGCGCTTGCCTAGCGAGGACAGTCTCACCCACGAGCCGGTGCTCCACCGGACCACTCTGTTGAACAGGGGCCGGCTGGGAGGCAGATTAGCGCATACGATACCAGTATAGAAGTGTACCGTCGTCCACAGGACCGCCCTAGATGCATTCAGCGCTCGGCTGTTGGGTAAGTAGCTCAGGACGACCTTGGCGACGCCGGAGAACAGGACGCTTGTAGCACACGATGTTAGACGGAGGCGCGCTTTTCAGGGCAGGCGAACTGGTGTTCAGAACTTACAATCCTCCCAAGAGAAAAATACCAACCACGCCGAATTTCTTTCTCCGGTTCAGCTGCATCTGGGCTACCATGCCGATGGGCAGTGCCAAGATGACCAGATCGATCACGCTCTCGAAAATCCCCGTGACCAGCCAGAACGTGTTGTAGCTGATGCAGTACCTGGGATCGGCGTTGCCGTTCTTCCATGTCCATTCCAGCGGAACACAGTTCAAGAGGTCGGCCACTGTGGCCGAGATCCAGAACGCTCCGACTGCGGCTTCGACGGTATATATCTGTATTCTGAAGCACCTGCTGATGGCGAAGATGCGGTGGAGGAGGAGCAGGAGAGATAACTTGGTGATACAGGTGGTGAAAAAGTATAGCACGCTCGTCGAGAAGGTGATCTTGGTGTATAGGATATCGGCCGGAGTGAAGACGTAGTCGGGATCAGACTTGCTGGCGGCGGCGGCGGGCCCCATCTCGGATACGCTGCTTGCTAAACGGTGCGTCAGTCTTGTTAGCCCTCTCCGCGCAAGGCATGCATGTGTACAGTCGACATACGTAGTAGCGATACAGAATCTGATCCGACTCGATGGGATGGGGAAAGGAAGGACAGACGATGCAGAAAAACGCACCCCAAATGGTCAAAGCGCCCGGCAGAATACTGGTCAGCATGGCTATCAGGATGGTCCAGTCGTCCCATCCGAAGCCGGCCTTGGTAAACCATCTTGAGTAGAAGCGACTGGCTACGGTTACGATACCGAGGACAATAAGAATGGCGCCGGCCACTGTAGAAGCATCCTCGTTACCCATAGCGACTGTATGCAGGAGTATCGAGTGGTCGGCCGGAAAGAAGAGGGGAATAATCTGTTCAAAAGGGAGGAGCACGGTGAGAGCATAAGAGATGTATGGATTGGAAAAGCTACTGGGAGCGAGACTGGCTACCATACACAAACTAATGCCTCGTCGCTCTCATGCCAATCGGTCTTCACAGATGGGGACGAATGCAAGTGCAGTTCAGATTGGGGCTGGACCAGGTGGTCATGTCGCAGCCTGAAGCACGGTGAGCTGACCATAAGCATATAATAAAGCTCTACCTTGAGCTGCCCACGATGCTACTCCTCCTGTCTAGGCGACAGGGCAACTGGAGTCTAACCATAGCTGAAATTACATCGGAGCGGGTGGGCAGGCGGTGTGAGAAAAGAGGATGGAAAAAAAGTAGGCAATAGCCAGCCAAATACATAGCTCAGGTAAGCAAATCCAGTGCACATACCTGACCTATTTCTACTCCCTGCATTAATCCCCTGGTCTAGCCAGTCGTAAAATTCCCGCACGATCCCCAAAGCATGCGCAGTTACTGCGCCATTCGATATACTTTGCAGTCAATAATAAAGGTACTTATAGGAACCGTATGGACATGTATCGTCCTAAACCCGCCCCTACCTTCCCCCTTCTCTAGGTAACTAACCCCATGCCGTCTGAGTCGACCAATTGCAGCCCGTCCATGCTGATGCTGACTGGATACAGTGGGTGTAAGCCCTCTGAATTAGCTCAAATTCATGTATAGGTTTGGTTTGGGCTTCTTATTCGTGGGCGGCCCCGTCCTCTCCAAGAACCTAGGATGAGTTACTCAATCCCCTCTACACGATTGAGGAAGTCGACACATCCTTGGCTGCCATACAACAGTATGCTAGTCGGTACCATTACCTTGACGCATACGCCGCCGCTCAATATGGCGCTACCCCTTCATCCCCTACCCTCCTCTTCTCCAGCAACCTACGCCCACTCTCATAGACGCCTAAGTATAATCCGCTGCCCAAGGCCGTCCACGCGCCCCTCAACGCCCCACCTCTAAACAGCCCTCTCATCCCCTCTGTCCTTAATACCTCCTTACCCACCGCCCAGCCACCAGCTCTTCCACCCTTCGCCGCCTGCTGCACCCTCTCAATGTCCGCCTTCGCATCCATCCCCTTCGTCTGCGCCTCCTTCACGGCTTGCTCCCGTCCCGCATCTCCACCCGCAGCAAGCATAATCCTCGTCTTCACGACATCAATCGGCGTCGTCACCACTGCCGCTAGACTTCCTGCCGTACCCGCCGAAACCGCAGTCACTATCCCTGTTTCCAGCAAGCTTCCTGTGTGGAGCCCGTGGCTGGAGCGGTAGGCGTGGATACGCGCGCGCAGGGACTCAAAGAGTGGGAACTGCATGGCCGTAAAGGGAAGGTTGCGCGCCGCGAGGGTGGTGTAGCCGCGCCAGAGCTGCCGCGGGTCGCGCCGAAACTTGGAGAAGGCGAGACGGGTGGCGTGGGCGTCGAACACCTTTGTGGAAGAGGTGGGGGAGGATGGTTTGCGGACCATTTGTGCATTTTGCTTCAGGACTTCTGCGGGGGTGAGAATGAAACAGGATACTAATTCCGCGATGGAAGAGGCAAGGGCATTGATGAAAGGGGTGGGAAGGAAAGGGGCGGTAGAGGTGGGGTTGAGGGTGTGGAGTAGGGTTTTGGTTGATTCATAGGTGGTGAAGAAGGCTCCTGCTGGGATGGGGAGGGGTCAGCTGGTCTGGGACTTGAAGATTGCTGACAAGGGTTCTTCAAGGGAAGGAATGGATAGAATACAGGAAGGTAGAGTGGCTAGGATCACGCTGCCGATGCCCTGGTACAAACCCCTGAAGAGGGATCTATTGATTGCGCCATTGGTGGTATAGAGGCGGCGGTACTCGGGCGATTGAACGCGGGTTTTTATGGTATCGAGGGGGTAGACGAGGAAATCGACGGTGAATGCTGCGAATGCGCCGGCCTGGTCGAAACGGATGAGATTAGTAGAAGCCGTAAGGTACCGTTTCGGGACCTTAATGAGATGAAGCTTACTAGTAAGATGTCTGTGTTTGTGTTATTGAAAGACATGAAGGTGCAAGACCTTACAGCTTGCTACATGCGCGCAATCGTCGACGACAACCAAGCGGCGTTACATACGTCATGGAACATTGTTTAGACTTGGGGCCGAGCCGGGTCTTGGCATTCGATTTTGAAACTTGGAGATCCGCACGCACTCTTGTGCAATTGCCTAGCTCGAGCCTAGTTGGATGGGAGTCCTTTGAAAACTGCTGTTGATGTTTTCCACCATGTAATCAGTTGAAAAGGACACGACAAGGTGAATCTATATTCGAGCGATAAACCGTATCATATATAAATAGCTCCTAAGAAGACTTATCCAGCACCAGTGTCCTACAGCGTTTACCAAGATTCTCACGCGAACACCGTTCAAGGGCTTCCCGGGCCCTCTAACGATTGCTCTCCGAGCCGTAAACCTATTTTTCTCCTTTCTCGCATTTCTGCAAAGGAGCCCAATTTGTACACTTGCTCGTCCAGGTCGTCGGTAAAAGGAGGGATGGGGGTCAAACAAGGCAGCGGCCTCATCCTGAGGATGTTGGCATGCTGATTTTCGAATGTCAGGGTGTATACCTCGCTCGGTGCGATGGTAAACTGGTCAATCGAATCAAGGTAATGAAATGCGGGAGCGAGAGGAAGACGCAGCGTTTTAAGACGGACTTCATTATCGCCTTCATAGAAGTCCGGGGCGTCGGTGCAGACCAGAATGGTAAATTTGGAATTTGGACTGTCCCGATGCCCTAAGGGCTCTGGCAGGGTAGAAGGCGGCTGAACGCATTGAGCATCGACGGCCAAGAATGTGAAGTGTGTTAGGGAGCGGTCACGTATCGCATCCTCAGGTTGACGCATATGACTTTTGAAGAAAGCATAGACCTGAGGGACCGTATTGTTAAGGAAAGGGTATGGCTGTGGGCTGGTTTCTCTGAGTTGAGTCTTGAGCTCCGCGAGTGCCTCTGATAAAGGTGGAATAGAAGAGTTGATAGCGAGCCAAGGGACAACATCTTTGGCCAATCTAGTAAACTCGGCATAATACTGGTAGGCTTGGTCAGTTGATGCGAAAGAAGAGTACACGAGTAGCATACATCAGCCGGAGGTTCGATTAGATGGAAGAGTGGGAAGTAAATCTCAAAGCTGTCGCCTACAGGTTGGCAGCCATCATCTACTTCTGCTTCGGATTTAATATTGCTCAGTCAGACGTAGGTGGGGGTGCATCTGTCGCATACCTAGCGGAGAACTTGAGCGGGACATCTCCGATCGCGCTTTGGAAGTTCAGGAAATTCGAGTACATAGGAGAATGGCTGAAGTTTGAAGTATTGGGCCTCACAACATTCAAGAGCATCGGAGTGTCCGAACCCAATGGTGGCGGAGCAAGCCCACGGCCGCCCTTTACGTAATACCACACGCCATGCTAAGAGACGAGAAGGAGCTATCGCATCCTTCAGGTCGCTGAGAGCCCCACTATCTGGAAGTGGAGACAGCGATTGCTGGCCCTCATATTGATAGTTTCACCCTGAAACACAAGCGCGAAACGCGCCGCGATTGATCAGGCGCCGTGCGGCTGGGATGAACGGGCATTTCAACGTCAGATGTCCAACCAAGACGGGGCTTGCGCCGTGCAAGGCTTTGATTCGTCCTCTAGTCCAGTTACAAGGGTCTTTTCTCCGGGCATCGACGTCACATCCTCTTACCGAACCATCGGTAGAATTTTGAAGGATGATATGCTTCGATGGCAAAGGCCTGTGACCCGTTTATCGATCGAAATCGGTAGCCGAGTCCTAACATAGAAGGACTTCGCCCTGCAAAGGCTTTGGCACAGAACTCTCCCACAAAATTTCGCCGCGTGCAATGATCCTCTTAGATGAATGTCGTATCCAAGTTTCAGCCGTACTAGCAGTTAAGGTTACAGTTCAACTCTCTGTCCCCATCTTCATAGCCCTCAGCTTTCTTACCGTGAGCGCATTTCAATGTGTCCCATGAAAATCACCCAGTACCAGAGAAACAACCAGGATAAGAATCCTACCAACGACTACCAATTGGAGATAAGCGTCAGGGATGCCAAGGGTGATCAAGCCGCCAGCTTTCCAAAGCAACCTTGCCCGAGCGGAAAGCCAATGGTCATGCACGGGCTCAAGGGGGGCGACTTCACTATCATAGTCGGGCAGAATGGGGATGAACCCTTAGGAGACGGCTCGCCCATCAGCTTCGACTGGCGGGGGGAGAAGTTCGATACGGACAC
>QQTW01004766.1_pt1 | contig 10197 bp, 11 predicted proteins | sample 1904831 | NCBI WGS metagenome assembly QQTW01 (sample SAMN09435610, study PRJNA476489) | Subsurface metagenome, whole genome shotgun sequencing project.
CTTGACGGCTTTGACGAAATCGTTGTGTTGCGCGAAGACGCGGTTGACAGCAAGTGACTCTGTGTTCCAGGAGTGAATTGTTTTATTCCAGCAGCCCGCATACAAGATTTGAGGCTTTGACTTTGACACAGCGAGACATGTTACGGGAACACCAATGCCGGTGAACACATGTGAGGTTTCACCAGTCTGTAAAGAATTAGAAAATTTGACCAGCTTTCAAAGAGAGCGTTCCATATGAGGTTCATATATGAATCCATGTAACAGATCGGAAGTATGATGCTGTAGATTTCTCACAGACCTCCACCACAACTTCACGCACAGTTCCCGTGCTCTCCGCCACGTAAACTCGGCCCGGATTTGGGCTTCTCTCTATGGCGAGAAGTTTGGAGCGTAATCTGATAGGGTCTCCAAAGTTATTGTGGCGCTTGGCAGCTCTATGCGCCTTCTTTTCTAGTGACGCTCTACATAAGGGGTATTAGATATTTGATACTCAGAACTGACGTCAAGCTGCAGGAGTGTTCAGGACCTACTCTGTCTGAAAAAAATAGTCTGCATCAGATGAGATTGACATGATCAGGTTTTGCAGTGGCTACCACTGTCTGTGGTGCGCTTTAGATCAGTCTATGATAGCCGGTGAATCACGAGGGTTTGTGCCGCTATCTCTGTTGAGTCTCGCGTGGATGGGATATTTTCAGTTTATGGTTATTGATCCCTTCAGATATTCGACTTCTGCCTAATTATCAAAGAAATCTGGCACCTTTCACCTGCAACGGAAGGGAGCCGGTAGCAACAAGGAGGACATTAAGGAACCGAAGAACTGTCCATATTACGCTATAACACCTATGCAAATCTCCCAAATAACACCCGGTAAAGCAGAATCAACAAAGATGAAGTTGGCGTCCCCTATCATTCGTATCCGGCAGAACCCGTGACTAGCACATAGGGTGCGACAATGAAACTTCTCGCAATGACGAGAATCCAACTTTGACGGGAATGCAGCCCTCTAACATGCACGAGCCACTGAAGTGAGAGAAGCAGGACTTGACAGTCTAATTTAGGACGTCTGCACTTCTCCTGCCCCAGACATTACCGTCCTGAAACCCTCTAGCAGCAGCCACCAGCAGAACCGGACTGAACGCCTTGACCTTGGCCGATCGGCACTGTGGGCTTGTTGTTGACTGTCGTTGTCCCCATGCGCTCCTTGATCTGCCGAGCCATCGTCAAGAATGCTTGTTCGACGTTGGATGCGTTCTTGGCGGAAGTCTCGAGGAAGGGGATGCCAAGGCTGTCGGCGAATTCCTAGTAACAACGTCGTGGTAAGCTTGAGCCCGAAATATGAAGCGCTCGCCTCTTGCAGTTCTCACCTTTGCAACGGTATATTCGACCACTTTCTTATCCGTCATATCCGACTTGTTCCCCACAAGTAGTTTGTTCACGCCCTCGGTAGCGTATCGATCAATCTCTTGAAGCCACTGCTTGACGTTGTTGAACGAGTCCATGTCTGTGACGTCGTAGACGACGCAGATGCCGTGAGCGCCGCGGTAGTAGGATGAGGTGATGGTGCGGAATCGCTCTTGGCCGGCAGTATCCCACTTAGGCAGCCATCAGCAACAGTTCGGCATGGAACCAGCTGAGGTCGTGACTCACAATCTGAAGCTTCACAGTCTTGCCATCAAGCTCGATCGTCCGGATTTTCTGCAACCCACTCAGTCCTCTGGTTACGCTGAGGTGGAAGACATGGCCCGCGACATACAAAGTCCACTCCGATCGTCGAGATGTAACTCTCGGTATAGGTATCATCTGCGAACCGCAACAGAAGGCAGGACTTTCCCACGCCGGAGTCTCCGATGAGGAGCAGCTTGAAGAGGTAGTCGTATCTGGTTCATGACCGAGTTAGTATTTGTCGGGGACAGCTGAGATCAGCCCGTTTATGCGCAGCATGTTGAGAAATGATATAGCTCTAGATCATGAGACACGTTAGCTATGCTGATAGGCCTCGCATATGTTCGGTGGTAACTCACTACTCAGGGTTCATGATGGCTGTTTATGCGGTACTCTGATATGTGCAGTCCGAGTTCTGGAGGCGCTGACTGCTATCTATGAGCAGAGGACAGAAGTGATGCGACTGATGTGGTAGGATCACAGGCAGACAAAGGATAAGGGTTCTTGAGCGAAGTTGACGTGAGAGGCGAAGAGTAAGACCTTAGATCACGCCGAAGAGGCAGCGGGTACCTTCATAATGCCAAGCCACTAGTTCCAATTCGTCAATAGCGTAAGGAGCTACGGCGCGACTCCGGTCCGCTCTGTGACATTTTGAGATGGTCCACGGGTGACGGTAGAATCTTTTGCGGTCTCTTTAGGACTGGCATACTGCGAAATACAGTCACCACCTCAGGACTACATTTGTTGCTGAAATATGGCAAGGATAGGAGCTTCAACTGATTCATTGCCAATGTCCAGGATAGTATATAAGCTTGATCAAGAGCAGGCTAACGCGGAATATGAACTTTGGAGATGCAAGAAGTGAGAGAACAGAGAAGAGATCCTCACAAAGTAGTGGTAAATATATATACATGATTAGAACTTGTCATGAAGGCACAACGTTGTACACAGAAGGGAAACAGGGAGTATCCTCTCCAATGTCCACTCTAGATTAGCAAATCTGAGCCCAGAGAACAACCAACAATGTGTATCTCAGCAAGCATAATACATGAATCTAACGCTTGAAACGCCTTATCGTGAGCATGGTGAGCCAAGTGGATGCTTACGCATCTACATGACTTTACCGAAAGCCGGGATCAAGGTCTGAGCAAGCCAAAACGAAAAGACGAGTTTAGGACCGGTCATGAGCAGCTTCGGAGTAAGACCCTTGAAGAAGCTGCCCAAGCCCTCGTTCTTGGCCATGTTTGACAAGATCCGAAATCCACTTTCCGGGTTTTCAAAGTTGCGATTTTGAATTCGAGTTTTGATGACATCGAGGGGCGCGGAGACGATGAGAGAGGCGCTGGCACCAGCCACGGATGCGACAAAATTCTGTGACCAAGTTGCGGAGTTGTAGTCGGACAGCTTGTAGAGATACTCTTTGGCGGCAGCAGAGCCTCCGAATAGCTGAACAGTCCTCAATCAGCAATGTATGACAGCAGGGTTGCCAGTGTCTTACCGCGAATGATCCTGGCGCATTCCGAGCCGCTGTCCAACCCCAACCTCTGTAAAGAGCAAACCCTTCGTCCGCCACTATTCTTAGTACGCCCCTTCCTCTAAAAGCTTCGGGATTCGTCTGTCTCTTGATCTTCAGGACGTCAAGAGGTAAAAGAACGATCTCGCCGATGCCAATCAAGCTAATCCCAAATCCGTAAGCGATGCCTTATAAGCTAAGTAGAAGACCCACCTTCCAGCAGTTGCGTGCATCATAGTCTTTCCGTTCCCTTTGCCGAACGTTCGATCGAAGGAGTCGCCATGGTTCTTTGCCAGGTAGTCTCGCACGAAAGGTTGCCCACCGTACTTGTAGATGCGTTGCAAGATCTGCTCCAATTAGCTTCCATCACCCCCAAGTTTGCGCTAGAAGAAGCGTACCTTGTATGCTGCTGCATACCCAAGGCCCGGAAAGAGAGAGAAGAATCTGCGTCCCACTGAAGCGTGCGCTTCGTCCTTGAAGATGACCTCGTTCAATTGCGAAGCGGAAGTTACCTGCGGAGACTGGATTACTAGGCGCACATAGAGAGATCGATTTATCAAGAGGCTCACGCGTCCATAGTTGCTCATCAATCGTTTGGCCGTGGTGTCAACCTGATCTGCGTCAGCAACTCGTCTTGTCTCTGAGCTTCGAAGCGGTATTCATTACAGGATGAAACACCATCAACTCCGCGATGCCCGCACATCCTGAAGAGTTTAGGCGCGCTGAGTGCATTCTATCTTTCAGTGCACATACCTGCGCCCAAGACCCGCGCGGCTGTAGATTCTCTTTTATATTCTCGGGCAGCTGAGCCACCTATGGCACTGCTGGGCGTAGGGGTGGCGACGTTCACCATGCTGACTGGAGACAACGGTACAAATGGGTAGGGTCTCGAATTGGATGACCTAGAAGTAATTTCTTCGCACCTCAGGCGGACTGATTTGATCGCAGTAACGCGATCTTGAAATCAAAATTTAGAGTTCTACGAGTTGAACTAAATTTTGTCCAAACCTATGCCGAGCCATGCCCAATTTGGTCAAGTCAGCTACCTAGTGCCAAGCAACAATGTAAGATACCTCTTGGCACATCTTTACCGAGCAACTACGTCTTTTCGGTGCAGAGGTTTCGCTCAACACCCGGATTGCTGATCCGAGGTATTCGCCCACACCTCCTCACATGCAACCGTTATCAAGACGGTAGAAGTTGGAAGTGGAGATTCACGGTTGGTGAGGGGTAGACTTCAGAGCAGCAGGCGACGCAGCATCTCGCATATAAACCGTTCATTCATCCGACACTCTTTCGTCTCGAAGACCATCAGATCCTCATACCTGAAATGCCCACCAACAGGCCGTTTTTATCGAACTTCCTGGCTGTCTTTCGAGCACACTCGGCATGGCAGAAGGCCGTGACGGTGTCGCAGTCAGCGGGTCCTAGCACGGCAAAGCAGACATCATATGCGCACACAAGTTCATCTTCGACTCCCTCAACCAACCACCCGCCCTCTGGCGCGCGGACAATAGTCACGAAAACAACAACTTCACACTCTGCTGGTGCCACGACGGCAGCAGTCGAAGTAGCCGGTCAATTTTCGAATCCGAAGCAGCCTTCAAGCTCATCATACACTCGACAACAAGCCTCGCCTCCGTCTCCCGGCTTCGGCATCAGCGGACCGGTAAGCCGACAAAGGAGAGGCTCTGACAGCTCTGGCGAAGGGTTTAGAGATGTTTCGGGTGCCGAGAAGTGGTATATCGGCGGAAGGACGGCGACGGGCGAGGAGAGATTCTACAAGCTTGGCATGGTGAAGAGATACAGGAGTGCAGACAGACTCAGTATGGACAGGCTGAGCCTGTGAGGACAGGGTCTCATTGCTTTCTGGTGTTTCTCGGCGCAGTTTCTCCATCAAGGGCATAAAAGTGGACCGTCGCTGGACATTGGGCGGGGTCGGGCGTGCCCGGACATAGATTTGTACCTCATGGTTCAAGGAGTTTGTGGACAGACCGTTACCGCCATTGACTTTCAACAGCATCGATTCCTTGAGCTGTTCGCTACCCTCAGTCCAGAGCATTTGCTCACTTGACATTGTGCATAACCCTAGTGGACAGAGCTAATGTGTACATATATTGAGCGACACCTTCCTGCAAATTCCATGCGGGGAATAATGGGGTAATTTGTGATTTGAAGAAGAGGCATGCGTAGGTGGCGCATCGTTCCAGCCGCTCGTCCGAAGATATCGATGCGAGATAGCGGAATTGCCGTTACTCATTCATAGGTGTTGGAATAACCGCCGTTCCCGCAGATTCCGGATCGCATATACATGGGGACCTGCAATAATGTGTATGTAGCAAGGAGTATGGCACTGGGAGGACGGATGCCTCTCATTGAGCTGCACGATAATCGTTACAGCTCATAGGCTTTGCTCAATAAAGTCCACACTCCGTGGACGTTATCATTGAATATAACTAGCTCAATTGCCAACTGTTGCTGCGTCTTGTTCAAACATTCTAATCCATTCTCTCGTGCGAGTAGAAGAACTCAATCCATTGGTGATTTAGAGGTATGGATTAACACATGGTTTGAGAGATCATGCATTGCTCTTGCAACCGGAAGAAAACATAGATACCCAACCCGGAAACTTGGGACTGGTTTCTATCTATTTAGACTCTGTCGATATCCACGACGATGTCGTGGAAAGATATTTGGTCCGAAGGTGACCGCCACGCAGCGAACATACGTCCGACGGAGAGAGTAACATCGAATGTAGGATCAGTCTCCCATGTCTCAGCTTCCGTCGTATCGGACCTGCGAGAGCTGATCAAATCTTCAGCGAGCCTGACCATTTCGTACGGCGCAGCTCTGCCGTCGCTATCGCTTGGTGCATCGGGAGAGGAGAAAACGTCTCGGCTTCGAAAGGTTGCCGGCTCGTCTTCGCCCTGAAACGTGCTTGACCCAGGCGCTCGAGAGATACGTGATGTCGCAACATCGTATGCATCGCCCGTGGCGAGCGCAGACCAACGTACAGTTGAGACCCCCCAACTGCCGGAGCCGGTGACTCTCGCATCGCGCATATCGAAAATATGAACGCTCCGACGACCGAGCACCGAAAGCGTTCGGCCAGTGGCAACCAGGGCGGTGTCCTCGTCGACGCCGAAGCCCAGAGATTTGCTGGTGTCGACAGCCAACCTGATAAGCCTTCCCTGTCTTCCTCTGGCGGCGAAGTGGGTATCGACAAGACCTGGCGTGAAAAGACCGAGCCCACCCGCGGCTCGGTAGGTTAACCTGTCCGGATCGTCGGACGGCTGGCTGGAGAAGGACCCATCACGCACGCCGTAGTAGCTTTCACCACCAGTGACCATGACGCTGCCTTGCAGGACTGCCGCACCGGCACTGGTACCGGCGATAACAGCGCCGGCTTGAACGGACGCGCGAATTGCTGCAAGCATTGCGCTGTCCCTTCCCCCGGAGCCACGGAGCAAAAGAGTCGTGTACCGGCTCTGATCACCACCGCCTAGGAAAAAGCCAGTCATTCCTCTGACCTTCTCGGCGAGAGCGGCATCTTCGGCGGCCGCTGGACGATCCAGATCCAAGGGGATCCATTCAGCCGAAGCCGCGCCATACCGGCGCAGTATATTCGAGTAGAACTCGCCATTACATTCCGCGTTGGAGCATTCTGACGTTTCGGCGTTGGGATCCTGGGAGGCTGGGACTGATCCAGCGGTCAAAACGCCAAATCGGCTATTGCTCCCTCCTGCAAGAGCAACAATTCGCTCCCACACCTCAGTGTTATTGTCCGCTAAGGCGCCACCTATGAGAACAGCGCTTCCTGATGACGGGGAAGGATTTTGTCGTCCAGAGATTCTAATGCAGAGGTCAGGGAATGCTCTCCACTGATATTGAATCCCAGGTGGTGCTACCTCTCTGAAGGGCTACCACATACTGGTACCGTCAGTATCAACGTCAGAAGCTTACTTTTCAGAGTACCGACCTTGTGCGGAGCAGGCTTTAGAATGCGGTAGAGGACCAGCTGATAGAGGAGCCCCTAGAAGAGCTACGGAAAGCAATCCAACCAAAGCACGGGTAGATTTGACCATGGTTTCAAACTCTCGACAAGTCCAGGACACGGCCAGACATTGTTGGGGGGGGGCAAGCCCCATATATCCAGAGTTTACGAGCCAGCCCATAGCTTGGTCATGATGGGTTCCATGTTGCGTGCACCGGCCTACTTTCCTAGGCTAGCGTGCTATCACCATCAGTGGGAACCGCGTCAGATTGCGAGCAATCTTGCTGTAAATGATGTTCAAGAACCCGATAATGTTTGCAATTCATGCGAGTCGACAGTCATCCGGTTAAACAGCGCCGAGAGAGGCATTGATGTCCCCAAAAGCCAAGCTCTTGACATCCGAGCGTGTGGAGTAGGCCACGGACCTTCCATATCAGGCCTCCTCGTCCGGCATATGTGGCTCAGATTTAACCGGCTTCGCAGATATTGATCTGAGAATGTTTGTGCCGGGTTCGTATGTAATAGCTTCAAGGCGGATTGCTTATTCAGATGCCAGCAGTAGAGAATCTCCTTCCGGAGGAAGGCGTGCAGTTTGAGTGCGATGATATAGATCAGAAAAGCCAAGCGCCAGTGAAGCTTCAGGTTTGCTAGTTGTAGAGAGTCGACAGTGGGCCTCTAGAAACTCTTCCAGCGAGGAACCAAGCAGCGAGTCCCTTTTGAAGCCTCATCATGGTCAAAGTCAGGCTGAACGTGCATCTATGAAATCATACCGTTGTTGCGCGTTGGAAGTCAGTCTTGCCCAGGGCAGTGGAAGCGTGCGCAATGCGGAGTTGGCGCGCGGGTTATCTTCGGCATCAATGAACCGCGGTTGCCCCGAAGGTTCAACGCTTCCATCGTCATTTTCAATTGACGACGTACCTAGCTTCACCAATACACCCTGAGCCAACCCTCATCGTGACTGTGTCGTTCTTCGACAGACTCTTCTGGATCATATCGTCATGGTGGTATGCGCAAGCAGACAATTGCCTTTGAATGACAACGGCTAATCCATAGACTTGTAGTCCCCTTATGGCGTCCAACGATGGACGGTATCGCCAGGCTACGCAACCTACAAGTCTCCATTCGGTCCCCAGTAGGTTATCGTGGCTTGTCTCTTGTCGGTATCTCTTTCTAACGATGTTTTCGCTCCAGATACCGCAGCACGAAGAACTTTTACGGAATCAACATGAGCGGAGCGATGCGATTGTACGTATCCACTCGACCTAAACCGCTTCTGCTTCGACTGCTGGCAGCTTGTCATGCTGACCTAACCAAGACTCAACGCATGCTGACTGTTGTGACCAGAGCACGACTTGGGGCAGGCTTTGGAGGCGTTGCCGGCATATTTGCGCTCTTCTTCTTCGCCGAGATTCCGCGCGTATCGCAGGATATCCTTTCCAAGGTACCCATCATCGGTGAACACTTTATACATGAAGTTCCGCCGGAGGACAACCCATTCTGAAAGTTGAGTCAGGGAGGATGTTTGCGACTTGGGGAACGAAGGCGCCTGGAGAGGGGTGCCGATGCATTGTGAAGCTTGTACAACAGCTCTGGTTTGCACATAGACCGCTAGACCCGTATCATCAAAGATTGACTGGGCGCTTATTCTCAGTCATTCGCGATTACCAGGATTTTTTTTATACTATGGCATGCGTGGATGACGGAGAAGCGGACTCACTTGCTCAGTTTTGTAGCTACAGTTCTATCGCCAGGAGTCTAATTGGTCGGTAATCTGCTCACGACCTCCGCCATCTCTTCGTCCGTGTATATCCTGAAGCCTTTGCCCTTTGTGACACTAGCCAGCTGTACATTCTTCGAATCCAGCTTTTCCTCCATGACCTGCTTGAGTGTTTTAAGGACGAGCACCTCCGCCTCTGGCAGCGTAAGAGATTTGTGGAACTCATTTTGCAGCTCAGCTTGTGCGCCTTCCGAGCCGGAGCCTATCGCTTTCGCGTCATATCTGTAGAACGTGCCGGACGGCTCCGCATGATATCTATAGATTCATGGTAAGCAATGGACGATTAATTGTCTCTGAGCAAACCCACAGTGAAGGCCCATCTTCATCATAACCCGCGATGAGCAATGCGACGCCAAAAGGCCTCGACATGATACTCTCCTCTCCGTCCGCGCCTTCTCCGAATCGCAGCGCAAGGTCACATATCGCCTGCGTACAGCTTTCCACCCTCAACGGCTCATTGTAGTGGAACGCGTGGTTCTGCGACTCCACCCGTGCGTGCTCAATCATAGACCTGGCGTCGGCTTGCAGGCCGGACATGGCGCATCCGATATGGCGATCGATCTCGACTATCTTCTCGACGGAGGATGTTTCGAGAAGGGTCGAGGTTACGCGCTTCTCCACGCCGAGTATGACGCCATCGCCGGTCGCTACCTATGGTAATTTCTCAGAAACATTCTCGTAGTCGGAGCCTGTACCGAACCCACTCCTATTGCTGTTGATCCAAGCTTTATTGCTTCCAGGGAGTATTCGACCTGGAAGAGACGTCCCTCCGGAGAGAATGTGCTAGGGTAATTCAGTACTGCGATGTATAGTAGGAGCTTTTTGCATACTTGATTCCTCGGTCTAGAGAGATATATGTCAGTTAGAGAGCGGTTATAGCAGAAGGTTGAGGAAGAGCTTACCATACTCCGAGCGTGCGATGAACATATTGAGGGATGTGAGCTGGCTGTAAGAGTCGAGAGCTTGTTGCTGGAAGTTGTATTAGAGGCAGTTCAACGCGCAGGTAGGCAAAGGGCGAAGAGATGAGTGATTGTGCATACGTTCGAGCTTCGGAGCTTCGCAAGCTGTCCGTGCCTGACAAGTGAGCAGGGGTTACTCAATAATGCAAATGTGACAAACCGACGCGATATGTTTCCTATGCCACCTTGACACCCACGCGAGTCCACGACAAACCCCACCATGAGAGGAACGAGCGCATGCTGCTGTAGTTTTACAGACTAATTCTTAGACACCGATGACAGCCAAGTCTAT
>QQTW01004767.1_pt1 | contig 10197 bp, 15 predicted proteins | sample 1904831 | NCBI WGS metagenome assembly QQTW01 (sample SAMN09435610, study PRJNA476489) | Subsurface metagenome, whole genome shotgun sequencing project.
GCTCTTATATGAACGAACATCCTGAAGAAACAGAAAATAACGAACGCCTAGAATTTTTAGGTGATGCTTTACTAGGTTTTTTAGTTGGTTCATTACTTTACGACCATTACCCACAAATGGACGAAGGTAAACTTACTAAATTACGTTCTGCATTAGTAGATGAGCAACAATTAGCTAAATTTGCTAAAAAGTTGAATATAGGAGGAAAAATGTTGCTAGGTAAAGGAGCAAAGTTAGGTGGAGGCTGTAATAATCTCAACTTGCTCAGTAGCACTTTTGAAGCTGTTATTGGTGCTTACTATCTTGATTCTGGATTTGAGGAAGTTCGTAAGTTTTTAAAACCAATTTTTCTTGAAGCTGCTAAACATATTGTAGACTTTCAATCCAATAAAAATTATAAAAGTATGCTGCAAGAATGGTTGTTATCCAAATCTACTGAATTACCCGAATATGAAATAGTGAAAGAGTTAGGAGCAGATCACGATAAAGAATTTACGGCAAAAGTAAGTGTAAAAGGAAAAGAATATGGCAGAGGAAAAGGTCATAGCAAAAAAGAAGCGGAAAAACGTGCGGCGGAAGATGCGTTAAAAAAATTAAAGCTATTGTAATATCTAAAACTGGAAAGGCGATCGCATTTTTTTTAACTTTAGCTTAAAGCCAAGTAATTGATAATAATAAGCAAACCATAACTAAAGTAAATAAAAGTGTGTTTTTTATTTCTCTAATTTCTTTTGAAAGGGCGCTGTTTTTCATATTTTTGTAAATTAAGTTTAAAAGCTATAACTTAACTATATTACCGACCTGTTAGTTTAAAAATAGGGGAATTACTGAATAAATTAATCTAATCGAGACAGGTTTGTAATTTGTTCACCCTGCAAACAGAAGTATTATGGAAAAATCGGCAAAAATTAATAAATATTTAATATAAAAAATCTATTTCAAACTAAAGGAAGATTAATCTTGCTTTGACACCTTGTCATCATAAATATATAAGGTTAAGACAACAAAGCTAGTATGGTTAAATCTTGGATGGCGATCGCGGCGGTGACGTTTATAGTTGCTTTTGGCGGCGTGTTATTTAAACCCCGCGATCTCAAATGGGCTATACAATTGCGCCGCCCAAAATGGTTGACTTTTGAGCCTCTGATCCCCGTAATATGGACGGTTGTTTTTATCTGCGGTGCTTGGTCGGCTAATATAGTATGGCTTTGCGAACCAGGTAGTACCAAAACTTGGCTGTTGATGGGCTTGTATTTACTTTTAGAAATTATCACCGTTTCCTATACTTCCGTAACTCTGAGGCTTCGCAGCCTGCAAGTAGGAACGATTTTAGGCGGATCGGGAGCGGTAATAAGTATAATACTTGCGATCGCAGTAATACCAATCTCTCGTTTAGCCGCCGGGTTATTGCTTCCTTATATTATTTGGAGTCCTGTAGGTACTTATACTACCGAAGAAATGATCCAACTCAATCCAGGTGCAGAATAATTCACCCTTCAATAAAAATATGATTAAATCTTGGCTGGTGATTGGGGGCGTAACCCTACTCGTAGCGCTGGCGGCGAACTTTTTTACACCAAGCGATCGCAAATGGTTTAAACGCTTGCGTCGCCCTAAATGGCTAACCTTTGAATTTGCAATTCCCTTTATTTGGATTACTATTTTTATCTGTGGTGCTTGGTCAGCTTATACAGTGTGGGAAAATAGTAAAAATTGGCTATTAATGGGGCTGTACTTGCTACTAGAAATTGTTACTATTGCCTACACTCCAGTAATGTTTAGACTCCGCAGTTTAAAAATTGGCACAATTATCGGCGGTACGGGTGCAGTTATCGGGCTTTTACTTATCCTAATAGTATTACCAATTTCTGGCTGGGCAGCATTGTTACTTGTTCCCTATATACTTTGGAGTCCAATCGGAACTTATACTACTTGGGAGATCATGAAACTAAATCCTCAAGATGTGTAATTTTCATCCACCCGACCGTAACGCGCTACTACAGGCTTAAGACTCAACCACGCCCACATTTGATCGCCCTGGCAAAAATGCCACCATTCGCCAGGATGACGCGCAAAACCAGCCCAATTCATTACTTCCCATAATAGTTGGCGATCGCGATGATATTGTTGATGTTCGCTTAAATTACTATTAGCAAAATAATCGGGATGGGACGCGGGCGATAATTCATCTATAGGCGAACCCATATTTACTACCTTACCCGTATCATCTACTAAAGTAATATCTATCGCTGCGCCCGTACTATGGGGCGGTGGAGTAAGCGGATCTAAGCTAGGTACTGCCCAAATTTGATAAACTTGTTGCCAAATATCTTGAATCTCGGTTGGGGATAAATTCGCTATATCCAGCTTTTGCGCCTCAACTACTTGGGAAAAAGTGTAATCTACCATAAACTGCTGTACGGCAACCGGGCGATAAGCATCAAAAATCTGAATTCGCCAGCCATGACGCTTTAGCTGTAAATATTCTTGCGCCTTAATTAAACTATCGAGTACACCTTGACGCAGATAATAGGGCGAGATTTCTGCATAAGTTGCACCTAATAGCTGATAAGGATGAGGTGATTCTACAGCAAATATTTCTAAAGGAATTGGTACTAGCGATTCGTTACATTCTGCGATCGCAATTTGCTGATATGGTTTCATTTTATAACTTCTTCAGGTCTTGGGGGAACGGGATCGTAACCACCCGGATGCAAGGGATGACAGCGCAAGATCCGTTTTATTGCCATAAAACTACCTTTTATCGCCCCAAATCTATCTATAGCTTCCATTGCGTACATCGAACAGGTGGGGTTAAACCGACAAGTAGGCGCAAATAAGGGCGAAATAAATAAGCGATAGCCACGAATTAGCCATAACAGCAGAATTTTCATCATTCACCTGAGAAAGAATCTATTACATTTGTATAAAGGAGCTTATTTTTTACCATAGACACTTTGGATACTTCACTTTCGCCGATAAGTCTGCAAATTGCGATCGTTGTACTTTGGATAGGCTTACTTTTACTTGTAGCATCTTTGCTAAGTCGCTTTGGTACTGGTAACGCTGAAGTTATCCGCAAAGTTGTCCATATTGGTACGGGTAATGTAATTTTATTTGCTTGGTGGCTGCACATTCCCGCTTTTGTTGGGGTTGGCGCTTCAATTTTGGCGAGTATAGTTACTTTTTTGTCTTACCGTTTCCCGATTCTACCGGGAATTAATAGCGTTGGACGTAAAAGCTTAGGTACATTCTTTTATGCGGTGAGTATTGGAATATTAGTTGCTTGGTTTTGGGCGATAAATTGTCCCCAGTATGCAGCTTTAGGCATATTAGTCATGGCTTGGGGAGATGGTTTAGCGGCTTTAGTTGGACAAAAATTTGGCAAACATCCTTACAAAATTTGGGATAATAACAAAAGCTGGGAAGGTTCTGGCACAATGGCTTTAGTTAGCTTTATTGTTTCTAGTTTAATTTTTTTGAGCGTCCAAGGGAATATTTGGCAAACTTGGATAGTATCAATCATAGTTGCACTGGTGGCAACAACTTTAGAAGCTTTTTCTGTCTATGGGATTGATAACTTGACTGTACCTTTGGGTAGTGCGGCTTTAGGCTTTTTCTTAATTGAACTATTGCCCCGTTATTTGGGTTAAAATATCAACCTATAAGATGGAGAAGGCGATCGCATTTCTTTAAACTAACTAAATTCTCTCCAAAGTTGGCGCATAAAAATAAGAGATAGGATGAAAGAAAGTGAGGAGTCAAGGAATCAATGCAAGCATACTGACTCATTTTCCGAAGTTACAATACTCTCAAAATGTGCGGGGAAAAGAACACCTCCTGCTCATGTCATCGGATACTACTTTTCACCGCATTTTACAGAATCTGCTCAAATTCTAACTAATCTTCAAAAACTAAATTAGTTTCTTGACAAAAATCGAAATCAGTTGGCTTTGAATAGCTGTTATCAGCATATATAGCTTTAATGTACTGAGTACAGCTTTCATTATTAGTACTTTCATCCCAAACAATGTTTGCTGTCTCACCTGGAGCAATACCGCTACCGATATCAAAGTATCCCCAATTGTCTCCATCCTCAGACACCAAAACTTTTTTAATGGATGTTTCCGTCGAGTTTTGTACGGTGAACGAGTATTCAGCCAGAGCGTTGCTAACTTGAAGTGTAATTACAGCTACTGTTGTGCTAGCGATTACAAGAGTCTTCTGGAACAGACTTTTAGATGCCATAAGAATTTTTATCTTTAATAACAGTTACTGTCATCTTATCCTTGGCAAATAACTACTCAAAACTGTAAATTTACTAGGTTTAAAATAAAGTTTCTGCAAACCTAGCTTCGCTAACTAAGTGCTACAAACCCTATCTTTACTTAAATTACTACAATTGTTATTCCCTAACTATTTATTCAAATTATTTGATGCTTCTATAGATATTTTTGCTTGCTCTAGTTGTGTCTGGCTCAAAATTGTTTGCTTCAAGTTTGCTCCTGTCAAGTCAGCCCCACTTAAATTAGCATCGCTCAAATCTGCCGCCGTTAAATCGGCATTGCAAAGATTTGCGCCACTCAAATTAGCTCCATTCAACTTTGCCCAACCTAAATTAATTTCACTTAGATTTAGATTACTCAAATCAGCACGCATTAAATTAGCATTGATGAAATGCCTCTCTCCAACTGCATAACGTCGTTTTAATACTTCAACGCTCAATCTAGGTAATAAAGTGCAGGATTTTCCTAAGTAACACCACCTAGCTTCAACTATTAAAGCCGCAGTCTCAATTGCTATTTCATCTGCCACAGATATTACAACACCATTACACTTGTCCCATTGACCGCCAAGCATAAAAGCAACATTCTCTGCTGCGTAACATGAATCGAATAAGAGAGTATGATGTTCTCTAGACCCATTGCTAAATTGGGCGATACTGCCAGTGAGCAAAAACAATTTTTGCCATAAATCTTTCATGCTCTAAAACCTCTACTGCTTGGCAATCAATCTTTCGCCTAAGTCTTTTCTCTCTACCATTTTAGTCCAAACGCCAATGACCAACTTCATCGCTAGAGGTATCACGCCAGAAGTATCGGTACAAGGAACATCCCCTAGTTGTACTTCCTGCGGCAAATGCGTCAATGCTTGCCCAACGGGGGCGCTTTTCTATTAAGGCTCAAGGGCGGGGGAAATGAAACGCATGAAGCGAAGCGATCGCGAAAAGACTCGCGCCAAACTAGATTTTCTAATTACCGCACGGGAGAAAAAACAATGGCACTTAGGAAAAAATTAGTCTCTCTGTTTCCCATCATGACACTGACATTATTTGGCACAGTGGAGATGGTTAGAGGGCAAAAAACACCTCCACCCATTAATGCTTACACTCAATCTGTGACCCGTGAAGTGTTAGCTAGTGGTTATCCCCAAGATGCGGAGGGTCGGATTCTGGAGTTGGTGCGTTATACCATCCCATCGGGAGCTAATCTCCCGCCTCATACCCATCCGGGAATGCAGATTGAGCGAATTGAGTTTGGGACGCTAACTTATACCGTTGTTAAAGGGTCAGCCAAAATTACTAGAGTCGATCGCACCGAGGAAATTCTTAGAGCCGGACAAACAACCCTACTAAAAGTTGGCGATTCATTGATTGAACCAGCGCAAATGGTGCATTATGGCAAAAACGAAAGTGCAAGTATCGTTATTATCCTTTCTGCCTCTTTATTTGATGCCAAGCAACCCAAAGCAATTTTGAGCGCTCCTAAATAATGCAATTTTCAACATTATCGCCAGAGTCCCCATCTTCAGCCGATGTAATAAGGGATTGAAGGGCGATTCGTTCTAAAAAACCCCAAAAATGGAGGATTTCAGGCTTTAGTAGAGTAACCCGTAAGGGCATTGGCCCTTCAATCTTCTACTAATGACAACTTATTATATCTGTTGTTGTGTCCAGGTGGGGCCCTGACACCGAGGACCTTCTGCCGTCCAGATCAAGCGATCGATGCACATCCGGCGTGCATTCATTTCTGTATCCCAGGCATGATAAATTATATAGTCTTGACCATCTGCACCCACTGCGATCGAGTTATGCCCAGGACCTAATACGTAGCCAGTTGAGCGCAACACTCGCGGTCCTGATTCATTCCCCGCATCAAAGTAGGGCCCCATTACCCGATCGGCAACGCCATAATCAACCCCGTAACTCTGCGTTTCCCAACGCCCACCACTGTAAAAGCAGTAGTATCGATTTTCGTGTTTGCGAACACAGGGCCCTTCTAAGGTATGCCAATCGTAAAACCCACCATACATTAAACGCTCGGCCAAAAACCGTTGCCAATCATGATTGGCACGTAAAACAACCTTGGCTTCCCCCGCTAATTTCGTCATCGTCAACAGACGATCGACTACCAGTGCCGTTCCTGCGCGAACACCATCATCGGTATCTAGAAAATCCTGGGCATAGAAAAGATACCACTGACCGTCATCGTCTTGGAACGGACTGGGGTCAATCGCAAACGGACAAGTTTCGAGAGCAACTAGCGACTCACCTACATCCTGATATGGCCCTAAAGGTTCAGGACTACTAGCAACCCGTAGCTGATGGTTTTTATCCTCATGCCCAACAGAGTAGTAAAGGTAAAAAATACCATCGTAGTAAGCAATTTCAGGGGCCCAAAAGTTATTTCCCAGTGCGGGATCGGGACGCAACAAAGCGTTTCCAGCAAACTGCCAGTTGAATAAATCATCCGATCGCAACAAGGGAAAAACTTGCCCCCCCTGACTTTCATCGGCCTGGCCGGCAGCTTCTGCTGAACCTGTCCCGATCGCATAATAGACACCTTGATGCTGCCAAATAAATGGATCGGCAAAGTAATCTGGGTAAACTGGATTAGTGTAAGTTTGTGCTGCCATCAGTATTGGAAATTTACATAGGTTTCCGTCCCCTGCTTAGGTAACTGCTCAACGGTTTGACACCGAAGCAACTGCTGAAGTTGAGGCGATAAACTATTATAATAATCTTGAGCAAGGGTTAAATCTACCTTGTGGGTATGCAGCCAGTGCATAACATAACCCATTACAATCATCGGGCGTGGCTGAGGTGTAAGGTTAGGCGTGCCTCGATGTAGTGCCAGGGGCGATCGGATCATCACATCTCCCGGCTGCATTAAAAATTGCTCCATTTCAATTTCTCCGGCGCGAAGCTTGACCAATCCCTCCTCACGTGGCATTAGGTGAGTTCCTCGCGCCATCTCAAAGGGGCCATTTTCGGCAGTCACTTCAACCAAGGGGAAATTAACTGCTAGTGCATAGAGCGGCGTGACAATTTGATCGGAAAATAGGGGACGAAAATCGCGATGGATTTCCTGATACTCAGATCCCTGCATGGGGATGTCTACCGCTAGTTGAACCAGCTTGTATTCCTGATAAAATACGCGATTTAGCACGCCCAAAATGGTTGGATTTGCAAATACTGCTGGACTCGCAAAGGGAGCCACCCAGGGCAATGTAACATAGCCGCGAGCAGTCCCTCTGGGTGCGACCCCACCTGGCTGCTGTTGGCGCTCTTGAAATAAAGCATCAAAGGCAACTGCCCAATTTTCAATCAATTCTCGCTCAAACATTCCGCGAATCACACAAATTCCGTCTCGATTGAGATCCTCTGCAAACCTATCCAAATCAACTTCTGTAAAGTTTGTATTACCTATAGTTTGAACCATCTTACTGCCCGCTCCAATTTGAAATGCTGGGGATATATTTTGCTCCGCTAAAAAGCAAAATGTAGCCTAACGTACTATATTTATTCTCCCCAAAGCTAGATACAAAATAACACTGGCAGTGTCAATTGTTTAAAAATCTCAATTTTCGATAGATACCTGTGCGTCCTCACATTCTTTTACACTACATCTTCAAAGGTCAATGCAAGAGCGATGCTGCAATGTGTTGTCGGTTAGATTTTGTTTGTGATTTGCAATAAGCACGGGTTAGCAAGGTGTATTTGAGTTCTACTTTGTTGCCCTCATAACAAGCTCCTGATTGCTCGCAAGTCCTAAAACAAGCGCAAAAAAGTAGTCTCGTATAAAGACTACTTCCAAGTCAGAGAATAAGCGTCCAGGGCGCTGACAAAATACTTTCCACTGCTAACGCGCTTTTGTCAAACTGGGAAAGTTAAAATTGCCCAAACAACGGCGTGACAAAAATTTGAGCTTACTGAAAATAATTAATGATGACAAAAGAGCCAAAAATTTGTATTCCTTATCTAGCTAGGATTTCAAACTCCGGCTCCGCTATAGTAACAACAGAGGGCTAAGTATTAGATTGCTTTGGCTAAGTAGAGAAAGTATTTTTGTTATGCGCTAGGTTGAGCAACATTAGGTGAACTCGGTATACGGATTTGTGCGGACTTGACAAATCCGTAGTAGAAAGCGATCGCTGCTGTGATGGCATTGAGCCAGATATTATTGCCAAATAGTGGTGTAAGCCCAAACAGGGTATTTGTAAAAGGCAGCAGCCCCAAAATAGCACCTGCTGCATAAACGATAGCGAAGATGCGATTGAACACAATTGCTCCGCTTAAGCTAGTAAATGCAGCAATTCCCCACACACCTACCAAAATACTGATCGCATTATGAAAATAATTGGTAGGAAACAGCCCGAACAGGTAGCCAAAGCCTGGTAGAGCGGTAGCATTGGTAGAAGGAGCAACAAAAGCAGGCACAAAGCCAGCCAAACCTAAGAGCAAGAATAGAAGTCCCACGCTCAAAGCGCTGTAATTAATCGCGGAATTTGAAGATGTTGATGTTTGCATGACAGTATTTTCGTTTCTGAAACTTTTTGTTGTGGATTTTAGGGTTTCTAGAAAAACACAGAGAGTACGCTTGTAACTACCGCTTCAAGTCCTAGCCAATCAAGTGAAGTACATCCCGAAGAACGCTATAACCACCCAAATCCCAAAGTAGATAGGCGACAAAACCAAGCATCGCTAGACGACCGTTCCATAGCTCTTGTTGTGGATTCCAGCCAAAAATCCAAGCATTGCGATCGGCTCCATTGTAAGCTGGGACGATAGCAGGGATTTGCTCGGTATTGATTGTTGAAGTTTTCATAGTTATAGTTCTCAATAGCTCTGTTTTGCTTTTATGTTACCTTTGGAAATTTGCTGGGATTATCTGCCATTAGGATTGGCTTCTATCTATATCTAGAGATGCGATTGGCAACGCTCAATTGTTAATATCGATACAAGCAAAAGTATTCTTATTTAATGACAACATAGGAAAAAAAAGCCTGCTGCACTTCCGACGCACCTTGCACTTCTTCGCTCGATTGAGAACGATCAATTTGCAAATTGCTTGCCATCGAGGTACTCGTGACGCATTTGAGCAATATCTATAGCTGGAGTACAAGAGCGCATATCCTCTAAAGTCATAGCTAAAGCCCGATCAACAATTGGTTCAATGTGTCAAAGGCGATCGCATTTATTACCAATTGCGCTTGAATATGTCCTAGCACGCCTAAACCAATTGCAGCAAGTGCCAAACTGGTGATAAAACTATGCACAAAAACGAGCCTATCCCTCTTATGTCACTTTCGGGAGAGCAAAATCTAGGGACGGTTGTAGATAAGGATTTGGGCAAAACTACTACTAATGAAGTCAGATGGTGGAAAATCAAGCGTGAAAGTAATATATTACAAGCTTTTTCAGATTTTAGTGATTTTTTTTCTTACCTAGAGTGATAAAAGAGGACTATGACGGTAAAACCTCAAAAGCGTTAAAACGGCAATATAGATGTAGTTACTGCGGATTGAAAATGCTTAGTGACGAGAAGATACATCTACATCATGTTGATGGAAACCCCTCAAACTGGAAGAACAAAAATCTTCTAGCCCTTCACGAAAGTTGCCACGATTTAATCTACAGGAGCAAAACCGCAAGGTAAGAACGTCGGAAGCTGGATGCACGGAAACGCGCACGTCCAGATTTAATAGAGAGGGGCGCAGGATAATACCTGCCCTCGACTCTAACATATAGTTAGTTAGAGCCGTTTTTTAACCGCCTTGAGATAGAAGGAAGTTGAAATATAGATAGACTATTGTTCTATTAGGTTTTACGTTGTGACTTTATGACTTCAAGCAATAGCACTTCCGGGCGGGTTAGAGAAATTCTGCGCGTTATTTTCTCTATGTCCCTGATCATTA
>QQTW01004768.1_pt1 | contig 10197 bp, 5 predicted proteins | sample 1904831 | NCBI WGS metagenome assembly QQTW01 (sample SAMN09435610, study PRJNA476489) | Subsurface metagenome, whole genome shotgun sequencing project.
CTTTTTGGCGAAAAGGTGGCTTCCGGCGTTAAGCATGCCGATAATATTGCGCCCTGCATTTATGGTGGCATTACATTGATCCGCTCTATTTTTCCGCTCGATATTATTTCCATTCCCGCACCCGAGTTATTTGTAACAGTCGTACATCCGCAGATAGAAGTAAAAACATCCGATGCCCGGCAAATACTGCGCAAAGAAGTTTTATTGAAAGATGCAATAAGGCAGTGGGGCAATATTGCAGGCCTGGTAGCCGGATTTATGAAAGGCGACTACGAACTCATTGGCCGCTCGCTGGAAGACGTGATTATAGAGCCGGTACGCAGTGTACTCATTCCAGGCTTTGCCGAAGTTAAAAGCCGGTCTATTGGCGCCGGTGCATTGGGTGGTGGCATTTCGGGTTCGGGGCCTTCTATTTTTATGTTGAGCAAAGATGAAAGGACCGCTGATGCTGTAGAAGCCATCATGAAAGAAATATACAGCGCCATCAGCCTCGATCATCATACCTATGTTACTAAAGTAAATCAGCAGGGCGTAATATTATCGGCATGCTTAACGCCGGAAGCCACCTTTTCGCCAAAAAGCGCAAACCGAACCAGATCTTCTTTTGTAAAACGATTGTTCAGTAAATGATTGGCTGCTACTACTGCACCTGCTGCACTTGCAGCACTGGAGCCAATACCGCTTCCAGGCTTTATGGCTTTGTGTATGATTACTTCAAAGCCAATATTTTCCGGCACTTCCTTGAGCATTTCCATAAGCGGAGCGCCTGCAGTATTTTGCATAGGGTCGGTAGGCAGCGGATAGCCATCGGCACTTTCAATAATAATCTTTCGCTCATCCAGCAGCCGCACTTCCATCGTATCATAAGGTGCGTCGAGGCAAAGCCCCAACACATCAAACCCGCATACGAGATTGGCTACAGTGCCCGGCGCTTGTATGGTAATTGATTTCATAGTTTAGTCCGAAAAGTCGGTAAAGTCGGGAAAGTCCGGAAAGACGTTTCCAAAACAATACGATGTTTACACAATTTGATACGATTACACAGTAGGCTTTTAAGACTTGTAACTTATTTCTTTTATCAGCATCGTCTTTCCGGACTTTGCTAACTTTCCGGACTTCCGACTACTCAGATTCTCGCTGCTCTGATGATATCTGCAAACACACCCGAGGCTGTTACTTCCGCACCGGCGCCGGCACCTTTTACCACCATTGGCTGATCTACATATCGGGTAGTATAAAACAACACAATATTGTCTTTGCCATAGAGGTGAAAAAAGTCGTGTGCTGCGTCAATGTGCTGCAGTCCAACCGCTGCTTTGCCTGCTTCATAATGCGCAACAAATTTTAGTTTCTTTCCTTCATTGTGTGCCGCTTCGTACAGAGCTTTAAAATGTGCTTCCTGCCGTTCCATCTCTGCATAAAAATCTTCCACACTTCCCTGCATACAGCTTTCAGGCATAAATGGTGTGTTGGTGATGTCTTCCATTTCCAGCTTTTCGCCTGCTTCCCGTGCCAGTATCATAATCTTGCGGGCCACGTCGGTGCCGCTAAGGTCAAGCCGCGGGTCCGGTTCGGTGTAGCCTTCTTCCTGTGCCTGGCGCACCACCTGCGCAAAAGAGCGGGTGCCGTCGTAATTATTAAACACAAAGTTGAGTGTGCCGCTCAGCACCGCTTGCATTTTTTTTACTTCATCGCCGCTGCGCAAAAGGTCGTTGATGGTACCGATAATAGGCAACGAGGCGCCTACGTTTGTTTCAAAACGAAAAGAAGCATTGTACTCTCTTGAAAGCGCTTTTAGCTTTTGATACTGTACATACGGTGACGAACAAGCGATTTTATTGCAGGCCACAACAGAAATGCTGCGTTCCAGTAGTTGGTCATACACGCCTGCCACGGCTGCATTTGCGGTAACATCTACAAAGACAGAGTTGCGCAGGTTTTTTTGCCTGATAATATGTACAAAATCTTCCAGTATCATCGGTTCGCCGCCTTCCAGGCTTTCCTGCCAGTTGTACAGTTTCAGGCCGTTTTCGTTGAACACCATTTTGCGGCTGTTTGCCAGGCCCACAACCCGAAGTTGCAGCCGCAGGTGCTCCTGCAAATACTGTAGTTGCTGTGCTAATTGCGCCAGCAATTTGCCGCCTACGTTGCCGGTACCAATGATATACAAGTTTAGTTGCTTGTAATCCGTTTCAAAAAAAGCTTCGTGCAATACGTTCACGCCTTTCTTTACATCGGCCGATTGAATGACTGCTGATATATTGCGCTCCGATGAGCCTTGTGCAATAGCCCTGATATTGATACCATTGCGACCCATGGCGCCAAACATTTTGCCACTGGTGCCGGCATGGCTTTTCATATTGTCGCCCACAAGTGCTATAATGGAGAGGTCTTTCTCTACGACTAAAGGATTTACTTTGCCCATTTCAATTTCATAATCAAAGGCAGCATCAACAGCTCTTTTCGCCTCATCTGCAAGTGCTTCGTCCACACCTACACAAATAGAATGTTCGGAAGATGCCTGTGTGATTAAAATAACATTGATGTTGTTTGCGGCCAATGCTTCGAACAGGCGTTTGCTAAAGCCTGGAATGCCTACCATGCTACTACCTTCCAGCGAAAGCAACGCGAGCTTGTTGATGCTGGAAATACCGCGAATGATGCTGCCGTTCCTGTCTGCTTCATCCTTGATTACCGTACCATGATCTTGTGGCGCAAATGTATTTTTAATCCAAACCGGAATGTTCTTTTGCAGCAAGGGCTGAATGGTGGGCGGGTAAATAACCTTGGCACCGAAATGCGACAGCTCCATGGCTTCCTGGTAGGAGATTTGGGCTATGGGCTTGGCATTGGTTACCAGGCGCGGGTCGGCCGTCATCATGCCCGAAACATCAGTCCATATCTCTACTTCTGTTGCATGGAGTGCTGCGCCAAAAATGGCTGCTGTGTAGTCCGATCCGCCGCGGCCAAGGGTAGTAGTAACGCCTGTTGCACTGGCTGCTATAAAACCAGGTACCAGAATCAGGTTTGCATCACTTTCGCCAACAGCTGTTTTTATTTTTTCATTAGTGGCTTTAAAATCCACTGCGGCACGGGTGGCCTGGCTGTCGGTAACAATCAGTTCCCTGCTGTCTATCCATTGGTTAGTTAATTCGGTTGCAGCCCAGTATGCGGCAATGATCTGTGAGGAAAGCAGTTCGCCAAAAGAAAGCAGCTTGTCTTTGGTACGGTCCGAAAACTCGCCGAGCAAAAAAATACCGTTGCATAAGTCTTCTACTTCATTGCATTGCTGCATTACTTTACTGAGTACGGCGCTTTGGTGTGTAAGCGGCAACAGCTCTCGTATGGCATCCAGGTGCCTTTGCGAAACTGCCTGAATAGCTTCTTTGTAGGCAGCATTGCTTTGCGCTGCCAATGTGCCGCAACGCAACAACGCATCCGTTACACCACCCAATGCCGATACTACAACGATGGTTTTTCCTGTGGCCGATTTATGGCGTACAATGGCGGTTACCTTTTTTATATTTTCAGCATGTGCCACCGAAGTGCCACCGAATTTTAATACAAACATGTGTCCGGTCGTTTAAAACAGAATAGGAACTGTATAGAAAGAGAAATTCTTATGATTCAGCGCAAGGCCCAACAGGCAATATGACTACAGACAACCTTTCGGGTTGTAATAATGGTTGTAACAGTAGTAAAAGAACTTACTATGGCGGTGCGTACTGCCTTGAAAGAAGGGGCGATATGTTGGGAAAGATGAATCATCAGCGAATGCCCGGCCAAGATAAAGATTATTCAATTATCGGGCAAAAAAAGTAAAAAATATTTTATAAACAGGATACTGCTTTGTACTTTCAGCATGCTTTTCAGTATGCTGCCATTGAACGCTCATTTTGTATTATTCATTTATAAGAACCGATTTACATGGATCATCAGGCTTCTCGCGGATTACAACAGTTCAAGAACAGCGTAGGCATCAAGTTTCAGTTGTACAACAGTTTGTTTACTTCGCTTCCTTTTCACCGCATCGAGAAAACAGGCATTCATTTATCCCTGCTGCTCAATCATTGCGAGGAAGGATACAAAAAGAAGCAAAGCCCGCAACAGATCATTGAAGATTTCTTTAGCCGGTATACCGCCTTCAGCAACGAGCGGGAGCAAACCGATCTGCTGTTTCGTTTTGTACAATATGTGGAGCGCCAGGTGGTGCTTTTTGATGCGTTGGAAGATGCTGCTTTCCGTGAAGTAAATGATGTGAACGGTGCCGGTTCGCTCAAGCACCTGGAGTCCGAAGTAGTACAGAGCGGCAGCGAAGCGGCCTTAACCGAAAAGCTGAAGGATTTTGCCATCCGGCTGGTACTTACTGCACACCCAACGCAATTTTACCCTGGTGCTGTTTTGGGCATCATCAACGATCTTTCAAAAGCACTGTCAGACAATAATGCGCAACTCATCAACCTCTTATTGCAGCAGTTAGGCAAAACGCCTTTTTTTAAGAAGCAAAAGCCTACTCCGTTTGATGAAGCTATCTCGCTGGTGTGGTATCTCGAAAATGTTTTTTACAATGCAGCTGGCCGAATCGTTTCTCAGCTAAAAGAGCGTTTTCCGCATGCTATGACCGATAACAACCCTGTTATCACTATGGGTTTTTGGCCTGGCGGCGACCGTGATGGCAACCCGAACGTGGCTTCGGAAACAACCTTGAAAGTAGCGGAGGCACTGCGTTCCAGCATACTCAAATGCTATTATATGGATGTGCGCCGCCTGAAGCGCCGTCTTACTTTCCGGGATGTAGATACTTTGATCTGCGACCTGGAAGACCAGTTGTATGCCAACCTGTTTATTCCGGAACACAAAGCCGACATCAGCAAAGACTATATTATAACCAAGCTGCGGGCCATCCGCGAAATATTGATACACCAGCACAACAGCCTTTTTCTTTCGCAGCTTGATGGGCTGATAAATAAGGTACAGGTTTTCGGGCTCCATTTTGCTTCGCTCGACATCAGGCAGGAAAGCTCTGTACATACAAAAGTGCTGGAACTTGTTGCAGCAAAAGAAGATGTATTGCCCCAAAATTACAGCAGTCTTTCCGAGGATGAAAAACTGAATGCATTGAGCAGCGTTACAAAAAAGTGCAACCCTGCTTTGTATGAGGATGCTGTTATTAAGGATACGCTCCATTCGGTAGGTGCTATTAAATACATCCAGGAATTAAACGGCGAAGCCGGCTGCAGCCGGTATATCATCAGCCAGTGCAACAGTGCACTCAACGTGCTGGAAGTTTATGGGCTTTGCCTGATGGGCGGCTGGGAGAAAAATGCTTTGCAGGTAGATATTGTTCCCTTGTTTGAAACCATAGATGATCTGCAGCGGGCACCGGCTATTATGCAGCGCCTGTACGAACATGCTGATTACCGCAGCCACCTGAAAAGACGAAAAGATGCGCAAACCATCATGGTTGGTTTTTCGGACGGCACCAAAGACGGCGGTTACCTGATGGCAAACTGGAGCATTTATAAAGCAAAAGAAGAACTAACGCGTGTGTCTAAAGAGTATGGTGTAGATGTGGTGTTTTTTGACGGCCGGGGTGGCCCGCCCGCAAGAGGTGGCGGCAAAACGCATAAGTTTTATGCTTCCATGGGCAAGAATATTTCCAATAGGGAGATACAGCTAACTATCCAGGGCCAGACCGTTTCTTCCAATTTCGGCACTATTGATTCGGCACAATACAACATTGAGCAATTGCTCAACGCAGGTATTACCAACGACCTGTTTCCGCGCAAAGAACGCATATTGGATGAACAGGAAACAAGCCTGCTGCAGGAGCTTGCCGAAGAAGGGCTGAAAGCTTATCATGGCTTGAAGGAGCACCGCGATTTTCTGCCTTATCTGGCCCATGTAAGCCCGCTCAAATTTTACGCTGCCACCAATATTGGCAGCAGGCCTGCCAAGCGCAGCGCAGGTGCCGGGCTTTCCCTAAAAGATTTGCGGGCCATACCTTTTGTAGGTTCCTGGAGCCAGCTGAAACAAAACGTGCCCGGCTACTATGGTGTAGGTACGGCTTTGCAGGTATTGGATAAAGAGGGCAAAATGAGTGATCTAAAAGCCCTATACCGTTCCTCTCTTTTTTTTAAAACGCTTATAGATAACTGTGAGATGGCGATGAAGAAATGTTTTTTCCCGCTCACTGCATTTCTGGCTGATGATCCGCGGTTTGGTGAGGTATGGCGCATGATTTATGAAGAATACGAACTGACGCAGCGCTACATACTGCAGCTTACCGATAAAGGGGAATTGATGGCCGATTACCCGGTTGATCAATTGTCGATACAAATGCGGGAACGCATTGTGCTGCCGCTTACTACTATTCAGCAATATGCTATTTCCGTGATCCGGCAACTGGATGAAGGCACCAGGCAAAAAACAGCGTCGAGAGAAGCATTGGAAAGGCTGGTGGTTCGTTGCTCATTTGGAATTATCAATGCAGGTAGGAATTCGGCGTAGTGTGTTTGAGCATTGGTTGATGGTTACAAGTGGTTAAGTAGGCAAATCAGGTTTTTTATATTATTCGGCTATTGTTACACAAACAGAAAAAAGCCACCATTCGGTGGCTTTTTTCTGTTTGTGTTTTCATGTGAACTTGTGCTTGTCTAAAACTTATATACTGCAGCAACCAATGCACTTGTTGTGCTTTTTTTGGATGCTACTACATCGTCTTTTGTAAAGAAAATTGGGGTGTTGGCGTTTTCCATGCGCAGTTCCGGAATAATGGTGAGCAGGCCTACACGGAAGTTTGCAGAAAGTGTGTTGGCAAAAATGCCGGCTTCAGGTGCGCCTACCACAGCTTTTTTATTGGAGAAATATTCGCTGCGGAGCGTAAGCCCGAAAGCAGTACTTGGGTCTACATTAAAGTAAAGTGCCGATCCCCACCAGCTGTTGGCATCGCCAAACTTGCCGGTGACATCTTTTGTTTTTACCGATTGTACGGTACCGTTGTAGCCCATGCTGAACTTATCGGAAACAGCCGCCGATACCGTCAGGTCGTACTGGTGCATTTTGGCGCCGTCTCCTGGTTTGCCGCCCTGATAGTTTACATACATTTTCAGCTTGTCGTCAATAGCCGAAAGGCTGTATTGTGCGATCATGAATTTGCGCGAAAAGTTTGCCGATTTCAGATCGGTAGGATTTGCAAAGCCAAGCATGAATCCGCTTTTGCCCAGGGCCACATCGGCCTTAACGCCGGTATGAAAAAACGGACCGTAGGAAAACATGTAACTCATGCTGTAGTTGCGGTTAAGCGTAGGGTCTACCAGTTCGTAGCCCACATGGGTGGCCCAGCTACCGGCTGTCAGCTTTACGTTTGCAGCAGGGCTATAGGTAAGGTAGGCTTGCTTGATGATGAAATTGGTATTCTCATCATTATATGAAAATTCTTCCGCTCTTTTTCCAAAACCCAGATCGGCTACGGCACCTACTTTGCCAAAGCTGTGCTCCAGCTTTATCGAGGCCATATTGAGTTCAAACGAATTTTGAGAATTGGTAAAAGAAGTGAAATTGTTGGTGGCGCCGGTTTCTTTCTTAGGGTTGCTCAGATTAAAACGGTAATAGGCATCTACATATCCGGAGATAGTGAAAGCAGGCTTTGGAGCAGTTGAGTCTTGCGCCCTGGCTTGTGTGAATAGCGCCAGTATAGCGGCGGAAAGAATAAATTTCCGTATCATTGTTTTGAGTTTTTACGTAAGTAGAAATTGGGTACAGCCCGTAAGTCTGGTCAGAGGCTTATTTGGTGCTGTACCTTTTTTTATGAAAAGGAAAGAACATTTGCAACGTTTGAAGTGAAAAGTGCGGGGGCTCGTCCATGCCCCCATGCACTCAGTATAGAATATCTGTTTAGTGTGTTGTTAGATTTCTGAAAGGACTTCTTCTTCCATTTTGCCTTTTTGGCCCACCAGCAATGTGCCTTGCAGGTACTTCTCGTCGTGCTGCGATGCATCCAGGCCAAGTTCTTCATCTTCTGTGCTCACCCGCAGCGGCTGTATCATGTTTACGATTTTGAAAATCACGAACGACATGGCTACGCTGTAAGCAACTACAATGGCTACTGCTTTTACTTGTGTCAGAAAAAAATCGAAGTTGCCGTAGAACAGCCCATCGGCGCCTACGCCGTTTACTGTTTTGGTAGCAAACATGCCGGTAAGCAACATGCCCACAATACCACCTACGCCATGACAAGGAAACACATCCAGCGTATCGTCCAGTGTAGATTTTTGTTTGTAATAAACTGCAAGATTAGATATGATAGCTGCAATTACGCCGATGGTAATAGACTGCGGAATGGCTACAAAACCTGCACCGGGCGTAATGGCCACAAGGCCTACAACCGCACCAATGCAAAAGCCAAGTACAGAAGGTTTTTTACCTCGCAGCACATCAAAGAACATCCAGGCAAGGCCTGCAGCAGCAGCGGCCGTGTTGGTAGTAGCAAAAGCAGATACCGCAAGTGAATTGGCACCAAGTGCAGATCCTGCATTAAAGCCAAACCAGCCAAACCACAGCAAGCCGGTACCGATTAGTACATAAGGAATATTTGCAGGCGGAATTTCTTTCTTTTCCATATGCACCTGGCGGCGCTTAAGCACAATTGCCCCAACAAGCGCAGCACAACCAGCAGAAATATGTACTACAGTACCGCCGGCAAAATCAAGGGCACCCATTTTAAACAGGAAGCCGTCGGGGTGCCAGGTCCAATGCGCGATAGGTGCGTATACCAGCAGGCTGAATAAGGCTATAAATAATACATAAGAGGTAAACCGGATCCGCTCTGCTACCGCACCCACAACCAGGCCTGGTGTAATAATGGCAAACATAAGTTGGAAAAGAGCAAACAGGGCCAATGGGATAGTAGGGGCTAAACTCCAGGGCTGTCCAGAAAGTACGTCTTTAAAGAAAAGAAAAGTAGTTGGATCGCCAATAAAACCTCCGACAGACTTGCCGAACGAAAGACTAAAGCCAACTGTAACCCATAGCACACTTACTACGCCTGTAGCCACAATGCTTTTGATCATGGTAGAAATCACATTTTTGCGGTGTACCATGCCACCGTAAAAAAATGCAAGTCCCGGCGTCATCAAAAATACCAAAGCTGTAGCTACGATAATCCAGGCAATATCTGCACCGTTGTACAGCTTGCCATCATCATTGAAAGTAGGAAGCGAAGGTACAAAGGCAGCCACCAAGGCAATAACGCCCAAAATCAGGAAGGGGAGGGAGCGTTTCAGTGTAAGCATAATAGACAAGGTTTAAATTAAAAAAATGAATATATCATTTAGATTTAATAAAGATAAGATCGGAAAAACACAAAGACGCCTTTAAAAACTAATATTTATTTATGCAATATGATATTGTGGTTTGAATTTTTTGTTCGTGTGATTAAGTTTTGAAGCATATCCAATAAAAAAGGGCTGTTACAAACAGCCCTTTTTTATTGGATCCTACAATGTTATTTAATATAATGCGAGCAAACTAGCATCTTTTGTTTCCAGTATAGAACTGCCCATCAGGTATTCGTCTACCCTTCTGGCACATTCTCTTCCTTCCGAAATAGCCCATACTACAAGGCTCTGGCCGCGGCGCATGTCACCAGCCGTAAATATCTTGGCAATAGAAGTCTGGTATTGTTTCTCAGAAGCCTGAACATTGCCCCTTTCGTCTAACTGCACCTCAAGCTGCTGTATCAAACCCTCTTTTTGCGGATGTACAAAGCCCATAGCCAGTAAAGCCAGTTCGCAAGGCATCTCTCTCTCGGAGTTGGGTACTTCTACAAAAGAAGCAGCCCGACCATCTTCTGTTATTTTCCATTTCAGGTCCACTACTTTTATAGCCCGCAGGTTACCGGCCTCATCTCCCAAAAATTCTTTTGTTGCCACAGCCCAGTGCCGGTCTACGCCTTCTTCATGCGAAGTGGATGTTTTCAAAACCATTGGATAGCTGGGCCAGGGCATGGCAGTGGTACGGCTTTCAGGAGGTTTTGGCAGCAGTTCAAACTGTGCTACAGAAAGGGCACCATGCCTGTTGGAAGTACCTACACAGTCGGAGCCGGTATCGCCCCCACCAATTACAATCACGTTTTTGCCGGTAGCTTTTAATTCCTCAGGAAAAATATTGCTTTCAATATGTGGATTGGCTAAAAGT
>QQTW01004769.1_pt1 | contig 10196 bp, 8 predicted proteins | sample 1904831 | NCBI WGS metagenome assembly QQTW01 (sample SAMN09435610, study PRJNA476489) | Subsurface metagenome, whole genome shotgun sequencing project.
CCGAAAGGGGTAGTGCTGGAGGAGTTCGCCGTACGTAAAAATATTCACCTGCTTAACACGCTGAAGTGGGAATAGGTATTGGGTATCAGGTACTGGGTATTAGGTATTAGGTATACTGACAAGTAAGGTTGTTACCACTGATTGGGGAGAAGAACCTACCCCAACCCCTCCCAGGAAGGGAATTTAGAACTTTCAGGTAGAAACAACCTTCTTTGTCAATACAATTAGGGATTAGTGCTGATCTGAATGACTTTCCGAATACCCAGTACCCAATACCTAATACCCCAAAGTCATGGCTGGCTTTTTCGATACGAAAATTGAATTTTTGAAAGGCGTGGGGCCGCAGCGGGCCGAGTTGTTGAATAAAGAGCTGAATATTTTTACGTACGGCGAACTCCTCCAGCACTACCCCTTTCGGCACGAAGACCGCACCCGGTTTTACCGCATCAACGAACTGCACGAAAGCATGCCGGCCGTGCAGATTCGCGGCAAAGTGGATTATTTTGAACAGGTAGGGGAAGGTTCCAAAAGCCGGTTGGTTGCTTATTTTGTGGATGGTACGGGGGAAATGGAACTGGTATGGTTTAAAAACCCCCAATGGGTGGCCAAAACCCTCAAACGGTTTGCGGATTACGTAGTCTTTGGGAAGCCGCAGTATTACGCCGGGAAATTCAGCATTGCCCACCCGGAAATGGAGCTGTACGAACCGCAGCAGGCCTCCGAATCGGGCCTGCAACCCGTCTATAACCTGTCCGAAAAGCTCCGCAAGAAACACCTCGACAGCAAGGATATCGGCAAAATGATCCGGCAGGTGCTGGAAATGGCCCAGCCTCATCTAAAGGAAACCTTGCCCGCCAGTCTGATCAGCCGTCTGAACCTGATTTCCAAGCGGGAAGCGCTGGAGAACATTCACTTTCCCAAAAACCAGCCCATGCTGGAGCGGGCACTGTACCGGCTTAAGTTTGAGGAATTATTTTATAACCAGATGCGGCTGCTCAAGAGTAAGCTGATCCGGAAAGTGGAGTACGAGGGACAAATTTTTAAAACGGTACCTACACTAACGACTTTTTATAACGAACACCTGCCTTTCGACCTGACCAACGCCCAAAAGCGGGTAATCAAGGAAATTTACCGGGATATGTGTTCGGGCAAGCAGATGAACCGGCTCTTGCAGGGCGATGTGGGCAGCGGCAAGACCATTGTTGCCTTTATTTGCATGCTGATGGCGATTGACAATGGCGCCCAAGCCTGTCTGATGGCCCCGACGGAAATTCTCTCTGACCAGCACTACCACGGGCTTAAAGCGTTTGCCGATCAGCTGGGTATTTCGATTGGCCGCCTGACGGGGTCCAGCAAAACCAGCGAAAGAAAAGTACTGCTCGAAGGACTGGCAACCGGCGAATTAAAGATTGTGGTGGGTACGCATGCCCTGCTGGAAGATGTAGTGAAGTTTGCCAACCTGGGCCTGTGCGTAATTGACGAACAGCACCGGTTTGGCGTAGCGCAACGGGCCAAATTGTGGCAGAAACACGCGACTGTGTACCCGCACGTACTGGTGATGACGGCCACGCCCATTCCTAGAACGCTGGCCATGACTCTGTACGGCGACCTGGATGTTTCCGTGATTGACGAGTTACCGGCGGGCCGGAAGCCGATCAAAACAGTGCACCGGTACGATGCCAACCGCTTGCGGGTATTCGGCTTTATGCGGGAGCAAGTCCAGCAGGGCCGGCAGATATACATCGTCTATCCGCTGATTGAGGAATCGGAGAAGATGGACTATAAAAATCTGATGGATGGTTACGAAAGCATCCAACGGGCTTTTCCGGAGTGTCACCTGAGCATTGTACACGGCCGAATGAAGGCCCAGGATAAGGACTTTGAAATGCAGCGCTTTATTAAGCGGGAAACGCAGATTATGGTGGCGACTACCGTGATTGAAGTGGGCGTAAACGTGCCCAATGCTTCGGTAATGGTCATTGAAAATGCCGAACGGTTTGGCCTGGCGCAGCTGCACCAGCTCCGGGGCCGGGTAGGGCGGGGCGCCGATCAATCCTATTGTGTGCTCATGTCGGATTATAAACTGTCCAAAGAAGCCCGTCAGCGCATTGATACGATGGTCAGCACCAATAACGGCTTCGAAATTGCGGACATGGACCTGAAACTACGCGGCCACGGTGATCTGGAAGGCACCCAGCAAAGCGGCATTCTCGACTTATTGATTGCCGATTTGGCAAAAGATGCTCTCATTTTGCAGGAAGCCCGTAACGTTGCCGAGGGCATTCTGGAAACTGACTCCGAACTAACCTCCCCCGAAAACAACGCCATCCGACGCCACATCGAGTCCCTCCGCCGCGAAGAAACCAACTGGAGCCGGATTAGCTAGGTTTCTGGTTTGGAGTTTCTTGTTTCCGGTTGTTGATTAACCGAAAGGCTGTCGTTCCCTTCCCAGTCCTGTCCTTCCGGCTCTCAATTTGTCATTCCGACGATAGTAGGAATCTTCTTTGACTACGACAATGATTGACCTTAACCAACCACATTCCTCCTATCGGCGGATGACGGTTGCGTTGGAATATAATGATGAAGTGGGAGGAATAACATTGGCAACAACTGCTACTGCCCTGCTCCTGCTACTTTCAAAAAGTTCTACTCACTCAGCCAGTTCTGGATCATTTCCTTGCCGTATTCCGTCAGGATGGATTCGGGATGGAACTGGAGGCCCCGCACCTTGTATTGCTGGTGGCGGATGGCCATTACTTTGCCGTTTTCATCTACCGCCGTTACTTCCAGGTGGGCGGGGACTGATTCGGGTACCACCGTCCAGGAGTGGTAGCGGCAGGTGTTGAATTGGGCCGGCAGGTTGCGGAAAAGTACTTCATCGGGACGCCGCACCAGAGCCTTGGTTGCTACGCCATGCAGTACGTCCGCCATGTTTTCCAGTTTGGCCCCGAATACCTCCGAAATGCCCTGGTGACCGAGACAAATACCCAGAATGCTTTTGGTAGGGGCATATTTTTGAATAAGGCCCGGCATAATGCCCGCTTCCGAAGGCAGTCCGGGTCCGGGAGAAAGCAGGATTTTGTCGAATTTTTCGACTTCCGCTAACGAAATTTTGTCGTTACGATGCACTTCCAGGGAGCTGTTTATTCCTAAATCCCGCAATAAATGCACGAGATTGTAGGTGAAGGAGTCGTAATTGTCGAGTACAAGAACTTTTTTCATGGATTTAGAAAATAGAAAAAATGGAATTAGTTAGTTTGAGAACCTCACCCTAAATCCCTCTCCTGCTGAGAGGGACTTTCTGATTCAACGATTTTACCTCCCTTCTCAACAGGAGAAGGATTTAGGATGAGGTTTCTTATACTTCTACTGTATAATTTAGCGTCAACTCATCTCCCGGCATGCCCCGGATACCCCAGTTGTGCTTAGGCGTTTCAAAAAGGGTAATTTCCACGTCGTTAGGCATAATACCTAATCTTTCTGCGAAGCTTTCAAACACGAGGCGGTAAAATTGTTTTTTTGCTTCCATGGTCCGGCCTTCAAAGAGGCTTACCTCGATAATAGTATATTGGTCGGTGCGGCCGGCCGGGTAGTAAAAGCTGTCTTTGTCCAGGTAAATAAACCGGTGAAACCTTTTATCGGCCGGGTACCCAAACGCCTCCATCACGCAGGCATGCAGCACATCCGACAGTTTCCGGCTGATGGGCCGTAGCTGGTCTTCAATACCGTATATTTTAATCTGTCCCATAGATTAACCATTGGTCAGTAGTCATTTGTTACTTTGTCGCTCACCTGATTTCCAATACCTGAAATCACACTGCCAACTGCCACTGCCACTTTTACATTAGATCTGATTCGCAATTTCCAGTGCCTTACGGAGGGCGGCGAGTTTGTTGTTTACTTCCTGCAATTCACTCGGGATGCTGGATTTAGCCACTACCCCGGCGCCGGCCTGATAATACAATGTATTGTCTTTGCTGAGGAACGACCGGATCATAATGGCGTGATTAAAGTCGCCGTTGAAGCCCATAAAGCCGATGCAGCCGCCGTAATAACCCCGTCCGGTAGTTTCGTACTGGTCAATCAGTTGCATGGCCCGGTGTTTGGGCGCTCCGGACAACGTTCCCGCCGGAAACGTATCGGCTACTACCTGAACCTTGGAAGCCGTGTCGTGCAGGTGACTGCTGACTTTGGAAACCAGGTGAATCACATGGGAATAATACTGAATTTCTTTAAAAGTTTCCACTTTCACTGCCGAACCATTGCGGCTCAGGTCGTTGCGGGCCAGGTCCACCAGCATTACGTGTTCGGCGCTTTCCTTGGGGTCGTCGTAGAGTTTACGGGCTAATTCGGCGTCGGCTTCGTCGTTGCCCGTGCGGCGGAAGGTTCCGGCAATTGGGTAAATACAAACCTCGCGGCCTTTGACGGTAAGTTGGGTTTCCGGCGAAGAACCAAATATTTTAAAGGAACCGTAATCGAAATAAAACAAGTACGGTGAAGGATTTACGGAACGCAAAGCCCGGTAGACGTTGAACTCGTCGCCAGTAAAAGTCCTTGAGAATCGGCGGGAAAGTACAATCTGGAACACATCACCCAATTGGCAGTGCCGCTGTCCGTGGGCCAGTATTTTCAGAAATTCTTCATCGGTGAGATTAGAAGTTTCTTCGCTTTTGAGCCCAAAATGGTAGGAGGGGAAATTTTTGTTCTGGATCAGGGAAACAATGTAATCAATGCTGTCTGACTGTCCGGTGGCGTATATTTCGGGCGTGTGTTCAAACAGATACAATTCGTCTTTAAAATGGTTAATGGCAATCACGTACCGGAAAACCTGGTAAATCATTTCCGGAATTTTGTTTTCCGAAGCCTCCCTGGTCTGCAAGTCGATATCTTCAAAATAACGCACCGAGTCATAAGACATATACCCGAACAAACCATTGTGAATGAACGGGAAAGTATTATCATCAATTTGAAACTGTTTCCGGAAATCCTCCAGGGCTTCTACCACCTGCGTTCGGCTGGTAAGGGTAGTTTTTTCCTCCTTTCCATCCGGGTATTGGCGCAGCAATGTTTTCCCTGAAAGTTCAAACCGGGCCATCGGTTGGCAGCAGATATACGAGAAGCTATTTTCATTGCCGTGGTAATCAGAGCTTTCCAGCAGCAAGGTGTTAACAAACCGGTCTCTCAGCTTGAAGTAAATACTCACCGGCGTTACGGTGTCAGCAAGCAACTGGCGGTAGGTAGTGGAAATCTTATAGTGCATAAATAAGTGAAGATTTTTCGGGTTCCGGTAAATAAAAAAAGCCCGCTTTGTGAACAGCGAGCTTTCTGATGGTATATCAGTGCAGGTAATACGCTGGTTCACACGCCGTAACAAGGAGTGTGCCACCACCAGGCTGTACTACGCTTAACAATTTTCATATTGATTTAATGGGAATATTTGCAGACAAATATAAAACAATGAAGAACTTTGACAAAGTTGGGTGAAAATCTTTGCTAAAAAATTGTGCAAATATTCCGTTTAACTGGTTTGCTTTGACGTTTTTTGCTCATCGCTGCTTATTACTTCGGTATGCCGGTTTGAATTGGTGGTGCTGTATTCTATAGAAGGGTTTACGCAGCATTACCCTGCATAAACCCTTTTGTATCAATAGCTGAACTGACAACTGTGACCTAAAAAACTGAAACCGTAAAACTACCGCTTGGCTTTTACCTGGCGCATCATCTGTTTCATATTTACCTGATTCATCTGCTTCATCATTTTCCGCATCCCGTCAAACTGCTTCATCAGGTTATTTACTTCCTGCAAAGAAGTACCGCTGCCCATGGCAATCCGGCGGCGGCGGCTACTATCGATGATATCGGGATTGGCCCGTTCTTTTGGTGTCATCGACCGGATAATGGCTTCAATTGGTTTAAAGGCATCATCGTCCACGTCCTTCATCATCGAACTCACGCCGGGAATCATGCCCACGAGGTCTTTGATGCTACCCATCTTCTTGATTTGCTGCAGCTGAGACAGGAAATCATCGAAGTTGAACTGGTTTTTGCGGATTTGCTGGCTGATCCGGCGGGCTTCGTCTTCATCGTAGGCTTGTTGAGCCCGTTCCACGAGGGAAAGTACGTCACCCATGCCGAGAATCCGGCTGGCCATCCGGTCAGGGTAGAAGAGGTCAATGGCCTCCATTTTTTCACCCGTACTAATGAATTTTATGGGCTTGTCTACTACTGAACGAATGGAAAGGGCGGCGCCACCGCGGGCATCCCCGTCCAGTTTGGTCAGTACTACGCCGTCGAAATTCAGCCGGTCATTGAAGGTTTTGGCCGTGTTCACCGCGTCCTGACCCGTCATGGAATCCACGACGAACAGGGTTTCGGATGGGTTTAAGGCCTTTTTTACGGCTTCAATTTCCTGCATCATTTGCTCATCAATGGCCAGACGACCCGCCGTATCGACAATTACTACTTTTTTGTTGGTAGCCTTGGCATGGCGGATGGCATTCTGGGCAATTTCCACCGCATTTTTGTTATCGGGTTCGGCGTAAACTTCCACGCCTACCTGTTCGCCCAGTACTTTGAGCTGGTCAATGGCCGCCGGACGGTAAATGTCGCAGGCCGCCAGCAGCACATTGCGGCCACTTTTTTTCAGGTGGCTGGCCAGTTTACCGGAAAAAGTGGTTTTACCGGAGCCCTGCAAACCGGCAATCAGCAAAACGGCCGGGTCGCCTTTCAGGTTAATATCCTGCTTTTCCCCGCCCATCAGTTCGATGAGTTCCTCGTGCACGATTTTTACGAGTAATTGCCCCGGATCAACGGCAATCAGGACCTGGCGGCCCATGGCCTTGTCCTTGATGGTGTCGGTAACCGACTTGGCTACTTTGTAGTTAACGTCCGCGTCCAGCAGCGCCTTCCGGATTTCTTTGACGGTGGCGGCAACATTGATATCGGTAATCCGGCCTTTTCCCTTCAGGGTCTTAAGGGCAGAATTAATATTCTGGGTTAAATTTTCAAACATAGTACGTTGATGTGCTGAATGGTTTATACAAACCATAAGGTCCTATTCAATACAAAAATACGCAGACTATTCCTTTCAGCCGAGAAAGTTACACTTTTGGAGAATTCTTTAATAAACTTTTTGCTCTTGCATACAGGGAAACTGCTACGCTATTGGCATCCTCGGAAACCCGAAAAAGGTACATCAGTCCAATAAAAAGCACTGTTATTACCGCTGACCGGAGCAGAATGTTAATGACTGTTTCCTGCAGCTCATCAGTTGGAGAAGGAAACAGCATAGCAGCAAAAAAGGTAATACCGGTAATCAGAACCGTGATTAAAGTCTTTATGCTGAAAGGCTGGATTTTAAAGACAATCCAGATAAAAAGGAATTTGACCAAATTGTAAATAGCCACTGAAATTAACATACCCAAGGCGGCGCCATTGATTCCCATTCTGGGAATAAGCCAGAGATTGAGGCCAATCGTGAAAAAAGCCAGTACCAGGGCCGCGAACAGGTCAAATTTATAGTATTTTGAATTAATGATAATCTCACTATTCACCCCGGTAGCCATATCTACTAACCGGCTTAGGGCAATGAAAAGTACTACCATTTTACCGGCCCGGAATGAGTCACCATTGGGCATTATGTTAAAAATAGCATCGATATTGCACCAGATTCCCAAAAACAGGAAGGCCCCGATAATCAGTTGATTTAAGGCGGTTCGATGGTATAAATCGGCAATTTTCTCCAAATCATTTTCCTTCCAGGCGGTGGAAAGAATCGGGGCGGCAATCTGCGACAAAGCCCGGCGCGGCACTTCAATGACAATACCAATGCTGACGGCAATCACGTAAATACCCGTAGCCGAGAGGCCCCCTTCGTAAGCCGGTAGCATTATACTATCTATTTTACTGGCTAACAGGCTCCCCAGCCCACCTAATATCACGAAGAAGCTGTAACTCATAATCTGCCGGAACAGTGGCGTCCGAACGAAGGAAAAATCTAATCGCAGGTATAATCGACCCAGGTTTTTAATATACGCCAGCAGGAATAGTACCGCCACCCCGTATGAAGCAATCAACAGCGTAACCAGCCTTTCAAAAGGAATATAATGAAAGGCATACAGCAGGATTAACCCCGCATTAACGGCTTTGAGGAAAATTTCGCGGATAATAGCCGGGACGACAATCCGCAGGTGCACCCGGGCATAAGCCTCCAGTACGTGAATGTACACTAGAAAAACTACCAGCGGTAACACATAGTAATAATAATGAACTAGCTGCGGGGAGTGTTCCTGAAAAATTGTTTTGAAAACGGGCCGAAAAAATACGTAGGCAACCGAAAATAAGGCTAACCCTGCCAGCGGAAAGAGCAGCAGAAATCCCAAAAAACCATTGTACTGCCGGGATTCATCCCGGAAATGGGAAAAAAAACGTACGGCAATGTGCGAGGTACTCAACTGAGCCAGCGAGGCAAAAAGCAACGCATTATCAACGAGTACCCGGGTCAGGGCAATTTTGTCTTTGGTGAGGAAGGCGGTGGACAGCCACAGTACATTGACGATACCAATCAGGACACCTGCATACGTAACAACCGAGTTTTTCAGGCTTTGCCGGATAATAATTCCCATTCACACTACACTTTAATACCAATCCGCCCAGTATAATCAATCCGGTTTAACAGCATAGAAATCTTGTTTTCGGTAAAATACTTGTCTACTGCTTCTCTGGCACCTTGCCAGTGTCCATAATCATCGATAATCAGTACGCCTTTGGTAGCTAGTAAAGGATACAGATGCTGCATTTCGTGGTAGGTGGAATCAAACCAATCGGTATCAAGGCGGAGCAGGGCGATAGAGCCCGGCAAAGTCTGCGGAATGGTATCTTCTACTTTGCCCTTTACAAAATGAATCTTGTCTTTGGGGTAGCCCGTGCTGGAAAGATTGTTTTGTACTTCTTCCAAGGGTGAGTAACACCAGGTATTTACGTCAGTGGTTTGGTTATCCTTCCAGGTTCCGTAGGCCGAATTCCCTCCTAAACTCTTGTCCTTCTCGCCGGGTTCCGGCATTCCTTCATAGGTATCGTACAGGTACAATTCCCGGTCCCGAATGCCTTTCTTGAGCAGCGCCAAGGCCATCATCATGCAACTGCCGCCCTTCCACACGCCGCATTCCACAATAGAGCCGGGAATGTTATTATCGGCTACATATTGAGCCGCTTTGTAGGCAGCATACAACCGTTCGGGGGTTGTCATAGTAAAGGGCCTAACCTGGCTGTACAGATCCAGAAAATCTTTTTCCAGTTCGTGCGGCACGGGTTCGCCGTACACATACTGATTTGCCATAATCAGCCGGAACCCGGCTTTTTCCAGCGTCTTTTTAACGAGGGTCTTTAACATGGGCTATTGCGTTGCTGCAAACTTCAGGATTTCTTTTAAATAGTGGGTGCGTTTTTCCATGGCATAATTTTCTTCCATGTGGTGCCGTCCCCGTTGCCCCATTTGTGCCGCCAACCGGGCATCTGTAGCCAACAAATACATGTAATTAGCCATTCCTTCCACGTCGCCTTCCTCCACCAGAAAACCGCTTTCGCCGTGAATTACGGCATCTTTGATACCCGCATGCAGGGTACTCACTACCGGCAACCCGGTAGCCGCTGCTTCGAGTACGGAATTTGGCGTGCCTTCCGAATCGCCGTTTTCCGGACGAAGAGAATGCTGCACAAATACCCTGGCGGTTTGCAGCAGCTCCGAAATCTGCTTTGGAGTTTGTTTTCCCTTGAAATCCACTGACTTTGAGATTCCGAGTTCTCCGGCTAATTTTTTAGCCTCTTCCCATAGTTCACCTTCTCCCACCATAATCAGTTGTGCTTCCGGGCTTAATGGTTTTACTTTGGCAAAAGCTCTTATCGTATGCAAGGGGGCTTTTTTAGCAGTAAACCGACCAACCGTTATAAATACCGGCGGTTGTCTTCCCGGATAAGCACCTTGAAAAAGGGATAAGTTGACGCCATACGGATTGAGATAAACCTTTTCCCGCGGCGCTCCCAGACTTAGTACTTGGGCTTCCATATCCCTGGAAACAGTTATTCCTGCCTTTTATCACCAATTGTATACTAATACATTTTCTCATTTCCTTAGAAAAAATAGTATTCAGCTTGTATTAGGGCATTATGGTCCGATGGGAACTGGTCGTTTTATCAAA
>QQTW01004770.1_pt1 | contig 10194 bp, 15 predicted proteins | sample 1904831 | NCBI WGS metagenome assembly QQTW01 (sample SAMN09435610, study PRJNA476489) | Subsurface metagenome, whole genome shotgun sequencing project.
CGAAGGGGTAGACTGGTGAGGGGTTGGGTGGGTGGTGTGTGAGGATGGGGGATGGGGGATGGTGGTGATGGAGGGATTTGGCTTGTGATCAGAGTGGCATGCCGTGTGTTCTGCGAGTAAGATTTCGTATGTGGGTGTGCTGAGGAAGGATGATCGTGAGATGAGCTTCGAAGGGAATGAGGCGTTTGTGGTGGTGATGCTGGGCTAGGATGTGGTTGGCTCTGAGAGTGCATGGTATCGGGTTTCAGAGGAGAATGCTCGTTGTATATACATACTTCCATGATTCCTGCATATATATACCTAGGTACCTTCGTGCTATGAATTATTGCTACATTTCCATGCGCCATAGGCGTTCGTCTTCTGCAGTTTGCCATTTGAGGGCCAGCTGCGGCACGGTAGTCACAGTCGTCGTCTGCGCGAGTGAGGACAGGAAAGTATGGCCACGACTTAGGTGGATCAATTGGCTTGTCTAATTCGTCTGTTCTGTGCGCATGGAAACAGTATCGCTGGCTAGAGAAGGACATATCAAGAAAATAGGCAAGCGCCACGAGATGAGATAAAAGCCTATACGCTCTTTTGTAAAGGCCATACGACCTTGTCCGAATAAAGACTTTCTCTTTCTCTTTCGTAGTGCTCACTGATGCCTTTCTGAAGAAAGAAGCGACTCCCAAAACGCCAGAAAGTGCAAACATCTATCTTCACGCTCCAACTCCACGCAACTCCTAAATCTTCAAGTTCGCAACGATAAACGCCCACCACTAACCGTAAACCCATAAGACGACCTCTCACCCCAAGCACCCCTCTCAGAAATTACCTACCACGCTCTAGCTGGATAAAAATACACCAAACCTCCGGGCCTAGGTCGACGCATCTCCTACCACCGCCGCTGAGCTTCCCCCGAGCTCTGCCGACGCAGACGCTGTCCGTGACGACGTCAGCGGGATGAGCGGCTCGCCGGGCTTCGGCAGACGTTTCTGTTCGACGCCTAGGACGACTGTGCGATGGCAGCGGTTAGCTTGATGGGTTGCTTCATGTTTGGTGAGTTGTGATTGGGGATATTGGGCATGCCCAAGAGGCGTGATTGAAGATTAGGGATTAAGCGGTTAGAATGAGAAGCCAGGGGACTAGACTCACGTCGTTCGTAGAGGATGTAGCTGGTGACGAAGAAGATGGGCAGCGCGACGATGATCGCGTTGACTCTGTGTCCAGGGAGCGTGCGTCAGCTTTTGCTCGCGCCATCCATCGCCCGCACGGCATTCTCCCCAGCCATACTCTCATATCACAGGGAGTCTGCCCAGCTCAGGCAGCGGATCCTGCAGCGGCTGGAGCGACGAAGAGAACACAACTCACCGTCGTGCGGCGGGCTTGTACTTTTCCGGCAGCTTTCCGCTGTAGATGTGTGCGACCTGCTCTTCGGCCGTGCGGGCCGGGCGCTGCGAGCGGGCTGCGAGGGTGGATGCGAGGGCTGCGGTGGGTTGGAAGGGCTGTGGAGGGTGGAGGAGGGTTTTGGGGGTGGGTTGGTGGAGGGGACGGAGCGGTGGGGTTGGGGTTGGGGTTGGGATTTGTTGTTGTGAGCTTGCAGAGGCTGGTTCGGGAGTGAGTAAATGAGAAGCTGGGTCCGAGGAGGATGTTGGGGATGTTGGGGATGTTGGGGATGTTGGCAAAGGCGGAGTGGCTGTTGCGGGTCCTGACTGAGATGTGGGAGAAGCTGCAGGTGATGGCGATGTCTGAGCAATAGAGAAAGATTGAGACGGCGCAGAGGCTGATACTGATATTGCGGCTTTTGGAGTAGAAGTCGAAGACAGATGAGGAGACGAGTCTGCCGGCGCATTGGCTTTCACAGCGGCGAGCTGTTGAAGAATCTTGGAGTCCGAGGGTGTTATGGGCATGGACTGGGGGTTTGTCTCAACAGCTGGCTGCTGTGCCAATTGCTGCAACGGAGTGACATGAGCGGTTGGTGATGCTGGCGACGCCGAAGACGAAGCAGTATATCCCCCCCTCTGTGCTTGCATGGACACCTTCTCAGGCACGCCCTTCGCCCTTGCATTCTTCCCTACTCCCGCAACGGACGCAATGATTTCTCCCGCTCCTGCTCCTGCGACCAGGACATGACCGGCTGCCGACGTCTTTGTGCCGGACGACGCCCTGGTCGAGGCCTTGCGGGACGTCTTCTTCTCCTCTGCGATGGCGGAGCTGTCGGAGGCCGGCCGCGAGGTGACTGAGGCGGACTCCTTCTTTGGCCGGCCGCGCTTGCGCACGACTTCCGTGGTCATGGTCGCCTCGGCTCCTGTATCTTGCCGGTCTTTTTCCTTGGGACTGTCGAGGAATGTATTGGTAGAATGTGCGGATCAGATGGATCGGGAAGATTGATGTGGTTCGTCTTGCACGCGCGGGAGACGCGTTCCCGGAGAAGGCGCGCGGAGCCTGTGGACCCGCGGTGTTTGACTCGGCTGAGCCGTGGGTATCTTATCGTGTCTTATCAGTCACGAGCGAGCCCTAATCGTCTGAGCGACTTTCATATGTTCAAATAAAGAGAGCTCCTTCCAACCATCATCGCTAGGTCACAATATGTCTCAGCAAAAGCCAGAATGTGATTTCTTTTTACAACCATCCTGTTGATGCAGCTGTCATTCGAGATCTCTGAGGGCAAGCTTGCAATGGGGGTCAACACTGATTATGATGATGTGGAGGTACCGCTGCCTGAATCACCTTGATTTCAACACTCGGGGCTTCGTGCCCTCATGGCGACGATCCTCTGATCAACCCATCAGTGAGCGGTCCCCAAACTCTGAATCAGCCTGGTTGTTGCACCCAAGCCGAGGACGGAGGAACAGTTGTTTGTGTATCTATCTGGTCTTACTGTGGCACGGCACGCTGGCTCTGCATCTCTGCCACAACACCACTCAGCTTCAAGCCCAGGATTAGCCAGGCTCAGCTACCATTACATAGCAAAAACTGAGGCTATCACCTACTGCCCGTGGCCGAGCGGATAAGGGGCAAACAGGCCGATGTCCTTTCATTGCCGCTTCACTTCCTATGTTGTTCTACCCGGTACGCCCATGGCAAGGTCTGCTGTATCAGGACCACAATCGATATAACCTACCTTTTCTCATTTCTGACGCCGTCTCAGTCTTATGCCTGTGAGGGAATGGCTTATAAGCATTCGTTGAGAGATGAGTCAGATAGGGGAAAGCCTGGCTTCGTTCTTTAACTTCTCGGCAGGTGTGCCGTTCTTCGACGTAACAGATATACAAAGCGTATCATACTGTAGGGGGCAGGGTGTATCTCTGGATGTTGATGATCCTGTCAGATGATTAGAGCCTAGAGAAGAGTACGGTAGTGGTGACATTAGTGGCCTGATGGGAGATGATGGTGCTATTTAGTGAGACGAGGAGCGCTCTGCTGGCGTCAGCCTGGCACTAAGTCTCTTACCTTGTTCGTCGATTCTCAGCCCTTGCCGGAGTCACTTGGGCTCTCAATCGATGTTCCACCACTCTTCGCTACTCTCATCACGATTGCTTTCGGTGCTTTTGGTTTGCCTTGTGGAGTAGTTGCTGCTTTTTTCGCTGTTCTTGCTGCTGCCGGTGCATTTTCGTATTCCGCTTGCTCTGCCGAGCCGTATAGCTGTAGCTCCAACTACCTATAAGTTGCTGCTGCTGCTGGTCAGGATGGTGACGTGAGTTTTTATATAGGGCTTGACGGTGTCTAGACTGATATTCTTCATCTTCATCACCGCTGCTCTTGCGCGCGTTGGAAGAGGGAAAAATTTATAGACTCAAGCAAGGAGAAGAAGAGCTAACCATAGATTTCAGGGCCTGTATCAATAAACGGGCGCACTCCTTTGCCCTCTTCCTCCTCGTGCGTGCCTTGCCTGTATGGCGATGCTGCTGTGTGTTGGAGGCCTGTGGGCCTTGCCTTGCCGTGAATCGCTGGTATAGCTCGGCGACTAGAAGATAGGAAAACGGAGAAGGATTGCGGGAGAACATGGATGAGTGGCCTGCACTGCAATGGTGTGGCTATGGTGCTGCTGCTGCTGGCTTTGACTAGCTGGCTGGCTGGCTATAGTTAGTACGCTAGCATCTACGCGTACCTAGGTAGTCGTTTCCGCGGGCCTTGGGGTTCTACCTCCCATCTGGTGTTTCAGGTTGTCGTATGGAGGCGGGTCGGGGACGTAGGTATGGTCTGAACTGGTGGGAAGGTGGTGGTGGAGTTGGTGGCTCGATGGAGAGAAAGGTGAGGATTGCTGAAAGGCTGCTAATGATACCCGTCCCAGCTCCTGATTACTATGCGGGTGCTCGGAGAAGACATCAGCAGAGTTGGTCAAGTGGTTGAGGACTTGGAAAATGGTTCCTGAATCGAAAGGTTAGTCTCTAACATCCGTTAGTCTCAGGTGAGTCCTTATGATGATTGTTAAAGCAAATTTCAATTTCTCTTATCTTGTGAGAGTTCGATTCAAGTGTCTCGGTGACAAAGAGCTTTAATTGATACCATATATAAGCATTTATAAAAGCTTGCAAGTTTAATGCCCAGGTATCATTCACGGTTGTTAGAATCTTTTCTGAAAAGCTGAAGATGTTTGTGTTTTTCCTCGTTCTCTAGTTCGAGCTTAAAAGAAAACTGCCAGCTAAGTAGCACTGAGGAAAAAACTTACAAGTAAATAGCTTTTTGGGGCCAGATTTGAGTGCCTGAACCATATAGCCCTGGATCCTCCAACACTGTATAATGAAAGTTTGCTCTTTTCGGATAGTATCTCAAAGCCCCATTGCATGTACTGCGTTTCGGCGGTGCCAGCCACGCTCTCTTACCGCCAGGGCACTAGCATGAAGCAGGCCCTGGCCCAAGAACCGTGGTTACAGTTCGAGAGCCGGGGAACGCCCTCACGATGAGAAGAGGTCCCGGTATAGATCCCCGATTCAACCTGGCGGGCTACGGATGGGCGCTATGAGAGGGGTCGCCAGGGCTCACAAATGGTTGTACAGAATGTACGCGATCGTACTTATTTCGAAGGTTAAGTCCAACGACATATTTGTAGCCTTGAGGAGACAATTTCGGATGTCAGGCGAGATCTGGTAGGAAACAGGAACAAGCTGAAGTGGAACGATTCACGCGAGTGACGAAAACAACTTCTGCACATGCCCGGACACGTCCTCAGAACGACGCCTACCTGCACGCTACCTGAGACGCAAGACTCAGCGTTCACAGTAACTTCTGATCCAAAGGATAGCAATGACTTTGCTCTTCAATGTTTGCTTTCGAGCATTCATTCTCAACGCCACCTCGACATCGGAGACGTCGTACGACAATCGAGGAGGCCAATCATCTGTAAATTTGATCTTGTCGACTCAAGCGATGGCTTCGGAGCCCTATGAACCTACCTAGGGTAATCCACAAGTTGGCCTGGCCTTGCACAGCGGGAGGATAGGGTAGTAGCAACCAGGAAGGGGCCTAACCTATGTGATGAGAGGCCTAGAGATGCTACATCAAGCAAGGCAAGCTGTCACGTTTTGCTGGAGTTTGGACATATTGCCATGATTGAGTGCAAGCAACGATAAGAGTGGCCACGCCGTCCCTAACTGGGGCAGTGACATTCTCTCTCTTGAAGACTGCTGCTCAGAGTGCCCAGACATCTGTGAGTCTTAGCGTCATGCGTACGAAAGGGCAGACGCGCTTGGAAAAAACATACCCATGCAGTCTGGTATAGTGGTGCGCGACTGATCAACTGCGATACACCGCAACGCCTTCTGGATGCAGGCACGATCAGTAGTAGACGGGAGTCGGACTTTGACGCCGCAATACAGTGGTCCGCCCGGGCGGCTCTCGTAGAACCAGATGCTGTTGACTGGTATATTGCAATATTCTGCGATCGGGAGCTGCAAGTCTGGGTTGCAGAGTCCTTCCCAGCCTTGATAGTAGTAAAGAAAAAGATCATAACGGGTGATGCCAGGAGAATCCGGGAGATATGAATTGGACAAGCACTGCGTTCCCTGTCTGTCATTCAGATCCTTCACGCAAGAGGTAGGCTCGAGAAGCACAAGGATCAGTGCCAGGCAGGTGATAAAGGACTTCATGATGCCCATGTCTCCCGCTGAGTATTAGGAGAACGCGTTGGAGTAGTCCTGCTTTGAGTCCCTGTTGTGCTCCAGACATTATACCGGTCGCCGATACGCTCTCTTAATTACTTTATATCTTGCTGCCCCTAAGCCCTCGCCGTCGTTGGCTATTGTCGTAGAATTAGGAATCCGCTTCGATAGATCAAGAAGGTTTGCCAAGTTGAGACATGGCACTATACCTGATAAGGAAACGTGTTGCAGACATCTGGACTGGACTCTGGACTGGAATGGAATGACACGTCTCATTGGGTGCAACTCTACTTTATGCAGTAGGTATTAACGCAGCCTTACTCCGCACTCTGTCGAAGTAGAAGTGCAAAGCCGTTGGATACGATACCCAAGTGCAGCGGCCTCTTCAAGTAATGCGGCTTCCCAATTGCCTATTCCTGGCGCCATTGTTGGCAGGCCTGAATGTCGCTTTCGCGGCGGCCGGATGGAGCTTCGACGATGCGACGCTGACGGTGCAGGCCAAAGGCGAAGGCGTGGGAGCCGGTGCGAAGCACAAGTATGTCAATAATTACGGGCCGTACGCTTGCGCTATGAGCGGCTGGTTACTCATTGGGTGTGCTACAGACTCGGTCCCTCGACAGCTCTATCGAAGCCCGTCACGCTAGGTCCTACAGACACTCTGAAGATCATCCTCACGACGACAGAAAATAAGAAGCCGAAGAGACCGCATCAGGCGTTCCTCACGCTCACGAACAAGGAGACTGGTCTCGAGGATGCCTTTGTGCTCAGCGTCAAGGAGAGTGGCAAGGGCAAAGTCGAGTTGGTACGCTGCCCGAGTGCACCATCCAGTCGACTTGACTTTTTTTTGCCGTGCATGATTGAATCCTAACTCGAGACAGACTCAGAAAGACCTCCCGGCACCTCTCCTCACCTCTGCGACCCCACTCAAAGCTTCACTAGTCCTTGCCTCCTTCGGCGCCTCCGCCCCACTCAACACCCTCCTCTTCGACCTCGACATCACCCGCGACTCCGACTCCTCACTCCCAGCATCCGAGCCTCCCGTGCGCTACGGCCGCCGCGAGGAGATCCACCACATCTTCCGCGCAGACCCCAAGAGTCCCTTGAAGGCGCTCACGCTGCCCTTCCTGGTCGCGGTGTTGGCGACCTTGCCTCTGCTGGGGGGCGTCTGGCTCGCGCTCGGTGCCAACTTGAATCACGCCTCGAAAGCACTCGGATCGGCCCCGGTGTCGCATGCTCTGTTTTTGACGTCGGTCGTTGCGCTCGAGGGCATCTTCTTCATGTATTACACCGCGTGGAACCTGTTCCAGACGCTGCCCGCCGCGGCGATTATGGGTGCGGTGGCTTTCCTGAGCGGGTCACGGGCATTGACGGAGGTGCAGGAGCGGAGGCTCGCAGGGCTAAGGTAGTTTCAAGGTAGTTTATACGTAGGGATTGATTTGCACGGTTGATGTGTCCGGGGTCGGGATAGATTCCTCACAGGCATCTAAAATTCAAAGGTCTACGGTGTAGCGGCGCGAGATCACAAGGCCAAGATACTTGAAGGCCATATAAAAAAAGCTGAACACATGTGCAATAGCAAGCTGGATTTTCTGCGACCTTGATGACGCTACTCAATGATTGAAAATGTGGTGCCGGCTGTCAATTAAAATCAGGGCTTGGCGATGATGATATCGTCACTCGTGTCACTTTGCCCAGGAATTTTTCCTCCCCAGCTCTTGATCTTCTCCAACCATCAAACCACAAGCTGTCTCGACCATGGGCTTCGGCGCGTCCAAAGCAGCTCGTACAGCTGCAGGCGCATCAATCCGCAAATATCCATCCCGACCACCGGCCGCTGTGCGAGCTGCGCCTCCAAACGCAGCGCCCGCGCCTACGCAGCCCGTGAGCCCAGGTCCGAAAGTCCACCCTCCGCCTCACGCCAGCTCGACGAGAGATGAAGGTAAGTTGTCGCATTGTCCCTCATAGATCACGCAATCCGAGCGCACGCGAGCCTGCTCGCTGACCTTCCGCTTCGACAGCCATCAACCTCGACGCCTCAGACCCGGACTTTGCGCGAAACCTGCGCACCATCGGCCCGGTCACGCCCATGACGACCTTCTCCAACTCGTCCACTTTCGCGCCGCCGCTGCCTGCATCTCACTCGTCGTCTTCGGCGGCGTCGTCTGCACCGGCTCCGCACCTATATCCTGATCCGAGCGCGAACTCGGCCCTCGTGACGCTGGCGGCTCGTGAACGGATTCAGCATGCAGCCGAAGACGAGCTTGGGCGTATGGGTAGAGGCCTCAAGGATAGGGAGTTTCTGGATGTCGTTATCATTAGGCAGATTTTGATGCTCCGGGACAAGCAGAACATGGCGGACGGGGAGATAGAACAGAGGTTGGGGTTGAAGAGTGGATTGGTGAAGAAACTGGGCGTCAGAGGCATGATTGAACCTCTATAGGGTCAGGAACATTTGAGAGTCATCAACCGGCACGAGTATCCGGTTGGAGATCGAGGGCACGACGCGATCGCAGAAAATCGATGTTCTCTGTTTACATAATTCAACGCCAAAATCGAAGGATGAGCCGGAAAGGGAACAGCAACAATACAGCGGCTATGCCCAGCTCAAGCAATACCACACATTCAAAGCGACAACTACCAAGCCGAATGGCCACCATCAATCCTCAGGTCACTGCCCGTCATGAAGCTGCTTGCATCGCTGATCAAGAACACCGCTGCTCCCCGATACTCTTTCGGGTGCGAGAGCCTGCCGAGCATATTCTCCTTCGGCCATTGGGTCTTGCGCTCCGGATACTGCTCGAAGAGGGCCTCGACCATGGCAGTCACGATATATCCCGGCGATATGGTGTTCACGCGGATGTTGTACTCGCCCCACTCGGCCGCCAGGTTCCGGCCCAACTGCAGAACTGCCGCCTTGGAGGCGTTGTATGCTGGGCAGATAAGGCCCTGCGCCAGAACCGGTCAGCAACCATGCAGTCTTCGGGTTGTTTAAGAAGCAGGGCGAGCTCAGCAGACGCGGAAATGTACGCACCCTATTCGCCACCGTCCCGCTCATACTACCGATCAACACAATACTCCCGCCCTGTCCGAACCTCAGCATCTGCCTCGCGACTGCCTGCGCCGTCATAAACACCCCGGTCACATTCGTCTCAAACATCTTGTTCGCATCCTCGGCCGTGTACTCCAGCGCCGGCGTCTCCTGCTGGATCCCCGCCGCAGCCCGGTTGAGCGCCGCCGTGTCGCGCACGTCGACCTGGCGGTACTGCAGCGACCCGCCCAGGTCGTCGCGCGCCTTGTCCTGGATCCCGCCGAAGTTCAGCGACGGCTCTGCCAGCTTGTCGAGCGCGTAGACTGCAGCGTGTCTGCCGTCAGCCCATGTAGGGTACGTACGTCAACATCATCTTCGCTGGAAGGTTGCGATCTTACCGGTGGCACCGGCTTCGAGCAGTGCCTCTGCTTGCGTCAGGCCCAAGCCTCGCGCTGCCCCGGATACAATAACCACTTTGTCTGTCAGGCTGAACTCCGGCAGGCGTTTGGTGGTGCCGAGGAAGGCGGTCGCCGGGTCCCGGTCTTCGCTTGGTGGACCTGGAGGGCCGCGTGTGGAGCTGCCCTGCCATTTTGCAGTGTTTGAGAATGGTCTTTGTCCAGAGAAAAGACTCGTGCGCATAGTGGCATTGCCATATGCCCTCAGAGTCGAATGACGGAGCGATGGCAGATTCGCCCTAATCAGACGTGTCGCAGCAGCTTGCATCGTGTTCTGTGTTTCCAAGCAATAGTCCCAATGGTTTCTGGAGCCTCTATATCTCTGGTGGAGCACCAAATGGGGACCGTTCTCGTTGTTGCGGTAGAGTTGCGAGTTGCTATCGTGAACTGCTGATACTTCCTAGCCTAATGCAGTTTAATGGACATGACAGTACTGGCTCTGAAGGACAAGCATATACAATTCACTCTCCGCATCAACAAAGCTCATGACAAGCTGCGAAGCACTCTTTATATGCAGGGAAGCTTGAAGATGAGGGGTAACGGCTAACGCAGCCTCGAAGGTCGTACAGCTCCCCGAGCTCTGACGTGGGGTGAGCTGCAAGATAAGATCATTGAGGATCTTATCTGTTTA
>QQTW01004771.1_pt1 | contig 10192 bp, 7 predicted proteins | sample 1904831 | NCBI WGS metagenome assembly QQTW01 (sample SAMN09435610, study PRJNA476489) | Subsurface metagenome, whole genome shotgun sequencing project.
TTCGATGATGCTTTTCACGGTGCACTTGTCGATTGTCCTCAGATGGCATACGAGAGGATTCTAATCCTTGTGCTGTGATGGGAACATAGATTGGTCGGATGGCCATCTCGCAGAAGGGACAATCGACAAGTGCACCGTGAAAAGCATCATCGAAGGATTTGCGGTTTCGCTCAAAGCAATCCCTGCAGACCAAGTCGTTGCAAGGCAGCATGTAACCACGGGTAACATCGGCTTCATCGTCCTCGTATGGCGAATCTCCCCCGATTTTCTTCATGCACTCTCGGCAAGAGTCCATGTCTGCGCTTGCCATCATCGCCAAGTTTTCGTAAGCCGTCTTCTCATCAAAGGCGGGAGTCGCTGTCGGATCGTCGATGTTAATGGCTTCCGATTTGCTCCGTCCTTGTAGCAGTGCTCTGTTGCTCTCATTCAATAGCTCCTTCCCGTGGGCGCAGATCAGCCGCAGGGTAAGGATACCTTGCAATGCTCTGATATAACCACCACTTGCGTTGCGCTTCTTCTTGCTGCCTCTTCTTTTCTTATTCTCTGCCATTTCTTTCATCTGCCAATTAAATTGACTGCGGAAGAAGTGGTGGAGATCCTTCTCACTCTCCGTAAACTGCAGCTTGCAGATTAAATCCTGACGTGGTGGCAAATCAACGCGGTCTTTCAGTCGTCGCAGAGTAAACGAATCGACAAAGACCCGCAAGCTTTTCAGAAATGTGTCATTGGCAGGCTGAGATGCTGGAGACCGAATGTACTGGACGAAGCCCTGGGGAGTGTCGTACGGGGCCAGCTTGAGGAATTGAGTTAGCGAACCAAGATCATCAATACGGTTCTGAATAGGAGTTCCGCTGAGAGCCCATCGTCGAGTCGCCCACACACTGTATGCGGCCTGCGCTTGCAATGATTTGGATTCTCGACAAGTATGAGCCTCGTCGAGCACTATTCTGAACCATTTCAAACGATGAAGCACGCCGTTGGCTTTTTTCGAGAAGTCTGCAGCAAGTGTCCCGTACGTGGTGATCACGATATCGTACTTTGACAACTCGTACACGTTCTGGGTTCTGTTGGGGCCATGATAGACATAATGCGTCAGTGCTCCCGGTTCGAGATGTTCCTTTGTTTGATCTTCCCAATTCTTAACAGCACTTAGCGGAGATACCAGCAGTGTCGACTTCGTATGCCGGACCATGTTGGTCTCATCTGGGCTCCTGCGCACAATTTTCTCCTCCCCGAACTTCCGAGCTTCATCTTTGGTGGAAGCAAGAAGTGCTAGAATTTCAATGGTCTTTCCTAAGCCCATGACGTCGGCAAGCAGTCCTCCCAAGACTTGCGGTGGCTCTTCGTTCGTTGTGATACCTGCGACTATTTCCCGATATCGCACGTATCCCTTGTCGTTTCGCTCTTTCCGCCACAGTGAGCTGTTGTCTGCCTCTTCATCACCAAAAGTACGTGGCCTTTCACGCTCAAGAAGCCACCAAAGTGCCTGACGTTGGTGATCGAGTAGTTTTGTGGTTACCGTCGAGGGAGGATCCAACTCTGGTAGAGCTTTGGCGTTACTGGCAACCGCGTCAAAAAGCTTCGACACAGCCGTAACGGCCTCCTCTTGTGTTCGACTGTCGTTGATGACATGTGTGTTTCCCGTCAACGAGTGCTTCTTACCAGCAACAGCCGCTTCGTGCCTCTGCGTGTGCGGATTGGCTATGGGAACGCCCTTGTCTGCCATAACAGGCTGCCGCAACCACAGATTGTGCTGCCCTAGATATCTTCCCACTCTCTCAGCGTCTTTTCTTGGCCCGTATAAATTTAGGACCATTCCCATTGTCTCAGAACATGGTTGACCCGGCCAATCATTGGCACCTTTCTTTCGCATCATTAAACGAGCCTGTGTTCGTAGTGATGAGCCCAAGGAATCCATGACTGGTGCAAGCGCTATGGCGCTTCCCGGATCGAGCCGTCCGAACTCTATGTCGTGCGGATCAATCGCTTTAATGATCATGTCTTTGGAAGGATCACGAAGGAGTTTGCAGGTCATGGCAGGCCAAGAGCCTTGAGATCCCCCAAGTCCTGCATTTTTGGATGGCTTCGGAATCCTGTGGGCTTGAACTCTTGCATCGAGTAGGCCGTAGCATACTTCCTGAAGAGGTTGATGCCTTTCACTAAGTATTACTAGATCCTCATCGTCGCCATCTGAAATTGCACGTCATTAATCTCCTCCGTGGAAAACGCGAATCGGAATGTGATATTATGAACATACCTTTAGTGAGGTCCACAGGTACACTGTTTGAAGGAGGACCCATGTCCTTTCCCTCTCTCATGTATTCGCCAACAATGCCAGTACCCTTATGACGCAAAACGGTGCGCTTCTTCTCCTTGTCCTTCTCGTCGTCCTCATCATCATCGATCACAATAGCCTCGGCTCTCTTCCGCTTCTGTGGCACGTCTTTTCTTTTTTGGGTGCCGTATAGGCCTTCAAGCATTGAGTTTGGCCCGTACATCTGCCCATTCGAAGAGTTGACAGAGTCTGGAGTCACAGAGCCATCGTCTATTGAATCACGCTGGGGAGAAACTGAGGTCATCTTTGAAGGTGTTTTCGAAGAAGCAGTAGGTGTGAGCGATTGGTGTTTCGGGTTGAGAAGTGTTCGAGGGTCGTAAGAAGGATGAGCAAGAGTTGAAGTTGCCATTGAGGCGCGCATTGGGATTTTTTCTTTTGCACCTGACAATGGATGGTTGTCAGCCCAGTGCTAAGTTCGAATTAAAAGTAAAGCGAGAGCAGAGGTATTTATGTTGAGTTGGAGTCGGTAATGTGCTTGTGAAGATGAGGACCGGGACCTGCGAACAACCTTTTATTTTACCGGATGGCGATCTGAATGCTTTTGGATTCAATAAATAGGCTGCATTGGTAGGAGGGTTTCTAGAGTGATCCACACTACTGGTGCCGTTCTTCTTTGAGCTTGGACTAGTAGTCGTGGAAGTTGAAGGCATATTCTGGTGGGGACCTTGAACCCCGGGGCCAGATCACGCGTCTAAGGCAATTTGTTGCCTTGAACGCCACGTGCAGGCTGGCAGATGGGCTGATGAAAGAGAAGCGGCGGCAGACATGAGGATATTGGCATTCCGATATAGAGAGACGTTGTATTCGTTGCTGTGAAGTGAAGGCGCAAGTTGAGATTGAAGCCGCGATAGTGAACGGAATCCGGACTCCCTACACTGCATGACGATCCTCGCTTCCCTGCGTCGATCAGTCACTACTACTTAGAAAGTATTAGTAGTAGTTTGTATGACCTTTTGCCGCGACCGATCAATCTCGTCAGTGATAGGGCAAAACTAGTAGTTTGGCACTCTGGAACACGCCAGACCCTTGTGTCAAAAACTAGCTGCTACTGGTCCCCAACTATCGGGTGCATGAAGTAGAGACAGGGGCTCAGAACAGATGTGAGAATGCGGCTTCTGCCCCATGGACCTTCACATGTAGATAGATGGTATCGAAGATAGATTGTCTTGTGTTGCCATGTAATATCCTCGTAGCATCAAGCAATTACTGCGCCTTCTCCCCCTCTCCTTCAACATCTGGTAGTGCCTCAATTGGCCTATCCTTCCACAACAACAGGCATTCACCATCCAACCCTCCATCTCCCTGCTCTTCTTCCCCGTCCGCCTTCTTTCCGTATTTCATCGTGACCGTAACTCCCTCCAATCCAATCTTTGCTGCCGCCCGGTTCCAAAGCACTTGTCTGATCCTCCCCTGGCTGTACTGATTCTCCAGCATAATCCATACCATAGCCCATCTGCACCTTCCCATCGCCTCTCTTACTCCCTTAGTTGCACTCTTCGGCGATACCAACATGCCCAGCACTCCCTCCCCCCTCCACCCGTTGGGCGCCCCAATAAAAGCGCCCTCTAACTCCCTCACCAAATTTGGTCCCAGCTTTCCTTTCAGCGCTTTGCACTGAACAATCACGCGTAATGGATACGGGCTGGAAGGAAGATGCCACCCCCCAAGAAGGTCGACACCTGAATCATCGCGGCCCCCTATCCGGGTCAAGGAGAAGCCTAGGCGGCGCAGGGTATTCTGCACAGTGTACTCATAGTAGGTACCAACGTAGGTTGTCGAGGAAGGAGATAACCCGATACGGTTGGCATAGTTTAGGAAGCTGGGGAGGTCATGGTGGTTTGGAGTGGCCAATTTGGAGCCATGAGGGGTGCCGGAGGTCGAGGAATTAAGGCGGAAGAGACATCGGCATGATGGATGTAGTCGGTTGAGTTGAGGCTTTCTAGGGCTGAGGATACATCGTAGCATTAAGGCCCCTTCCTGTAGAGACTAGGACGTGTCTGTAGAGCACCGAATAGGGTACTATGGTATTGGATGGTTCGCGTGGTTCAGAAGAGCTTCACTTGCTCTTGGCACCCCACGCGCACGGTAACGTGTTGCAGCACCTAGGAACTTCTGGTTCGTGCACGATGTCTAATTTTAACCAGGCGGGCGCCAGCAATTCGAGGGTCGCGCCAAGGATTTGCAAGACTTTCGCAATACACAGTACTGAAGTCGGACGTAAAAGTTTACGGCGCTGATCATTTTGTGCCAGTGGAGAAATTTCGGATGGCACTTCCCACCTGGTAAATACATACCGCAGCGTCAGCACGGAGACCACGATATACTAGGTTATGGTGATTCCGACGACACAGACTAGGTAGCATCCACTTCTCTCCTCCTCTCTATCCCCTTCCGCAACCCTTTTCTCGCCTTCATAATCTGGTAACAAGCAATTACCTGTTAAACCAGTCCACACCCCTAACCGCCCTGTCACATATATACCCCGTCACGAGTGCATAGACACCCTTATGAAGTAGATCAATGACCTGCTCGTTGATCGGCCACGTCCACGGCAACGCCGACGTCCCTGCCGTATTCTCTGCCACCTGATCCGCCGCAATCCTCAGTCCCGTGAACAGGAATGAAGCAACGGGACCGATAACGCCATAGTAGGCCATCAGGGCGCGGATGGGCCCCGTCAGGATCCCCAAGCCGTAGTGATGGACCTGGTTGAGGATATCGGGGTGGCGGTCACGGGAGAGGTTGAAGAGGGCACCAGTCGTGTGGCCAGGGACGTAGGAGTTCGGGCGGTAGGTGACGGCTTGTTCGAGTTTGTTGCTCAGGGTCATTCTACACACCAAAATAATTTTGTCAACTTTGCCCGAGGGAGGGAGCAGTTGGCAACGCACATGGTTGCACCGACAGCGCCAGCCCCAAGCCCGATCGCAATAGCTTGGCCGAAAGAGACCTTGGGGTAGCGAGGGTAGGTGGATTTCTCGTCCATGGTGCTACCGGCTGCACACCGCTGTTCTTGGAGTTGGTAGAAGAAGCTTATTGCACGGTATCTAGGTGAAACGATGATGTTTAGAAGGTGATGTAAAGAACTCAATGCTCAGCCGCGCAGGAAGTCAAATAGTAGTCATCTTTGGAGAGCTTCCTTTTCTGCCTGCTCAGATGCATACATAGCATAGTATTGAGCCCAGTGAGGAAAACGCCTGAAGTCACGGTTTCGTCATGGCAAGTATTTCGGATGGACTTTTCCGAGTCAGACACAAACATTCTCGATTCAACGATTGGTCCACCTTAATGCGACCGGAAGAGGTCCCACCCGTAGAAATATCTCTGGTAGTTGTCTTGGTAGAGAGAGGATCTCTTCGGATCAAACGCGCCAGTAAGTAGTACGATCTTGGTGACTACTTGTTTTCAAAGCTCAATTTGTATCAGCGAAGGCAGGCTTTTGTACTGAGAATTAGCTAGTCTTAACAGCTTTAATACTTGTCATCATTAATCTGAATCCGTAGAGAGCGCAGCTCGTTTACATAGTTGCTGTTATCTTGGAACTCTGCCGGACAGCAAAATCCTAAGTAATAGGAATAATGAGCTTCGTTTTAAAAAGATACATCTGTGCCACGGCGCGGAGTCACGTGACGATAACCTTAGCCAGTAGCCCAGTATTCCAACAGAAAAGAACATCAAAAACATTGAAGACTCCAGTCCCCAAGACCCGACACCCCCCCACAACAATGGCCGATGCCGTAAAAACCACCCTCGACGCAACGTACACCTCTCCCTCGAGCGCGAAGACGTTCACGCATCCCATTTCCGCACCGCTCCCCTCCTCCTCCCCCCCCGACACCGCGGTAGAGGACAAGGTCACGTATCTCTCGGAGCTGCGCGCCTCGACCAGGCAGCTGCAGGAAGAGATCAACGTGTTCTTGACACAGAAGATGGAAGAGGACAAGGCCGCGGCAAGTGTGGCTGGGATGGAGGGAGCACCGCCGGAGGAGGGCAAGAAAAAGGACGAGGAGAAGTCGCAAGATGAATCAATGGAGGACAATTATGGTGAGGAGGAGGAGGATGATGAAGATGATGAAGAAGAAGAAGGCAGCGACGAGGAGGGTTGAATCAGCAAAAAGTTGCAGCTGGGCTTGAGGATCGCTACTACTTTTGGACGGGCAGGGTACATGCTCCGCTACCCTACAAATCAGTATATGCCTGGGGTATCTAGAATGGAAGAAAACGCCACGAAAGATGCCCACTGCCCAGTACAAGAATGGTTACGCCTGCAATGACTCCGCCTGCTTCCGGTGGGCACAACCGAGGTGAACGACCGAGTTACTGTTTATCCTGTCAGCGGGAACAACCAACACAGGATGCAGGGCACGGGGGTAACTTACTCTGGGAAAACACTGATCACACTGCTACCCAGCCTCTTGTAGCACACTCCACAAACCCTCTCTTCATCCACTCTCACCCGTCGACCTCTTCCACCTCTCGCTTTCTGTCCCGCCGCACCCTCTCCGAGCAATAACCCCGCCTGCAGCCTGACTGCCTCTACCTTCCTCAACCCGGCAACCACTTGACTCTCGCTCACGATACTATTTGCTGCTCTGATCCTGCCGCGGAAGTAGAATTCCAACTCCTTCACCGGCAACGACTCGGGTATCAACTCCAACGTCGAGCTAGCAGGCAATCTCGCACCATGCCGAGCGAGAATCTCGATGGCCGGGCCCCACATCTTCTCCTCTCCTCTCGGCGGGTTGAGGTAAAGGCCGAGTAGGGTATGGTAAATGCTCGGTTGCTCGCTCTCTGGATCAGTCGTCGATTTGCGTCGGGACGGCGGCAACGTGGTTGCTACCGTGTCCTCGGTCAAATGCACGTGGTTGCAATATTCCTCAGCTTTGGCGGTGTCACGAAGCTTGAAAACATATAGCTCTAGGGCTTGTCTGTGCTGGCCCATCTTGCTAAACACAAGAGCACGGGCCTCGTAAAAGGTTGGCTCGTCTCGAGGAAGGGCGCTGAGGAGTCTGGCTGGGGAGTATTGGGTTGATGTCCGGAGGAGGTTGAGGAACTTGGCATTCACTTCATGCTTCTCTGCCGTTGTCATGGAGGCTTGCTTCAGATGATCCATGTAGAGTGTGAGGAGACGTTGATGAAGGTCGGGTGTCTGATCGTTGAGCTCGTCGATGATATGTTCCAGGTACCTAAGTGCAAGCGAAGTATCAATTTTTTCTAGGAAATGAAGTACTTTCTCTCTCGGAAGGGTTTCCGCATTTTCTGTATCAGCCGTAAAGATCTGCATCCCCAGCTCCGGCGCTGCCCTTAGAGGCCACTCCGCAAATTCCAGGATGAGATCAATATGCTCCGGTGAAAGGTTTTGCAGATATGAAACTGTCCTAGAACACCCGCGCAGCTGTACAGCACCTTCGGTACCTTCCTTGGCCTGACCAAACTTCTGCAGTCGCTCAAGAGCTTGACGGTGTAGTCTCTTCCCAAACAAGAACTCGATTAAGTCATTGTATCGCTCCGTCTCCTCCAGCTTCTCCATCACCACATCTGGATCACAGAAGTTTGGAATACGAAACAGTGAGCCAACCAGGAATGGAGTGGCGTACATGTGAGTCCGAAACAACGTTGTGTCAACCAGCGTTGCAACCTCGCGGAGCCTCTGCTGTCGATCGATGTTCTCAAGCGAAGACAGGCCCAGGAGATGCTCCAACGTCTTCTCTGAGCTTGCATTACGGTAAAGTATTTGCACTTCAGAAGCATCTTTCAGTGTCTGATCGTCGTTGAAGAACGGTTTCAGGCGGCGTCGTACATCCGCCAGGAAGCCTTGCAAGGCTCGGGCAGCAGTCTTGAGCTCCCTTTCGGAATATGCTTCACTCGTTGAGATAGGATCTGGTTCGGCGTATATACAGGCTCCTTCGCTCCTGTCGTCTGATTGCTCCTTTTTCTGGGGCGCAACAGGGTTGTTGGTCGGTTTTCTTGGGCTTTTGGTGCTGCCAACACTGGAATCAGTCTTCGTGTGACCCCTCGATAAGGTCCTCCTGACAGGAGTTACTGGTTCAGGGTATGAGTTTTCTTTCGCTGTTGCCTCTTTCTCCTCCGCAAGATCCCCGGCGATAATTTTAGGATAGAGCTTGATGACGCGCTCCGGTGGTGCAGCGACTTCAGTGAACAGGTCCAACGAGTCCTGGAACATTTTGAAATCAAACAGCCTTTGCGCTTTCCGCATCTTGATTTCGCGCAAGCGTCCTTCTTTGTCGTGCAATAGAGCATCTTCAAGCATTCCTAGCAGACTGATGGCCTCGTCAAGATTGTCTCCGTCTACCAGTGCGTCAATCTGGGAGTCATAGTCCAGAGCACCCATCCGCCAGATCGTTCTCTCACTAGCAACGAGAAACCCTTTTCCAGCGTGTGCCAAGCTGATATTCGGTTGTGCAACCTGTAGCAAGCTCACTCCTGGTAGGCTGATGGATTGGAGGAGAGTCAGTGTCACCGGATTCCTGACCTCCAGCGTTCCTCGGCTCGCCTCTTGCAACGCAAGCAAGTAAGGGTAGGAATATCCTACCGCCTCTGGCGCAACGCGCCATGGTATCTGTCTTCTACCAAGTGATTCTCCATCCTTGTCAATGAACTGTGTGTTGATATCCTTCGCGAGTAACACCTCGCCCGCTCCTAAAGGAGTAGCAAGCGGCTTGGGTATCATAGCACCCATCCCAATGTAACTCATGGTCCCCACTCCCATACCTCCCAACCTCCCACTCTCTTGTGAAGGATCCCCTCCTATACTTCCAGGCCCGACGATGGACTTTACCTCCTGGGTCTCAATATCTACCATGACATAGCTCGAGTTCAACCCGGCCACTATCTTCTGGCCACTCGCCCACGTAAGCGTCTTGATACTACTCACAAGCGCAATCTCTGTAGTCCCCCCCTCCAGCTCCATATCGTGCCATGACCATAGCAACAGCCTCCTCTTGACAGCAACGGCAAGCCTGGAGACGATGGAGGGTACTCCCGTACTAGGATCCTTGACGACATTACTCGTCACCGCCAGTGCACTTGCGCCCTTCGTCTTCGTGAGCTGCTCCTGTAGCTCGTAGCTGTGCAGATCGTGTATCGAGACGTATCCATTGCTCAACGAGACCAGGATACTCGACTCTTTGATAATGGCAAGCTGCTCGATCTTGTATTTGGAAAACTTGTCCTTCTCGCACAGTAGCTCTGCTATCTTCTGCTTTGGAGCTTCGGCTTCTGCGCCATTTGTGCTTTGAGAGCCCCCATTGCCTTGACCTTCCGGTGTAGGTACCGGACCAGCCTCATTGATAAGGTAAACTCTTAAGGTGCCAGTGCTGAGGCCTACCAGGAGACGATCGCCGTACGCTAAGATGGATTCGATCTTGGACTTATCGCGCTGTCGGAGCTCGACAATCGGTCGAGCTGTAAAAGCTGATAGCATTGACAGGGCATGGGACGTCTGTGTTAGAGATTCGGGCAGGTCTCGGCTGTGATTAAGCGTCGTCTGGAACTGGTGGTCAGATGGCACTTTCGGGGATGCGAGTGGGAGTGTGGAGAAGCACGAGAAGCATTGGGTTCCGCTGCGGGGACACTTTCAAAGCCCAGAGGCCCCAAAATGGGATGGGATGGGATTGGATTCATATTTGATCACTGTGTGCCATCAACTGCCATGAAGAGAGCTCGAAGATCACGCATGAGGATTATCATACATCCAATTCCACCTTTAATTGACATTACAGGTTCATACTCATCGCCCGCTCTAGCTTCCCGCTTGACCGACCAAGCGTTCAGTATCTCGACCATCAGACGGCCGCCTACACTGGAGAAGGAGCAGGGGCAGAGATGGACGAGGAAGAG
>QQTW01004772.1_pt1 | contig 10192 bp, 9 predicted proteins | sample 1904831 | NCBI WGS metagenome assembly QQTW01 (sample SAMN09435610, study PRJNA476489) | Subsurface metagenome, whole genome shotgun sequencing project.
GCTGCAGGTAAATTTCGGTTCTCCTCCCGACAAAGCAAAACACCAGCTAAACGCTGCTGTGAAACTCAGCGACGACGAATACTACGAGTTTTGTCGCCTGAATCCAGATACCAACTTTGAGATGGACAGAGATGGGAGATTGCTGATAGTGCCACCAACAGGAGGATGGACGGGAAATAAAAACCTCAAACTTACTACTCAACTAGGAGTCTGGACGGACAAAGACGGTACGGGTATCGCCTTCGACTCCAACACCAAGTTTATCCTGCCGAAAGGGGGAAAGCGCTCACCTGATGCAGCCTGGATAAAGCTAGATCGCTGGAATGCTCTAACCTATGAGCAACAGGAGAAGTTCCCGCCTTTGTGTCCAGATTTTGTAGTAGAACTCCGCTCAGCCTCTGATAATTTGAAACCTGTTCAAGAGAAGATGCAGGAATATATGGAGTCTGGTGCGCGTCTTGGGTGGCTGATTAATCCCAAAAATCAACAAGTAGAAATTTATCGTCAAGGGCGAGACAAAGAAGTGTCAGACAATCCTACTACTTTGTCAGGAGAGGACGTGCTGTCAGGATTTGTTTTGGATTTGAAAGGGATTTTGAACCGCCAAGGACGCCAAGGACGCCAAGGAGAGGATTGAGTATTATTGTTTTAGATAGACATCATCAAGAGCTAGATAGCAAATTTGAATATGGAAAAAGCCACGTTTGGGGCTGGTTGCTTTTGGGGCGTGGAAGCAGCCTTTCGTAAAGTTAAAGGTGTTATTTCCACCTCTGTGGGATACATGGGCGGGCATTTTGAAAATCCAATTTATCTAGATGTGTGTGCCCGGATCACAGGACACGCAGAGGTCGTACAAGTGGAATACGATCCCGTAGTTGTGAGCTATGACGAACTACTGACGGTATTCTGGGACATTCATGACCCGACCAGCTTGAATCGGCAGGGTCCAGACCGGGGAGAACAGTATCGAACAGTAATTTTCTTTCATAACCCAGAGCAGGAAGCAGCAGCAAGACAGTCAAAGGAGAAACTGCAACACGCTGGTAAGTATGACAAAGACATTGTGACGCAGATTCAGCCTGCTTTGACTTACTGGTTAGCAGAAGAATATCATCAACATTATTTAGAGAAGAAGAGGCAAAATTAAAATTATTTATTTTCAGCTTTCACTGCTTTGTCTATATACGTAACTGACAGATTATCGCGCTTGCTGATTCTAAAATTTTTATGCTACCAACACAAGATCAGCTTGACTCGTTCTCTAAAATCTGCTTGACCTTTTCTGCTAACAGCGGGACTCCATTCTGTACCACGTTCCATAAAATCTCTTCACTTACCTTGAAGTAAGTGTGGGACAGGATATCGCGTAAGCCAGCTATCTTCCGCCACTCAACATCAGGGTAGCGAGAGCGCACTTCTAGAGGTACGTTTTTGGCAGCTTCCCCGATAATCTCCAGGTTGCGAACTACGGCATCCATTGTACGCTCATCAGCTAAGAAATCTTCAAAGCTCATACTATCAGTGTACCGGCTCACCTTAACTGCACTTTTGAGAATGTCCTCTAGGTAGAGTAGGTAACTACGCAACTAGGATAGCTTCGCTTTCTACAGTTGAACGCAAAGAGGGATGAAGCATCTTCCTCTCTACCAAGTCAACACGTCTGCTTAAATTGTCCTCTAAATAGAATTTGAGATCCATATATTGGTCAAATGTTGGTGTGTTATCAAATTCCACTAAGATGTCCACATCACTTTGGGAGGATATAGCTGTCCCACGAGCAAATGAGCCAAACAATGCTAGTGACTTGACTCCAAATCGGCTATAGTCAACAGCAGCTAAAGTTGATAGCACCTGATTTTTCTCCATAGCTTTCTCCTGTGGTATGTGGGGTATATGGGGCAAGCACTCTGATGACTATTCGTCGTTTATCTTCTCTCTACAGATAAATCCGAACTGGCAGCGGAAAGCCGCTATAGCGCGGTTCCCCCGCAGCGGCGGATTCAAGAAGCCGAATCAGCAGTGGCGTTGGGAATGGTAATATCTACCGGCGTTACTTCTGCTGCCAACTTATTCAACGGAGGCTGGATAGCAGCAGCATTCCCCACAACCAGCGTGACAAGATTCTCTGGCTTGAGATACTCACGGGCAACGCGCTGGACATCAGCGGCAGTGGTTGCTTCTACACCGCGCTGGTAGCGGAAAAGGAAATCAGCCGGATAGTCGTAATATTCGTATCGCATCAAACGCGATAAAGTTTGACTGGGATCTTCAAAATTGAAAACAAACGAGTTTAGCACCGAATCTTTCGCAAAAGCTAGTTCGGCTGGCGTCACCGGTTCAGCCTGGAGTCGCTCGATTTCTGAGCGGATAGCTTGAATAAACGGAACTGTGGCTTCTGAGCGCGTTTGCCCTCCAGCGATAAAGACGCCAGGGTAGTCGTATCGGGGACTCCAAGAACCATAAACCGAGTAAGCAAGACCTTGGCTTGATCTCACAGAGTTAAACAACCGCCCCCCAAAACCATTCAACACCCCATTCAGTACATCTAGCGCCGCATAATCAGGACTATCCAACCTACCACCCAAATGACCTATCTGCACATAACTCTGATTCAGCTGGGGCTGATCTACCAGAAAGACACCACCCTGCTTAACCTGAGACACCGCTCCTAGATCAGTTGGAGGCATTCGGCTTGATTTCCAGTCCCCAAAGTTTTTTTGGATAAGCGCTCGCATCTCTTGTAAGTCAAAGTCCCCCACAACACCCAAAATCATATTATTAGGATGGAAATATTGCTGGTAGAAACTGACCAAATCGTCACGAGAAACGTTATCTAACGTCGCATACTCCACCGTCCGGGCATAAGGGCTATCATTTCCGTAGATTAATTTCTGAAATTCGCGCCCAGCAATGCCACTCGGTTGGTCATTGCGACGAGCAATCTCACCCCGCAACTGCGTCTTAGCCAGATCTAGCTTATCTTGGGCAAACACCGACTCCCGGAGTACCTCAGCAAACAGCTCAAACACCGTTTCCAAATCTTCCCCAAGCGTACTAAAGCTGGCACTGCCCGAAGTCGCATTAATTCCAGTTTCCACCGCAGCCGCTCGTTGTTCCAACAGCTGGTTCAACTCATCACCACTCTTACCCTGAGTACCCCCAGTCCGCATCACCGTCCCAACCAAAGTCGTTAGCCCCACTTTCTCTGCTGGTTCCCAGCGAGCGCCTGTGCGAAACAGCGCCGTACCCTCCACTAGCGGCAGTTCTCGATCCTCCATCAAATACACAACCATCCCGTTATCCAGTACAAAGCGCGAATACTTAGGTACTTGAACTTCCGGCAGCGGCTGAAACTTCAACTCTGTGTAATGCCGTGCCGTCGCCGCCACAGTTGGCAAACACAACAGCACCGTCAACAGCATCGACACCATAAATAATCCCATCCAACTAACACCCCTCTTACCAAAAGCTCCACGCAACCACCCCATTCTCTCCTCCTCCTTTGTGTCCTCTGCGCCCTTGGCGGTTCAATCTTTGGTGGTTCAATCTTTGGACAACAAACGCCCCACCGTGCGATTCTGTGCCTGAAACGTCTCCTGAGCCACCCGCTGAACTTCATCTGGCGTCACAGCCACGATTTCATCCAACTGCTTAAACAGATTCCGCCACGAGCCAGTTTTCACCTCATACTCCAACAACAGCTGAGCCATCCCCATGTTCGATTTGAGCGATCGCAACAACCCCGCGCGTGCCTGTGTCTTCACCCGCTTCAACTCCTCTACCGACACTGGTTCTGTTTTCAGCCGGTCAATTTCCTTCCTCAACCCAATTGCCACCTCGTCAACAGTGTGCCCTGGGGCAGTCAGCGCATAGAACAGCATCAAGTTCGAGTATTTATTTCCTGGGAACCCGCTAAAGCCTTGTGCCGAGAGAGCCAGCTGCTGTGTTTCCACCAAAGACTTATACAGCCGCGAAGTGCGACCATCACTAAGCAACCGCCCGATGATTTCATAAACCACATGATCTGGATGGTTAAGCGCTGGACGGTGGTATCCCTCCAGATACCAAGGCTGAGAAGGCAGTTGCAATGAAACTTCTCTAGTTGACTTTTGGCGGGGTTCCACTACTTTTATCTCCGCCGGTGCTGGTTTCGCCTTATAGCGACCAAAGTAGACTTGAGCCAGCTGTTTCACTTCAGCGGGGTTGACATCTCCTACAACAGCGATCGTCAACTGACTAGGTACATAGTGCGTGTCAAAAAACTGCTGCACATCTTGCCGCGTCAAATTGCGGATGTCTTCGTCATATCCAATTACAGGGCGGCGATACGGATGCACCTGATAAGCAGTATCGAGAAACTTCTCAATCATCTGACCGATCGGGGAGTTATCCACCCGCAGCCGTCGCTCCTCTAGAATCACATCTTTCTCTTTGTAAAACTCTCGAAACACTGGCTCCAAAAACCGTTCCGACTCCAGCGACATCCACAGTTCTAACTTATTAGAAGGAAAGCTGTAAAAATAACGGGTAGCTTCCGTGGATGTATTGGCATTCAGACCAACGCCCCCAGACTGCTCCACAATTTGTCCCAACTCATTTTGCTTCACGTAGCCAGCTGCTTGGGTTTCAACCTTGTCGAACTCCGCCTGCAACTTAGCAGCCTCAGCCTGCTTTCCAGCAGCTTTCGCATCTTGAATTTGTTCAGCCAGTTGATCCAAACGGTCCAATAGTGGTTTTTCCGCCTTGTAATCCCTTGTGCCAATGCGAGTCGTGCCCTTGAATGCCAAATGCTCTAAAAAATGAGCCACACCCGTTTTGCCATCTGGCTCATCCGCACCGCCCACATTAGTGTATGCCAGAAAGGAAACCACTGGCGCTTGATGCCGCTCTAGAACAATAAACTTCATGCCATTGTCTAGACGGAACTCCGTTAGCTGAGCAATGACACGATCCAGATACGGCTGAATTGACGTTTCAGTTGGCATAGAGGTCTGGGTTTGGGCTAGAGCGATTCCAGGCAGCAACCCCCACAATAACCAAACTGTTACCAAATTTACCAAAACTCGCCACACAGCAGGCAAGGGGGATTTTCGGGAATGACTCAGCTGGCTCATACGCAACAATGGAAGTAGTGTTTCAAACTTAACTTGTTAACGATCTATTAAAGTTTCAGGAGTGACCTAGCTTGATGGTAGACAATATTCGTACAAGTTGTATTTTTTTGATACAACCATAAACTCCTATGCAACTTTTTAGTCGTCCTCCGTCCGAAGATTCCTCCCGTACTCGCATTTTAAAAGCGGCGCAGCGTTTGTTTGCCAGTCAGGGCTTCGATAGCACGACTACTCGTGATTTGGCACAGGCAGCAGGTGTGGCTGAAGGCACCCTGTTCCGTCATTTTGCCAACAAAAAAGCGATTTTGATCGAGGTGGCAACGCTTGGCTGGGTCGAGATTCTCACTGATTTGCTGACAGAACTAAGTGAAATGGCCAGCTACAAGGCTATCGCTCAGGTGATGCGGCGACGAATGTGGAATTTTCAGAAAAATGCGGATATGATGCGGGTTTGCTTTATGGAAGCTCAGTTTCATCCAGAGTTACGCGATCGCATTCAGTCGGAAGTAATTGTAAAAATGGCTGATGTGGCGGAAGCCTTCTTTCAAACGGCAATGGACAAAGGCATCTATCGCCCCATGAACCCCAAAATTGTCGCTCAAATATTTTTAGGGATGTTTGCAGTTGCGGGTTTTAGCCACAACACAATTATGGAACCAGATGCCTCTCCTCAAGTGATGCAGGAAATGGCGGAAGGACTAGCTGATATTTTCCTCAATGGTGTGTTAGCGAAGAATTGATTTTGAGTAGGTGTACGCAGATATAACCATGACACTTTCCTTGCCCGATACCTTATACAAACGGCGCTATTCGCTAACCCAGTTGTTTGATGCACCAGTGATTCTCTGGTCAGGGTGTAGTAGTTCGCGCAATTTTCCTGCTAATACTTTTCCATTTCGTGCCAGTAGTCATTTCCTTTACTTTGCTGGCCTACCTTTGGAAAAAGCAGCGATTCGTCTAGAAGGTAGTAGGCTTGAACTTTTCATGGACGATGCCCCAACTGGTAGTGCTCTTTGGCATGGGGAGAGGCCCAAACGAGAGCATATTGCACAGATGATTGGGGCTGATGCTGCTTTCCCAATGGTAGAACTGGAGTCACGGGTAGTTGGTGCTGCGACAATTGCTGTGCAAGATTGTTCTACCCAACTGGCACAAGCTAAACTCCTGCAAAGAGAGATAGCACAGGCGAATAGCTCCTACAGGGCTGACTTGGAGTTAGCAAGGGCAGTTATATCACTGAGGCTTACCCATGATGCAGGCGCAATAGCCGAGTTACGGCAGGCAGTCGCTGTAACTGTACAAGCTCACTTAGCTGGAATGGCTGCTACTCTTAAAGAGAGGCTTGAAGCCGGTGTACGTGCCGCAATGGAGGGAGTCATCCTCTCCCACAATATGAGCTGTGCCTACAGCAGTATTGTCACCGTTCACGGTGAAGTTCTGCACAATAATCAGTATCATCACCCGCTGCAATTGGGAGACTTACTGCTGGCAGATGTTGGTGCTGAGACAGCAATGGGCTGGGCAGCTGATGTGACACGTACTTGGCCTGTTTCAGGTAAGTTCTCTGCTACCCAGCGAGATATTTATAATGTTGTATTAGCGGCTCATGATGCCTGCATTGCCAAAATCACTCCTGGTGTAGAGTATCGAGATATTCATCTGCTGGCGGCTACCGTCATTGCGGAAGGACTGGTAAATTTAGGTATTTTGCAAGGTAACCCTGAAGACTTGGTTGAGATGGACGCCCATGCACTGTTTTTCCCTCACGGTGTCGGTCACCTACTGGGATTGGATGTCCACGATATGGAGGATTTGGGGGATTTGGCTGGATATGAGTCGGGACGCTTGAGGAGCGATCGCTTTGGCTTAAACTACCTACGGCTAAATCGACCCCTACGTCCAGGAATGTTAATAACGATTGAGCCTGGATTCTATCAAGTACCAGCGATTTTGCATGATCCAGAGTTACGGTCAAAATATCAGGATGTAGTGAATTGGGAACGCCTTAGCCAGTTTGCCGATGTGCGCGGCATTCGGATTGAGGATGATGTGCTGGTGACGAAAGAAGGTAGCGAGGTGCTGACAGCTGCCTTGCCTTCTGATGCTAGTGCTATTGAACACTTTGTAGATAGCAGCAACGTTCCCCAATTTACCTGAATGCTTATGAGTTACAGATTGCCCCACGTTGTTGCAGGTCTCGCTTCATCTGCTGAGAAAGCTTTAAAGCACAGCTAAATTGCGCATTCTCCACTTTCGCATCGTTAAGTTCGGTGCGGCTCAGGTCAGCATCTTGCAGATTCGCACCACTCAAGTCGGCACTGCTTAAGTCAGCATCTTGCAAAAACGCACCACTCAAGTCGGCACCGCTCAAGCTAGCACTCACCAGGTAAGCACTGCATAAGTTTGCCCCGCTCAGGTTGGCACCACTCAAGTTAACACGCGGCAGCAGGCAACGCAAATCAGCACCACTCAGGTTGGCACTGCTCAAGTCAGCATCGCGGAGGTTGGCATTACTTAAGGTGGCATGAGCTAGGCAGGCACCGCTCAAATTGCTACGACTCAAGTCCGCCATTTTCAAGTCGGCACTGTTGAGGTTGGCATGAGCTAGGTAGGCACGACTCAGATCAGCAAGACTGAGATTGGTATCGCTCAGATTAGCACCGTGTAGATCCGCACCCCTGAGATTAACACTGCTCAAGTTAACACCACTCAGGTTAGCTCCCGCAAAATCCTCAGCCGGATTAAGACCGAGCATTTTCGCACTTGCGGTAAAGTCATCTGCTTTTGCCGCTAACAGCAGTTCCCGTAACATTGCCAGTTGCTGCTGCTGATACTCAATCGCTTTTATATCATCACCCATCGCACGGTAAGTATTTCTCAAGTTCTTGAGCGCATTCCCCTGCCCTTTGTAGTCTTGAATTTGCTGGGCTACGCTCAAGTGCTGCTGGAAGCATGCGATCGCACGTGGTAGATCTCCCAAAGACTGATAAGCAGCTCCTAGATTTCCTAAAGCTGCTCCCTCCCGTCGCAGATCTTGGCTTGCCCGATACAAACTCAGGGCCTGTTGCCAGGACTGCAATGCATCCTCAAACTGACTTGTCTGATATTGTGAAATACCTTGTTTCAGTAGTCGGTCTGCTTCATTGGTCATATTTCAAGTCTGCACAGCCGAGGTTTACTCATAAAGCTACCATTGATTTGGTTAGCCTGCACGGGTTTTGAGGAGTTAAAGAAAGACAATTGGATTAATTAGCATTTAATCTTGTAGATAGTGGGCAAAAAATCTGCTGACAAAATTACTATCAATGAACGTATTTGACGAATTATGTTTGATGCACTCGCTGACCGTTTAGAATCTACCTGGAAAAAGCTGCGGGGTCAGGACAAAATTTCCCAATCTAATATCCAAGACGCTCTGCGGGAAGTGCGCCGCGCCCTTTTGGAAGCCGATGTTAGTCTCCAGGTAGTCAAAGACTTTATTGCAGATGTCGAAGCTAAGGCACAGGGAGCCGAGGTGATTTCTGGTGTACGACCTGACCAGCAGTTTATCAAAATCGTCTACGACGAACTGGTGCAGGTGATGGGGGAAACTAACGTCCCCCTCACTCAAGCTAATCAACCCCCGACAATTGTACTCATGGCTGGGTTGCAGGGAACTGGGAAAACCACTGCTACTGCCAAGTTGGCTTTGCACTTACACAAGCAGAATCGTAGCTGCCTTATGGTGGCGACTGATGTGTATCGCCCAGCAGCTATTGACCAGCTGGTAGCGCTGGGCAAGCAGATTCAAGTGCCGGTGTTTGAACTGGGCAGCGATGCTGATCCGGTGGAGATCGCGCGGCAGGGTGTAGCGCGGGGCAAGGCTGAGGGTGTGGATACTGTAATTATCGACACGGCTGGTCGCCTTCAAATTGACCAAGACATGATGGCGGAGTTAGCCCGCATTAAGCAGACTGTTCAACCCCAGGAAACGCTGCTGGTAGTGGATGCTATGACAGGTCAGGAGGCAGCGAACCTGACCCGCACTTTCCATGAGCAGATTGGTATTACGGGTGCAATTCTCACAAAACTGGACGGGGATAGCCGTGGTGGTGCTGCCCTCTCAGTGCGGCGGATTTCGGGCCAGCCCATTAAGTTTGTTGGGGTGGGTGAAAAGGTCGAGGCGCTGCAACCATTTTATCCAGACCGAATGGCTTCGCGCATTTTGGGAATGGGGGATGTCCTGACGCTGGTAGAAAAAGCCCAAGAGGAAATTGACATATCGGATGCCGAAAAAATGCAGGAGAAAATCCTGACGGCTAAGTTCGACTTTACAGACTTCCTCAAGCAGATGCGCCTGCTGAAGAATATGGGGTCGCTGGGCGGCATCATGAAGTTGATTCCAGGGATGAATAAGCTGTCGGATGACCAGCTTAAGCAGGGAGAAACCCAGCTAAAGCGAGCTGAGGCAATGATTAATTCGATGACACCTGAGGAGCGTCGTGACCCGGATTTGTTGGCAAGTTCGCCCGGTCGTAGACGACGGATTGCTGGCGGCGCTGGCTACAAGGAAACTGATATCAGTAAGTTGGTGAGTGATTTCCAGAAGATGCGATCGCTCATGCAGCAAATGGGGCAAGGCGGCTTTCCCGGTATGTCAGGAATGTTGGGTGGAATGGGTGGTAACCCCTACGCAGCAGGTGGCAATCCTCCTACACAAGCCGGTTGGCGAGGGTACAGCGGAGCGGGTAACAAAAAAAAGAAGAAAGAGAAAAAGAAGAAAGGCTTCGGTACGCTGTAGGGGAGCAGGAAAGCAGGGGAGCAGGGGAGCAGGGGGGCAGGGGAGCAGGGGAGCAGGGAGGAAAGAGTTGTTCCTGCTATGTGGTTTCAAGCCCCTCAATTCATGGAAAAGATTTGCCTAGAAATACGAAGTGCAAATATACCAAAGCATCAATATTAAAACCCTACCTTTAAGTATGGGATTGTTTCTCCCCTGCTCCCTGCCCCCTGCAGCGTACCCGTCTGTGTCTGTGCGTTGTGTGTGTGTGTGTATGCGTGTGTCTGCGGGTCTGTGTGTCCTTGTGTGTGTGTGTGTGTGT
>QQTW01004773.1_pt1 | contig 10190 bp, 7 predicted proteins | sample 1904831 | NCBI WGS metagenome assembly QQTW01 (sample SAMN09435610, study PRJNA476489) | Subsurface metagenome, whole genome shotgun sequencing project.
CGTGATGTTGCGGAGATTGCAGCACAACAGTTTATACCTGCATTTTTAGAATTGGGAGGCAAAGACCCCGCGATTGTTTTGGAATCGGCAGATTTAGACTATTCTACATCCGCGATTTTGTGGGGTGCGGTTGTCAATAGCGGACAGTCGTGTAACTCGATTGAGCGGATTTATGTTGCCGAATCGATATTTACCGAGTTTTACCATCAACTTGTAGCTAAAGCGCAACGTCTCCAACTTGCACACCCAACTATTAATAGCGGGGAATTAGGTCCCATTATTGCCGAAACACAAGCAGAAATTATTGCCGACCATCTGCAAGAAGCGAAAGAATTAGGAGCAATGCTACATTGTGGTGGAGAAGTTGAGAAAATAGACGGTGGTTGGTGGTGTCGTCCAACTGTATTGACGGAAGTTGACCATTCGATGAAAGTGATGAGTGAAGAGACATTTGGACCGATAATGCCGATAATGCCTTTCGCAAGCGTCGAGGAAGCGATAAACTTAGCAAACGACTCGATTTACGGATTAGGTGCAGCAGTATTTGGTTTAGAAACCGAAGCAGTTGCGATCGCACAGCGAATTGATGCGAGTGCGATTAGTATTAATGATGCGAGTCTTGCTATTGCTGTTCCTGAAGGAGAAAAAAATGCATTCAAATTTTCCGGTATAGGTGCTTCCCGAACAGGTGCAACAGCATTAACTCGGTTCCTTCGCAAGCAAGCTTTATTTATTAAAACAAAGTCGATTGCTAACCCCTGGTGGTTTGATAATAAATGAATTGTTAGTAGGTAACAGTTTTGGGAATTACGCAAAATTATGAAGAAACGAACCACGAAGGACACAAAGGACACGAAGGTAAGAGTTAGAGAGAGTTTTTGCGTAAGTCATGAGCTAGTTGATACCTGTTTACTAACTCCTAACTCCTAACTCCTAACTCCTAACTCCTAACTCTCTTATCTCGACATGGCAAAAACAGATAAAGTTAACTTCTCAACTCCTAGCGGTTTTCCTGAATTTCTCCCTACCGAAAAACGTCTAGAACTATATTTACTTGATACTATTCGCAAAGTATACGAAAGTTACGGTTTCACACCGATTGAAACTCCCGCAGTCGAGAGATTAGAAGTTCTCCAAGCTAAAGGCAATCAAGGTGATAATATTATTTACGGACTCAGCCCAATTTTGCCACCAAATCGTCAAGCCGAACGCGATAAAGCTGGAGAAACTGGTTCGGAAGAACGTGCTTTAAAGTTTGATCAAACTGTACCTTTGGCTGCATACATTGCCCGTCACTTGAACGATCTAACTTTTCCATTTGCGCGTTATCAGATGGATATGGTATTTCGTGGTGAGCGTGCCAAAGACGGTCGATTTCGACAATTTAGGCAGTGCGATATCGATGTAATTGGCAGACGCGAATTGAGTTTGCTTTACGACGCGCAAATGCCAGCAATTATTGCGGAAATATTTGAAGCAATTAATATTGGCGACTTTTTAATTCGCATTAATAATCGTAAAGTCCTAACAGGGTTTTTTGAAGCAATTGAGATTGAAGAAAGCAAAATAAAAACCTGTATTGGCATTATTGATAATTTGGATAAAATCGGAGAGGCGAAAGTTAAGCAAGAGTTAGAGAAAGAAAATATAATTCCCGAATTAGCGCAGGAGATTATCGATTTTATTAATATCAAAGGTACATCGGATGAAATATTAAGTAAGCTCAAACATCGAGCGGAAATATTTTCCGATGTCGAACAATTGAATCTGGGTATACAAGAATTGGAAACCGTTATTTCTGGTGTGAGAAATTTGGGAGTACCCGAAAATAGGTTTTGTATCGATTTGGCGATCGCACGCGGTTTAAACTACTATACGGGAACGGTCTACGAAACTACTCTAATCGGACACGAAGCTTTAGGTAGTATTTGTTCCGGTGGTCGATATGAAGAATTGGTGGGGATATTTTTGGGTGAGAAAATGCCCGGTGTGGGTATTTCCATTGGTTTAACTCGCTTAATTAGTCGCTTACTCAAAGCTGGTATTTTAAATCCTTTGGCTGCAACTCCCGCTCAAGTTATGGTAGTGAACATGCAGGATGATTTAATGCCTATTTATTTGAATATTTCTCAAAAGTTACGTAAAGCAGGACTCAATGTAATTACTAGTTTCGACCAGCGGCAATTAGGTAAGCAATTTCAACTAGCAGAAAAGCAAGGAATTAGATTTTGTGTAATTATTGGTGCGGAGGAAGCTGCATCGCAAAAAGCTGCATTGAAAGATTTACAAAACCGCGAACAAGTTGAAGTTTCTCTGGAAAATTTAGCAGATGAAATCCAACAAAGATTATAGTAACTTCATTCAAAAAATTTAGATTCCTCACTTTTTAAAGACGCTGTTACCAATTAAGGGGTATCACCCCTTAATTTCGGTTGCATATAGCCATACAAACCGGGTTTTGGATGTCAGCTTCAGTAAAGATGGCAAAATGCTAGCTTCTGCCAGTCATAACAATACGGTAAGACTGTGGAGGTGGGATTTTGATTATTTACTTAGGGAAGGGTGCAATTTCACGTGCGAGTATTTTAAAACCAATCGTGCCCCTACGGGATATTTCGGCACAACGGGGGGTCTATCCCCCTATTCGACAGTAGTACTTTTAAAGAAGTCGGGGATCTAATAACCCCTCAAAACTTATGACATGAACCACTAACTCTCTATTCGTCAGCATCATCAAAGAAGTCGGGTATCTTCGTCACACCTTGAGGAAACCGAATCATAAATTCGGATACCCCTAAAATCTAGCTGCTGAATTTAAGTTTACAATTATTAAAGCGACTTCACACATCTTAAACTTATGCAGGCAGCTACGGTTTCTCCAACTATCTCTATCCCCGGTCAATACTGGCAATGGCAAGGACACAACGTATATTACGTTAAAGCAGGTGAAAATTCCCAACGTCCACCCTTGCTGCTAGTCCACGGATTTGGCGCATCTACCGACCACTGGCGTAAAAATATTGCCGAACTATCAAAAGATTTTGAAGTATACGCTATCGACTTGCTAGGGTACGGACGTTCGGCAAAACCCAAGCTAGAGTACACTGGTAATTTGTGGCGCGACCAACTTAACGATTTTATTAATCAAGTTATCGGTAGAAAAGCAGTTTTAGCAGGTAATTCGCTGGGTGGTTATGCTTCTTTATGTCTTGCCGCACAACGTCCCGATGCCGCAGTTGGGTTAGTATTATTAAATAGTGCCGGACCATTTAGCGAAAATAATTCTTCTCCTGAACCCGAAGCATTACAAAGCGAAATTCAACCTCCGAAACAAGTTGACCAAATCAGCTTTCAAAAAGTATTTGGTGATGTTACTAAATTTATTTTTCAACAACCTGTATCGCAGTTTTTGCTATTTCAGTACATGCGTCAGCGTTGGGTAATTCGCCAAACTTTAGAAAAAGTATACCTCGATAAAAGTGCAATTACCGACCAATTAGTTGAAGATATTTACCGTCCTTCCTGCGATGAAGGTGCATTTGATGTTTTTGCATCGATGTTTAGTACACCTCAAGGCGAAAAAGTTAATGTTTTATTAAAGCAATTAACTTGCCCTTTGTTGATTTTGTGGGGAGAAGCTGACCCCTGGATGAATTCTAGAGAAAGGTCTAAACAATTTCGCAAATATTATCCACAATTAACCGAATATTTCCTCAAAGCCGGTCATTGTCCGCATGACGAAGTACCCGACCAAGTTAATTCGCTTTTGAAAGATTGGGTTTTGTCAATTGGGGTATAGGCTGTAGAGTAGTTAGAGTAGTTAGAGTAGGTTGGGTGAAACGAAGTGCAACCCAACGATGTGTTGGGTTACGCTCCGCTTCACCCAACCTACAAAAAAGTCCGATTTTTAGCCGTTAGCAGTATATCTAAACACAACTAAGCCTGGTCAACGGTGACCAGGCTATGGAGAGTAAAAATCAATCAAACTAATTTTATGTTTTAACTAAAGAGGAATGGTCAACAACTAGGGTGGACTTATTGAACTAACATTCTTCAGCATATTCTGCGTTTTTCCGCTTTAGGATTTGGTGTGCTGCCATTGGTTTTCAAGGAATTGATGGAAGCTTTACCACTTTTTGATTATGCTGTCGTTTGCTTGGGCTGATGACGGGAGACACTAGTCAATTGCCCTTTGGGTTTGGTTGTGTTGTTTTCGTGTCCTAATCATTAATATATCAGCGAGATTCGCGGTTGTAATCTGTTCTTAATCGAAGTTAATAATTAGGGGAAGGGGGGAAGGGGAGAAAGGGAGAAGGGGGGAAGAGGGAGAAAGGGGGAACGGGGGGAACGGGAGAAAGGAGAAGGGAAAAAGAATATTTTCAAACTCTCCCACCTCCCCACCTCCCCACCTCCCCACCTCCCTTCTTACTTCCAGTTCCACATCACGGGGTTATCATCAAGATGGTCGGTGACGATGCGTCCGATTGAGTCGATGTGTTCGAGTTCTTCGGCTGAGAGTTGGACTGATGCAGCTTGAGCATTTGCTGTTGCTTGTTCTGCATGACGTGCCCCAACTATCGCGTTACTTCGAGGTTGGGAAATTAGCCATGCGATCGCCAGCTGTGCCAATGTACAATTATAACTCTCGGCGATCGGACGCAATTTATCTAAGGCTTGATGGGCACGTTCAAAGTTTTCACCTTGGAATAATTTGTTCTTGGCACGGTTATCGTTCGAGTCAAATTTGTGACCGGGGGCAAATTTCCCCGTTAACAACCCTTGGGCAAGGGGTGAATAAGCAATAATTGATATTTGCTTTTCAATACAATAAGGCATTGCATCGGTTTCAACATACCGCCAGAATAAAGAATAGGGCGGTTGCAAACTATCGATACGTCCATACTGACTAGCTTCTTCGAGTTGTTTGCCGGAAAAATTCGATACACCAATTGCCCGAATTTTCCCTTGTGATTTCAACTCATTTAAAGCACGCATTGTCTCCTCAATGGGTACTTTTTCGGAATTAAATGAGCCAGCTGGCCAGTGAATTTGATACAAGTCGATATAATCGGTTCGCAGATTTTTAAGTGAATTTTCGCAAGCCTCAATCACCTGGTTATACTTAAGGTGATTAGCGAACACCTTAGTAGCATATTCTACCTGACTTCGCACATCACTTAAAGCTTCGGCTACAATTCGTTCCGAATGTCCTTCACCGTAAATTTCTGCCGTATCGATGGTGGTAATACCAGCTTCAACTGCTGCACGAATAGCTTTGATTGAGTCTGCATCCTCGATTCCTACCCACTGTTTTTTCCCAGCTTGCCAAGTTCCCATCAAAATCGGTGAAATTTGCACATCCGATGTTCCCAATCGTCGCTTTTCCATATTCCCTCAGATTCATTTCTCTAGATAGTGTTTAAGTCTACCTATCTTCGCGTTTAATAAAAATCAGAGTTACAGTAGATGCTAATGGAAAAACTGACTATTAGTACTTTTCACGCACTCAAAGAATGGGCAACTGCCGTACAAGCCTTGGAAGCAGGTAAAACAATTATGCTGCTGCGTAAAGGTGGCATTCACGAACGCAATGGACGCTTTCAAGTTGCCCATGATGAAGTTTTGCTATATCCAACTTACGAACATCAACAGGCTTTTTTGCTGAAAACCGAATATGCAAATGATGTCCATTCCGTGACATCAGGTTGGCATCCCGAAACAGTGCGGATTAGTAGTTGGGCAAAAATTACTGATATTTTGCCTGTTAGCGACGAAAATATAGTTAACGAGTTATTACCATTTCACATTTGGAACGAGCATTTTATTTGCGATCGCTTAAAATGGAAACCGCGACAACCATTGTATTTGCTACTACTACGCACCTACAATTTACCCCAGCCCCAAGAAATTCCCTATCGTAGCGAGTATGGTGGTTGCAAATCCTGGATTGATTTAGAACAAGCAGTTAGTTTGGATTCACAGCCTGCTTTATCCGATTTTACCTACAACAATATTGTTGCAGAAATTCGCGCAATCGTTGGCGATAAGCTGTATGTCCCATCAGCATGAGGTTTTGGGCATTTGCATAGATAAGAGTAGTAGTAAACTCGAAAATCGTAACTCTAATTACACACGAATTTAAAAACCACAGATAACATGTGATGAATACAGGTGCTTTGGTATCGATATCGCGGTGATGTCTGTGGTTTTTTAATTTTTTTATAAGCAATCATTTTCAATTCAACCATGAAAAGTAGATAGTCTGCGATCGTCCTTATGAAGGCTCCTCCGGAGCGTCGTTCAACCTCATTATTTTGTTTGAGTGGGAGTTAGGTTTAGATCCCCCAACCCCCTTATAAAGGGGGCTAAGAGTAATTCAAAGTCTTAACAATAGGGCTAAGAATCATTCAAAGTCCCCCAATTTATCGGGAGATAATGGTGGATCTACTACGGGAAAACCCATTCTTACGCAATTTCATTTCCCTTACAAGTAACTCAAAACCCCACCAAAATACCCCACGCGGGTAAGGTGACGCTTGACAAAAGTTAGCTAATATGCATTAAATCCCAAATCAAGGAGTTTTTTTCATGCAAAAACGTATGTGTTGGTTATCGAAGTCTGGGCAATACGGCGATGATGAAGAAAAGATATTGCATTTACAGACAGCCCCCCATGAAGGATGGCGACCATATACAGCGTTTCCAGAATTTGCAGCACCCGACCATAATATGCCAGGTGGTTCCAAAGGATTGGCAACTTTTCAAAAGTTATTGAAAGCAGGTTGGATTGTAGTAGCGAGTAATTAGGGTAAGGGGGAAGGGGTAAAGGAAAAATAATTTAATTCTTTCTTCCTTAACTCATAACTCCTAATTCACATTCCCCTTGCTGCCCCTTCCCCGCGTGGGTCGGTTGCACCTTCTAGGGTGTTATCGGGTTTGACGATGATAACGTTTGCGTTTCCCCAAGGTGTGATTTCTTTGATATTTTGCCCGCGTCGTCGAAGTTCTTGGATTGTCATTATATCGAAGCCGTAAGGTTCGACGCGCAACTCGTCGGGAAGCCATTGATGGTGAATGCGCGATGCAGACACAGCTGCACCTGCATCCATGTTGTACTCAAGTATGTTGAGAATTACTTGTAATACTTGAGTAATAATTGTTCCTCCTCCAGGCGTGCCAACTGCCATGCGAAGCCGTCCATTTTCGGTAATGATGCTAGGAGTCATACTGGAGAGAGGAGTTTTACGGGGTGCGATCGCATTGGCTTCGTTACCTACTAACCCAAATGCGTTGGGTACTCCTGGTGCAATTGCGAAGTCGTCCATTTCGTTGTTGAGAAGTATTCCCGTACCCGCAGCTACAACTCCCGCACCAAACCCTGTATTAACTGTAAAGGTGAGGCTGACGGCGTTACGTTGGGCATCGATAACGTTAATATGGGTTGTTTCCATCGATTCGTATGACCCCACCTTAAGGTTTTTAATTTCCTCTCTCCTTGCTAGCAGTTGCTGGTTTAGAGGGGGCAAGACCCTTTGTTTGCCCGTAAGACCGCCCCAGGCTATAAGCCTGCGGCTACTCGAACATACGCTCTTGGCGTTCCTGTAGGGTAGCCTGCTACTAGCAGGCTTTGTGCTATTAGCCGCACCATTCAATGGTGACGGCGAGATTTCGGGCATTTGAGAAGACCATCTATAGCATTGTTGAGGGGTATTACCCATAAATTGCCATTGGTATTCTCGTAGTCCGGGTTTCTGTGTAAACTGCTGCAACGTTTGCAAATCACCAGGTTTAACTTGACTCGATGGTTTTGCCCGTTGCATATCGATTTGCTGACGGCGCAATTTACCATATGCTGGGTTAATTAACTGCGTTACAGGCACTTTCACAAAATCAGGGTCGCCTAAAAGTGAAGACCTATCTGCATAAGCAATCTTCATACTTTCGGCGAGTAAATGCAGCATGTCCGGACTGTGCCATCCCATTGATTTTAAATCGGTGTCACCAATAATATTCAACATTTGTAATAAATGTACGCCACCTGAAGATGGAGGTGGCATCGAACACACGCGATTATTACGGAAATTACCGCAAACTGGAGTTCGCCAAATTGGTTTATATGCTTTTAAATCTTGCAGTGTAATAATTCCATTATTTTTCGCCATATCTGCGGCGATGGAGCGAGCAATTCTCCCGGTATAAAAACTTTGAGGATTTTTAGATATTTCTGTTAACGTTAATGCTAAGTCGCGTTGGACTAACTTTTCTCCAGGTTGATAAAAATCGCCATTGCGGGTAAAAATTGCGCGTGCAGCAGGATTACTAAGAATAACTTTTTTTCGTGCTTCGTATGCTGGTAGGGAACGGGGAGTTACTACTCTTGAAAGAATGAAGCCATTTTGCGCCAGTGCGATCGCAGGCTTGATTACTTCGCGCCAAGACAACTTACCATACTTTCGATGCACTTCGTATAATCCTGCCACAGTTCCTGGCGTTCCTACAGCTAAGTGTCCGTTTGTACTACTACCCGGACGTACCTTACCTTGACTATCCAAGTACATATTTCGAGTTGCTTTCAACGGTGCCCTTTCGCGGAAGTCTAGCGCTTCAATTTTCTGTGTCTTCGCTTGGTGCGTTAGCAAAAATCCACCTCCACCAATTCCCGCTGCAAATGGTTCCACAACCGATATTGCAAATGTGGTTGCCACTGCTGCATCAACTGCATTACCTCCTTTTTGCAACATCAACAAACCCGCGTCACTCGCGTTTGGATTTGCCGATACTACCATTCCCTGTTTTGTACGTAGGGGTGATATAAAGGCTGCTGATGCAACTTGATTGTAGGAAATAACAATAAAAGATAGCGCGGTTATACTAGCTTGGGTGCAGCGATTTAGAAAATGCATTTTTATATTTACATTAATTAATTTGTGAGGTAAATTCTTGGTACGTAGTTGTTGCTCTAGCCCTCAAAATTAATATTTTTTATGCGAAGACAGCCCGACTACGTATGTATTAAAACTCATAACAATGAGTGTGCTAGGGGTATGTTTGAATTTTTGCGTCAGTCTTAATCTAATTGCGACTCACAAATACAAACCCGCGAGACTTGCTTGCAGTTGAATCTTTTGTGTTCATCGCTTTCCATAAATCGGCTGTTTTGACCCAAATTGGCGGATATTTATAGCGCGAAACATCAAGAATTAAAAATCGATCGCTTTGGGCATTATACGCGGCTATTGGTGATATATGTCCGCCCTTCTCTTGCCCTATTTCTCGACGCAAATAATTAACTAAAACAAAATTTTCTTTTTGGTTGAGATTTTCTGTTGCTAACTTGCGAAACTCGTTTATATTTGTGTTGCTAGCATGATAAACCTTTACCTTTACTCCATAACTGCCTATTAATTTGCCCATTTCCTCAAGCGTCATTCCTTGACGGGAAACAACTTCGGCTGAAATTACTTGTTGCGTCGCTTTATTGTTAAAAAAGTTTTCTTGAGTAAATACACGATAGGGTTTGTACTGTGATGCTTCAGGTGCTTCAATACCCAAACCATTCAATACCATGACAATACTTGCAACTCCACAATAAGCTTGATTTACTTGGGTAACAAACTGCATACTTAGAGGAAAGAAATCTTCTCTCGATTTACTTTCAATTAGTAATTTCTCCCCTTCGTCAGAATTAAAACCAATCAAGTTTGGCGTTAGTGGTAGCGTTTGGGCAATAGTACTTCCAGCAGTTAAGCATGTTCCCAAAATCAAGGTTTTGAAAATAAAATTGATGTTTCTAAACTTTTTGCGATTCATAAAATAAAATTTGACGAAATTTAATAATTATCTACAGGGGATTTTATTTGAATAGAACACACTGTGTTAATCGAGATTGTTAACCTCTTTCAAGGAGAAACGCGACGACCACTAACCACTGACCAATGACCAATAACAGATGACTACTCACTAAGTATAGCACCACGCATTTGTAAATCTTGACGTTGCATGGAAGTCAAACCAATGCTTCCATCAAGCTGACATCCTGTAACTAATGCATCTTGCCAAATTGTCTCATTCAGCGTTGCACTTCGTAAATTGCACGAGCGCAAATCGGTTCCCGTCAAATTGGCAAATAGCAAGTCCGCATTTACCAAGCTACTATTACTTAAGTTTGCATGGGATAAATTACCGCGAAT
>QQTW01004774.1_pt1 | contig 10189 bp, 6 predicted proteins | sample 1904831 | NCBI WGS metagenome assembly QQTW01 (sample SAMN09435610, study PRJNA476489) | Subsurface metagenome, whole genome shotgun sequencing project.
TTCCCGCACAAATTTATGCGATTTAATTCGCAATTCAAGGTTTTTTAAATCGATATCGGTTATTTTGGAGCCTTCTAAAATCTTCTCGCCATCATTTGTTAAAATATTTTTTACTTCCCGCTCGCTAATAAAATAATTATTATACTCATTATCGATGGTAACGGAAACTTTCCGAACGGCTTTTTGAGCTTGCTTCTGCGCCACCAATATCCCCAACACCGCGAGCAACAGGATGCAACAAGATGCAAAAATTATAGAAATTATCTTACGCTTCTGAAACATTTTTTTTATTTTCTAAGATGTTTTTAATTGGCGTCACCAAGGTATCAATGTCGCCGGCACCTACGGTAGCTACGATATCAAAATCATGGTTTTTTCTCATTTTATCTAACACTTCCTGCTTCGACAAAAGGCTCTTTTCCGGCCCATTGATGCGATTTAGCAGCATTTCGGCGGTTACGCCAGCTATCGGTTTTTCGCGGGCCGGATAAATTTCCAGCAGTTCTACCTCCTGTACCTGGCTTAAGCTTTCTGCAAATTCATCGGCAAAATCGCGCGTGCGGGTAAATAAATGGGGCTGAAAAATTAGCTTGATTTTCTTATCCGGAAACAAGGCTTTCAAGGATTTTACGAAGGCATTTATTTCGCTCGGATGGTGCGCGTAATCGTCGATGTAAAGATGCTGTTTGGTTTCAGCGACAAACTCAAACCGGCGTTTTACGCCCCGGTAAGCGGCCAAACCGGCGCGAATCTGGTGCGGGGGTATCCGCAATAGTTGCGCCGTAACACAAGCCGCCAGCGCATTCTCTACGTTATGAAAACCCGGCACGGGCAAATCCAAGCCGGGCAAGATACCAGTTGGAGTAGTAAGGTTAAATTTAAAATGATGGCCTTCGATGGTAATGGCATCGGCATTAATTTCAGCTTGCTCTAATCCGTAGCGCAGCAACTTTACGGCCGGGTTTATTTTAGCTGTGGCGCGGGCATCGGCGTTGGTGTTCAGAAGCAAAGTGCCGCCTGGTTTTATCTGACTGATAAAATCCTGAAAAGAATGGATAAGTGCCTCTTTATCGCCGTATATATCCAGGTGATCGGCATCGGTGGAGGTAACAATGGCAATATCCGGAAACAACCGTAGGAAAGACCGATCGTATTCATCGGCTTCTACCACAATTATTTCGCGGCCATCCACTTCTTTCCCCAACAGCAAGTTAGAATTAAGATTAACGGATATACCACCTAAAAACGCGGAACAATCTACGCCAGCATGATGCAGCAAATGCGCTATCATGGAAGACGTGGTTGTTTTACCGTGCGTACCGGCCACCGCGATAGTATAAGCATTGGCCGTTATGATACCTAATACTTCGGACCGCTTCTTAATAACAAATTCATGGTCGCGGAAATATTGCCATTCGCGGTGATCAGCCGGAATAGCCGGAGTGAGCACTACTAATGTTTGTTCGCGATTTTGCTTTACCTCTTCCGGAATGAAATTAATATCATCGTCGAAGTGAATCTGAATGCCTTCTTCCATTAAGGCTTGAGTTAAAGGCGTAGGCGTTTTATCGTAGCCCCAAACCGGAAAACCCTTCGCGTTGAAATAACGGGCAATGGCGCTCATACCAATTCCGCCTATTCCTAAAAAATAAATATATTTGTACGCTTCCGGTCTCACTTTATTAAATTAAATAATTCACTTACAATTGTTTGGGTTGCTTCTGGCTTGCCTAGTCTTCGGATGTTCGCGCTTAGGAGTTCCTGCTGAGATTTATCTATTAATAAGGCGAAAGCGGTCGGATATAATTTAGTAGCGGCATCCACATCTTTTACCAGTAAAGCAGCTTGACTATTTACTAAGGCTAAAGCATTTTGCGTCTGGTGATCTTCGGCTACATTCGGAGAAGGAACCAGAATGGCCGGTTTACCAACTAAGCACAATTCCGAAATAGATAAAGCCCCCGCCCGGGAAATAACCACATCGGCCGCGGCATACGCCAGATCCATGCGTTGTATAAACTCGAAGCTTTTAAGGCCGGTATCTACCAGCGTTGCGGTTTGTTCCGCAGCCTTCGGATAATAGGGTTTGCCGGTTTGCCAAAGCAGCTGGTATCCCAATTTGTTTATTTGCGCTAATTGAGCGGCTGTACTCTCATTGATGGTGCGCGCGCCCAAACTACCCCCGATTACCAGAATTGTTTGCTTATCCGGTTTTAAACCGAAAAAAGTTAAGGCTTCCACCCGTTTGCTCGGGCTACCAACAATATCCTGACGAACCGGATTACCAGTCAGCACTATTTTATCGACAGGAAAAAACGTTGCCATGCCGTCGTAAGCCACACAGATTTTATTTACTCTTTTCCCGAGAAGTTTATTTGTGATACCGGCAAAGGAATTCTGCTCCTGAATTAAACTGGGAATACCCAAGGAGGTAGCCGCAAACAATACCGGCGCACTGGCATAACCGCCTACGCCCACTACTGCGTCGGGTTTAAAATCTTTCACTATTTTCCGGGCCGTCCGGACACTGGAGATTACTTTAAACGGAAAAGTTAAATTTTTAAGCGTTAAGCGACGCTGCAATCCGGCAATGGGTAAGCCGATAATCTTATAACCGGCTTCGGGTACGCGCGTCATTTCCATACGCCCTTTGGCGCCTACAAATAAGATTTCTGCTTCAGGCTGCTGGGCTTTTATCTGGTTAGCAATTGCCACCGCTGGATAGATATGTCCGCCGGTGCCGCCGCCACTAATAATTACCCGGTATGGCTTATTATTCGGCATGCGCTACGGCTCTTTTAGAAATATTACCCGATAAAATAGTTCCTCCGGGAGCCTGTTCGGCCTCGGTGCGGCTCACGCTTAAAATAATTCCGATCGAAATACCGGTGAAAATCAAGGATGTTCCACCCATACTCAATAAAGGCAGCGGTAAACCCGTAACCGGCCCTAATCCAACGGCTACGCCCATATTTACCATAGCCTGCAATACCAAACTAAAAGTTAAGCCCGCCGAGAGCAGTCCCCCGAACGCCCCAAAACTTTTATTTACCGTTACCAGCCCCCGGTACAAAAATGCCAGGTACAAAAATAAAATAATGGCACCGCCCAACAAACCATACTCTTCAATAATAATAGCATAAATAAAGTCGGAATACGGGTGGGGTAAAAAATTACGCTGATCGGAGTTACCGGGCCCTTTACCAAATGGACCACCCGTTGCTATGGCGATGTAAGATTGTTCTAATTGAAAAACCGGGGCTTCGGTATTAGTAAAATTTTCTACCCGGCTAATTACCGTTTTCATTCGTTGCCCTAAAGCTAAAGCCGTTATCCCCAGAACACCGCCAATTACCAGCACCATGGCAATGTGTTTGAGCGGTACCCGCCCGATAAACATAAGCAGTAAACAAGTAATAAATAATAACGAAGCCGTAGAAGCATTGGTCAGGGCTATGAGACCACAAATACTACCGCACCAGAACATGATGGGAATAAGAGTACTTTTTACGTCGGTGGTAACATGTTGGCGTTTAGAGAGCATGCTGGCCAAATGCGAAATTAAAGCTAGTTTTGCCAAATCCGAAGGTTGAAAGGTTTGGTTAATCAGTGGGATGGTTAACCAACGGGAAGCCTCATTTATATTAGAGCCATACAAAAAAGTAAAAATCAGCAAAGGGGCCGATAAACAAAGCGCTAATAAGGATAAGCGGGAATAATAACGGTAATTGACTTTATGAGCAAACCACATAAATGCCAAACCCACAATAATTAAACTGGTATGTTTAAAGAGAAAATATTCGGTATTGCCCGACATTTTCTTATAAGCCAGCGTACCCGTAGCCGAGTAAACTACCGCAATACTGATTAGGGAAAAAGCAATCACTATTCCCCACAAAATGGGATCTCCCTTTAAATTCTCCCGTAACCAAAGCTTTACCTGCATCATAACTTAGTCGATAGTCCATGGTTTATAGTCCACGGTATATTTATAATTTATTTCTAATGAGAGTTTTCTTTCTCTATCTCTCTTGTTTTACTGGGTCCAGTGCTAGTTGCTGCACGGCTTCGGCAAACCGTTGCCCGCGGTGTTCGTAATTATTAAATAAATCGAAGCTGGCGCAAGCCGGGGAAAGTAATACGACATCGTCGGGATGGGCAAGTGCTTTGGCCCTAATAACAGCCTCTTCCACAGACTGCGTTTCTTCGATAACCGGAATAATATCCGTGAAAGACTCTACTAATTTTTTATTGTCGACTCCCAGGCAAATAAGAGCTTTGATTTTTTCCTTTGCTAATGGCAGCAATGAGGAATAATTATTTCCTTTATCTACGCCACCGGCAATCCAGACAATAGGTTGATTGATGCCATCCAGAGCGTACCAAACAGCTTCCACGTTAGTAGCTTTAGAATCGTTAATGTAGCGTACCCCCTTCGCTTCACCTACTGTTTGCAAACGATGATCGGCATTTTTAAAAGTTGTCAGGGCGGCCGTAATCACCTCCGGAGCAACCCCGGCTAGTTTAGCGGATAGCACGGCGGCGGCCGTATTATATTGATTATGTTTTCCTATAAGCACGGATGTACTTGTGTCGATTGGTTCTTCGTTACCAGTATAAGTAGTTATAAGTTGAGAGCCTTGATAATAAGCCTGCACCTGCGGCTGGTAAGCCAGTGAAAAGGGAACCATTTGCCCTTTAAAAGAATTTGCCTCGAAATATTCCTCGATTATTTCATCATCCGCATTGTAAATAAAATAATCTGACTCCGTCATATTGTGAGCAATACGCAGCTTCGATTGGGCGTACTTGCCCATGCTATATTCGTAACGGTCCAAATGATCGGGAGTGATGTTGAGCAAGATTCCAATATGCGCTTTAAACTGAAACATACCATCGAGTTGGAAGCTACTCAGTTCCACCACGTAATAATCGTACTCGTCGTGGATAACTTTTTCGGCTAAGCTTTCACCAATATTACCAGCTAAACCCACGTTTAAACCCGCGTTTTTGAGCAGGTGGTAGGTAAGCAGGGTAGTGGTGGTTTTACCGTTGGTACCTGTAATACAGATGAACCTAGCCTTACTGTATCGGCCGGCAAATTCAATTTCCGAAATGATGGGTATATTTTTAGCTTTCGCTTGCTGAATCAAATCTGCTTTATCTGGTATACCCGGACTTTTAATGATTTCGTCAGCGGCCAGAATGCGGGTGTAATCGTGGAAACCGGATTCAAAGGAGATATTGGCAGCTTGTAATTTTTCCTGATAAACGGGCTTTATTTCGCCTTTATCTGACACGAATACTTCCAGTCCTTTCGCCTGCGCTAATAAGGCCGCACCTACTCCGCTTTCCCCCGCTCCCAGTATCACAATCATCCGTTTTACGTTTAAATTATCAGTTGTTTTCCTATATACTTTGTTACTTAATTCATTAATCAGCAATAAAGTAACTTAGCGATATAATTAATAAATTTTATCTAAGCTTTAAAGTAACCAGTGTTAAGATGGCCAGCATAATACCAACAATCCAGAATCGGGAAACGATCTTGGCTTCGTGGTACCCCAACTTCTGGTAATGGTGGTGCAGCGGCGACATTTTAAAAATTCGCCGGCCTTCCCCGTATTTTTTCTTAGTATATTTAAAATAACTTACCTGCAGCATCACCGATAAATTTTCCACGAGGAAAATACCACATAAAATAGGAATCAGCAGCTCTTTCCGCAGAATCAGGGCCAGCACCGCAATAATTCCTCCGATAGATAAACTACCGGTATCGCCCATAAATACTTGGGCTGGGTACGAATTATACCACAGAAAACCCACGCAAGCCCCCACAAAGGCCGTACAAAATATTACCAACTCGCCGGAATTGGGCAGAAACATAATATCGAGATAATCCGCAAAAAAAGAGTTACCCGAAATCCAGGCAAAAATGGCCAGCGTAATACCAATAATAGCCGAAGTACCGGCTGCTAAACCATCGATACCATCTGTAATGTTGGCGCCGTTCGAAACGGCCGTAATAATGATAATTACCAGCGGGATATATAAAAAGCGGGCGTAAGAACCAAAAACCGGACTAGCGAAGGAAAATAGCTGATAATAATCGAGTTCGTTATTTTTAGCAAAGGGAATAGTGGTAATCATTTGCCGCACATCTTTAAAGCGGGCCGAAGCATCTACGGCACTAATGCCCGTGTCGGTAATATAATGCCGTACTACCACATCGTCGTTGAAAAATAAAATACAGCCTACAATTAACCCGATCCCAACTTGCCCGATCACCTTAAATCTACCGGCTAAACCTTCTTTATTTTTCCGGAACACTTTAATATAATCATCCAGGAAACCAATCGTACCCAGCCATACAGTAGTAATAAGCATTAAGATTATATAAATATTAGCTAAACGGGCAAACAATAAGGTAGGCACCAGAATAGCCAACAGAATAATTAAGCCTCCCATCGTAGGAGTGCCTTTTTTTTCCATCTGTCCGGCCAAACCTAAGTCGCGAATACTTTCGCCTACTTGCTTACGCTGCAGAATTTTAATTAATTTGCCCCCGAAAATCATGGCAATCAGCAGAGAAACGAGCGCGGCCATGCCGGCCCGGAAGGAGATATATTGAAAAACTCCGGCGCCAATAAAGTCGAACTGTTTGTCTAAATAATTAAAAAGGTAGTAAAGCATCTAATTATAGTTGTTGGATGGTTGAATAGCTGAATTACTGGATGGTAGCGCCTATTTACTTAGCAACTCCACTATTTAGCTATTCAACCATTTATTTTCATTTACCCATTTGGGTGAACATTTCCTTTAATATTTTCTTGTCATCAAAATCGTACTTCACGCCTTTAATTTCCTGGTACGTTTCGTGGCCTTTGCCTGCTATCAGTATAATATCACCTTTACCGGCCAACGCACAAGCTGTTTTAATAGCTTCTTTGCGATCCGGGATGGATAAGGTTTTCTTAAAATCAATAGGTTTTACGCCTTGCTGCATTTGGTTTAAAATTTCTTGCGGATCTTCGTAGCGCGGATTATCGGAAGTTAAAATTACCCGTTCGCTTAATTTGCAGGCAATATCGGCCATTATGGGGCGTTTAGCCGCATCGCGGTTACCTCCGCAGCCTACTACCGTAACAATTTGCTGGGAAGGAGTCCGGATTTGCTGAATGGTCTGCAATACATTTTCCAAGGCATCCGGCGTATGGGCATAATCCACTATACCCGTAATCTGCGAATCAGAAACCAGGTAATCGAACCGGCCCGCCGCCGATGTCAGGCTAGATAAGATAGTCAGTACTTCGTGGGCATCTTCCCCGAGTAAAACTGCCGCCCCATATACTGCCAGTATATTGTAAGCATTAAAAGCACCGATTAATTTAAACCAGATTTCATTTCCCTCAATTTCCAGATGAAGGCCTTGAATGGAATTATCCACGATACGAGCCTTGAATTCGGTAGCCTTACGCAACGAATATTCGTGGGTACTGGCTTTGGTATTTTGCAGCATTACCGCGCCCCGTTTATCATCGGCGTTCACCAGCGCAAATGCTTTAACAGGCAGCATATCGAAAAACAGCTTTTTTGCCCGAATGTACTCGTCGAAGGTTTGATGATAATCGAGGTGGTCGTGGGTGATATTCGTAAAAACACCTCCGGCAAAAGTTAAACCGGTTACCCGATGTTGCACCAAAGCATGCGAACTTACTTCCATAAAGCAATGGGTACAGCCCGCTTCTACCATTTTTTTCAGCAAAGCGTTCAGCGTAATCGCATCCGGCGTAGTATGAGTGGACGGCAAAATGGCTTCATTAATCTGGTTCTGGACCGTAGAAAGCATGCCCACATTATAGCCCAATTCCCGGAATAACTGGTGTAACAGCGTGACGCAGGTAGTTTTACCATTGGTACCGGTTACCCCTATTAATTTGAGCTTTTTAGATGGATTGCCGTAAAAGGCGGCGGATGCTAAAGCCAAAGCTTCGGCACTGTCTTGAACCTGCACGTAAGTAATCTGTGACACTAATTCAGTTGGCAGTACTTCGCCAATAATCACGGAAACACCGGCTTCTACAGCTTTAGAAATAAATTCGTGACCATCGGTTTGCGCGCCCCGAATGGCAAAGAAGATTTTACCGGGCGCTGCCTGGCGTGAATCGAAGGTAAGCCCCTGAATGGCAACGTCGCTCGACCCAATAAGGCGAACGACGGAAACTGTAGCCAATATACTTTCTAAATTCGGCATCAACTAAGCGTTATGGTAATGATACTTCCTTTCTGAATGGGTGAGCCCGGTTCCAGCGATTGCTTTTGCACCCTTCCAGTTCCCGTTTTCTTCACTTTCAATCCTTGATTACCGAGCAGAAACAAGGCATCGCGCAAGGTCATACCACTTACATCGGGCACCCGGCCAACCTGCAACGGAACGGGTTGCCAGACGTAAGAATGTGATTGTGAATCGGCTTTAATCCATTCTTGGTCGGCTATCGGATGGCTGCTGATACCAATGCGGTTGCAAATTAAGGTTAACTCTTCTTGCTGACCGGCTTTAACCGGCGGTAAAGTACGTTTATCGGGCATTACCAGCCCAGCAAAAGGTTTATGAATAGCCAAATCCCTAACGTATGCTTTATCGGCTAATTCCCGGAAAACCGGCGCAGCCACATCACCCCCATAGATCCGGCCTTTTTTAGGCGTATCAATAATGATGATACAGGAATATTTAGGATTATCAGCCGGGAAATAACCAGCAAAGGAGGTAGAATAATCTTTGATGTACTGGCCGTTTTTGGTTTTCCAGGAAGTACCGGTTTTACCAGCTACTTTATAATTGGCATTTTTTACGTGCTTACCGGTTCCTTTTTCCACTACAGCTTCCATAATAGAGCGCAGTTGCTTAGCCGTTTCTTCGGAACATATACGGCCTAGCGTTTCCGTATGAAAAGAATCTACCACCGCATCAGCTTTCCTAATTTGCTGCACAATCATGGGCTTTACTTTTATGCCATTATTAGCAACCGCATTGTAAAAAGCCAGCGTTTGTAAGGGTGATATTTTTAAACCATAACCAATGGCCATCCGGGATAAGGTAGAACGGCTCCAGCCGCGGTCGGTTGTGGTGCGAATAAACGGTTTAGCCTCGCCGTGCATCTGAAAACCCAATGGTTTATCAATGCCGAATTGCTGTAAGTACTCAATGTATTTTTCTGGATTTTTGCCAAAATGGGTTTCGATAAGTTTAGCCGTACCTACGTTCGAGGATTTTTCAAATACCTGCGAAATAGAAACTTTTCCGAAGCCTCCCCCATGCGCCTCCCCCATGCTCACACCACCAAATACTTGCCGGCCATGGCCGGTATCTACCGTATCTTCCGGAGTAAGGTCGGTATCTTCGAACAAAGCCATCATGGAAGCGAGCTTAAAGGTAGATCCAGGTTCCGTACGCCCATGGTCGCCGACAGCATAGTTATAATTCTCCACGTAAACACCTTCGCCGGCTTTTCCTAAATTAGCAATGGCTTTAATGGCCCCGGTTTTTACTTCCATTAGAATGACGCAACCGTACTGAGCATTATTTAAAACCAATGTTTTGTACAAAGCGTTTTCGGCTACGTCCTGCAAGTTTATATCAATGGTAGTTTTAATATCATAACCCGGTAAAGGCTTGATTTCGGTACCATCGTAAATGGGTTTATTACCACCGGCCATGCGTTCGAACAGCGCCTCCCCGTCTTTACCGGCCAATTGGCGGTTATATGTAAATTCCAGTCCGGAGCCGTTGCCATCTTCATTCATGCGGCCAATAGAACGTTGGGCCAGCGAGCCAAACGGCCGGAAACGTTTATCTACTTTCTCAAATATTACCCCGCCTTTATTTTTACCGGCCCTAAAAATTGGCCAGGCAGCCATCATTTTCTTTTCCTGGTAATTAATTTGCCGGGGATGCAGGCGTAGATAACGGCGTTGTTCGGCACGGGCATTTTTAATCTTTCGGCGATACCCTTCCGGCGATTTATCCTGATAAAATCGGGATAACAGTAAAGCCAGCGAATCAATACCTTTGTTAAATACTTTATCGTCGCAGATAGTAGCATCGAAGGCAACGCGATAAAATGGCAATGAGGTAGCCAGGATACTTTCATTATCGGAGTAAATATTCCCGCGTGTAGCGTAAACCGGT
>QQTW01004775.1_pt1 | contig 10188 bp, 12 predicted proteins | sample 1904831 | NCBI WGS metagenome assembly QQTW01 (sample SAMN09435610, study PRJNA476489) | Subsurface metagenome, whole genome shotgun sequencing project.
GGCTGAAGGAATGCAAGGGAAGATAGATCCAGCAAGATTAAGAGTAGCAATTCAAGATAGTACGGGGAATGATGGAGCAGTCCAATCATTGGTAAATTTTCTAGCGGAAGCTGGCTACCGTAATGTATACGTGGTTAGACGCTGGAGCGAACCCTTGGATGTAACTCACATTGTTGCCCAGCAAGGCGATGACAATAGCGCTCAAACCATTCGTCAAGCTCTAGATGTTGGTGAAGTGCGCGTAGAAAGTACAGGCAATCTCCAATCTGACATCACAATTCAACTAGGACAAGACTGGCTAAAAAAACAAGAACAACTTAAGCAATAAATTTATGTTGGCTGTTTAGTGAGAATTTTCTTCAATCCATGCTTGTAAAATTGGATTAACCAATTCTGGCGCTTCATCTTGGGGACAATGCCCTACACCTTCTAGAGGAATAAACTTTTGGACTTGGGGAAACTTAGCTAATTCTCTGCCTAAGTCTACTGGTTCCCAAGGGTCAGCAGTTCCCCAAAGCATAATAGCTGGGCATGGCAGCACTGCTAACAAGTCTTCAGGCAAAGGACCTTGACCGTAAGCCGTAAAAGCAACAAATACGGCTAATGCCCCAGAATCGCGGGCTGGAGCCATCAAAATATCTACCAATTCATCGGTTACAGCTTCCGGGTGGGCGTAAGCTTGCAACAAAATCTTGCGTACTGTCTGCGGCTTGGCTAGTTGATTGAAAAAGAATTGACTAATAGGTTGAATCGACAAAAGTTTTTGGACTACAGGCGCTCCAAAACGGCGATACCAAGGTAAACTTTGGCGTTTGCGATCGTGCAGCAGTCTCAAAGAACAATTGAGTAAAGCAACTCCCCTAGTTGTATCTGGTGCGTATACCGCCGCTTGCATTGCCGCAATACAACCAATGGAGTTACCGACCAAAAAAACTGGTTCGCCGACAACTTCAGTGCAAAAATCAGCAATTTGCCGTCCCCAGGTTTCAAAGGAGTAAGGCACTTGTTTCCCTGGTTTTAGTTCGCCCGGAATTGGCTTAGCTGATGCGCCAAAGCCAATTAAATCGATCGCATACACGCGGGCAAACTGAGCTAGTGCAGGTATATTGTGCCGCCAGTGCCACCACGAAGCGCCAAAGCCATGAATTAGCACTACTGCAGGTCCTTTATCTCCTTGGGCTTGGTAACAGATGGGAAACCCTTGCCAAGTCCAAGTTTTAGTTGTGGTGTTTGAAAGAATAGAGGTAGAAGTTGTCATGAAATGAATTAAATTAAGGTGCGATCGCTCTATTTATTGTGACAAACTTCTAGCAGCTTACTTCTCTACCGGAGCATCGGGAATGCGGCTTTAATTCATCATCTATTGTTTGCATTCCCAGTTTTGAAAAGCTTGCTCATAGGCATAGCCCCGACGTTGATAAAAAAATCTCCATACGTCCAAACTACGAATTGTTCCCCAAGAAATTAGTACATATAACGACCAAGGTACACCGAACCCCGTTAATAGATTTAATGCTATCAAACAGGTATTTATAATTGCATATTTACCTAATTTATCTTGAAGTTTTAGTTGTTGATAGACATCAAACTCGTGGCGTTTTTTAGTCTCTCGTTGCTGACTAATCCACTGATTTTCTGCTTGCTGAAGGGTATCAACATCAATCTGTAGTTCTTCAGCAATTTCTAGCACCTGAGAATAAGATAACTTAGTCGCTGAAGCCGGATGCTGCGTCAAAGCGATGTTCAGAATCTGTTGAGCGTCTTCCTGGCTATACAAGTAGGTTAGAGATTGTTCAAAAGAGTTCATAAATAACTGAGTTGATTAGTAACAAAGAAATAAGTATTGCCCTTGGTGATGGCATCTTTGCGTTAAGTTTGACGGTGATCGCCTTTTCTTTCTGCTGAACCATTATGTAATTTGCTTAGAACTTATGCGAGATTGCATAAAAACCCAATAGCCCAAATCAGTACAGATATCTGCACCTGGCTCCTCTACCTCTCAACGAAGACTCCCGCCAATCGCGGGTAGGTGATAAACTGCGTGACACGCGATGTACAAGGCTTGAAGAAACATAGAGTAACGTGAATCCAATCAGAGGATGGAGTAACTCTAGGTGGAAAGGAGTCTTGAAATGAATGCTGGCAAATTGTAGTCCAAGCAACACAGGTAGACTGACAGTGAGCGATCGCACTTTGTTTGAGAATGGGGCGATAAACGCCCACCCCAGCAATATTAAGGTTAGTCCACTATACCCTCGCACTAGCCAAACATGAATACTCCACCACGCAGGATCTTTGAAATAGGCAACTCCAACCGTTAATAACTGGGCAATCAAGCAGAGGTTAAAGACGATTGAAATTGCGTAAAAACCAATTTGTACCCAATGAGTGGGAGTGCGAACTATCCCCAAATTTGTAGTCATGTCAAACTGCCGATGTTACTTCCAAACCCAGGGTTCCCAGAGCATAGGCTCTCGCCTTACCAACTAAATCAGCCCCCGCTTTTTCGGGTGAACCTGTATCGAAGGGCGGCGCGGGGTTGTACTCCAACATTAGTTGAGTCATTTTAGCGACTTCCTCACCGCAAAGTATGCTTGCAATGGTTAAACCAAAATCAATGCCTGCGGTCACACCCCCGCCAGTGATGCGATTGCGGTCAATTACAACTCGCTCGGTTCCAACTTCAACACCTAACTGTGCAAGTTGTTCGCGGAACATCCAGTGAGTAGCCGCTCGGTAGCCTTGGAGCAATCCTGCTTTTGCCAGAAACTCAGAGCCGCCGCATACTGAGGTAACAAATTTTGCGGTGCTACCTTGCTTTTGAAGAAATTTAAGCACTTGGGAATCTTCTACTACTTTCGTTTGTCCTAAGCCACCACCGATACAGATAACGTCTAAGAGTGGGCAATTTTCAAAAGTAGTATCGGGCAAAATTATCATCCCATCATCAGTTTGGATCGGGTCTAAGGTTTTCCAAAGGCGATGAATCTGAACGCTAGGAAGCGCGCTAAAAACCTGTTGGGGGCCAACAATATCAAGAGCCGTCATCCCTGGATAAATTATTAAACCAATAATGATGTGTTTTTGTGAGTCAGTCATAAATCAATGCTCCAAATGGCGCTTGCTAGGAATAAAACTAGAATAGGATTAACAGCCCTGTTTAGCCCAGTCCTCGATCGGGTACACTTATGACCAGTTTTCTACAACCATTGTTTCAAGCGATCGCGCAAGCAAAAAACGAACATCAATTGCGATCGCAGGTTGTAGAAACGGGGCGCGAATATTTCCAAGCAAAACGTTGTGGCGTATTCTTTTTCGACCGAATCAATCTCCCAAAAACAATGCAATTGGCGCTATCGATTGAATACAATCCCATTGCGCGTTACTTAACAGAGCGTCATGCCCCCGTACATGAGGGTTTATTGGCATCGCCCAAAACATGGCGGCTGATTTGTCCTCGCGCCGATCATTGGCACGTTATGGCAGGTCCTATCGTTAGTAGCGGTCAATTGGTGGGCGTTGTAGGTTTTACCCGCGAACAGATTAGTCCTGCTTTTGATGACCAAAATTTAGCCGATTTGAGTGCGCTGTGCTTGCATTTATCTACTTGGGCGGCAACAGTGCGTCTTCAACCCCCGCAAAAGCTAGAAAGCGATTTCTTGACCCCTCGCGAATTACAAATTGCCCAATTGGTTGCTCAAGGCCGAACAAATGCAGAAATTGGTGTGGAACTTTGGATTACTGAAAACTCTGTCAAGCAAGCCCTAAAAAGGATGTTTCGCAAGCTTGAAGTTTCATCCCGCGCCGAAATGACCGCTCAATTTGTAGGTACTGCAAAGTTGCAATCGACCCGCCAATAATAGATGAGTTGATGATAAAGTTGCCTTCCCAATTGAATCGTTTGAATAATTCTGTACTTCATTAATAGAAATACACTGTGAACGTTGATTGCTATCAATTGGTCTTATTTATTACTTAGATTCCTGACAAAGTACCGTGGCTGTCGAAGACTTTTAATCGGGTGATGTTCGCCTTGAATACCAAGCATGAATAAGTAGATTCTGAAAAAATAGCACAGGTGTATCAAAGCCAGCCGATGCAATAATTGAGGCAACTTCCTGGGGTGGCAGCACAGCCACATCACGACCATAAGCAGCACGCATTTTTTCAATGTCGTTCTCCGGCAGTTCGGCAGACTTCATCATTCGTAGCCAAACCTCAAGAAGGCTTTGATAGGCTGAAGTAGACATATCATAAGCTATATCGGAACTAATCAAATATCCTTGGGGGCGAAGTCGCAAAGCAATTTGATTAAAAAAGTTGCGCCTCTCCTCTTTCTGCACGATAAAGTGAGAAACCACAAGGCAAGTCGCCGCATCAAAGGAGTCCAATGCAGGCAGCGAATCGAGATAGCCTTCGTGAAAAGTGCAACGGGATGTGAAGCCACATTCTTCAACTTTCTGACGACAAACATCAAGCATCGCGATCGCAGGTTCTACCGCAGTGAATCGCCATAATGGAAATGCTTGGGCTAGATTAATCAATTCCGATCCAGTTCCTACGCCGACGCAAAGTATCCGGGCATCGGCAGGAAGCTCAGACAGTATAGTGCGGATAAACAAATCAAGGGAGTCGCGGATTGGAGCTAACTTAGCCCACCTTTTATCGTAGGCAGAAGCGGCTTTTTGGTCGAAAACAACAACTGGTTTTTGATTTTTCATCGGGTTTCTCACTAAAAGTATGAAGATTTTAATTGCAACGTGTGATCGACAATTAGCGGTGAAGGGTGTTTTCTAGGAGAATGACTGCTCGATTTATCAAGAGCGCTCTCGTCTAATAGTGTAGAGAAATAAAAGTGACTTATTGTTTCAATTTCGGCAACGCTTGAACCAAAACTTACAAGCGCAGGTTAGGCTAAACCAAAAAACGGCTACCAGTTTCTGTACCTATGACCAAGGAATTAGCAATCAAAACTTGTGGAATAACTAAGCGCTTTGATCGCCATATTGCCGTTAATGATGTTGACTTAGAAATAGCTGTAGGTGAAGTGTATGGGCTGATTGGACCAAACGGTGCGGGAAAAACTACCCTAATTCGGATGTTGGCGGCGGCGGAAGAACCGACTAACGGAGAAATTTATATCAATGGTGATCGCTTATTGTTAGACCAAAGCAACCCTTTACTTAAGCGTCATCTCGGCTACTTACCCGATGATTTCCCTTTATATAACGATCTGAGCGTTTGGGACTATCTAGATTATTTTGCCCGGTTGTACCTATTAAAAAATCCTCGTCGCCGTCAGCGCCTAAACGAAGTACTAGAACTTGTTCAATTAACATACAAGCGCAATAGTCAAATTCATTCGCTGTCGCGGGGAATGAAACAGCGTCTTAGTCTGGCGCGAACCATTATTCACGAACCGATTTTACTACTTTTAGATGAGCCAGTTTCTGGACTAGACCCCATCGCGCGGCAGCAGTTTCGGGAAATTATTAAAGTATTGCAAGAAGCTGGGATGACGATATTGATTTCCTCTCACGTCCTTAGCGACTTAGCAGAACTTTGTACCTCGATAGGAATTATGGAGTTAGGCTATTTGGTAGAAAGCTGCAATCTAACCGATCTTTACAAACGCCAAAGCCGCCAACAGATTGTTATATCAACGTTAGGAGACTTAGAAACTCTCAAAGCTCAACTAATCGAGCATCCATTAATTGAAGAATGGGAACTTGTGCCACAAACAAATAGTATGCGGGTTTACTTTACAGGCGATCACACTGATAGTGCAAAATTACTGAAGTCTTTGATTAATGCTGGTATCCCAATTACAGAGTTTCATTGCAGTCAGGAAGACTTAGAAACTATTTTTCTCAAACTTGGTCACAAACAACCATCTTGATTAAGTGCATATTCCCAAGCCGCGAATAACAAACTAAACAGAGAATTTTTATGTTGAAACTAGACTGGCTCGATCCGCTAGGCGATTGGAATCCGCAGCTATTAAGAGAACTTCAAGGACGACTCAAACCGCGCAATTTAATCCTAGCTGGAGCCATATCCATACTAGGTCAGCTTTTACTATTGATGTCTTTTTTGCTGCGCGTACCACGCGCGACATTAGATAGTAATCTTATTGAAGTTTTACCTACTAACGATCCTTACTGTACAGGCTCCATAAACTATAGTAATGATCGCAAATGCCTTGTAGATGCGGCGGGCAATTTGCTTGTTGACTGGCAAAAATGGTCATTAGAGTTATTTTTAGCATTAAGCGTAATTGGCATTTTTGGTTTATTAGTAGCCGGAACTTACTTACTAATTGACAACTTAGCTTACGAAGAACGTAAAGGGACGCTAAACTTTATTCGTTTGAGTCCGCGATCGCCTCAAAGTATTTTATGGGGCAAAATTCTCGGAGTACCGATTTTGCTCTATATAGCCGCGCTTTTGGCTGTACCTTTGCATTTGGGGGCTGGATTAGTTGCTCATATTCCTTTAATTCGGATTTTGAGCTTTTACGGAGTATTAGGAACCAGTTGCGTATTTTTTTATAGCCTCTCTCTACTATTTGGCTTAGTTAGCTCCAGTGGATTGAATGGATTTCAAGCTTGGCTAGGAAGCGGTACAGTCTTCTTATTTATCTTAATTGGTATCAAGAAACCACTTTTAGGCAACGCCTTTGATTGGATCAATGTCTTTTCTCCTACTGTAATTCTTCAATATTTAATTTCTGCTACTGGCATTGAACCAACGATTTCGTTTTCCCATTTAGGAATTCAAAAATTGCACTGGTTTGGCTTGCCTATAGGCGGGGGTATACTAGGAGTCGCCAGCCTGATGGTACTCAATTACAGCGTGTGGACATACTGGAGTTGGCAAGCTATGCAGCGCCGCTTTCCTAATCCTAGTAAGACTATATTTAGCAAGCTTCAAAGCTACTTATTAGTTGCCTGCTTTGAAATAGTTGCTTTAGGCTTTGCTATTAATAGCAATTTTGATCGCTCTTACTTAAAATATGGCGATCAATATAGTCTAAAAGAAAACTTCATAGGGTTACTTGCTTTTAACTTTGTACTATTTTTCGGCTTAATTATTGCGCTTACACCTCAAAGACAAGCTGTAATAGATTGGGCGCGATACAGACAGCAAAAACCGAGTAGCCGCAAAAGTTTGATAAATTCATCGTTGCTTCGAGATTTGGTATGGGGTGAAAAAAGTCCGGCAATAGTTGTGATCGCTCTTAACACCGCAATTACAGCTATTATCTTAATTCCCTGGATTCTTATAGAATCAGATGAGCGCGATAAATTGTCAGTTTTGATGGCTTTGGTTCTGAGTTTAAGCTTAATTATGGTCTATGCCGCGACTTCCCAATTAGTTGTATTTACGCAGACGCAAAAACAGGGACTTTGGATAATGGGCATTCTAGGTACTGTAATCATTGCACCGCCCCTTATGCTTGTCTTACTGTCTATAGATCCTGCCAAAGCCCCGACTTTATGGCTGTTTACTGTCTTTGCTTTTACAGCAATTAAAGATGCTGGGGCATTTAACATATTGCTGGCGCTACTCGGACAGTTGAGCATACTTACCTTATGTTCTTGGCAAATTACTCGTCAGCTAAAAAAAGCTGGTGCATCTGCCTCAATTGGTTTATTTGCATCGCCTAAAGCTTTACTCCCCTAGCGCTAATCGCGCCTCATTAGCCCTAGCATAGGTCCCAAAACCGCCCCAAATACAAAGCCCCCAGCGTGCGCCCAATAAGCAATTCCGCCGCTTTCCATGCCTACATTTGTCCTTACTCCCAAACTTGCAACACCAAAAAAGGCTTGTTGAAGAAACCAAAAGCCTAGAAACAAATAAGCTGGAAGGTTAAATGTAGTAAGAAAAAACCCTAGAGGAACTAAAGTTAAAACTTTGGCGTGGGGAAAGCGGAGAATGTAAGCGCCCATAATTCCAGCGATCGCTCCACTTGCACCCAACGATGGAATACCTGAGTTTTGCGAGAAAAACCACTGCGCCAAAGCTGCCAATGCGCCACAACCTAGATAAAAAATCAAATACTTAACGTGACCTAGCCGATCTTCAATATTGTTACCAAAGATCCATAGGAACAACATATTACCAGCTATGTGCAGAAACCCACCATGCAAAAATTGGGAGGTAAATAAGGTCATCCATTCTGGTAATTGTCCGATTGTAGGGCAACTACCAGACAATTCGCAGGGAACCATCGCCACAACGTGAAAAAACTGCTCTAATTGTCTTTCGGGCAAACTTAGTTGATAAACAAAAACAGCGATGTTAGCAATAAATATTCCGTAGGTAACATACGGGGTAATTGTAATCGGGTTGTTATCTCGTAATGGAACCACAGGTAATTATTCCTAAATAAAGAAAGCAAATCTTTTTATATTTTGCCTCTATAAATAAGCTTTTTCTTCTGGGGTCTGGTCGAGTAATCCAAGTAATGGACCTAAAATTGCCCCAAACACAAAGCCACCAGCGTGCGCCCAGTAGGCAATTCCACCACTTTCCATCCCAATATTAGTTGGTGCTTCAAAGCTGGCAAATCCGTAAAAAGCTTGTTGCAAAAACCAAAACCCGAGAAAGTAAAATGCTGGAATGCGAAAAGCAGGGAAAAATAAGCCCAAAGGAATTAAAGTTAAAACTTCCGCGCGAGGAAAGCGAAGAATGTATGCGCCCATTACCCCAGCGATCGCACCACTTGCACCCAAAGACGGAATCCCACAGTTTTGCGAGAAAAACCACTGAGTTAAGCCTGCAAGTACGCCGCAAGCGAGGTAAAAAATTAAGAACTTGACATGGCCTAAGCGGTCTTCAATATTATTGCCAAAAATCCATAAAAACAGCATATTACCGCCCAAATGTAATATACCGCCGTGCAAAAATTGCGAAGTAATTAGGGTTATCCATTCTGGTACGGGTTGATTTACCGCTATACCGCCGAAACTTGCGGTTAGTTCTCTTGGTACTACCGCCGCCAAGTGAAAGAATCCATCTAATTCTTGAGGAGGTAAACTTGCCTCGAATAAAAAAGCGAGAATATTTGCCGCAATTAGCCCAAAAGTCACGTAAGGAGTAATTGTTATCGGATTATTGTCTCTAATTGGAACCATGCCGACTTATTTCCAGTTTTTTGAAACTGGCAACAGAATAACTAATTTTTAGTTCAGTAGCTTCTAGCCTGCGGATGGATTTATTAATTTAAGTCAAAAATCTACCAACCTTTTTCGGCTTGTTTCAGTACATAAGCAGCAACTGCTTCAATTTGGAAGTCGCTTAATCTACCTTTAAACGCAGGCATAGCTTTTTTACCGTGCTTTACTTGACTTGCGATCGCCTCAATAGAATGAATATGGTGCTTGATCAGCGCTTGTTTGTGCAAATTTTTGTCGTCGATAATGATATTACCGCCTCCTAGATGACAAGCCGCGCAATTATGGCTAAAAATTTCTACTCCGCGATCAGATTCTACAGCTAGTGCGGGAAAGTTATATAAAAGTAAAGCCACAAAAGTGCTTAATGCAAGTTGCACTAATGCTGACAGTAAAAAGAGCAAAGTTTTTCTCATAGCGCTGCACTGATAAAAACTGTAAAAGGGAAAAGGTTATACTTTCAACCTTTTCCCTTTTATAAAATTATGAGCTAAGTTTTAACCAACAAGGGAAACTAAAACTTTATTCTGCTACGGTGATTTTGCCAATCATGCCTGCGCCACGGTGGGGTTCGCAGTAGTAGGTATATTCTCCAGCAGGCGCGTCAGAAAAAGTTGCTTTTACGGTTTGCCCAGGAGTCATGAGCAATTGTTTGTGAGACAAGCCCTTGGCTAAGTCTGCGCTCTTGGTGGGGTTATTAACTGCATCAAAAACAACATTGTGAGGTGGGACTTTGTTGTTTACCCATTCAACGGTATCGCCGGATTTGATAGTTAGTTTGGCAGGATCGAAGACTAGCATACCTTTATCCGATCCCAACTTAACTTGATAAGTTTCCGCCGCCGCCGATGGGGTAAATAAAGCAAAGCTGCTCACTAGCGCCACCATTGTTAATACGACTAAACCGCAGCGCCGTAAAGTTGCAGCAATTAATTTCATAGTTTTCTCCAAAAATATCGATCTTTGTTATTCAATAATACCTTTTCTAGGTACTGCACAGCGCGATTGC
>QQTW01004776.1_pt1 | contig 10187 bp, 6 predicted proteins | sample 1904831 | NCBI WGS metagenome assembly QQTW01 (sample SAMN09435610, study PRJNA476489) | Subsurface metagenome, whole genome shotgun sequencing project.
CGGATCTCCACATCAAACAATCTCAACCACATACCTCATGGCCTCATCCACCGGCAGGGACATGTCCCCATCCTCGCTGTGGCCGACCAATCCCCTCCGCAGCCCAGACCGCAACATCTGATACCCGCGCTCGCGCTTCCGATCATCCACCTCCCCGTCCAACCTCGCCGGTCTGAGCACACCCAGCCGGCGAAAGCGGCCCTTTTGCCCGTCCACACCAGCAAGAAGTAAGCCCTCCAGGCCCGGCTCGGCGCGGAAGCGGCCCAAGAGGAGGAGGTAGCTCGGTTGCTGGTGGGCGCGGCGCGAACACTCGGCCGAGTCGAAGAGGAACCACGGATGCTGGGCCGGTTGGATGACGTGCAGGATCCCGTCTTCGACGCGGACGGAGCGGTCCGTGCGGGAGGAGAAGGAGGTGGTTAGCTGGATGGGGCAGATCCGGGCGCGGAGGCGGAGAGTGCCGGCCGTGACGGGCCCGAAGACGCCGCCACCGCCGCGGGTTTCTACGGTCGCGTCTAGGATTTCGAATTGGATGATCCGCTGGGAGGAGTCGGAGCGGCAGGGGTCGACGGGGCCGTCGATGGAGGCCCAGGACCACGAGGGCGCTCGGTAAGGGGAGCAGCGGGTGGAGTCTGTGCAGGCCTCGGGTACGAACCAGAGGAGGGAGTGGGGCAGATCTTGTCGCCAGAGGCCGGCCAGATAGTTCTCCGCGCCGAGGAACCGGCCAAACTCCGTGGCGATTCCGGAAAGAGCAACGAGCTTCTCGCTCTTGTAGGTGAAGTTGCGACGAGAGTAATCCTCCCACAAGGCTGACCAGAGTCGAAACGTCGCTTTCAGCTCGGTGCCAGATGGTTCTAGCGTGGAGATCCGCATGTCGCAGACCTCACGCTTCGGTCGTCTTCTAAACATGCGGTCCGCATGCTCCGTAGCATCACTGCCATGATCGCCCCGAGGGTGGATCTCGCAAGCATCAAACTCGACACACTCCCACAGAAGCTGGTCGGCAGCATAATGGACGATCTTGGACGAGAGAATCTGCTCTTGAAAAGTCCATCCCCGCTGCTGGAGAGGCGAGTGTTGGGTGCCTCGATGCCACGGACGCGAGAAAGAACATTGCAGATCCGGCACCGCACATCCGTTGAGCACGCTCGGGTCCCGTGGTTGAAACAATCCACCATGTGCGTCGGCAGCGGCAGCGGCTGAGATGTTCAGGAATGCATACTTGAAGATCTTGGACATGACGATCGCTTCGTCGAGCCAGTCGCTGGGGGAATCTTGGATGATGCATAGAGCGTCGATCCAGAGGTAGCGAAGTTTCAATTCTCTGACAATCACGATCGCATCACGCAAGGTGGGTGGCAGATCTGCGACCACGATGCCTCGGGTGCTGTAGGTGTCGAGCGATGTCTGGGTCAGAGCCGTGAATTTGGAGGTGCCCCAGCAATAGCTCAGCACTGCATACTGGGCTGCTGACGATCGTTCAGCGCGACTACTAAGCTTGACGCGGGTTTGGTCAGGATCATCAGCCGCCTCAAGATCTAGGAGCCGTGTGGGAGACCACGACTCATCCTCCGAGTCTCTTGATTGAGACCGGACACATTTGAGATGATTTTCGGAGCAATTGATCATCCAGAAGCGTAATACGTCGAAGCAGTCCTGCGAACCTGTGTTTGTGGAGGAAACACTGTAATCTGAGCGGTCGTGCAGAATGGTCTGCGATTCTCCGACTACGCTTGGTCATTAAAAGAGAGCATCGAGAGCACATACCTACCTGATTGGCGGAATTCGAACGACGGAAACACCAATGGGTCCCCAAAGTCGTCCTCACAAGTATACCGACTCAGCCATTGCGGAAGTCTCTGATGATCAGCTGCTTGTAGGAAGACGTACAGGCGCCAGATCACAGTGTCGACGGACTCTTCTGCATCCCACAGATACAGCTTCACTCTCAACTTGTACCTCCCTTCTGCGTTGAGACATATATCCTTGAGGTCTGAGAGTGCCTGGGGGGAGATAGACTGGGAGAGAAAACTGCAGAGGGTGCATTCTGCTTCCTTGGTGCCCGGAATGGACGACCTCCAGGGTTGGGAGTGAAAATCCAACTTCCTCAATGTAGTCAGCAGGGGGAGACTTGTGATCAAAGACTGACATCCCGGGCATAGCATGCTTGTCATGGATGTATCTGACTTGGACGGGATGCCTCACGCCCGGAGAGCGGACGACAAGGGACTTCAGCCATAACAGGGAGGTGCCAAGCCACTTGTACTGACTAACTGTATTACCACTGATTCCACACGTCACGTGCATCTTTATGTCAACCAAGCGTAGTCCACTCAGTGTGTCCACTCTCCGTGTCCACCAACAAAATCAATGCTCCGTACCCCTTAATCAATTCGGTGCGGTGGACGAGTAAGGACAATGCTCTAACTGAATACGACGGAGTTGGTGTGAGGCGATAGGCAGCCGCAGCTCACAGACATAGCCCCGACTAGTTGATCGCATGAGCTGGCTTTTTCTCAAGCTCCCTGCTTTTCCCTAAACACCTCCATTCCGATTCCCATCCCTGGCCATCCCATCCCATCCCAATCAAATTCAACCTTCCCTATCCAGCGAAATCAGAATCAGACACTCCCCCCACTCCTTCTTTTATCCCCCACCAACCCCGCCATCTCAAGCAACGCCCTCGCCCCATCCTTGTCCCCTCCAAAATTGACCGCCGCCCTCCTCGCTGCCTCTTTTTCCTCCCATTCCATCCTGTTCTTCTGTTTGAGCACCTCATTTCCTTCCTCGCCTCCGTCGGGATCCTCGTTGGTCACACCCCAGATCTCGAGCGTGTCAATGTCGAATTCAATCTTCTTGGCCAGCTGGTTAGCGCTAGCATCAGCTTTGCCCGATCGATGTCGGTCTTTTGCATTCATTTGCGTCTTCTCGAGTCCCGGATCCGTCAAGAATGCCCCTACACCTTCCTCTGCGTCATGCTGGAACACGGCGGTGGAGACATCGGCATCAATTCTCAGACTCACGGGCCCCAGGATAGGGGTATGTGACACGGAGTTAGTGCGACTAGAGGGCGGGATAATACAACCCAGCGAGATGCCGGACTTGGCGCCGAAATGCGATATGGATGTGCTGTTGTGGTTGTAAGGGTTGTGGGGAAAAAGAGCGTGGCGAGGAGAGAGGAGGAAGAGGAGAGGTTGGAGGTCTGATGACGACATCGTGGCGGGTTTCGACCAGGGGTTTGGGAGGAAGGCGCCGATTGTGATGAGCTGAGTGGAGCTTGGTGTGGTGTTGGAGTGATGGGGTGGTGGTCTTTGCGTTCCTGTGATGAGGAGGAGCGTCGCGGATTGCCAGGACATGACGTGCCGCGAGAAAGAAGTGAGTGAGGTTCCTTGGGCTGTTGTGGAGTATACAGGATGAAAGCGCGTGCCGGCATGAAAGAGGTTAACTGGGGAGGTCGAAGAGGGCTGTGTTATCAGGAATGTCGAAAGGTGGGAGAGAAGCGCGGGAGTGAGGATCAATGACACGCCCGAAGAATCAGACACAATGGGGTTGATCTTCGGTGAGAGCGGCGGTGGAGGCGTTGAAGGTGCGGACTTCTGGTGTCGGGATAGGTTAATATTCTTGCTGAAGAGGAAGTGCTCGAATAAGGCATTGAAAGGGTCGAACAGGAGTGGGAAGCATGTTGAGATTGCTCTTGTGAAAGCCGCATATCTGATCCCTCCTGTTACTTCATCTGGGTCGAATGATGCCACTACAGAGTCGACTTCACTCTCATACTCTGCAAGTCTGGCTTCTGACAAGACCTCCACATACTTCGCCAAGTTTTCCTGCGGTCCCAAGGGCGCCAACACAAGCAGCAACATCAGGATACGTTTAAAGTTCTCCACTGGTATCCGTGCGTTGTGGATCTTCTTCTCGTGTGTCACCTTCTGGTCATGTTTAAATACTTCGATAGCGTCCAGTGAATCCAAGGCTGCTAGTGCCAGCTCATCGTCATCTTCTTCCTCGTCTGGATCATCATTGGCAGGTTCATCGATTGCAAATCCGGTCACGTGTGATCGCACGTCTTTCGCACCGGCCTCTTCTTGTACCATGTCATCGGGTTTCTGCTCCGCCACCAATTGCTCCATGGTGGGCTTCTCCGAGGCAGGTAAGACCGGACTACTTCTCCGGTCAAAGACGGCCATGCTCCTGAATAGTAACTTGACACGATCTCTTTTTCCTCTTCGGAGAACCTTTCCATACCGTTCGGTCATGACTGTCACCACCTTGATCATTGCTTCCCTGGTCAGGATGCAAGGAGCTAGACTGGGGAAAGGAAATGCTCCCAGGTAGGTAGCCATCTGATAGATGACGGAGCCGACCTGAAGTGCGTCTGGGAGGCACAGAAATCGGCATAATGTCTCTTCTTTCCAATATTCGATGCCATCTTGATGATCTGCAAGTGCCTTGAAATTGTCTTTGAAATGGGTGACTTCAAGGTGGGTGAAGCACTTGGAGGCGAAGCGGAGGGCGAGCTCATGTGACAGCTGCTCTGGAAAGGAAAGTGGAGATCAGCAGGATGATGTGGCACAGATAGGAACGATATATCTACCGGCAGAGAGCTGACGGGGAGCTTCTCCAGACTGTGACTGTCCCATGGTTGGAGGATCGCGACAGGTGGCGTGTTGGTGGTGTGTTCACTCTTACCAGCGGACGAGGCGGGATCGGAGGGCAGCGGCGGAGCTTTATCGATAAGGGGCAGGGCTTGGCATCCCTGAGCTTAGACGTCACACTCGTAATCGCACACGACTGGCAGGTATAATAAGTTGAGGCCTTCTCACACTGGAAAATAAGCAGGATGGTGGAATGCTTGATGAAGCTCCCTCTATTCTAAAATGATTGATCTGTGGTGATATGCTCGGGTCGCTCGTGCAGCCTGTCTGCCGGAGCGTGGCGGTGGAACAGATCGTAATATCTACCATGATCCTCCAAGAGGGTGATGATCCTTGATCGAACCGATCGAGCAACGTCGGAAACATCAGCCCCTTTCCGCTGATTGAGCATCATCATTTTCGCTGAACAAGTCACTGTGACCGGCATGCCCCTGTACATCTGTTCCTGAAGGTAGCTCCTCTGGTTCCCCCTTGTCATCCTTCTCAACCTCTTGCTCCCAATCATCAACAACCTCGCTCTGTCTGGGAGGCCTTTTCTCTTTCTCAGCCTTCTTCTTCTTGGCTTCCGCCAGTCGACTGCCAAGTACCGTATATACTGTCCTCTGGCCAACAGGCTGAACCTGAGGGGCTCTGACGGGCGCTGAACCCTTGGCAGCGACTTGCGACCAGCCACCATCGGTCGACTTGCTTGACGTCTGCTCCTTCCCACCCTTTCGATGGATAAGTCGAGGCTCCGCTGCAGTGGACGTCTCAAAAACTGCTAGCGAAACCTCTTTGGCAAGACCATGTGTTTTGACCTCCCCAGCAATCTTGGATTCAAGAGTCCCGAGTAATTCAGCACGTTGATGCCAGTCCAAGGTCGAAGAGCTTGATAGAAGGAGGACGATCTGGTCATTCCCGGTAAGGAAATGAAAATCAAACAACGTCGTCGGAGCAGCTTTAATGATATGCGGCTGTAGCTCATTCACGGTCAAGGCAAAGCGCGGCTCTGTCAGTAGGATTCCATTCCATTGCTCCCGGGGCTGATTAGATCCTGCGCTCGATCCGTCACTGGCCGTAGTTCCTGTGTTTGAAACGCTGTGTATGGGAGCACCTATATTGAGCGCCGCCCGTTTAATTCTTGCCGCCTGCTGCAGTGTCTTCATCGGAGCAGCGACAAATTTTGGGGTCTTGAAAAGAATCACATGCCGATGTGGCTCAGGGTCCATACTCTCGCCGTCGAATCCAAAGTCCTCCGCAATGCTGTGGATGAAGGCGCGTTGGTGTGCTTTCATTGGCTTCAAGCGCAACCGCCGCTCATTAGCATCAGCGGCGAATACACGGAGAAGCTCCTCTTGAGCATGAGCCCATTTGACGTCCTCAAGATAGCGTTTCAGGGTGGCCGTGGAATATGGGACATGCTCATCTGAATGATTATCCGAAATATGCAGAGCAGCGGCTAAGTTACGGTTTCTCTCCAGCCGAGCGCACTCTTCATCACATTTGAGAGAGCTTTGACGAGCCGCATCGGAAATACCTGCTCGGGCATTGCATCTGACCTCTTCCTTCTTCCGTTGACAATCGCAGGTTACCATCACCTTGAACGGACAGGCCCTGTCCTCCTTGCACGCTGATGGTGCATGGCATGCCTTTTCGCAAGGATGACCACAACTCTTTTTGGCCTTTCCACATTGCTGCTGACACGGTACCGATGCGTCTTCGCAATCGCCAGCTCGATGGCAGATCTTTTGACAGAAGTGTGAGCCACATTTGAGCTTCTTGCCGCAAACCAGCCCGCAAGAGACATCCGAGCGCCAACAAGGCTGGTTCTTGAGCGTCTTCTTGCCGCACATGCATGGCTTGTCGGTCAAGAACGGACACTTGGGACATTGTTCTTCCTCCGTATGACAATTATGTGCAGTTTGTGGGTGGCCACAGGTCTTTGGTCGATTGCAAGGGAAGGTGCATAGTGGTGCTCGAGTTCCGCATGGTAGAGGAGCTTGAAGTACAGTCCGACCACAATTGCAGGCAAGATCGTCAAATATGGCTTCCTTGCAGCTGTCGCAGGGTCCCTTGTGGCACAAATTCTGACATGTATGATTGCCGCATTTGAGCAGACGGCCGCACATTCTCGTGCAAATATGCTCAGGCTCAATCTCTCCTCTCAACTGTTGTGCCAGGTCAAGCGTCACCGTCTTCATCTTCCTCTTGAAGTTCTGGCGATCAATGGCCTTCCTTTCACCGATACAGCAGCGTTCGCCACATTCGTGCCGTCCACAATTGAGATGGACTTTGCAGATTCTTAAACATTGGGGATGCTCGTCAACGCCCTGGTGGCAGATAGTGTTGAATTCATTCCTCCCACAGCGACATTTGATGGACACGATCCGAAGGCACGGCAGGCAGTCACCCGCATGGCAGACCTGCTCACACTGGTGTCCGCAAGCCAGTCGTTTTCCACAAGGCTTTTGACAATTAGGTATGGTATCTGTACAAGATGTCCGGGGCAGCTTGGATAGGTCGGACAGTGAAGTCTTCCCGCAAGGACAATGTGTGACAGAATCGGGCGATCGGGGACAGTGCGGCACATCAAGTCTTTGAGGATGACAGGTCTTCTCGCAATGATGGTTCCCACAATCCATGGCACGGCCGCAGAGCTGATGACAGTCGAATTCTCCTGTCCAGTCCGCGCTTTCCATCTCTTCCTCCAGATCGTCGCATTTCATAATTGTGTTGACTTTACCGCAATAGCATCGGACTTCGACCTCAGCTTCACATGCACCACACAGTCCCTCATGGCAAGACCGCGGACAAGTATGCTTTCCACAAGGCATCGTATCGCCACATGTCTTACCACAGCTCCATCCAGAATCATAATTCTTGTCCAGACAACGCCTTGAAGATGTCTCTTTTGCACAAAAGCAGCTCTGTAGAGGGCCGGCATGTGTACATGGAGGACAAGGGCCAGCATGGCACCTCAAGTCGCACGGATGAGGACATGGTTTCGGAAAGTTTTTCTGTCGACCGCAGGTTTGCCCACAGGAATGAGGAGGTAATCCCGGCACAGGTCTTGGGTCCAACTCTTTCTCACACCAGCATTGATAATCAGAAGGCAGCGATTCTTGTGGGAGATTACATCCCGGACATCTCCATTGCTTCGGTAGCGGTAATTCCCCATCTTGTGCCTCGCTCTGCAACGCTGCAGACCCTTCGTTCTTGGACCACTTTTTGATACAGCCGATATGAAAGACCGTCCAACAGGTATGACACGACCACACCTTAGAATTCCTGCTGATTTCATTGGTGCATATTGCACATTCGTAGATGGCTCGAGCAATGTCCTCGTGAATTCTAGTGGCAATATCGGGTGCCGTCGATCGTAACAACGATGCTCGTCGTTTGCTCGGGCCAGGGGTTGCTTCGTTGGAGGGGAGAGGAGCGGCTGCTGCTGGCGCTGGTGCATGATTCCTGGGCCCTACGGGCTTCTGCTTTGGTTTTAGACGTTGTCTAGGTCGCGGAGGATGTGTAGAAGGGGGCAACGAAGCCGGCACAAAAGCTGGCGCATCTCCGTTCAATCTTGACCCGGTCGCCGCACCTTGGCCTGCTCGGCTGGGACTCCCTGATGGAGGCTGAGTATTCAACCCCCCGGCTCTCGCATCTTTGGGTGGTCCGCGGCCTCTTCTTTTGTTCCTCGGTGGTCTATTGTCAGGCGTAGGCGTCGTGACAGCACTGGTGACCGGAGTGGCGGGAACGGCAGAGATGGAAGGACTCTGCGCCATAGTCTTGAGTTGTTGTGCGGAGGTCGGAAGATGCAAAGGAACAGCAGATGATTTTAAGAAAATCGAGGCTTCAAAAAAACAGCCCCTTGAACAGGAAGGAAAGACGGTGCAGTGTGTACAGAGACAAGAGAAAAGAGAAAAGAGTGGGTTGTCGACAAAAGTCAACGGATTAAGTAAGAAGAATGATCGGGTCAGAGTGACTCATCGCGATGCTTTACGGAATGGACCCTGGCGTGCCCATACACTTAATCGCATCAGTCCTCCTCTATTGAGGTGAAGACCGTCTGCTTCTAATTATTTCTTCACAGGTGCGCACAGAACTTGGATCAAGTTGTTCTTATCCGACAAAGGTGTTCCCTCGTCTGTACAATCTAGTATTCGCCACAAATGCATCAAGTTGTGTCAATCTCTACGAGTGAAAACCCGACCACCAAGACGATCCTTCTCCCTCCAAACGAGCGTACCGAGGCAATAAGGCGAGGCAACAAGGGTATCGTTCCATTCATCCGTCGTCAATGCTCATAACCTCAAACTAAATCCACCTTTGCGTGGTGGCGTGCCTGAGCAGACCATCGAACGATTCCAAGAAACGCGAATGACAAATGCTTGGTCTACCCACGGAATCAGAGACGAAACGATCAGCCCGGACAAACAACGGCTCTCTAAAATGAACAAATGCTTCGCTTTCTGCAGGGAAGAGAATGAGACGCTTGATCGTAAAACGCCGTCATGAATGTATCTTCAGCAATGACGACGAATGCCAAGACATCAAGACGGGGGAAATTTCGTCAAGAGGGGTGTGTTCGAGTCGAAGAAGGCGCTGCAGCGGAAGAGGGATCCCGCATGTAGACCTCATCCGCACCACCATGACTGCTAGAAACATCTTGCTCGAGCTGGGGGACGGTTTGCTGCTGTTGCTGCACAACGACCTCTCGCGCGTAGAATTCGACCAACATAGTGCCATATGCTTCAAGCTCCTCCACGGCAATGGACAGCCGGAAATCGTTCAGGAGCAGAAATTGTAGCTCTAGATGATTCAGCTCTGCGAGGGGAAGGCCTCCGACCTGTGTGATCATGATTAGCCTGGAGCATGCAGGGATGAGGACCGCCAATTACCTTTGCATATCGGGAGTTGGTGTAGAAAACATCAGAGAAGAACTTGCTCGCGCAAGTCACCCCCGCAATGACCAGACGATGGATGTTGTAGCTGTCGACCACGAAGAATTGAGACAAATCGCCGTGAATACTAGGCAAGGAAACGGAGCCGGACATTGAGGCGGAGCGACTGGGAGGATTCTCCGGCGCCATCGATCCAGAAGGTGGGGGGGTAGCTTCGTCGGCTGGCGATGTGTTCGATCTGGGTGGGGCTGCGCTCATCGCCGTGGGCGATATTGATTGAGGCGAGCTGACAGGAGAAGCTGGAATCCGACTTGCATCCCGGCGCATGCTTTGCATGAAACCTCGATTCACTACCTCGGTCATGCGATCAAAATAGACCAAGAGGCTCAAGAATACTTCATATGTCGTAGGACAGTACTTGTGAATTCGACTGAGGTAGCTCAAGATTGTGATGGTGGGAACATTCTTTCCGTGGAAAGCAAGCACACTCGTGGTTTGGGCACTCAAAGGGGGCCCGTCTTCGTTCTGAGACATGGGCCGATGTAAGTGATCGTACTGTCGATCATTTGTGGTGGTGATTTTGGTCAAAAGTCCAGCTACCATTTCGATGATATCGGCAACTGGCATTGCACTGATCTCATATTGGCGGCCAAAGTCC
>QQTW01004777.1_pt1 | contig 10187 bp, 11 predicted proteins | sample 1904831 | NCBI WGS metagenome assembly QQTW01 (sample SAMN09435610, study PRJNA476489) | Subsurface metagenome, whole genome shotgun sequencing project.
ACCAGGCTGCTCTATCCCGCGTCGCCTTTTCTACTATAACTACTATTTCGTAAATTGGCAATTAAGGCAATGGATGGCGCAAAGCGGGCTAAGTGTGCGGTAGCGATTTATTTGTTGCAGCAGATGGGTTGGATTACTCCTAGCGTTGCCGAAACTATGTCTGAGCAGTTTATGGACTTAAACAAATTTAAGCGTTTAGAAGTAATTGGAGAATTATCTATGCTTTAGTTGCCAATTGGGCTAATTGCAGCAAATAAGTCGGCGCGCCGCAGTCATCGCGGGCGTGGATAAACTCTGCTGCTGGCATGCGCAGCAACTCTGCAACTTTGCCAAAAATTAATTGCTGTACGGGGTGATTGTGCTGCAAGTAAGTATTCAAGGGCCAATGCCGTTGTTGGCATACCGCTAGCATACCCGCATGCTTGCCAGAACAATTGTATTGCAACCGACTGCTTTTACCGTCAGGTATAGGACACTGAAGGGCAGAAGCATCAATATCAGAGCGCCAAAGAATATTAAAGACTTGGCGCACCTGTTCGATAGTACCTTTATGGGAACTACAGATAATTGCTAAGTCTCGGTCAGTTAAGTTGTAACGCTCTAAAGTCCCAGTTGTAGTCACTCCCAAAGCCTGAAATGGCTTGAGCGCCGATCGCACAAATGTAGCAGTTTCCGCATTGCCAGCAACGGATAAAACCCGTCCTCGGTCATCGCAGACAACAGCTTGGACTAAATGCCGTGATTCGATAATGCCTTCGCGCAGTAACCTGACTTCAAGTTCCGCAGCTTGAGTTCGTTTTCCCCTTGTCATGGGTAAAAATGTATCATTTCCAGGGACGTTACAGCTACTTTATAAAAAATTCCACACAAAAATACCGCCAACTAGCAATAATGCCAGAGCTACAAAAGTTTTTTGCAGTCTGTGCAAAATTGGCTGAATTTGGTAAGTGACAATTAAGCGATCGCGCGTTAATACTTGTTCTGGTTTAGTCCAGGTTTGACCGTCGTACCAACCAGATTCTTCATAAAAAATTGTTGAATCAATTAGGCGACTTTTCACATACGACCAGCCCAAATACATCCTCACCAATACTAACACTACGCTCACACTCGCTCCCGCACTACCGCAGAGAACAAACTGAGCAATATACTTATGGGGAGTAAAGCTAGCGGCGGCAACAGGTCCAGCTACTAGCCATGATACACCCCACAGCCACGCAAGCTTAGTAACATATTGCTGCCGTGCTAAAGTACAAGTCTTAAAAAAAATTGATCCTTTCAGTTCCTCATACTCGTTTAGAGGTTGCTGTTCGGTAGGTACAGGGCAAAAGGCAAGCGTTGACTCCAGCATATTTTTCATTCCCCAGAGCGCTCGTCATTAGGCAATTCTATTTTTTCGGCATGACCCCAGAACGCTTCTAGGTTGTAGAATTCTCGCTCTTTAGCCATCATAATATGCACCATGACATCGCCATAATCTTGCAGCACCCAAGTTCCGTCAGCTTTGCCTTCAGTGCGTATAGGGCGGCGGAAAAATTTTTCTTCTACTTGGTCTTCTACTGCTTGAGCGATCGCGCGTACCTGCACCCTAGAGTAGCCTGTCGCTAATACAAAGTAGTCAGCCAAATAAGATACTTCTGCTACTTTCAGCATGACTATATCTCCGGCTTTGCGGTCACTGGCTGCACTCGCCGCGCTCAAGGCTATTTCTTTACTCTCTTCTAAGCTATCTTGAGCCGAGGTGGGAGTATTGGCAGCTACAAATACAGATGAAGGTAAATTAGCTTGGGGATAATCTGACATCAAACCTCAAAGACTTTATATATTGGCAATCGATATGAATATGAAAAATTAAAGACAATAAACTAGATGATATAGATGAGAAACTTTTTTTGCATCCTAGCAAAAATCAAGGAATTATGCAGAGATTGAGTCGGTAGTGTTGAGGAATTTAATATTTGTTCTTTAATCTATAACGGGCTTAGTTGCTTCTCTTTGGCTGTTTGTAAAAACCAGTTGCGCGTAGCAATTGTCCGAGGATGAATCAAACAGTGAGTTTCTAGTAAAAATTTCAAAGAATAGTCGCAGGTCAGCCAAATTGCTTTAGCCAAATTTTGGTAACTTATCTGACGCAAGCTTTCCAACTCAGGAGTATTGCCGCGTCCAGGTTCTAAAGTGTCTGCCAAGAACACGATACAGCTAAGTTTATCCATACCTGGTCTGCCCAAAGTATGATTGGCGATCGCTTTTAAAATTTCTTCATCTTTCACCCCAAAGGTATCTCTAGCAACAATAGCGCTGACATCTGCGTGTAACAAGTGTGGAGTAGCGGCGCAAACAGAATCAATTTCTAACCCTTCAAGGCGTGCCATTTCCAAGAGTAGTTGGGGCTTAAAATATTTAGCTAAGTCGTGCATTAATCCTGCTGTAGCTGCTTTTTGTCTATCTACTTGATAGTGACAAGCAAGCTCGATCGCCATTTGTTCTACGCCGAGAATATGAGCAATCCGCGCTTGAGGTACGCGATCGCCTAGCCAAGTTAAAACGCGATCGCGGTCAATCGTATGGGACTCCAAGCTATGGTTAAAAGGTGACACTATAACAGCATTTTAGTTAAATATATTTTTCCATTGTAAATGAATATAAAAGTTGCCGATCGCCCTACAGCTAGACTAATCGAGGTTTTTTCTGCAATTCAAGGGGAAGGACTCAATGTTGGCACTCGTCAGATATTTATCCGCTTTGCGATGTGTGACTTGCGCTGTCATTATTGCGATAGCGCTCATACTTGGGTAGCACCAAATCAGTGCCGAGTAGAAGTTTCGCCAGGATTGCGCGATTTTGAAATTCACGCCAATCCAGTAGCGCTTGATACCTTATTAGCTTGGGTTGAGCGCCAAGATGTCCCGCTTTTGCACGATAGTATCAGCCTGACAGGAGGCGAACCGCTACTTTCCGCACCATTTTTAGAGAAATTTTTGCCTCAATTGCGATCGCGTACTAGTTTACCTATTTATCTAGAAACAGGCGGTCATCGCCCAGCACAATTACAGACTATCTTGCCTTATTTGGACTCGGTAGGCATGGACTTAAAATTACCTAGTGTTAGCGGCGAGGAGCGATGGGAAGAACACGCCAAATTTTTGCAATCTTGTTATCAATCGTCATTAGAAGTATTTATTAAAATAATTATTTCTGGGCAGACTGATACAGCTGATTTAGAACGTTCCGCCCAATTAGTCGCAGAGATCAGCCCAGAAATTCCAGTATTTCTGCAACCAGTTACTCCTTTAGAATCAGTTTCACAGGCTGATAAAGAACCGATGACGGCTCCCACACCCGCACAAGTTTTGGCTTGGCAAGCACAAATGAAACGCGCTCTCAAACACGTCCGCGCCATCCCTCAAACTCACAAAATGCTCAATCAGCTTTAATATATGCTTCTGTATTAAAAGTCGTCCTAAATTATCGGCAATGAATTCCCCAGTTTTAGTCAGTATCTTGATCGATAACTATAACTACGGGCGTTTTGTGGGTGCGGCAATTGAGAGCGCTTTGTCTCAAACCTACGATCGCATTGAAATAATTGTGGTAGACGATGGTTCACTAGATAACTCGCAGGAAGTTATTGCTAGTTACTTACCGCAAGTTGTGCCTGTATTTAAGAAAAATGGCGGACAAGCCTCAGCTTTTAATGCCGGATTTGCTGCAAGTTCGGGAGACATAATTTGCTTTTTAGATGCTGACGATATATTTTTGCCAGAAAAAGTAGCTGAAGTTGTCAAAGCTTTGCCCAACGCGCAAGAAAGTAGTTGGTGTTTTCACCCGCTCAAGTTAGTAAATGCAGATAGCCAAGCAATAGACAATATTAGTTACCCTGGCTCAGTTGTGCCGTGCGATTTGCGCTTAGATATGCAAAGAGGCGGGTTGCGTGGTAGCAAACTGCCCTTTCCAATTCCTGGTACATCTGGCTTGTGTTTTACACGTCCCTTATTAGCACAGATTTTACCCATGCCAGAGGCAGAAGCGATCGCTCTCAACGATAGCTATTTACAATTTGCTGCCATCTTCTTAAGCAAAGGTGTGGCGCTAGCGAAACAATTAGCGCTTCAGCGAGTACACGAGGGCAACGCTTATACGCTTAAAACTAACAAGCAACGGCTAGTAGCAAGAATTAATATTCTTACTGCTTATTGGCTGCGCACTAATTTTCCTGCATTGTCTAAGTTTACAGATAAGCTATTTGCTGCGGGACTTGCTAGTTACTGGCGCACTGGCGGGATAGAGACTAGTTCTCAAGCAGTTATCAAAAAATACTGGCTAGCAGTGCCACCACTAGAGAGACTTAACATTGGCACAAGAATTTTGTACTACAGCTTGAAAACATGAAAGATTTTATCCGCTTGGCTGAAAAAGGGTTGATTGTTATTTCCCTACTGTATTTCACTGCTTCTCTCAACTTTTTGGGCGGATTGCCATCTAATAATACCGATCCGCAAGCGGCAACAGATGCCATGCAGTCGGCAAGTCCGATATTGCTCTTGCTTCAGTTAGGCGTGCTAGCACTTACGTTTTTGCTAATTTGTACTCAGTGGCAAAGATTTATCTACGTCGCTAGCAAAAGAAAATTTTTATGGGCTGTGGTTGGGCTAGTTATTGCCTCTGTGTTATGGACTACTGTACCAGACTTAACTTCGCGCCGCAGCATAATTTTTTTTGCTACAACTTGCTTTGGGTTTTATCTAGCGGCGCGGTATCCCTTAAAGGAACAAATGCGCTTGCTAGCTTTAGCGTTGGGAATTGCTATTGTCCTCAACTTCATTTACACCTTAGCTTTTCCAGCTTTTGCGATCGAAGGTGGAGATCATCAAGGTTCTTGGCGAGGGATCTATCCCCAGAAGAATGTTTTAGGCAGGTTGATGGTCTTAAGTAGCTTAAATTTCTTGTTTCTTGCCTTTGATAGTCGCTCTTATCGCTATTTGATCTGGATTGGTTTTTTTTGCTCTATTATTCTGCTGATACTTTCAAATTCAAAGACTGCTTTAGTAATTTTTTTACTGCTAATTATCCTCGTGCCACTATATAGAGCTTTGCGCTGGAATTATAGTTTTGTTATACCTTTTTTCACTATTTTTTTATTAGTATCTGGAATTATAGCTATATTGCTTGTTGGTAATGCAGATACAATTTTAACTGCTTTAGGACGGGATGTTACTCTAACAGGTCGCACAGGTATTTGGGCAGTTGTAATTAATAAGATTAGCCAGCATCCTTGGCTAGGATATGGATATTTAGGCTTTTGGCGAGGCTTAGAAGGAGACTCTGCTGATATTTGGTATGAAACTTATTTTTTATCGCCTAATGCTCATAATGGATTTTTAGATTTAGCACTTGATTTAGGACTAATTGGCGTAGGTTTATTTTTCTTAAGTTTTTTAAAAAGCTGCTGGCGATCGCTCGTTTGGCTGCGCTTAAATCAAAATATAGAAGGACTTGTGCCGATTATATATCTAACTTATTTATTTTTATACAACATCACTGAAAGTACTTTAATTGCCCCACCAAATACTATTTTTTGGCCTTTATATACAGCAATTACTACTTCAATTTTGATTCAGCCGATTCAGCTTGTTAAAGACCAATCTTCAATTAGTAATTTATCTAAAATTAACTAATATCAAAAAAACATTAGTCGCTTGTCTAGCATTAATTTTGCTGGTAAAAATTTTAGCGATCGCTCCAGGTTTTAATTTTAAAGAATACTGTTTTTAAACTATCTTTAATAAAATTTATTGTTAGCTGTGCGATCGCTTATCTGATAGGATGCAACACTTGTTTGCCACAAAAGGCTCAAAGCTTTGAGCAATGGCAGTTGATGTTAGCTTGACAGGTTCAAAAGAAACAATAATGAAATATAAGTGTGCTTTACTTTTCTTCCCATTTATGGCAACAATAGTTGTCGGCAAGCCTGGAATTGCTCAGACAGAGGGTACTGTTGTCCCTGCTGAACAAGTGCCTAAAGTTGTGCCTGAGTGGTTTCGCAAAGAGAAGTATGATGCAAAAGTGATCCCACAAGGTTGGAAAGCCGCAATTCCTTTAGGAGCAGCGATTACAACATCTCAGAGCAGTGGCAGGATTGAGATTACCTCAGTTAAGCTAATGTGTTATGTTCCTGGCAAAAGTGGGAAGCAAACAATAGTATCGGGAGCAGAGACTATTGGTGCTGGTTTGTATTCGATCAATCCCTGGTTTGGCAACAACGATGCTCATGAAAAAGCTAAAATTTCTCGTGCTTCAGATGGCGCAGTAATTATCGACGTTCCACCTAATCGAATTTTGCATTGGTGGACAGAGAAGCGTGGTACAGTCTCCCAAGGCACTAAAAACTGCTCAGCTTCTGCGGTAGTTAGAGGCAGTACAAATGTGATTGCTAGCGTAGGCGGCGACTGGTGGAAAAGTGCTACTGCTCAGTGGGCAGGGCTGAATGTAAACAATCGCGAAATAGGCATCGGTAACTGGTATAAGTTAAACAACAGTAATTGGCAAATCATTCGACTGAATGAGCCAAAATAAAGGCGCTACACGCCCATAAAGGGAAAAGGAGCCTCATACGACCCTTTTCCCTTTACCCTTTAACCTTTAAGAGTGCGCGTAGCGCAATTATATGAGGATGATACATGCCTAAGCGTTTAGCAATTTTCTTCCACAGCCTCTATGGTGGTGGCGCAGAAAAAGCAATGCTCAACTTAGCTTGTGGCTTGTCTGGGTTGGGTATAGATGTAGATTTAGTTTTGCTGCGAGTAGAAGGACCTTATTTATCGCAGTTACCGCCAGAGGTACGCACGATCGATTTGGGAGGACGGCGACTATTATTTAGTCTTAATGCGTTATTACGTTACTTGCGTCAAGAACAACCATCAGTTTTGCTCTCTACCTTAGACGATACAAATATTGCGGCGCTTTGGACTAGGCGTTTGAGCGGTAAAAAGATGCGCTTAGTTGTCAATGTGCAAAATACAATTTCCCAGGATGCGAAGAATGCTGCCCAATTAAAAACGAAATTGATGCCGCAGTTAGTGAAATGGTTTTTCCCTTGGGCGGACGCAGTTGTTACAGTATCTCAAGGCGTAGCTGACGATCTTGTTCGTCTTGGTGTGTCTAGCGATCGCATCCAAGTTATTCACAATCCAGTAGTTACGCCCGATCTGTTGCAAAAAGCCCAAGCTCCTCTAGATCATCCTTGGTTTGCGCCAGGGCAGCCACCAGTAATTTTAGGTGTAGGAAGGCTAGAAAAGCAAAAAGATTTTCCTACGCTAATTCGGGCTTTTGCTCAAGTACGGCAACATATTCCCGCGCGATTGATGATCTTAGGTGAGGGCAACGAGCGATCGCTGTTAGAATCTCTCGTGCAAGAATTAAACCTGAGTGATGATGTCAGCTTGCCAGGTTTTGTCTCCAACCCTTACGCTTATATGTCCCGTGCAGCAGTATTTGTGCTGTCATCTTTATTTGAAGGATTGCCCACAGTGCTAATAGAAGCACTAGCTGTAGGAACTCCTGTGGTTGCAACTAATTGTGAAAGCGGACCTATGGAAATCTTAGCAAACGGTCAATACGGCAAGCTAGTGGCGATCGGTAATACTCAAGAACTTGCTCAAGCAATTATCGAAACTCTAACAAACGTGCCTGACTCTAATGTTTTACAGCAAAGAGCTTCTGAATATTCTTTAGAAAAAGCTTTAAGTCAATATCTGGAAGTATTGCAAATTAATTAAATAAGTTTTCAAAAAAAATTAATTTCCTTTATATTTTCTTCATAATTGTCTTAAGTAGTGCTACGGATATCTTTATATAAGCTTTACAAACTTAGCAATTTCTCTTGTTAGGATGACTTAAGTGGATAGCGCAATAGGTCTGGAAATTGTTTTTTTCTCTGACAAGTCAAGTCACAAGCTATAAAAACTGGGTGCAAGAAAGTAGACATGGCAGCCGAGGTAGTGTGTATTTGATTGCCCTCATGGCAGACTTAAATGTAATGTCTAATGTTGGCGATTGTCCACCATAAATCAAGCAAAAATAACTATACATTTAATAGATTTAGTTTTACTTTTTTGACAGAAATTACCAAAAATCAGCCTAGTTGTATAAGCACATTTTTAGGTAATTTATCTACAATTACTATGTCAAAAGAAACAAACTGTAGGAGTAAAGACGTAATGCCAAAGCACTACTCATCCAATACAACGTGTCGATAAGCTATTTTGCTATCTAGATACTTTTTAAGGAATAAAACTCTTAATTGAGCGCGTTAGAAGCAACTAAAAGTTATGGCGATACGTCTAATTTAAACAATAAAATCCTAGGCGAACGCACTAGGGCAAACTTTGAAAGCGCTTATCTTACTTACTTAATCTTGCAATTATCTACCAAAAACCGCTGCTAATTCAAGTCATCGTCGCGCCATATCTACTAATTAGGTTAATACCTTCAATCGAGAGTAACTGTAACCATAAATCTAGTTTGGAGCTACAAAATAATGATTCTCAAAGAATCTACTAAATTGATGCGGATCAAAGAACTTTTGGTAACTACTTGTGTAGACTGGATTCCTACTATTGCTTTAGGAGTATTTATCCGCAACATAGCATACCGTTTCCTTTTTAAAAAGCAGGAAGGTGCTGTTTATATTCAAGATGGCGCTGAATTTATTGGCGCTCACAATATTGAAATTGGTGATGGAACTTCTGTTTCGCGTGGCGTTCGTATTGCTTTAAGGAATGCCAAAAATAAAATGCAGATTGGCTCAAGCGTCACCCTTGAGCATGGCGTTGATATTAGATCGGCTGGGAACGATTGCTCAATTGAAATTGGCGATCGCACATTTATTGGACCATATGTATGTATTGCAGGTCCAGGCAATATTAAAATTGGTAAAGACTGTTTGATTGCAGCCCATACAGCGATCGCTGCTAACACTCACAATTTTGCCGATCCTACTGAGAAAATTCTCAACCAAGGAATTACTCGTAAGGGAATTGCGATCGGAGATGACTGTTGGCTAGGATTTGGCGTAAAAGTTTTAGATGGAGTTACTATCGGTCAAGGTAGCGTCATTGGCGCAGGCTCGGTAGTCACCAAAAGTATTCCTCCTTACTCAGTTGCAGTTGGCGTACCAGCAAAAGTAATTCGCAACCGCCAGCCTCTAGAGAATGAATTTACAAGGTTGAGGGCAAGTTAATAATCGTTGCCAGAACCATACTGCCAGCCGTCTAGCCAGCGGTAATAGTAGTATTGCGGCACGGGCGGCAAATTTTTCATTCCCAGTTGCAATGCCCCTAGCTTAAATAAAACTGTATAAGTACCTAAGTTGATATAGTGGATCGTCCAATCGATTAAGCTGACAAGTCCAACTTGGGGAATTATTTGAGCAATTAATTTGGGATGGTTTAGGGCAGTTTTGATAAGTGTGTGTGTTAAGGCTGGAAACTGGACAACATCTTGCAAAAAAGGCTTCAGTACTGGTTCGCCTAGTTTGTTCATTTCTAGAAATACTGCTGAAAGCAACTGGTTAATTTGATTCGAGTCAAGTTTTTGCTCGATATCTGCTCTCATCGCCTTTTGAAATAACCAAGTAACGCTCAAACTCGGTTGATAAGGTTGCAACAGTGCTAATGCTGAAGAGGATAATTGCTCAGTAGCAAGTGCTGCATGGATTCCCAACGTCAAACGTTTGAGGTGGCGTACCATTGCTCCAAAACCACCAAAGCTTAAAGGAGACTGACTACCAGCGCTATCTCCAATCGGTAAAACTCGATTCCAAGGAAAATGTAGCGGGCTGTGGCGATATGCTGGAAAAAAACCAAACAGCGCTCGTTTGAATTGCAATTGCTCGATCGTTACACCTTGATATTCTGGCAGCAAACGTAAATACTCGGCAAATAAAGCTTCTAAACTTAGATGCTGGGGATGAGCATCCATATAAGTAAATAGATATGTAGTTCTACCGTCTCGCGCTGGAAAAGCCTCCCAGAAATATTGACAATGATTCTCTATAGGAGTGAATGAGGCTAACAAATCGCCTGTATTATTTTGCGCAAATCCTTGAGCGCAGCTACCTACTACTAAGCATATGCCATCTGGTTTCTGCCCTTGCCGTGCTTGCTGAACTATAGGCGAAAAATGCCCCA